>Ga0302307_10000305_pt1 | contig 37183 bp, 41 predicted proteins | sample III_Palsa_E3_2_FD_200530 | JGI IMG/M metagenome (GOLD analysis project Ga0302307, IMG submission 200530) | Peat permafrost microbial communities from Stordalen Mire near Abisko, Sweden - III_Palsa_E3_2 | ecosystem: Environmental > Terrestrial > Soil > Palsa > Peat permafrost | place: Sweden... | reverse complement strand
GATAAGTCGCGTTACCGGACATTGGGAATCCGCGGATCGCCACTTGTCCGGTAACGGCGTTAGTCAGGAGTTTGCTTTATAATTTCGCAAACGACAGACAACGAATCAGAACTCTTGATTGGTACTCGATCGGCATATCGCGGTTCTCCTTCAGGATCGAAATGATACCGGAACGCTACAAGTCAACCGGCAAGGCCGCATTGATCGTGTCTTTTGTGGGGCTAGGCCTTCTCGCTATTTCATTTCTCACTGGCCGCATTCCACATTCCTGGGGTAGCGAGACTGGAATTCATTATCTGATTTCAACAATAGCTCGGCCCGTCGGCTACGCTTGCTTGATGTTACTCGCCTTCCCTGGCGCAATTATTTTTATGCCGATAGTTCTTAGGAATATCCATAGTGCGTCGGAGTGGTATGCGGCGTTGGCCATCGCAGTGAATTGGGTGCTTTATGTCTGGGGTGTAAAACGAATCATCGACGCTCGCCAACGCAAACGCGAAGCGCGGGCTACCGTCCACAATTAGAACCTATCTCCGAAGTAGGTTTGCTGGACCCGCTTTTGATCAGATGCCGTCACATTGTCCTGTGCTGCGTGTTGGAGACTCTGGTTCGATTACCGCGCAGGTGCATTAGGGCCTGATAAGTCGCGTTACCGGACATCTACTTTTGGCGCGGTTCAACATGTACGGTAACGGCATTGATCGGGATTTGGTGTGATTTAAGGCGAGAAAAAACTCAGGGACACGACGTTAGATCGCTGGCGCGAATCTCTACCACCGAGACCGTCGAGTCATGAGAGTGCTGCTCAATTTTAAGCGGTAGAGTTTCTTGGCGAACTTTAAACGGCCACTTTAGCTGCGTGGGCTCGTCGAGCGTATCGAAGATCGTCAAAGTATTGTCGCCAGCGACGTAATAGACGGGCTCGTCTGGGGCATCCAAGGATCGGAATCGAAAGTCGATATTCCAATCCTCATCCCGACAGCGGTCTCCGTTCAGTGAAAGACTCAGGTGGTCGTGATTCATCGACGAGGCTTGTCGTTTCAAGTACACCGTCTGGCCGCTGTTTAGGCGAATCTGCTTCATTGCGTAGACTGTCGGAACAGCCGGTCGATTGGCCCACGCAATGATGAATCGAACTGACGCGATGATAAGAACGACCAGAACCAGAACCAGAACAACTATTGTTGCCGAACGTCGTGGGCTGCCCGCCATAATCGAAAGTATCCGTTTACGGACGTGCCGTTGCAATGGAACAGATTCCTCAACGCCTGATAAGTCGCGTTACCGGACATTGAGAATTGGCTGATCGGCACATGTCCGGTAACCGCGTTTATCTGGATCTACGCGTAGTTCACCAGTCTTTGTAAGCAATGCCATTGCAACCAACTTGGTCCGAAGCCGAATTCACGCTTAGGATTTCTGGTCCGACTACGCCAGCGCGAGGGTCGTCTATGTCTGGGACCCAGTCTTCTCTTTGCGTAAACGGGTCAACCGGAATCTCTGGTAGATAATGAGCGTCCACTAGGTCTTGCAGTGTGCGCGGTCCTCGTTCCTTATCGAGGCAGTAGTCCTCGATAGCCAACCGAATCGTAATCAAATCTAGTGTCAACCTCCTTTCGCGTGTATCCCGTAGAAGGGGGCATCGTATTTGGAACAGCCGAAATGCGAGAGCCACAATAACGATGGCAACGTAAGCGAGTTTTTTTCGAGGCTGTTTCATTCCGCCCTAGATTGCCGTCGAATTAGTGCAATTCGAGCCCTCAATCGCCTGAATTTAATCAGACGTGGCTGTCAAGTCTTGGTTAGTCGCGTAACCGGACAAGTGCCGTACTAAAATCAGTGAATGAATTCAAACGCAAACATAAGACCTGTCGTTCTTGCCATCTGGGCACTCTGGATGATTTGGGCGTTTGGCCTCGCTACGCTAGGAAATCGGCTCTGGCTTCAAATTGACGGCACGGTAACCAGCAGCCGCGATATTCCGTCCAGTCGCGGTTCGCGGTACACAACCGAGTACACGATTTTGGGTTCCGATGGCCGGGAATTCCGCTACACAGCGGGGCCGACCGATGCGTCACTTCCGAGGAGTATGCCTGTCGGCACCAAGTTGAATAAACGGCGTTGGAAGCTGGGATATGAGCAGGATGGCACGTGGGTGGATGACTTCGGTGTGACCTTTTACGTGATTGTCCTCGCCATTGCTTTCATGTGCCTCGCTTGGAGCGTCGTTCTCTGGCGAAGACAGCCCGTCAACTCCTGATTAGTCGCGTTACCGGACAAGTGGATTTGATTGGATTTCGTTTGTCCGATAGCCGCGTTTATCAGGAATTACTAAGAGGCGCGGCAACCTTTCGTGGTTGGGACAGTTGAAAAAGTGTCCTAGTCGCCCGCCTCTGCTGGATCTTCTTCCTCCATGCTGGCTTCCGTTGCTATTACGACGGCTGCTAACGTCGGAAGGCGGAAGCGAACATGCGCACAAAAGTATGGCAGTGGACAAAAAGAATCTGGCGGGTGTTGGGCCGGTTGGCGCTGGCTGGTATTTTTCTCTCGGGCGTGATGGCGCAGGACGCGCTATCAGCGTTCGTGCAGCAGGCAGCGACGACTACGACGAAGCTGGAAAGAGGGCAGGAGCTAGCGCTTTTAATGCAGACGACGATCGATTCGGAATCCTCGAAAGTGGGCGACCGCGTGGAGTTCCAACTGACCCGAGCCGTGATGAGCGGAAATCAAATCGTGCTACCTGCCCGTTGGGTGGTTACGGCGCACGTAACGAAAGTGCGGCACGCGGGAAAGAGAAACTGCAAACGCGGAACCATCGACTGGAAAATGGACCCGATGACCGCGCCGGACGGGAGCAAGGTGGAACTGGTGTCCCTGCGCGGACGGTACAATCAGATGGACGACTCAGATAAAGTACATTTCACAACAGCAAATGAAAAAATCGAGAAGGTCGCCGAAGCCCCATTTGTGGCTATCGTTTTCCTCTTGATGCTTCCCGCAGAAATCATCATGGCCGTCGGCGAAGCTAGCGATGTGATACCTTGCGGCTCTCAGCCGGGAGCACCGGACATCGTTCCGGCCAAGACCACGCAGTACGCGGCCGTGGCGCATGACGTGAATATCTATGTGCTTAGCAGCTCAACTGCGAATTAAGCCGTGTTTGCCGATGCAATTCTCAAGCCTGATTAGTCGCGTGACCGTCCATATGAAGTAGAACTTCACTTTTCCGGTTTCGGCTTTTAATCACGACTTGGTACGTTTGATCTTTTCTCGCAAAACGGTTTTCCTGTCACTTTCTCGTAGATCGCCTTCCGCGTTCGCTTCTGCTGGACTGGCATCGACCGTCGAAACGAATCCGCCATCTGTTGTGCCAGATCAAGCAGACTGCCCGTCGTTTTCTTCATATCGAAATTCCTATTTGCTGAAAGAATTCTCGATCCTTCTCGGTAAACACAAGTCGCGTACGATTTCGGCATGGAGCACAAATGATTTGATTTCGATTGCGCGTGGAGTTTCCGCACTTGGCACAAACCGGATAGCCATTGATTGTCGTGTAACTGGGTTCGTCGCCATGTTCACCGCCACTCGGACACTCTATGAAGTCCGTCACTGGTTGGCCTCTTTCTCTGCACGTCGTTTTGCCGCGTGGTCTTTTCCTTGCTGCTCATTTCGGAGCCATAAATCGACCAGTTCGGAATCGCTCAAGAGCGCGAGCGTTTCGCGCAGTGCTCCGTTTCCGTGGCGACTTTCGAGTCTTTTCCGCAGCATTTGAGCAAAGTGCCGATTGTCCCGGATTCGGATCTCAGCGGCGTTGCTCATCGCAGCACCAGCCCATCGCCGAGGATTCCATCCAAAATCGCTTCGACATACCGCGACTCGATGACGATGGCGTCACCCCAGAATTGAGTTTCGGGCGAGTCGACCGGGAGGTTCCGCTGCATCCATTCTTTGGCCGCAGCACTCAGCGGTCGAAGCAGGAACAGAGAGCCGTGATTTTCAAGTTTGAAATCGAGTTCGGAATTTGATGCGTGTGGCGTGCATGCGTTATTCGGCATTCTCTTTCTCCGTGCACCAGAGAAAGCCGCCAGCACTATAAATTGGGAAGGGTGAGTACGGTGGTTTTTTGCCCCGTTGGCCACATCCCCCCAATTTCTGGAGGCGGGCACCGTGACCCTTTTCTCTGGGCTCGGTTGCCGGAGTGCCAAACGACGACACTCACTCTTGATGACGGGGACATATTACGATGGCATCCGGGATGTTGGCAACAGTACGAAGGTACCTGTCAATATGAGGCCATCAAATTTGTGCTAGGCTTTCGACAGTAGGCGACCTGAGGTCGCATCGAGTCCCGGAACAAACGAAACGGAGGCCAGCACAATGTCAATGACGGTGCCACTTGAGGCAAAGACTCGAACCGGAGAGAGAATCACCGTCAAACCCTACATTACCTCCAGCGATGTCAAAATCCTTTCCCACGAGAAGTATACCAACGACGTTAGCTCGGGGATAAAAATGTCCGTCGAAGTGAGTCGAATTGATCCCCATTCGCAACCGCCCCAAGATATTCGAGCTGTGACGACAGGTCACATCGAAAGAACAAAAACAGAAATCGGATATCAGGTCACGCTTGACTACGAAATCGAATTTTTCAGACCCGCCAACAGCACAAAGCCTTTGGCAACTAAACATGGAACTGCAAAATTAGACTGCGAGGAAGCGGTAACACCGTCGCCCCCCTTTCCGGCGTTCGTCTGGGATCGCTACAAGATCACGATGGGCTCATCCCAATCGATACCTCTCCTCGGCACGATGATGAGAAATCGCACGGTAGATATCAGCATCGAACGGCTGATCGAATCTCACTGGGAAGAGGGCGACGATCCCATCAGCGGTTTTAGTACGTTTATTAATCACGTGCTTTGCAATTCTCTAAATTACGATCTCATGCGGGCGGACGACACGTCCGAATACGAATGATTTGTTAGTTTTCGCTAACTTAGAGGCGCACGCGTGTCATAGACTCGGCGGTTGCTACGACGCATGCCGTCGTGCAGCACGACATACCTTCATTGCTGTTTCGCTGAATTCTGAATCACAGTTTCTTCAGCCTTGATGAGACGAAGCGTTGCGTGAGTAATCAACTCCGAGATGTCCGTCAGGGATGACTGGGCGACGTTGAGCGCATCGGCTGCGGCCAAGGCATTTAAACTGACGGTCTTCCCGGACACAGCGTCGGCCATCGCTCGCCTCGAAATTCCCTGTGCTCCGTTCGCAGCGTTAAGCGAAACATCGTCCAGAGTGACTATCAAACCGACCAACGCATACGCCGATGGGCCGTTCTTCTTGACCGCAGAAATGATCGTGTGAGCCGTAGAGGCCGCCTCTCGACCTTTTTGAAAGACGCTGTCTGATACAAGTGTCTTCGCTGATTCATTTGCGGCCTCGAAATTGGTAACTTTTTCGTCAGCCTTCTGGACTAACTCGGTGATTTCCTCTTTCGAAGGTACGTCGGAATTTTGGGGCCAGCACGGAGAAGTTACAAACATCACGAGCAGGACAAACACGGCGTATTTCATCTGCACTCCCAGCGTCGCGACTTCAAGAACCTTTCCTCGGCGATTGTAAGCATTAAATTACTGGAGTGAAACGGAAACGTCCAGTCGCTCCCGATCTGTCCTTACCGCAAAGCGATCTAGCAGTTTCGTTTTACGACAGGGCCGCCGACTATCCGCGTGAAAGTTTTGATTTGATCGCGAAGCGGGTAGTACCGAAGGGATTCGGCAAATTAAAAATCGAGTGGCGGCGTTTAAGAAGGAAGCGCGACGGATGTTCAACCTTGCCCGTTAGAAATGGAACGACTCGCTTACAGCCTTCGTGAGAAATCACCCTCCGCTATTAGCTACGCTTTGAGCCTTTCTCCGATGACCATCCTACCCACCCAATTGTTTACTTGCTTCATTGAACCACTCAAACGAAGCGTCCAACAAAACTCAATTCGTTGGTTGCTTCTTGGTCGCTCGGGACGGCGCATCCGCGCATTTTTGCATTGCTGCAACTGACTCGTTCGTGAGTTGCGCGTTTGCGTGGAGATACCTTCGGTGCAAACTGGCAGCAGTCTCGCTCACCGTGTAGAGGAGGGTCGAGGCACTCGTACATTGATCGTAGAGGGTGAGCAATTCTTCTACTCCGTCGGTCTCATGCTTTGCTAGTTTAATTGATGACTGCCGCATTGCTTCGCCGCCGCACACGGCAGAGTTCCGCGATGCGTCATCGAGGGAACTCACGAACAGAAAACCCATTTCGCTGTTGAATCCCTGCGGATTCTGCTTCAGTGCCGCCAACATTTTCGGCCAGACTTCGATCAATTGGCGATCCGTCGCCAGCGAGTCGGAATCGAACCCTGCCTTGGATTCTAAATCGACCGTAGCCTTGTACTGCGCCATCGCCCGATTTGCTTGTGTGAGCAGCGTATCAACCTCGTCGTTGGTAGGAAATGCGCTTTCCTTTTGCTGCGCGTCAACGATTGAAACCGAGGCCACGCTTACTAACATCAGGGCCGCAAAAATCATTTTGCGCGCTGCAGTCACAGTGGCACCTCCGCGCATATTAGGCTTCCGACCTAAACGTCGGAGTGGGACGAGTGAAGAACTCGACATGACCACAAGTACTACAAGAGAAAGGAAACACGCCAAGTGTCGTCTGCTTACCGTCCACCCAAACCTGCAGCCCGATTTGGCTTCCGGGCGGGATTTGCGGCATGAGTTGCGGGTACCCTTTGCTGTCATAGTGGCCATGTCCGCATACGTGGCACGGACGAGGAACGCCGTCGTGCAGCAATTGTCCACCGCGTTCGAGCATCTGTATGTAAGTCGTCACTATAGCCGTCAGATCACTGACGGAGATTGTGCAGTGCTTCGGATTGTCGACGACGCAATTTCCCAGAATCACATTGATTATGTGCATCGATGGGTCGTCCGGAAACTGGCGCACCAAATTGTATTCGTCGCGCTCGAAGCGTCGTGCGCTAAGGAAGCGTCTTTCGCTTTTCATGGTCCATTGCGTTCAGGATGTCAAGGCACGTTCGCGCAATTTTCACCGCCAACATAGCCTGCGCCATCGTTGCGGGTTTACCCGCGTGTAGAATTCTATTTCGCGGCCAGAATAAGTTCATCTCAATGCTTTTTACCAACGACTTCGTGTCGAGTTCAGGCAGCATTTTTGCAACCGCGCTCTGCCACTCCGGCGAGGATTCCACAAACTGCTGGAATGTTATCCCAACGAGTAGCTTCGACACGTCCTTGAACTTGTCTGTGATGCGAGTGAGTTTTAGAAGAAGTTCCTCGATGTCTTCGTCTGTGATGTTGTTGCCGCGCAAACTTTCGTCGATTGAAGTCCACTTCTGAAAGAAAAACGACAGCCCCGAATCCACGGCTGCGGCTGACAAAACCACGGCCATCGAGGCGTCCTTCGTTTGCGTCAACTCGTAGGTGGCCTTTTGCCAGATTTGAAATCCAATCGTGAAGTCTAAATCCAGTATTGCCGTGTTCGGTTGGCGGCACCTTGCGCAGTTCCAGTCAAAGCCGCCTTCACCACCGATGAACGAGCCGACGTAAGGCTCTCCACAATTGCGGCAAGTTGGATTAACTGGGATATTCATTATCCGAACGTACCATGCCGCGGATAGAATCAACTATCGTGAAGTGTTTGCCGTTCGGCGCGGAAAGCAGCAGGCCATCCCCATGAACGTCCAAACCGAAACCTTTGTCGGATATGCAGACGAAACGATGCACAACATCGGACGATTTCGCGCCGTCGCGCTAGTGACGTTGAAACGCGATCTCGTGGAGTCCGCCACGCTGGAGTTAGGCGGTCTGCTCGCTGAGTCTCAGGTTTCTGAACTGAAGTGGCATAAAGTTGCCGGTGCGAAATATCGATTCGCCGCGCTGAAGACGATTCGGTTCGCCCTTCGGTGGGCTTTCCTAAGCCGGATGCGGATCGATGTGCTGGTGTGGGATTGTCACGATGGCCGCCACGCGGTAAATTCCCGCGACGACGTAGCGAACCTACAGAGGATGTACTTTCACATCTTCAAAAACGTGCTGAACAACCGTTGGCCAGCTGGATGTGATTGGATTTTGTATCCGGACGAGAACACCAGCATGGACTGGGCCGCAGTCAAGGATTACGTCGGATACACAGGCGAGAAGTACAAAATCGATCCGACGCTCCCCGGCCTGACGATCACGTTGAACCGGGCGTTCAGCATTCGCGAAGTGACGCCTTGCCAGTCTCACCGGGAGCCCCTGATCCAGATGGCAGACCTCTTCGCGGGGATGGCCGCGTTCTCTCACGAGAAATACGACCGGTACGAATTATGGACTGCTGGATGTTCCGCGCAGAAGTCATTCCTGCCGGCAGCTGAAGGCTTTGTTGCCACGAGCAGCGAACGAGAACGGTTCACACTTCTGCGTGATTTTGACGACCTGTGTAAAGCGAACACAGCGGGAATCAGCCTCAAATCTCGCAGAGGGCTTTCCACGTTTAAGCCAAAAAACCCCGTCAATTTTTGGCTCTATATTCCTCAACGCGACGAAGACAAGGCTCCTACCACTCGCGGCGACGAACCGGAAGGCTAGCCTTCGTTTTACGGTGAGGCGAGCGATAACCATCCTAATCGAGCGAACGTGCCTTACTGACGCGGTTTGCTTTTTCTTTTCGCTTTTCCCGCAACCGTTTCTTCCGATTTTTCTGACTGGCCAACTTGATCTCTTCAAACTCGAACGACCTGCCGACTACCCGTTACTCCTGCGGAGGGACAACTATCGTAGCTTGTTCAGCCGATTCAGTCGGCTTATGGAAAGTCTTAACGGAATTGCTCCGTTTATGGAGGCTAGTGGACTTACGGGTGCGGGTATCGATTGTCGCGGGAGTCCTTGCAGGTCGGTCCTCGACGCTTCGCAGGCGCAGCGTCGGAACGTGCTCACCCCGATTGATTTCGGCCTATGCTAGCTCGCTTTGGTTTTCGCGGTCTTCTTTCGCCGTGCGGCCAACGAGCCCTTTGCCCTCAACGTGAACGACACGATACGTTTTGCCCGCGTCGAATCGGAGGATATGCCCGATTTCCGGTTACGCCGGAAGACTGCCGTAGTAGTACGGAGTCGGTGATTCGGCTGGCTCTAAGCCAACAAATTTGTAAGTAAACAGTTTTGCATTTTAGAGCGCCGCGAATTCATTCAGCGACATCACTTCAACGCCGAACTCCGAGGCCATCGTTCGCAGATTCTTGTCGCCGCTAACCAAGACGGCGTTACGCCGCATGGCCGTCTCAGCAATCAACACGTCTGCGACCTGATTCGAGCCGGGCGTAACGCCCTCAAGTTCTCGCAAGCGAATAAGCATCGCTTCGTGAGTGTGATCGTTGACCCCCCAGCTTCCCCGATCAAATTCTGCTCCCGCCATGTCGAAGATGAATTGCGCTGCCGGTTCCGAATCGGCGCTGACCTTCTCGAAAGTGTCTCGAAGCGCATTGCGCCGGACTTCCTCTTTACAGTTCCACAACTCCTCCTCTTGAATCCCGGTTACCAGAAGCCGACGGCCCCGCAGGCAATCGAGAGGAAGACTGCCGTCACAAAATTCGTTGAACACGTTTGTGTCCAGCATAAACACTTTTGGATCGTCTGACACGGCTGGCCGTTATTCGCCGGTACCAAAATGCGTGAGCACAAGGCTGTCGAACTCGGTGTCGGATTGGCAGATTATTTCGTCTTGGTTGCGGGGAGTCACAGTACATAAAGTGGGTTTAACTTCCCAATACTTTTTCACTCTGTCCGAAGTCCACATGTATGAGGCATATGTTCGGCCTTCGAATGCGTCGGAAACAACTTTGGACGTGGTCATCGTCTTACCGCCATCCATCGAGAATGAATAAAAAATCTCGACGTAACAGGTGGTCGTGTTTGCGTCGAAATGATTCGTATAACTCGACGAGATCGTCATGATTTTTAGTCCCCGCGTAGGTGCCTTGTCAAATTCATCAAAACTTACTTTAGCTTGCTGCGCACACATCTTCTGCTGCTGGAGTGTCGCAGTTGTCTCAACGATTTTCGGTGTCACGACAGGTGGGTCGGGCTTTGCATTCGAGCAGCCGATTGCGGCGACCGAAATCGTCGCGGCAACCGCAAACGGAAATAGTCTGAGGCGCACTTCGATTCCTCTACTTCTGGGGATGGTCTTACCCACTGTTGTTGATGTACTGACAGAGCGAAACAAAATGATGTTTGAATCGTTGACCTTTCACGCTGTCCTTGAAGTGTTGTTCGGGATGCGTGGTCATTAGGACATCGCCGTCTTTGTTCATCAGAGTAAAGTGCCAATGGCTAGACGAATCTCCGTCCGAGTAGGTTGTCTTATTGGCGGCCTCTAAGATGTAGTCTGCCTTTACTTCGTTCTCCGTCACGACGACGTTCGGGCAGTACTTCGAGAAGCCTTCAGAGACGCTTGCTGTGTCGAGATTTGATTTGGGCGAAAGCATCACGCGTTTCGTGGCCAGATTTTGAGAATCGATGCTAGCTGCAAAAAGCAGAGTCAAAACTAGTAAAGCAGATGCTTTCACTTTCAGCTCCAAGACTTATCCGCGCTCTAAAATTTTGTGCCGTCCATCGCATTCTTTCCCGTTCCGTCTCCATTCGTATCACACAGGCCGCGTTCGCTCAACACGGTGTTAGTAAAAAGTCAGTTGATTGACTTGGTCGGAATCATCGGGCAGCCCCGAGGTGATTGTATGATTCTGAAGGAGGCGCGAGATGCGCGACCCCAAGAGAGAGAAGTTGAATAAGGACGTTCAAATCTCATGGGAAAAGTTTCTCGACCCGGACGAGTTGCGCCCGGCCCTCATCGCCGCGTCCGTGTATATCGCCACGTTTGAGAATCTAAAAACGACGATCGTTGATCGCATCAAGGACTTCTACACGGACGGCTTCGACGAAAACGGCTGGAGGGTCGAGCCCGAATACACTACTAAGGTTCTGTCGAGAAATTCGAGCCCCACTCATGCGTCCCTCGAATGGCTGAAAGAAATGGACGTGATCGACGACGCGGACATTGCCACGTACGGAAGAATCAAGGAGTTGCGGAACATACTTGCTCACGGACTCCTGACGGTGATTTCAAATGGATTGCCTGCGGAGTTTCCCGTACGGCTCACTGAAATGGCGATGCTTCTGGATAAGATCGAACGATGGTGGATCGTGAATGTAGAAATCGCGACAGACCCAGACTTGCGCGGTGCGGACATCGATGAAACGAAGATCGTTCCCGGCCCCGTCATGGCCTTACGTTTATTGCTCGATATTGCTCTGGGTTCGGAAGAGGAATCGAAGTTCTATCTCGACGAATTCCGAAAACGTGCAGAGAGTGCTGGGTAGTCGAGCATCCGTCGTTTTTGCCTCCCGGGCATTATATCGTGGCTTCAATTTGGGCTTAGATGTCCGCGCTGCCGTGGCCAAAGCCGTGAGGGGTTCAGGTAGTCGGGGCCGATGATTTGAAGCCGTACACTCGAATTGTTATTCTGAAGACGCATTCTACGAGTAAAAATCACCGCGATGGGTAATCCTAATCCTCAAGTACAACAAGGCCTAACGCTGTTTGATCTTGCGTTGAAGCATCGGGGGCTTCAGATATTCCAGCAGCAGCGTCCTTGGCCTGAACGAAGAGCAACATATTTTTTGCTGGGCAAGGAAGGACGACGAACGAACATAGTTCTGAACGATTCCTTCCTGAGCGACCTACCCGCGACCGACGAATACAAGACTAGTCTCGATCGATATTCGCTAGCGATTGCGGGTCGAGCCCAGTTTGGCTCACCCGAATTGTTTTTCTGCGAGTCGGGTCACGCGATCTCCGTCGAAATGGCGTGGCCGGTCGAGGTGGGACAGCCGATGAAGGCCGGTCGGGGCTGGATTCCTGTAACAGTAACGGACGCTGCAAACAGCCAGAGCGCGAGGTGTGGTGTCGAGGTCGCCACTGGCGTCTTTGGCCCGACTACGTTCGACATGGTTCGATATATTGCCAATCGCGTCAGACGGTCGGTAGACAACCGGAAAATTGTCTTCTCTGACGGCAAGGCTCGGCAGGAAAGTTATCAAAATCTGCATTTTGAGACCTCGGATCAAGGGGACGACGACAGAGAACCGCAAACCGACGTGAAACGAACCCAAAGTTTTCTCGTTGGGAAGGCATATAATCTCGGGTTTTATTTCGACGGAAAACACAAAGATGTGTGGATTGTTGACCCGTGGGATGCCGAATACCTCGGGATTTCGACCAAGGATTTGCTGGTCGCTGCCACCGTTCTGTCGGCTCAGGGATTGCTCGCGCGAGGGTCGATTGATGACTCGATGAGGCCCACCGACAAGTTGATCGCTGCAGGTTGGCCGCCCGCCGAGGAGATTGCGGCAAGATCGCAGGGGCAAAGAAACCTTCGATTCTCTGAGCTGCCATCCAAAAATGATTTCAACCGTGACCTTGCTGCGCTCCGCACAGATAGAGTGGAAGCTGCACTCATACTTATCGATTTGGACCACTTTAAAGAAGTGAATGACACACATGGGCATCTCGCCGGTGACGACTGCTTGCAACGCGCCGTTGATGCGATCTTAAAAGCAGTTGGGCGCAAGGGTACGCTGTACCGATGGGGTGGCGATGAATTCGCCGTCCTATTGCCCGACTATTCGACGGGCGAGGCTCTTGCTACCGCCGAGCGGATTCGTCGAGAGGTCGAATCGAGCAAAGCAGGCGGAGAAATCGCGGTGACCGCTAGTATCGGCGTGATCGCAACAGACCACTTGTCTGACTCAAGTGCCGAGGAGTTTCTGCAGGCCGCTGATGAAGCAATGTATTGTTCGAAGAAGCAGGGCAGAAACCGCGTCACCAGCGGTCCAGCCTCTAACTAGGTCTCTAGGTATCATTGCGGGATTCAGAGTAGTGGGGTAGATTCGTAAGCGACACCAAACAAGCTATTTGGATTTTGACCCGGACTATCTACGAACCAAAAGGTCGCAAGTTCGACTCTTGCCGGGCGCACCATTTTCCCTCTTCAAAAGCGGCTGCTGGTTATAACTAGGGCGTTTAAAGCTAAAGGAAACGATGACCTCAGCAGCGGGCGACGAATTTCGCGACTTGCAAGCACTCGTTCGGGAAAGTGGATTACTCGCCAAGCAGCCGGCGTATTACGCCTGGAAGATGCTTCTAAACATGGTGCTCCTAGTCGCCGCTTTTCTGCTGATAAAGTCGTTTCACAATCCTTGGATTGAGCTGCTCAATGCCGCTTTCCTGGCGTTCGTGTTCGCGCAGCTAGGTTTTATCGTTCACGACGCCGGCCATCAGGAAATTTTCAGCAAGCCGGCTGGGAACGAAGTACTCGGTTTGATTCATTCGAATCTTCTACTCGGATTTAGCTATAGCTGGTGGCTCAACAAACACAATCTGCATCATTGCTCGCCAAATCACATTACCGCCGACCCCGACGTAGAAATACCACTATTCGCGTTTACGAAGGAGCAGGCCGTGGGCAAGCGCGGGTTCGCCCGCCTCTCCGTGCGTTATCAGCATTTTTGCTTCTTCCCTTTGTCTTTGCTGGAAGCGTTCGTGCTGAAGGTCGATAGCGTGCGGTACCTGCTGCGCAACAAAGTTGCGCATCCGGTGATTGAGGTGGGCTTCCTGGTTCTGCATCTGTGCTGGTTTTTAGGCCTGCTGTGTTTTCTGCTCGGCTGGCGGCACGCAGTTTTGTTCTTCCTAGCCCAGCAAATGTTTTTAGGACTGTATCTGACGCTGATCTTCGCTCCGAACCATCAGGGAATGCCGTTGCTCGATGGCGCCAAAGCCGTGAATTTCTTCCGCGAACAAGTGCTGACCAGCCGGAACATCAAGAAGCATCCCGGCGTCGACTACGCCACCGGCGGCTTGACCTGCCAGATCGAGCACCACCTGTTTCCGACTATGCCGACCAATAAATTGCGCGAGGTTCAAAAAATAGTGAGAGCTTATTGCGCAGCGCACGGAGTTTCCTACCATGAGACCTCCTTGCTCCAGTCGTTTCGCGAAGTCTACGAGGATTTGCGGGAGAATAGTTTGATAGTAAGCAGAGGATTGGATGGCAACACGGTTACGGATCGGAGAAGCTTGTAGTGCGATCATTTCCTTCCATGAATTAACGAGATGCATCTGGCTCCACGAGGCTCACTCAACCCGGAAGATTGCGCGACGGCCGGCTAACCGGATACAGACATTTTCCTGCCCTAGCTACACTCAAATCCCGATAGAGCCGTTGAGCTTGGCTTTCTACAATAGACTGCATGGTCAGTTTCGTTTTAGCTTGGTAACTCCGTTCACGATGCTTCTTACAGTGCCGCTCGATCCTCGCAGCCCGCAGGACGCAAGCTTCACCGGGTACGCCAAAGACGAGCCGGCGGAAGGAACACGATGAAAATTAGGTCGTCCATTCGTTCGCTGCTGTTGGTGATGGGAGCGCTGCTCTGTTTTGCGGCACCTTCTTTTGCACAGATTGGAATCTCCGTATCGTTCGGTCCGCCGGCGCTGCCGGTGTACGAGCAGCCGGTTTGCCCAGGTGACGGCTACATCTGGACGCCGGGATATTGGGCCTATGCGGATGACACCGGGTATTACTGGGTTCCCGGAACCTGGATTGAAGCGCCGCAAGTGGGCTACCTCTGGACGCCCGGGTATTGGGGCTGGGGCGGCAGCGCATTCTTTTTCCATGAAGGATATTGGGGCCCGACCGTAGGGTTCTATGGCGGCATCAGCTACGGCTTCGGTTATTTTGGCAATGGGTACGAGGGCGGCCGCTGGGACCACGATCATTTCTATTACAACCGTGCGGTAACTAACGTGAATGTCGCGGTCATCCACAATGTGTATGAAACGCGAGTGACCGAGGTCAACAACCGGGTGAGTTACAACGGAGGCAATGGCGGAGTGGAAGCTCGCGCCACCGCAGAGCAGGAACGGGCGGCAAGTGAGCGACACATCCCGCCAGTAGCGGCGCAGACCCAGCACGTGGCCGCCGCACGCAGCAATCCGGAGCTTCGTGCTTCAGCGAACCAGGGACGTCCGCCGATTGCCGCAACGCAGCGGGCGAATGAATTCAAGGGCAATGGAGTCGTGGCGGCACGAGAAGCCGGCGCTCCTTATAAGGCTCCTGAACGCACGGCGAACAACGGAGCAGCGCGCACCGAAAACAACAACGTAGCGCGGACCGAAGCGGCGACCCCTGCCGCCAAACCGAGCCACGTCAAGGACATTCAGCCCGCAACGCGCACCGCGCCGAACACCGGAAATCCGGCATTGGACAAGAAATACCAGACTCAGCAGGACAAACTGTATAAGCAGCAGGATCAGGAACGCCAGAAGCTGGCGGCGCAGCAGGAGAAAGACCACCAGCGTGCGGCCCAACAGAAAGTTAGCGACCAGCGAAACCAGCAACTGGAACAAAAGCACCAACAGCAAACCGACACGTTGGTGCAGAAGCACACCCAGCAACAGCAGCAATTGCAGCAACGTCAAGCGCCACCACAGCAGCATGCGGCCCCGGCAGAACACGGCGGCAGTAAGCCTAAATAAGCGCAGAGTCTGGCCGAAGGCTGGGACGGGCATCCGCGAAGCAGCGGATGCCCGTTTTTTTTTGATCGGGAGAATAATTCGTGGAACAGCGATTTGTTTAATAAGAGGATCGCTTAAGAGGATCGCTACGACCCGATCGAACGGTCAGGGGATCTAGCGATCAGGTTTTGGGCGGCATTTACTGCGGCCTTGACCGCATCCCCGGTGCAGACAATTTTTGCGCCCAAGGCGCGAAGTTCGGCGAGGGCGCGCTGACCTTCGGCGGGATTCAGCGTGGCAATAGCGTCTTCCACGATCGACACATGGCGGCCTTGCTCGAGCAAGCCTCTGGCTGCGAAGCGAACGCAGATTTCCGTCACCACCCCGAAAATGAAAATCTCAGCATTCGGGTTTAAGCGCCGAACTATCTCGGCAACATGGCGGCTTTGAAAAACGTCGAGGGTATCCTTTTCCAGATGGATTTGTTCGTGCTCGTGCAGATCCTCTGGAAGCACGGCATTTTCGTGGTTGGGCACGGTGAAAACTTTGTTGGCGAGTGCGTGCGGCACGAATTTGGCACCGGGCGTATCGCGAATGCAGTGCGGTGGGAACTCGGCGAATTCCGGATCGCCTTCGAGGTGAATGCAGCCATGGGAAATCAAAAGCACGCGACCTTGACGAGCTTGATCGACCAGACGGTTCAGATTCGTCAATAAGTGTTCCGCCCCCGGGACGTAAAGCTTGCCATCGGGCAACATGAAATCCGCCTGGGTGTCGACCGCCCAAAATATTACGTCACGCGATGCCATTGTTTTCCTTGGCACTCCGTCCCTGATTGTAAGAGTCGCTCATGGGCCGCCTGAGGAATTCTGGGTGCATACCCCCTATTCGATGAGGCATATCGGCGGGCGATTCGGCAAGATCGACTGTAGCGGCGCCGTCTAGGCGCTTTTTCGGCCCTTTGATGACCTCATGGTTGGACTCCGTTTCGAGGCGGCTGCGCCGGACGCTTTTTTGTTGGCGATACTGTTTTTTAATGCGGTCGCCAAATCGATGACCGGCGCGAGCTTTTTCCCCCTGGGAATGATCGGAACTGCTTTGCCTTTGGCCTTGTTCTCGATCAATTCGCGTACGCTGGCCTGGTAGTCGTCGTGAAATTTCTCCGGCTGGAAAGGCTTGATCAGGGTTTTTGCAAACTGTTCCGCCAGCGAAAGCTCCTGACGGTTTTGGCTCTTGGGTGGCTCCTTGCCGTATCCGGGAACTTCGCGAATTTCATTCGGATAATACAGCGTGTGCACGGCTAATCCCTGGTCGTAGGGTCGGATGATGATGGAGCGGTCACGCTGATGCATGGTGACTTTGGCGATCGCCGCGATTTTCATCTGTTTCATGGTGCTGAGGATCAGGCCATAGGCGCGCCGCCCGGCCTCTTCGGGAATGGAAAAGTAGGAGGTTTCGAAATAAATGGGATCGACTTCGTCCAGATACACAAACTGCGAAATCTCCATTTCGGTAGACGATTGCGGCTGCAGCGCTTTCAGTTCCTGCGGATCAATAATGACCATTTTGCCGTCGTCGGTTTCATAGCCCATCACGATTTCGTCGCGGGGAACAATCTCTTCGTCGTACGGGCAATAGAGTTGCTGATGCACCCGGTTGCCACATTTGCGATGAACTTCGTGAAAACGAATATGCGAGTAACGCGCAGCGGCAAATAAACGGATTGGAACGGAAATTAGTCCGAAAGTGATGAACCCTTTCCAGGTGGAAGCTGCCATGGCGCCCTCGCTTATGCGAATCCGTGAAATTGCCGGCCAAACTTTATAGCAAACCCATCGCTGCGCGGTGTTCGCGCTGAACTTGGTCCATGGTACAGGCCCGCGGAGATTTCTCCGGGCGCCAACGTAGAAATTTTGTGCCGTGGCGAAAACGGCCGCCGGTGAAATGATCGAATTGCACTTCGACGACGAGTTTCGTCGCCAGCGGCTCCCATTCGAGGGAATGTTTCGTACTCCACCGGCTGGGGCCTCCGGGAGCTCTGCCGGTGAAGCCCGGTGGTTTGATCAGTTTTTGCAGTTTTTTGGTCAAGGCCGGGCGTTCTTCGTTGCTGATCGAAGAACAAAAGCCGACATGATCTAGCAAACCTGCCTGGTCGTATAGGCCCAGAAGTAACGATCCAACTTGTTTGGCTTTTTCCAGGTAGCGAAATCCGCCGACAACGCAGTCCGCGGTTCGCTGGGTTTTGATTTTTTGCATACCCTCGCGGTTGCCGCTCTGGTAGGGAAGATCGGTGCGCTTGGCGACAATACCGTCCAGGCCGACGCCCATATGAAACCATTTGCGCGCCATCGACAAATCGCTTGTGGCTGGGGAGAGTCGCAGGAGACCGTCCTTCTTGAAATTCTTTCTGGCGAATTTTTCGAGCGCCGTGCGCCGTTCCTGCAACGTTGCCTTGATCAGCGATTTTCCCGCATCGTCCACCAGCAAATCGAACACGATAAAAACGGAAGGCGTTTCCTTGCTGAGCTTCAATACGCGACTAGCGGCAGGGTGAATCCGCATCAGCAGATGATCGAAGGACGGATTTCCGTCAACCGGAATGACAATTTCGCCATCGAGAACGAATTTCTTTGCTTTGAGCGCGGCGAGCGTTTCGACGAGTTCCGGGAAATACCTGGTGAGAGGTTTTCCGGATTTTGATTCCAGATCGATTTTTGCGCCGTCGCGGAAGGCCAGGCAACGGAAACCATCCCATTTAGGTTCGTATTGCCAGTTTCGACCTGACGGAAGCTCCGAAGCCGGCAATGCTTCCATCGGAGCGTAGGTCTTGGCGAGGGCCAAAGTCACAAGAATTTTTCCAGGTTGGTGCGGCCTTTGTTCTCGAGCAGCGGCTTCCACAGATCGCCCAGCTTTTTGAACCGGGGCAGCACCGTCTTCATCGTGAAATCCTCCATGCGGAATCCGCGTTCGATTTCTTTCCAGGTAACCGGAGTGGAAACGGTGGCGGCCGGCTTGGGGCGGACGGAATAAACCGAGGCGAGAGTGCGGTTCCAGGCGTTTTGATTGTAGTCGACCAAAACGTGATTCTTGGGGCGATGCGCCACCCGATATTCAGCGGTGATGAGTTTCGGATTGCGGTTCAATAGTTCGTGAGAGAGCGCTTTGGCGAATGTCCAAACCTGTTTCTGCAGCGGTCCACGTTCGATCGGAACATAAACGTGAATTCCGCGCGACCCCGTGGTCTTCGCGTAGCTGGTGATTTTCAGGGAATCGAGAGCATCGCGAACGACCAGCGCGGTTTCCAGCACACGCTCGAACTTGGTGCCTTCAACCGGATCGAGATCGAATTGCAGAAAATCGGGGCGATACACGTCGTCGCAGCGGGCATACCAGGGATTCAGATCGATGCAACCCAGATTCACGACCCACATGAGCGAAGCGACGTGCTGGACCACCGGGAAGTCGATGACGTTTCCGGAGCCATGCTCGATCGCGCAGACCGGAACGGACGAAGGCCGGCCGGACGGAGCACGCTTCATAAAGAAAAAGCCACCGTCGATGCCGTTGGGATAGCGCTTCATGACCATCGCGCGGTCTTTCAGGTGGGGCATTAAGTAAGGCGAAACGTCGAGATAGTATTGGAGCAGGTCGCGTTTGGTCAGGCCGAGCTTCGGCCAGAAAATTTTGTTGAGGTTGGTGAGCTTGGCGGTGCCGCCTTCAACTTCGATTTCCGCGTCGTTGACGCCGAGCGGAATGCGGCCTTCTCGCATTTTCGGCGCGCGCGACGATGTACCACCGGGGGGCTTGCGCGCCGCAGGTTTGGCTAACTTCTTAGGCATCGGAGCTCGCGGATCCCAAAGATTTCAAGCTACACATGGTCCGCGATTGCCGCCTGGCGCGGAATACATGCAAAACCCGATAAGTAATTGTCCCGCGCTGTAGCGTGCGCCGGTTTTATTGCGGAAGAGATGGCAACGATTTCAAGTACGCGACGATGGCCAGCGCGTCTTCATGCGACATATGGTAAATGTGCATGGGACGCTGAATGGGCTGCCCGTTTGCCCCGATCCCTTTTTCCAAAATATTGACAGCATCCGCGTCGGAGTAGCCCGCGAAACCGGCGAGGGTCGGAGCGTTCCAGGCCCAATTGGAATCGGGGTGAACCGGCGCGATCCAGGTGGGCGCGCCTTGCAAGTCGCGCGCCTCGATCAAATTGCCCTGGGCGTCGCGCGGGGTGTGACACTCGCCGCACATGGCGACTTCTTCTACCAGATATTTTCCACGGGCAACGTCCCCAGTTTGATGGGAGGCGGCCTTCTGCACGACCGGTTTGGCCGCTGCTTGCTTGACCGCGCTGGCCGAAATTCCCAGCCCGGCTACGGCGAAGAGCACCGCTCCACTCACAATTCCAATCGTTTTCATCGATTTTCAGCTCCGTAATTTTGTCGACAGCAGATGCTAGCGCAGTTTTACGGCGAATCGGCAATTTTTCGTTGAACGTTAGTTGGTCCAGCGGAATCCATGCTACCCGGTTGCGGATGCAGCCTGCAATGGAGGAAATTGCGATGACTTCCCTGGGTTTAACGACGGTGAGACGCTTGGAAAAACTACGACATCCCGAAGAGGATCGAATTACTCGTAACGCTTCGGTGAGGTAGCCACAACTTCTTTGGTGGGGGTGTGAATCGCATAGAACTCGTTCAGAGACGTCTCGCTCAGTTCGACGACCCGGGCGCGAGCCTCGATCAGGCCTTTTACGAATGCTCTCCAGATCTGCGAGCCGTCCGGAAACTTTTCGAAAATATCGTACTCTCGGTCCACTTAGAAAGCCCCCCTTCCGCAGATACGCAATCTATGATTCCAGTATTTTTTATAGCAGGAGCGAAAGAACTTGAATGTTCCAAACGAGACAATTGGCTGGTAGCCTTAACGAGTTATCTGGCGAGCGAACCTAAGTGCCTGGCTATTAAAATGTTCGAACCAAATCTGGACGGAAAAGAAGGTCGGACCAACTCCTCGCGCCGGATCTTCCTCTTCACGTGTGTTGCGGCAATTTCTGCGGCAGCTTTCCTGCGATTTCGAATTCAAAGCGCTCACGCCAGCCAAAAACGCGCTCTCGCCCTCACCCCTCCTGAAAAAGTCACGATTGTAAGTTTCTCCGATGCCGGTGTTCGGCAGGATACGGTGCAGGTGCTGAAGTTCGTCAAAACCGAAGACGAATGGCGCGAATTACTGGGGCGCGGAATCTACGAAATTACCAGAAAGGGCGACACCGAATTTGCCTATAGCGGCGCCTACTGGAATTTAGAAGAGAAGGGGCTGTTTCGCTGCCTGTGCTGTGCGACGGCGCTGTTTAGCTCGGAAACGAAATTCAATTCCGGCACGGGATGGCCCAGTTTTTGGGCACCTATCGCACCGGAAAATATTCGGACGAAAGAAGATCACAGTTTCGGGATGACGCGCGAGGAAGTTACCTGCCGGCGCTGCGACGCGCACTTGGGACATGTCTTTGACGACGGCCCCCCACCCACCGGCCTGCGCTACTGCATAAACTCGGCTTCGCTACAGTTTAAGAAATTTGCCTGACCGCGTGCGCGAGACCTGGAAACTTTTGGCCTTTAGTGGCTAAGCAGAGTCGCTTGGCTAGCGATGCAAAGCCAAACGCCGTTCTGATTGAGCCAGGTATCCGTGAACCGGCCTCGCCGCGTAAATGGCTTTCCGTTCTCGATTCCTTTTTCCCTGAAGATTCCGGTCACCACCGCGGTATTTCCATAGAGTGCCACCGCGACTTCCTGGTTGGTAATCTGATCGGAGGTTGGAGCGGATGTTTTGACCGTCTTCAGGAATTGGGCCTTGTCGGAAAACGAGCCGTCGAATTCGGTGTAGACGAAAGTTGCGGCCAGCATTTGATCCAATGCGCTGATGTTCTTTTCTTCCTCGGCAAGATTCCACGCGCTTTCCAGCGCGCGAATTTTCGATTCATCGTCGGAGATCGAAGTGTTGCGTTGCGCGTGCGCCGTGGCGCCAAACACCAGTAGCAGGGCAATGGCTACAACTTGCTTCTTCATGTGAGAACTCCCAAGAGTCGTCGCAACGATCAGAACAGGCCGTGTTGGAATTTTTTATCGCATCTTCTGCGAGACGGCACAAGGAAGGAGTGACGTCGTGTGCGCTGAGAGGAATGCGGTGACCGCGCGCGGCCCTCTTGGACGGCGGTTTGCGGCTCTTGCACTCCACCAACTAGCGCGCGGTCGGGGCTTCTTCGATGTACGTCAGCGCATCCATGACCGTCTTGTACCCGCCATGGGACCCCAACATATTCGTCTCGCCCTTGGAGAACAGCGGTTTGCGCCTCGCCGAGAATTTCGCCGGATCGAAGGCGCCGCGAGTGGTGTGGAATACCCAAACGTACTCATGGTGGCTGCTATTCGCTTCGGATTGGGTCATTAAGGAGTTGTCCACGGTAGACATCGGAGTCCAGTCGGAAAAACCATTGCCATCGACATGCACCGCCGTGGGCATGGTCACGTTATAGAAGGCCACGTCATGCGTGAAGATCACCACGAAATCGACCATCGAGGGATTCGGCGCCGGGCAGACGCTCGGGAACGCCTTCTTGCGATTTTGCGCCAGCCACTTGTACTGGTTGGGCGAAAGTCCGTATGCCGAAAAAAAGTGCGTGCAGCCGGCGTTCTCGTTTTCGAGAGCGTGCACGGCGGTGTCTTCGTCTTCGTCTGGATTCACCGGCGGCGGAGCGGGACGAGAAACGCTGTCCGACACCGGCTGGATCGCCGGTTGCGCGGCACTGGACGCTCGTTCGCTGGCCACCGAGGCCGTAGAGCCCGAACTGTAGGCTGCCGCAAGGGGCTCGGCGGCCGGTTGTGAATTTACGGCGACTGGCGCGGGCCGGGCTGGCGCAACCGCGGCCGGAGCGGCCACAGGCGCTGGCGCGGCGCTGGAACTTGCAGGGGCTGGAGCCGACGCAGTCGAAAGCGTTATTTCGACTTTGGCAGGTTGCGAAGGTTGTGCGACTGAAGCCGCAACCGGGGAAGCCGATGGAGCCGGCGCCGGAGCAGCACTTGCCACAACAACAGGCTGCGGTTTTGGCGCAGCGGCGACGACGACCGGAACAACAGCAGCGGGCTGAGGTTTCACGGCCACGGGTGCCGGCGCAGGCGCCGGTGTTGGTGCAACCGTAGTGGAGACATTCGAAGCTATGGCCGGCGCCGGTGTCGAATTTTCGGGCACTGACGGCGCAGTCGACGCTACGGCATTTGTGTTCGATTTTGTCGGCATCGGCGAGGCGACAGCCACGGTTGCTCGTGGCGCGTCCACGCTCGGAGGCGCGGTATGGTGGGCGAGAGCCGCGGCGGAAGCAGATCCAACGTCGTTTGGTTTTTCCTCAGGCTCGGGCGGCAGCGCGGATTTGGGAAACGCGCTATCGGCCACATAGCCTTCCACTCCGGATTGCGTCTGTACTTTTACGTAGCCTTTCACGCGGCCGATAATTTGGACCGGTTCCCCACATTTCAATTTGGCGGAGAGGTTGAAATCAACCACCGATTCGTAGACCCACACCCGGTCTTCGTTCATGGCGCACTTTACGTTCGTGGTGCCGGCCTGGGCCGAAGGGATCCACGCGAAACCTGCAATAAGTACGAGTGCTCCAAGCGTCCGACTCATTTTTTCCTCCGCCAGCATTCGCGGCCCGTGGCATGTTCCGGGCGTCCGGTGCTTCGAGCGATCGCGACAGGTTCAAGCCCTGCACAATTTTTGAATCTGTCAGTCCAATGCTGGGGAAGCAGCGCGCAGGAGCGAGTCGAGTCGTATGAACCAGAGCGAGGCGAGAGTCGCACGGCGATCCCCAAGGTTATCGCTAATCACATTTCCCAAGAAACGGCTCATCCAGTATGAAGAGGAGCGAAAGTGCAGCACAACTGAACGAACGGACAGAAAACGGGCAAGTTAGTACAGTTCGCCTGGTTATCGCCTTGGGCGCTGGTAGGAACAATGCACCTGAAGTCAGCGGCCGCGCTATTTCTTGTGGTGGCCGGCTCGGCGTTTCTTGTCGTAGCGGGCCAAAGCGCTTTCGATGACCGGATAGGCGGCAGACGCGGACTGGAATTCGTCAACCTCCACGATTTTGCCCTCGAGTTGCTTGTAGTCCTGGAAAAAACGGCGGACCATGGCCAGCTTGTGCGGCGGCAACTCGCTGGCCTCGTGGTAGGAGTTGTATTCGGGATCGGCGGTGGCGACCGCGATAATCTTGTGGTCGAGCGTTCCCGAATCGATCATAGCCATCAGGCCAATGGTGCGCGCGTGCATCACGGTAAGGGGCACGACCGGAACTTGGCACAGCACCAGGACATCGAGCGGATCGTGATCCTCGGCCAGCGACTGGGGAATGAAGCCGTAGTTTGCCGGATAAATTACTGCGGAATACAGCACCCGATCCATACGGATGATGCCGCTGGTTTTATCGAGTTCATATTTCACGCTCGAACCGGTGGGGATCTCGATTACGGCGTCGAATTCTTTCGGGACGTTTTCACCGGGACTTAGGTCATGCCATGGGTGCATCGATTCCTCCGAAGGATCGTTAGCTCGGCTATCAACTTAAATCGATGTTTCTTTTACTCGCGCTGCAGCAAGAGAGCTGGGATTCATTTCATGGGCGCGAAACGCCTTGATTCGTCAGCACGAACTTCCCGCCCTGCGTGGCAAAAACTCTTACCGTAGTGGGATCGATGCCGCGCAGCGCTTCGTCCTTCATATAGTCTTCCGTAAAAAAGAATACTCGATTTTTCCCGGCCCACAAACGCGCAAAGGAGGCATCGTCCAGAAACACATCCGGCGCGCCGGGAAAAAACGAGCCGAACCAGAGGTTGCCATCTCGCCCGTTCAAGACATACACCTGCTGCCCGGTGTAATAGTTCAGGGTCGAACCTCGTTCGTACTTTCCATTGATGACGATGGTGTCGCCGGGCTGCAGTTCGCTGCGAATCTGCACGGCCATCGACTTAGAAGTGAGTTCCGGCGAGAAGGTGACGAACCCAAGGTGCACGCAATAGAGCACTACAATCATCATTACGGTTAGCGACAGATTTGCACCGATCAGCCCGCCGCGCCGGCGGAAAATCCAGTTCGCCACCGTGCCGAACAGGAGTCCGAGCCCGATCAACAACAGCGGAGTCCGAAATAAACCGAACGACTGAATGGTCAGGTCTTGCATGTGTCCGAGCGACAATTTGTATTCGCCGGGATGAGAAACCAAAACGGTGCCGATATCGGAGCCGGGCGGAAATGGACGCGTCACCGCCAGCATGGTCATCGCCCCCACAAATCCAAGCACACCGATTGCCAGCAATGCAGTCGAAGCACGCACACCGGTGCGACGCTCTGGACTTCCAGCTGAAGATTCGCGTTCGCGCTGCAGCCAGCCCCCGATCAATAGCGCCAGCGCCGGCAGCACTGGCAACGAATAATATTCCTGTCGAGTGGAAAAGCTGAAAAACAACATGATCACGCCGGCCCAAACGCCCAGGAACAGATTGACTCGCGCGCGCGCATCCAGAGCTTCACGCCATGCGCGGATCCGCAAAGGAATCTGTTTCAACGCCGGGAACAGAAAAACGAACCAGGGAATCAGCCACACCAAGAGCAGTGCCCAGAAAACCAGCAGAGGAACTTTGTCGTAGTCGCGAGGAATGCGTTTGTTGATGTAACGCAGGAATTGTTCGTTAATGAAATAAAACCACAAAAAGCCGCGTTCGGGGCCCGCGGGCTGAGCCGGGCTGCGAATCGTCGAAAGGATGTGCCAGGGTGCAGCGACGATCAGAAAAACGAACGTGCTTGAAATGGGATGCATCTTCAGAAGCTTTTTGAAGCCGCCGGTCATCAGCACAAAAGCAAAAATTATCATCCCGGGAAAAGCGATGCCGATCAGGCTTTTGGTGAGCACGTTCAGCGCGACGGTTACCGCGAATCCCCAGCAAATCCAACGCGAAGGGTTGTGTTGCTCGTAAGCGATGAGGAAAAGGTACAAGCCGAGCGTCAACCACATCGCCACGACCACGTCGGGAATCAGAAACCGCGTGTAGATGTAAATTCCGGGCGCGGTGATCAGGATCAAAGCCGAATAAAATCCACCTCCTTTCCCAAGGAAACGCCTGCCAAACAGAAAAGCGCACCACGCCAGGCCCAGCACCGCTAAAGCCAGCGGGAGGCGAGTCTGCCACTCGCCAACTCCGAATAATTTGTAGCTTGTCGCCACGGACCAGTACATCAGTGGGGCTTTTTCCAGGTATCGAATGCCGTTGATGTAAAGAGTGACCCAGTTGTGATTCAAAAGCATTTCGCGCGCCGCCTCGGCGTGGATGGAGTCGGCATCGTCCAGCAATCCGGGACGCGCCAAGCCAGGAACATAAATCAGAAGCCAGGTCACGATCGCAATGCCCAACATCAGGGCACCGGACAAAAATCTGGCTGGAATATTCGGTTTTGACGGGGAGTTCACTTGGAAACGCCTGACGATCAGGCAGAGCTACATTGTAACTGACTCGGGTGCGCAGCGGTTAGCGTGCCGCCAGTCGGCGCGCTGCGAAACTACTGGGGAATTCTCGGTGCCGGCGCTCCGCCGCACTGCGCGTCAACTTGCGCACGGAACGACTCTTCGAAGATCGCGCCGTTGCGCGATTTCGTGGAACACACCTGGGCGACGCTGAGTTGCAAGACTCCGCGCAAATCGGCGCCATCGAGGATGGCGCCCTGCAGGTTCGCGCCATTTAACACCGTGCCATTGAATTGCGCGCCGCTCAGGTCAGCGTTACTGAGGTCAGCGTCAATGAAAATCGCGGTGGCCAGCTGCGCTTTGCGCAAGCTTGCCCCCGGAAGCTTCGCGGACCACAAATAGCTTTGCTGCAGATCCGCACCTTCCAGGCTGGCGTTGACGAGCCGGGCTTCGCGCAAATCGGCCTTTTCGAGATTGCCGCGAAGCAGTGAAGCGTTCTCCAGATTCGCGCTGTAGAGGCTGGCGCCGTCGAGTCGCGCATCCGGCAGACTCGCGCCGACTGCCGAGGTATAGGAAAGATTCGCTCCACGCAGATCGGTGCGGGACAAGTTTGCGCCGTCGATGCGGGCGCGATCCAGGTTCGCATGCTGCAGGTTCGCGCGATCCAGGATGGCGAATCGCAAATTCGCCTGACCCAAGTCCGCATTTCGCAAATCGCCGCCGGAAAGAAAGGCGCCCTGCAGGTCAGCTTGGAACAGGCGCGCGTTGGCCAGAAAGATTTCGTACGCTTGCGCATACCGAAATTTCGTTCCGTTCAGGTGGGCTCCGACCACCGATGAGACCTGATCGTCCGTGCCGTTCCAGTTTGCCGGCCGGCGAGAGATCGCAGCCTCGGTTAGCTCCGCGTAAGGATCGTATCCGACCAACCACAACACGCTGGAAGCCCAGCGCCGCGGGTCGGCGGACATGAATTGCGGTGCCCGCTGCTTCTCGTGCGGAATTCCGGCGATGACGCCTCCAGCCAATAGCGACATCGCAACGAATAACGTGACCAGGATCGTGACCGGTCGTAACGCCTTTAGCTTTGCAAGAACCGGAGGAATCGGCTTTTCGTCCGTGGGCCATTTTTCGCCGGGCCTCCCGATTTTTGTCGAGCAATAGAAGGCGACGCCTACACCGATGAGCAGCAGGACCTGGTGAAGCAGGGTTCCGTGAAAATCCTGAGCCGTCAGATAGCGTAACCAGTACATGAGCAGAACAATCGGCACGGTCCAATATGCCAGTAGAACGGAAAAGCTTTTCTCGATCATGCGGGTCGAATGCCCGTCGTGATCCATCCAGCGAAAGTGAGTGCGCAGCAGGCCAGTAATAATTCGCGGCGCATTCTGCCCAAGCATCCGGCCATCCGGGAAAACGGCCGGCAACTCCAGCACCGCGTCCCACACCTCCTGCAGGCGATACAAGAAGAATAAAAAGAGAGCCACCAGAAGCGCCGGAGCCAGAAGATAGATTTCGTCGGTAGGCATCGCGGCCGCCGCAGCCGGCGAATGCAAGAACGAAATGATCGCGGTGTCGGCGAGCAACTGAATGTCCTTCGTCTTCAAAATCATCACAAAGGACAAAAAGCAGACGATCATCATGGTACTGAACAAACGTCCGACCGTTTTCGAACCGGCAGAAAACGTGGGCAACGCGTTGAATTCCAGAATCTGCGCCGGTAAGGATGCTTCGTGCAGATTTGTTCCAGCCAGCTGCCGGGGCAGCAAGCCCATGGCGCTCTCCAGCGAAGCGCCTTCGAGATTCGCGCCTTCCAGGTTCGCACCGACTAGGCACGTCTCCAGCAAATTCGAACGGATCAAAGACGCGTCACGCAAATCTGCGAGCAGTAAATCGGCGGCCTTCAGATTCGCGTCCTGCAAGTCTGCGTAACGCAAGCCGACGCCGATCAGCTCCATGCCTTCGAGCTTGGCCTTTCGCAGGTCAGCTCTTTTGCCGAGCTCGCCGTGGGAATCGAGCCATTCTTTGTGGTTTGCTAGCGTCTCTTCCAGAGCCCATTCGACGGCTTCCAGCTTGGGATTTTGGGGAATGACCGATTCTTGGGCGAGATCGGATAGCAGGTTCGCATCGACGCTGATAGTCGGATTCGACAAGCCGTCGGGGACGTTCACGATGTTTTCGAAAGCAGTTTCTAGATCCTCGGCACGCGGCAATTCCATGCTGGACTCTGCCGCGTTTTCCGAAGGCGTTTCAGGCAGAGCTTCCTCCGTGAGGAAATTCTTGAGCAGGAATTCCTCGAGCGCTACCGCGTCCGGTTGGGCCGGTTCAATGCCGGAACCCGATGGTTCTGGCGCGGCCCGCCGTTTTTCATCTACCGACAGCGGGTCGGCTGGCGTGCTTAAGCCCTCCATGCCCTCGGTGGGGATCGCTGGTTTGAAAAGGAATGCCATTGACTTGTCTGGTTCCTCGGATTTCGGCCCGAACGCTTGGCCGCTAGACGCAATTCGGCTGTCGGCTAAGAGAAATCCAATTTTATTCTGGTTCGAAGAAAGGCGGGCTAATCCTATCGCAGCCGTTTCCGAAAACGTGCCTGTACGAAAGGGCAATCGCTGGACAGCTGGCCGAGCGCATGGCCGAAGGAATTGAACTGTCGGGTAGCGATCGGCTGCATCGCGGTGCTCTTTCGCAGTATCCTTATATAAGGACCGGGCCGAAACATGGGCCGGACCCTAACGATTTTCAGGGGGAGGGGAATTTGGACCCAAAGGCGTCAGTGACGGCGACGGCTCAGACCAGAATCGAATCGGACAGCATGGGCAAGATTGCGGTGCCGGTGGACCGCTATTATGGCGCGCAGACTGCGCGTTCGCTGATCCATTTCGATATTGGCCGGGACACCATGCCGCCGGAACTGATCCGCGCTTTTGGCATTCTCAAGAAGGCTGCCGCATTGGTGAACCAGGATCTGGGAAAGCTGTCGGCGGAGAAAGCCAAGTTAATCACCCAGGCGGCCGACGAAGTCATCGCCGGAAAACTCGACGAGCACTTTCCATTGCACGTGTGGCAAACGGGAAGCGGCACGCAGACCAACATGAACGCCAACGAAGTAATTTCGAATCGAGCCATCGAAATCGCGGGCGGCGAGATGGGGAGTAAAAAGCCGGTCCATCCCAATGACGACGTGAATATGTCGCAGTCCTCCAACGATACTTTCCCGACAGCCATGCACATTGCGGCCGCGTCGCGCACGGCGGAGGCGTTAATTCCGGCGGTTCAGCGGTTGCGTGACGCCTTGGACGCTAAGGCCCAGAGTTTTGCTCGGGTAGTGAAAATTGGACGGACGCATTTGATGGACGCGACTCCACTCACGGTCGGACAAGAAATATCGGGGTGGGTCAGCTTGCTCGATCGCGACATCGCGCGATTGAAGGAAACTCTTCCGGGTTTGTGTGACCTGGCGATTGGCGGCACCGCGGTGGGTACCGGTTTGAATGCGCACCCGGAGTTTGCGGAACGCGCCGCAAAGAAAATTGCGGAGCTGACCCAGTTGCCGTTCAAATCCCACCCGAATAAGTTCGCGGCGCTTTCGGCCCACGATGAGATCGTCTTCGCCAGCGGCGCCTTGAAGACCCTTGCCGCGTCGCTCATGAAAATCGCCAATGATGTTCGCTGGTTGGCCTCCGGCCCTCGCGCGGGATTCGGGGAACTGATCTTGCCGGAAAATGAGCCGGGTTCTTCCATCATGCCGGGCAAAGTGAATCCGACGCAGTCGGAAGCGATGACCATGGTCGCGGTGCAAGTCTTCGGCAATGACGCGGCAATAGGGTTCGCCGGTTCGCAGGGAAATTTTCAACTTAACGTTTTCAAGCCCGTGATGATTCACAATTTTCTGAATTCGGTCCGGTTGCTCACCGACGCGTGCCGTTCATTTGTGGATCACGCAGTGAATGGCATGCAGCTCGATCTGGCGCGCATCGAAGAAAATGTTAACAATTCGTTGATGCTGGTCACCGCCCTCAGCCCGAAGATTGGTTACGATAAGGCGGCCGAAATTGCCCACACGGCGCACCACGAGCACACCAGCCTTCGCGCGGCAGCCTTAAAGTTGGGCCATTTGACCGCGGAAGAATTCGATGAATGGGTCAAGCCGGAAAAAATGACCCATTCGTAAGAGAGCGGTGAGATTTCCGCGACGAAATGTTCCGATTCGGAGCAGTACTGTTAACTCCCTCACACTTTTTTCAGCTTAATGAAGATTTCCTTTGACACTTCCGTTAACTTAAAATAAGTTTGCTTCCCCTTCGATACCCTTGAGGTTTTCCCCTTCCTCAGGAGAAATACAAAATGCGTTTGCTAATTGCGGAAAACGATCCGTCGCTCGCTGCATTTCTGAACGACGGATTTGGCAGCGAGCACTACACCGTGGACGTCTCAACCGACGGCGCTGGAGCTGAGTCCATGGTCGAGGAAAATGAGTATGATGCCGCGATACTGGATTTGAATCTTCCGCAAGTCGAGGGGATGCAGATCTTGCAAAAGTTCCGGAGCAAACGGCCCCAGTTGCCCATTTTGATCTTGACCGGCCGCAACCGCCCGGAGGAACGCGTGCAAGCGCTCGATCTGGGTGCGGACGATTTAGTGTTGAAGCCCTTTTCGTTTGTGGAGCTTTCCGCGCGGGTGCGCGCGCTGCTGCGGCGTGGCGGCCGTTCCCAACAGGCCATGCTGCGTATGGACAACCTGGAGGTAAACCGAGTGGAACACTCGGTGCGACGCGCCGATCGGTCCATCGAACTCACTCCGAAAGAGTTTGGTTTGCTGGAGTACCTGATGCGCAATGAAGGCCAACGGGTAACCCGGTCGCAAATCATCGAACATGTGTGGAATCTGTCCTTCGATACGATGACCAACGTGGTCGACGTTTATATCAACTACTCCTCCTCGCAGGTGGACAAACGCAAGGTCGGGCAAGTGGCCGTGGCAATTCAAGTGGCATTTCAGCAAATGGGAATTTTCGATTCGTCGAATTCGCAGCCGGCGCTGGCTACCACCGAACCCATGCCCTATGCGGTGGTGCAAGTGGTCGAAAACGTCCAGCACCTCGAAAGCATGGGACGGATCGTAAATTCTCCGCGCGAACAAGTCTCCGACTCGCCCGAACGCGCCAACCTCGATCGGATGCAAAAACAATTGCAATCCTCTCTTGCCGCGCAGATCGGTCGCCACACGGTTTCGGTTACGCCCACCAAAGAGGGAATTGTGGTCAGCCTGAAGGAAGCTGGATTTTTTGACAGCGGCTCCGCGGCCTTGCGGCCCGAGGCTATTCCCACCTTGAACGAGATTGTAAAGGTAATCGGCCCCAGCCAACTGCGCGTGCGCATCGAAGGCCATACGGATGACGTCCCCATTCACACCGCCCAATACGATTCCAATTGGGAGCTTTCGACCGCCCGGGCCACCGAAATCATTAAATTGCTCATCACCAAATATTCGATAACACCCAACCGCTTGTCCGCGTCAGGATACGGCGAGTATTTTCCGGTGGCCTCAAATCGAACGGCCGAGGGCCGGTCGCAGAATCGTCGTGTGGATCTTGTGATTCTGAACTCCGCGGTAGCTTTTCTTCCGCCGACGCCGAACGTGATTCCCACTGCGAAGGCTAAATGATCTGGGGCCAGCGGGAAATTTTTCAGCCTACGGTATGGCGGGAATCTACTCGGGTGTGGCGGCCGTTTTTTCTGGCACGCTGGAGGGGGTTGTCGAGGCGATCTGCTTCACTACATTCGCCGCGAGCTTCCGGCTGATTTCGCAAGAAGTATCGTTGATCCGGCACTGGGCCAGCGTCAGCCGGCAACCACAATCGCATTTGTCCGAATTCATGCGCTTCAACGCGATTTTCCTTTGCTCGGCGGACAAGCCGCTGAAATCCACATCCGGCAACTCGGTTGCCAGCGCCGCATTCTTCAAAAATATCTGGCCGGTGTCTTGAAACGTCTCGATCGTGGCTTCGGAAGGTAAGCCCAGGAGCAAGCGAATTTCGGTTTCATACAGTTCGCGGGAATACAAACCTTCGTGTTTTTGCACTACATTTCCGTCGGCGTTCACCACGAACAGTGTGGGCAGCGCCGGAACCCCGCCGTACTCGGCCAGGATTTCGCGGCTGGCCATCACCACCGGATAGTTGATGCCCTCGTCCTTTACAAACGCTCTTACTTCCTCCGGACCGTCGTCCAGCGAAACGCCCACGATCTGCAGGCGATCTTTGTACCGTGCAGCGAGATCGACGAGCAGCGGAACCTCAGCGCGACACGGTGGGCACCACGTCGCCCAAAAATTCAGCAGGACAACTTTTCCTTTCCAGGCTGCGGTAGAAACAGGTTTGCCGTCTACATCGTTAACCAAAAAAGCTGGCATCGGCTGCGGATTACTCGCAAACCGAACCACGTGCGCACCTTCCGCTTGTGGCTTCGCCACTCGAGTTTCCGTTCGGGGTGGGGCATGCAGGGCCGCAGCGGAAAAATGCGCGAACGATGGCAGAGCATTCACGATACTTGGTTTGGCCGACCGCCCAGCGCCGAGTCCAATCGCGATACCGGAAAGGCCCGCTACAACAGCCAACAAAAAAATAAATGATCTTCTCATTCGCGCGCTTGCCGAATTCCATTATGAGCCAGCGCTGGAAACCGAGCAAGGACGGACGCACTCGAAACTTCCACAATGCCAACACGCGGGGAATCGTTAATGGCCGTGAACATCAATGCGGGACTGCTATTCCCGAATCGGAGCTAGCCCTGGCAATAAAAGTTCGCGTGTCGAACCGTACCACGAATAAGTCGTTTCAAATGAATGACCAGCCACCCGATTCTGATTAACCGGTTTGGGCACCCGACTTGCAATGGCTACGGCGTGGGTCGCGTTCCACACGATCCGCATCGTCCTTTAAATGGGGAGGAAGGGGCCCACTTATAGGATGGTACGGGTTGTTACCACCTGCCTCTGAGAGGGAAGCTAGGTTGGATGACCCCATTGATTCGGCTACGCCTAAGCCGAATCTACGGAACGCGACTTTAGGGGGCTCTGGATCCCAAGCTGGAGCCTCCTCCTTTTTTTTCTTAGTCCTCAGCGATCTTAATTTCTGATTCGCCTCAACTTCTCACTCATTTTTCCGCTCCTGAATCTGACTCTCCTTGTGTTAGATTCCCCGCATGAACTCGACCACGGTCTTCGCGCTGGTTTTTGCCATCGGAATGATCGCTGGCCTCCGCGCGCTAACCGCACCCGCCGTCGTTTCTTGGGCCGCACACCTAGGCTGGCTTAACCTGCAAGACTCTCACCTGGCGTGGATGGGGTCCACTGCGGCAGTTGCGATCTTTTCGATTCTCGCCTTGGCGGAAATTATCAATGACAAACTGCCGGCAACCGGCAGCCGTCTTGCGCCACCTTCGCTCGTCATACGATCGGTCACTGGAGCTTTAGCCGGCTCGGGACTGGCTATCGCTGCACATCAATCATTGTTGCTGGGAATTCTCGTGGCCATCGTGGGGGCACTGGCGGGATCGTTCATTGGATATCAGGTGCGCCACCAGATCGTGGCCGGACTGAAGATTCCGGATTTTCCGATTGCGCTGCTGGAAGATGCAATAGCAATCGGCGGCGGCTTGTTAATTGTTTCCCGGTTCTAACTTGCGCAGCACCGGAATCCTCGCGCCACGCAATACCTGTTCGACCACGATTTCCTTCAGCCGCGACGCATCGTAGTCCAGGTGTAAATATCCCGTTTTTTCATCCAGCCGGAAACTGTGCAAGCCGTACGTATTTGCAAAGTCCCCTAAAGCTTTGAACTGCGCCGCTTTCAGCGGTTCCTGTAATTCATACGTTACGGTCATGAGTGTCATGCTCGGCATTATAGCAGGAGGCCGCCTTTCCTTTCACCGGCGACCAAAATGGAAAAGAAGCATCGCTGGTCCAGGAAGAAAGACCCGCGGCGAGAATTTTGATCGCGACCGTGCGGTCGAGTCGCGTGTCTTTCGCTTTGTAAACTTCGCCCATGCCGCCCGCGCCCAGCGGCGATTGAATTTGATAGGGCCCTAGCTTGGTTCCTGCAGGAAGGGGCGTTGGTCGGCCAGGATTATAACATTCACCGAGCCGGCCCGTTCGTCAGAGTTTGATGTGGCGCAGACGTAAGGCATTGGCGATAACAGAGACCGAACTGAACGTCATCGCGGCACTGGCTAGAATCGGGCTCAACAATAATCCGAAAGGGTACAGGATGCCGGCCGCAATCGGAACGCCGACCGAATTATAGGCGAATGCAAAAAATAGGTTCTGCCGGATGTTGCGCATCGTGGCCCGGCTCAAATTTCGCGCGCGAGAAACACCCCGCAGATCGCCCGCTAGCAAAGTAATTCCGGCGCTTTCGATGGCGACGTCGGTGCCGGTTCCCATCGCGATTCCTACATTAGCCTGGGTCAATGCCGGCGCATCATTCACGCCGTCCCCAGCCATCGCCACGATTTTTCCTTCAGCCTGCAGCGCGCGAATCGCGTCCGCTTTTTTGTCCGGCAGTACGCCCGCAATCACTTTTTCGATGCCGAGTTTTCGAGCCACCGCATTGGCGGTCGCCGAGCTATCGCCAGTGAGCATGACGATCTGAATCCCGTCGCTCTTGAGAGTGTCGATGGCTTCTTTTGTGGTGGCTTTGACCGGATCGGCGATTCCGATGAGCCCGACGACGCGGCCATCCAGCACTACGAACATCACGGTTTGCCCGTCGGCCTCGCGGGCTTTGGCCTTTTCATCCAATTGGTCGTAGGCCACATTCAATTGTTCCAGCAGCGCACGATTGCCCAGAGCCGCTTTTCGCGTGTCGGCCTTTCCGCTAACGCCTTTTCCCGTGTGCGATTGAAATTCCAAAACCTTGCCGGGAGTAACGTTTCGTTCCGCCGCGGCGGCTAAAATCGCTGCCGCCAGTGGGTGTTCGCTGGCCTTTTCCAGTGTGGCCGCGAAGCGAACCACGTCGTTCTCGCTTAGACTTTCAATCGCGAAAATCGAGGCCACGCGCGGTTTGCCTTCGGTCAGCGTGCCGGTTTTGTCCACGACCAGGGTGTCCACTTTTTCCAGAATCTCGAGCGCCTCGGCATTTCTGATCAGCACCCCAGCCAGCGCGCCTCGTCCGGTACCGACCATGATGGCCATCGGAGTGGCTAGGCCCAGTGCGCAAGGACACGCGATGATCAGCACCGCGACCGCGCTGAGCAACGCGTGCGCCATTTTTGGCTGCGGACCGAATATCGCCCACGCGATGAACGTGAGTACGGCAATGAGAACTACGGCCGGTACGAAATACGACGCGACCCGGTCGGCCAACCGCTGCACCGGCGCTCGGCTCCGCTGCGCGTCGCTGACCATTTTTACAATTTGTGCCAGCGTGGTCTCGGCACCAACGCGTTCCGCGCGCATCACGAAACTTCCGGTGCCGTTGACCGTTCCGCCGATCACCCGTGCACCCAGGATTTTCTCGACGGGAATCGATTCGCCAGTGACCAGCGATTCGTCGACGGAACTGCTCCCGTCCGTAATGATTCCATCCCCAGGAACTTTTTCGCCGGGCCTTACGCGCATCAAGTCTCCCACTTGAAGATGCTCGACCGGTACGTCGATTTCAGTTCCGTCGTCACGAACCAGCCGCGCAGTGCGCGGCGACAATTTCAGCAGCGAGCGAATCGCGGTGGATGTCTGGCTGCGCGCCCGCAGTTCGAGCACTTGCCCAAGCAATACCAACGTGGTGATTGCAGCCGCCGCCTCGAAATACACGGGGACTTCGCCATGCGGCCCGCGAAATGCCGCCGGAAAGATCTGAGGGAAGAGAACCGCAACCACGCTGTAGAGGTAAGCCGCTCCAGTTCCGAGAGCGATCAGCGTGAACATGTTCAAACTGCGGTTCACGATCGACATCCAGCCGCGCTCGAAAAATGGCCACCCGGCCCACAGCACCACGGGCGTGGCGAGAAACAGCCCAATCCAGCCGGTGCTCTGCATCGAAATCACACGGCCGATCGGATTCCCGGGGATCATGTCGGACATACCGAAAAACAAAACGGGGACCGTGAGTGCGACGCTCACCCAAAAGCGCCGCGTCATCGAAACCAATTCTGGATTCTCTTCGTGCTCTGCTACCGCGGTCCTGGGTTCCAGCGCCATGCAGCAGATCGGGCAAGACCCCGGGCCATCGCGCACGATTTCCGGATGCATGGGGCAGGTGTATTCAATTCGGGTGGGTAGCGCCGAGCCTGCGGCGCGCTCCAGCGCCATCCCGCATTTCGGGCAGGCCCCGGGGCGGTCCTGGCTAACTTCCGGATCCATCGGGCAGATGTATTCTGCCGCCAATACGCTGGAATCACTTTTCTTGGGTTGTGGCGCATTCGCCGAAAGCTTATCGAGGGCCACTAACCCAGCCACCATCTTTTTCTCGCTTGGTGGCTGATTCAGATATTTTGCGGGGTCCGCACGGAATTTCGTCGCGCATCCGGCGCAGCAGAAAAAATAATTCTTTCCGTCGTGCTCCTCTTGCGCGCCCGCCCGAATCGGGTCAACCGCCATGCCGCAGACTGGGTCTTTTTCCATGAGCGCGTTTGTCACTGCCTATCAGATGCCTGCCACTCACTCAAAGAAGCAAACGCGACGGCGTTCATTTAGCGGCGAGTAGCTTGTCCAGATATTGCGTCATTTCCGGGCTGCTCCAATCCTGCGGCCCCACAATTTTGCGGTCGAGTTTGCCCTTGCGGTCGATCACATACGTGTCGGGATACATCGTCGTGCCGTACATTAGCGGGATCTGCTTGGTGGTATCGCGGAAAGTCGGAAAGGAAAGTTCGTAATGTTTTATGAATTCCTGGTAAGCCTCTTGGTCATCGTCGACACTGACGCCTAAGACCGTGCCGCCTAGGGGTGCGATACGCTTCTGCAAAGCATTCAAGGATGGCGCCTCATCCACGCACGGCGGGCACCACGTCGCCCAAAAATTCAGCAGCACGACTTTGCCCTTCAGGTCGGAAAGGCGCGTCG
>Ga0302307_10000304_pt1 | contig 37275 bp, 32 predicted proteins | sample III_Palsa_E3_2_FD_200530 | JGI IMG/M metagenome (GOLD analysis project Ga0302307, IMG submission 200530) | Peat permafrost microbial communities from Stordalen Mire near Abisko, Sweden - III_Palsa_E3_2 | ecosystem: Environmental > Terrestrial > Soil > Palsa > Peat permafrost | place: Sweden... | reverse complement strand
ACGCTGCCCTGCCGGTGCAAACAACCACGCCTGCGCCAACCGATAAACCCAAAAGCCGTGCCCATGCACCGAATCAAAAAGTACTGCCCGGTTCCAGATAAAAGGCGGCAGGCAGCAAAGCTGCCGCGCTGGTCACCTCGATTTCGCCGGCCAGATTGCTCAGTATTACCTTCAGTGCCGGCGAGCCGAGTTCAATCATCACTTGGCGGCAGGCGCCACAAGGTGCCACCGCGCCTTGGGTATCGGCCACCACGGCGAGTGTGTCGAACTGTCCCGGTCGGTAGCCGGCGGCAATCGCGGAGAAAAATGCGGTACGTTCCGCGCAATTGCATAGGCCGTACGATGCATTCTCAACATTGCAACCGTGAAAAATCTTGCCGTCGTGGGTCTTTAACGCCGCACCAACCAAAAAGCGCGAGTACGGTGCGTATGCCAGTTCACGAGCCTTGCGCGCTTCTTCAATCAGTTGTTCTTGGTTCATTGCCACTCCTTGAGTTAATTGGGCGCTTAATTGGGCGCTTAATTGGGTGAGACGGCCGGTGCCAGAAATGACACCCCATCCGCGAAACCTTCCAGTCCAAACCAGGCGGCAAGGCTTTGACCGACATCGGCGAAAGTCTCGCGCACGCCCAGACTGCCGGGGGTAACGGATTTGCCGTAGACCAGAATAGGCACATGTTCGCGGGTGTGGTCGGAACCGGGCCAAGTGGGATCGCAGCCATGATCGGCAGTGAGGATCAAGATGTCGCCCGGCGCCAGCAAGTCGTAGATCTGCGGCAGCACGCCGTCGAAATATTCCAGCGCGGCGGCATACCCCGCCGTATTTCGGCGATGACCGTAACTTTGGTCGAAGTCGACAAAGTTGGTCATCACGATGCTGAAGTCTGAGGTGTTGCGTACGGCTTCCAGCGTCGCTTGCCAAAGGCCGTCGAGGCCGTTTGCTTTGATCTTTTGTGTGATGCCGACATGGGCATAGATATCGGCGATCTTGCCGATGGAAACCACTTCGCCACCCGCCAGGGCGAGTTTTTCCAGCACGGTGGCGGCCGGCGGCGGCACCGCCAAATCGTGGCGATTGCCGGTGCGGGTAAAACCGATCTGCGCGTTGCCGACGAAAGGACGGGCAATCACACGGCAGATGTTATAGCGATCCACTTCCTCTCTGGCAATCTCGCACAAATCGTAGAGGCGTTGCAAGCCAAAGGTCTCTTCATGGCAGGCAATCTGGAATACCGAATCCGCCGAAGCATAGAAGATAGGTTTGCCGCTTTGCATATGTGCCGCGCCAAGCTCATCGAGAATGGTGGTACCCGAAGCATGGCAGTTACCCAGATAACCGGGCAGCACGCCGCGCTGCACCATGGCGTCGAGCAAGGCCGGTGGAAAGGTGTCGGTCTTTTTCTCGAAGTAGCCCCAATCGTATCGTACCGGCACACCGGCCAGTTCCCAATGACCCGAGGGAGTGTCTTTGCCCGATGATAATTCGCGCGCGGGGCCATAAGCACCCAGCAACGCCGGCTGCGGCGACAAACCAGCGGGCAGCGAACCGGTCGCAAGTCGACTGGCCAGGCCGAGGCCCAGCCGCTCAAGATTGGGGATACGCAAAGGTCCACGGCGCCCGATGTCGGCCCAACCATTCGCGCAATGTTCGGCGATATGCCCCAGGGTATTGGCGCCGGTGTCGCCAAACTGCGGCGCATCGGGAGTGGCGCCGATGCCCAGCGAATCCAGAATGAGAACGACTGCACGCATGATAGGAAATTCTCCGAAACCTAGTCGACTACGCGATAAACGCTGGGTGGAAGCTTGCTGCCCATCAATCCGGTCGAGTTCACGGTATAAGCGTTGAGCACTTCTTCCACCGCGCGCTGCGCCGACTGCGCGTCGCGCGCGTGAACCAGCGCCAGCGGTTGACCCGCTTCCACCCGTTGACCCAGCTCGGCAATCTCGGTCAAGCCCACGCCATAGTCGATCTCATCATCGGGCCGGCGGCGGCCGCCACCCAACCCAACCACCGCCAGACCCAGCGCGCGGCAGTCAAGCTGTTCGACGACACCACTCTCAGGTGCCGCCACCGCAAGCGTCAGCGGGGCGCGCGCCAAGTGACGTTCAGGCGCTTCCAGCAAATCGGCAGGGCCGCCCAGTGCCGCTACCATTTTGGCGAAGCATGCGGCGGCGGCACCGGAATCGAGCACCTGATTAAGTTTGATCCGCGCTTGCGCATCGTCCTGCGCCAAACCGCCGATCACCAACATACCGGCGGCCAGCGCCAGCGTGACTTCATGCAAACGCTGCGGACGCGAACGGCCGGTCAAATAGTCGATGGCACAGTAGACCTCGAGCGCATTGCCCGCGCAGGGCGCCAGCGACTGATTCATGTCGGTCAGTACCGCCGAAGTTTTCATCCCTGCGCCATTGCCGACCTGAACAATGCTTTGCGCCAGTTCGACCGACTTGTCGTAGGTCGGCATAAAAGCCCCGGACCCCACTTTGACATCCATGACCAAACCGGTCAGCCCGGCGGCGAGTTTTTTCGACAGGATGGAGGCGGTGATCATCGCCACCGATTCGACGGTTGCGGTGACGTCGCGTATCGCATAAATCCGCTTGTCCGCCGGTGCCAGTTGCGCCGTCTGACCGATGATGGCGACCCCGACTTCACGCACCACACGTTGAAAATGATCCGTCTCCGGGAACACGTTATAACCGGTTATCGAAGCCAGCTTGTCGAGCGTGCCGCCCGTATGGCCCAGCCCGCGCCCAGAGATCATCGGCACAAAACCGCCGCAGGCGGCGACCATCGGCCCGAGCAACAGCGAGGTCAGATCGCCCACGCCGCCGGTGGAATGTTTGTCGATCACCGGGCCCGGCAAGTTGAGTGCTTGCCAAGCCAGAACCTGGCCCGAATCGCGTTGCGCCAACGTCATGGCAACCCGCTCGTCAAGGCTCATGTCATTGAAAAAAACCGCCATCGCAAAAGCCGCGACCTGGCCCTCGCTGACACTGCCGTCGGCGATGCCCTGGATGAACTGGCTAATTTCCGCGCGGCTAAGAGCCTGTTTGTCGCGCTTCTTGCGAATAATTTCTTGGGTAAGGAACATGGTGTTGGACTCGAACAGATTAAAGGAACATCCCGGCAATCGCCGCGCTCATCAAGTTGGACAAGGTGGCGGCAGCAACCACACGCAGACCGTACCGCGCCACTTCCGAACGGCGCTCAGGTGCCACCGCGCTGAAACCACCCGCCAAAATGGCAATCGAAGAAAAATTGGCAAAGCCGCACAAAGCAAACGACACGATGGCAAGCGTCTTGGGGTCCATCACATGCAGACCCGCCGCGGCAACCGCTTGAGCACCTTTGAGGTAGGGCGACAGATCGACGTAAGCCACAAACTCGTTGAGTATCATCTTCTCGCCGATAAAGTTACCGGCCAGCGCCGCGTCATGCCAGGGCACGCCGATCAACCATGCCAGCGGCGCGAAGATATAGCCCAGAATACTTTGCAGCGTAATCAGGGGATAACCGAAGATCCCGGCAATGCCGCTGACTGCCGCGTTCAACAAGGCGATCAGGCCGATAAAAGCAATCAGCATGGCACCGACATTGACCGCAATCTTCAGGCCAATGGCGGCACCGGAGGCGGCGGCCTCGATCATGTTGGCCGAACGTTTCTCGTCAAAACTCAGGCTCTCCAACAGCACCCGGCTCGGCTCGGTGGTCGGGAAAATCATTTTCGCAAACAGCAAGCCGCCCGGAATCGCCATAAACGAGGCGGCCAGCAGATATTCCATTTTGACCCCCAGCCCGGCATAACCGGCCAGCACGGAACCCGCCACCGAGGCCATGCCGCTCGCCATCACCGCAAACAGTTCGGCGCCCGTCATATCTTTGACGAACGGTTTGACCAGGGCCGGCATCTCGCTCTGCCCCAGAAAGATGGTGGCTACGGCGGAACAGGCTTCGATGCGGCTCACACCCAAGGTTTTCTCCAGCACGATGCCCAGACCGTTGACAATCCATTTCATCACACCGATGTGATACAGCACGGCAATCAACGCCGTGACAAAGATGATCATCGGCAGAACCCGCAAGGCAAAGACAAAACCGCCGCCACCGAAGACCTGGAACATCTTGTCATCGACCAAGCCGCCGAAGAGGAAAGAGATGCCACGGTTACCCATATCCAGCACATGGTTCATGCCGCGCGCAGCCGCAGCCAAGGCAGCGCTACCGAGCGGCACAAACAGCACCAAGGCTCCGATGGCGATTTGCAGCAGGAACGCCGTGATCAGTGTACGCGGGCGTATCGCGCGCCGATTGGTCGACAAAGCAAAAGCGATCAACAACAGGACAGACATGCCACACAAGCTGCGAACAATATTCACGGTGTCTCACTCGATAAAGAGGGTTGGCAGGCAGGACCTTCGCGCAGCCTGCTGGCAGCGTGGCGAGCTTGAGCCCGCCACGCTTAAATGCTCAATTCGCCGGCACGCCGTTTTTCCATTGCGGCCAATCCTTGACGATGGCGCTCACCAAAGGTGAACCGGCGAGGTACAGGTTATTCACCGCCGGCACAAAACCGCCTTGCGACTGATAGTTAAGCAAGTTGTCGACATTCGAAATCCCTTCGGGCGGGCGATCGAAGTCGGATCCGGCACGCAACACCGCCACCCGGCTGGTATCGGCCAACCCCGCGGCAGCCGCACGCTTGATCACCTCAAAGGTGGCGTTGTCTTCTTGCTGAGTGGTGCAGTAGGTACCTTTGCCGTCGGTCAGCAATTTGGTCCAGTCGCGCGCCCGCTGTCCCAACGCATTACCGGAGACCCAGGTGTCGCCTGCCAGCGTATCGCATTGAATCACTGTCGGCGCTTGATTGGCCGGTGCATTGGTATACTTGGCCCGATAGGTCTTCGCCTCCGCGCTATCGCTTAGCGTCACATTGCGCGACAGCAGATAGGCTTTTTGCAGCAACGCTTCATTCAGTTGAAAGACTTCCGTGCGGTAGTCGAGCGGCGGTTTTTCGTTCTCGCTCTTGGTGTTGATCCCCAGATAACCGGATTTCCAGCCGCCGGGAATTTCACGCGCATCGATTTCCCACTGGATACCGAAATCCACCAGATACCGTGCCCATGCCGCCGAACCGAGTGTGCCCTGGGCCGGGTCGATACCGGCAATGCCCGACACCAGGAAGTAGGTTTTGCGCAAATCGAATTGTTTTGAATACACCAGCGCCGCCATCGAGGCAGCCGCGTTGGTATGGCCCATGCCGGTGGTGATCACACACACGTCATCCCGAGTGCAATGCAGCGCCGGATAGTCGGGCGACAAACCCGGAACGGCGATCGCCTGAGTCTGGCCCAGATGGTCGAGCCAGGTTTTACCTTCCGGCCCAAACATCGAGATGATCAGCACTTTGACCTGCCGGGGCGCCACCGGCGCCGCGGCGGCGCCCTTCACTAACAGACACGCGAGGCCCGTACAGGCGAAGGTACGAAGCATTGTCTTGTTCAACATAAGATCCCTGATCGAGGAAAACCGTTGGAAAAATTCAGTGTAAAAGCGGCGTGCTGCTTAGCGCCAGGGCAACAGCCGCCACGACATCTCGGCGACGGTCTTTGCGTAAAGACAGCAATAACACTCGGCCGAACCACCCAAACTTGTGCCGCGCCGCCCAACAAACGGGCGAGCTGAAAGCCTATTGAAAACTTACGCCCAAAAGTTGATCGTTCGGTCAGCTTTTGAACGGCACCGGAAGCGGGCGCAAGCTACTAAGCACACACCATGCCAAATAACTTGTCCGAATGGTCAGGTTATACGGCATACAGAGTATACGAAAAACCTGATGAAGAAAATCGCTGCCGCATGAGATCGGCATATCGCCGCGAAGAAGGCTGGAAGCTAGGGAAAACGTTGATGATTGCGGTAATTACTGATTGATGGATTTTATTGTTCAGGATAGCTATTTTGAAAAATTATTCATTTAACCGATCCAAATCGGGTTTTACTCAGGACTACTACATATATTCACCGGAGCGTTTTCGGTACGCTCATTTCCCTTTGGATTTAATCATGTGCTGCGCGCGATAAGCGCAGGGCAGATAGCATTACTGCGCTTTCTTGATCAGCCCAGCCACCGCCATCTTGCGATACAAAGTATTACGCGACACCCCCAGCGTGCGCGCCGCCGCCGAGACATTGCCACCGTGCGCCGTCAGTGCCGCCACCACGGCCGACGAAGCCAGATCCTGCAAGCGCAGGCCGGTGAAAGAGGATGCGGCAACTGCCGCTGAGCCGATTGCGGGCAACGACGGAGGCGACAGCGGGGCCGCGGGCACAACCACGGTCGCAGGCCGGGCATGCGCCCCTATCCTTATGTCATCCAGTTCCTGCAGAAAATCACGCGGCAGATGTTTCATGCCGATCGCCGCTTCATCGTCATCCAGCATGGCGCAGGAAGTGCGCAACACATTGGCCAGTTGCCTGAAATTGCCGGGCCACTGATGACAGGCGAAAAGCGCCAGCACCTCGGGGGTTACCCCCACCGGCCGTCCGGTGTAACACTCGGAACGTAATATCTTGTCGACGGTACTGGCCAGATCGGTACGCTCACGTAACGGCGGCAGGTTCACCAGCAAACCATTGATGCGGTAATAAAGATCGTCGCGGAATTCGCCGCGCAGCACCATCTCACGCAAATTGCGATTGCTGGCGCAAATCAAGGCGAAATCCACCGGCACCGCCTTGGTGGCGCCCACCGGCGTTACGGTGCGGTCTTGCAAGACACGCAACAAACGACTTTGCAGGGCAAACGGCATATCGCCGATTTCATCGAGAAACAAAGTGCCGCCGTCGGCCTGAATAATTTTGCCGGCACCGCCGCCCTTGGCGGCCCCGGTGAATGCGCCCGGCGCATAGCCGAACAATTCGGCTTCGATCAAGGTGGCGGGAATGGAAGCGCAATTCACGGCGACCAAGTCAAAGCTGCTACGCGGCGAATCGCGATGGATTGCGCTGGCCAGAACCTCTTTGCCGGTACCGGTTTCGCCGCCGATCAAAATCGGAATCGGTTTACCGATGACCTTGCGCAAGCGCGAAATCAGGTCGGCAACCTGAAGGTCCCCCGTTTCCAGGTAACGCAACCCCGATAACTTGAGCTCAGGTTTTGCCGGACGATTCACAGATTCACCGATGCCATCGCCCGCATGGACCGCGACCGGAGTGGCGCGGCGGAATTCGACACCGGCAAACACGTTGACGCCGCTATGCAGGCACAGCGAAAACGTCTGGTCGCCGATAGAGCCGCCACGCACCCGGTCGATCAACTCACCGCTGGATAAATTAAACAGCGACGACAAGGTATGCGCGTGCAATGCCGCCAACGGCATGCCGAGCTGGAACTGGGCGCTGCGATTGGCTGAAAGAAAACGGCCATCCACGCCGAAGGCGGCAATGCCCTCCATCAGGGTACCGATAAACTCCGGGCGGCTATGAAAATGAATCCGCAGGGCTTCGGTAAAAGCGCTGCTGAATAAATGATTTTCTATCATCTGCCCGGACATCTTCGCCAGCGCCATAGTGTGCTGGTGATGGCTGCGGCAATCCCCGGTGACGTCAAGCACGCCGAGCAAATGGCCGAAAGGGTCGAGTATCGGCACACTCGAACAGGCTAAAAACTGGTTGGCGCGCAAATAATGCTGGTCGCCGAACACGGTAACTGCATCGCGTTCGGCAATGGCCATACCGATTGCATTGGTGCCCTGCTGCTGCTCGCTCCACAACGCACCCGCACGTAACGCCACTTTATCGGCGCGCCGCAGAAAATCGTCATCGCCCAACGAATGCAGAATCAAGCCATCGGCATCGGTCAATACGATCATGCTGTGGGTGTTGACGATCTGCTCGTAAAGCGTTTCCATCACCGGGAACGCATGACTGCATAACACGCGATTTTGATCGAGTTTGAGCGACAGATCGGCCGCGCGCAACACGCCATAGTCGGGCCGCATGGAGTCGGCCAGACCGAACGTTTCAGAGCGTTGGTGGGATTTTCTGATCAGCTCCAGAGACTGGCCGTCACTGGGCATGCCGGCATAAGCACCCAGCTTGGGCCGCGTGCCGGATGGGGAATCTACGCGAATTGCCATGGTCTTCTCCAGTGAATCGTCGCAGGAAGGGTCGGAACAATGCCCTCTGTCGCTTCATGGCCTGAAGAGCCAATGTACCACCAACCGCGCCTGCCAGGCAGGCCCCGGGGATAGAGCAGTTTATAGGCCGGCAACCAGATCGAGAGATCGGGGTACCGTCTTGCCCGTCAGCCCAGCCCTTGCGCAACCGGCAGGCCGGGTTTGATGGCCCGGCCTGCGGTAAAACACGTCCTGCAATAGCTCAGAAGAAACCGAGCGGTTTCTGGCTATAACTCACCAGCAAATTTTTGGTCTGCTGGTAATGATCAAGCATCATCTTGTGGTTCTCGCGCCCGATGCCCGACTGCTTATAACCGCCGAAAGCCGCATGCGCCGGATAGGCATGATAGCAATTGGTCCATACCCGGCCGGCCTGGATCTGCCGGCCAAAGCGATAGGCGCGCGTGCCGTCGCGAGTCCACACACCGGCGCCCAGGCCGTAGGGGGTATCGTTGGCGATCTCCAGCGCTTCGTCTTCATCCTTGAAGGTGGTCACCGACAAAACCGGGCCAAAAATTTCCTCCTGAAAAATACGCATTTTATTGTTGCCGCGAAATACCGTCGGCTGCATGTAATAACCGTTTTTCAACTCGCCGCCCAGCGCATTGCGCGCACCGCCGATCAGGCATTCGGCGCCTTCTTTTTTACCCAGGTCGATATACGAGAGAATCTTGTCGAGTTGCTCCTGCGATGCCTGCGCGCCTATCATTGTTTGTGCATCCAGCGGATGCCCTTGCTTGATGGCCTTGACTCGCTTGAGCGCACGCTCGATAAAGCGGTCGTAGATTTTCTCCTCGACCAGCACGCGCGATGGACAGGTGCAGACTTCGCCTTGATTCAAGGCGAACATGGTGAAACCTTCGAGCACTTTGTCGAAATAGCTGTCGTCGTGGTCCATCACGTCGGCAAAGAAAATATTGGGACTCTTGCCGCCCAGCTCCAACGTCACCGGAATCAGATTCGGTGTCGCGTATTCCATAATCAAGCGGCCGGTACCGGTCTCGCCCGTAAAAGCGATTTTTGCAATACGTTTGCTGGATGCCAGCGGTTTCCCCGCTTCCAGACCGAAGCCGTTGACCACGTTCAACACGCCGGGCGGCAGTAGATCTTCGATCAATTCAATCATGACCAGTAGCGACGCCGGGGTTTGTTCCGCAGGTTTCAACACCACGCAATTACCTGCGGCCAGCGCCGGGGCGAGCTTCCAGGTTGCCATCAGGATCGGGAAATTCCACGGAATAATCTGCCCGACCACACCCAGCGGCTCGTGAAAATGATACGCGACGGTATCTTCGTCGATTTCGGAAATCGATCCTTCCTGAGCCCGGATACAACCGGCAAAATAACGAAAATGGTCGATGGCCAAAGGAATATCGGCGGCCGTGGTTTCGCGTAGCGGTTTGCCATTGTCTATGGTTTCCGCGACAGCCAGGCGCGACAAATTAACTTCCATACGATCGGCGATCTTGTTCAGGATGTTCGCACGCTCGGCCGGCGTGGTTTTGCCCCAAGCACCTTTGGCCCGATGCGCCGCGTCCAGCGCCAATTCGATATCGGCTTCGCGCGAGCGCGGAATGGAGGTAAACGGCTCGCCGGTAATCGGCGAAACATTGTCAAAGTATTCGCCGCCGACGGGGACCAGCCATTTGCCCCCGATAAAATTGCCGTATTGCTTCTTGAACGGGAACTCGGTGTTCAGATACTGCATCTCCGAATGATTCATGTACGTGCTCCTCGCATGTTATTTGGATGTCCGACGCTGATATGCGCAGCCGGCACAGTCAATATGCGAGATGCGTGCCAGCGCAACGGCAGACGCCGAGATGCCATACCGGCGCAGGGTTGCGCCCTGAAGCCATGAGCAAGCCGTGGCATAAAGCGGAACGGATCTGCTCAAGCAAGTGTGCCGTTTTGATACACCAGGATGAGATGCTGTGGCAAAACGTGACAAGCACTTGATCGCTGACCGTCTGTCTCAAATCCCGCTGGTCTGCTCTAAAGCCCCGCGCCGCCGGAAAAAAGGCAAAACAACCGCGACGGCAAGCCCCAGGACAGCCATGCAGAGCGCCAGCCCCACAATGACAAAACCGGTCTGCTTCGGTGCCGAGAACACAGCAACCAATATACCGGCCAGCGGTTGTGTCAGGTTATTCAGCAAAATCACCAGGCCGGTGGTTTTGCCATAATCCTGGCTCGGAATAATCTGCTGCCGGGCACTGCGGATATACACGTTGAACATTTTGTCGAAACCGGTGATCAACAAAAATCCGCCGGCATAACCCCAAGACGACGGGCTCAGTCCGGCGCACAAGCCACCCGCAAAGATCGCCGTAAAAGACAGCAGGCCCAGCGTTTTTCTCGACCAGGGAGCATGGGCCACGGCCAATAAAATGATGACGGTGGCGATGGCGCCCGCGGTTTGCAGCCCGGCGTAGTATTGCCCCGATTGATGATGCAGCCCGGTCACCATCGCGGCCGAGGTGGCCAGCGTGACGCCGATGATCAGGTTTTCACCGGCGGCCAGCACAATCACTTGTTTCAAACCGGGCAAATGCAACACGTGCGCCAGCGCGGTCTTGAGCGGCAAGATCCACGGCCCCGAAGCCGGCTCGGGATGGTTCAAACGAATCCGGCTGGTGCGTTGCCACAGCGCCAACGCCATATCGGCGGCAAGAAACAGGATGGCGGCCGCGACCACCGCCCACTGCCAATGCCACCAGCCCAGCAGCAATGCCGCCAGCATCGGCCCCAACACCATCCCCATTTGATCGGCGAGCTGTGAGTAAGACAGGACTTTCTCAAAGCGCTGCGACTTGAAGATCTGCGGCAACAAGACTTCGCGCGCGACCACCCCCTGGCTGGTCAACACCCCGCAGCAGGCCGACAGCACCACCAGCCAGCCGATACCACCGAACACCGCATAGGCGGCCATGCCGCCCAAACACGCCACGGCGCGATAGATCTGGCTGACGCGCATCAATTTGAGCGGGGAAATACGGTCGCACAACGCACCCAAGAGCGGGAAGAACAGATATCTGGGCAGTGTTTCCGCGGTGAAAGCCAGGCCGGACCAGGACACTTTCCGGGTGGTCTGGTAAATCACCAACGGCACCAGGAACAGCAAGATCTGGTCGGCCAGGCGCGCCAGGAAAAGCGAGGCGAAAAAAGTTTGGGAATGAGAACGCACCGGGATTCGCTGGAATGGCTTAAATCGTGGGGATAGCCCCAATTATGGCGTGAGCCGCCTGTCGCATGGATTTTTTTGCTCGCCTTGACAAAACATGAGGGCCCATCATATTATCCAGCAATAGAATATGAGATACCCTCGCATTTCATCGAAATCGGATCATGCACCACCAAAACGTACCGTGGATGCGCCCGGGTTTGCCCGAAACCCGCACCGGTACAGCCCGGCCATTACCTACTTGGCAAAAATCGTGCTTTAAAGCACGGATGTCCACCGGCACTGAGCGGGTCCGGCCATGAGCGACACGGCCCATCCTTCTGCCGGCTCGACCGCCGTCGAGGTTCCGCATCGCCGCATGATTACCATCTCGATCATGCTGGCGACACTGATCCAGACCCTCGACAGCACCATCGCCAACGTCGCTTTGCCGCACATGCAAGGCAGCTTGTCCGCCTCGCAGGATCAAATCACCTGGGTCCTGACCTCGTATATTGTCGCCGCGGCCATTGCCACGCCGGTAACCGGGTGGCTGTGCGATCATTTCGGCAAGAAGCAGGTATTACTCGCCTCGATTTTGGGCTTTACCGCCGCGTCCGCCTTGTGCGGCGTGTCCATTTCCTTACCCATGATCGTCGGCGCGCGCCTGTTGCAAGGATTGTTCGGCGCGGCCTTGGTACCGTTATCGCAAGCCATCCTACTCGACATCAACCCGCGCGAGAAACAGGGGCAAGCGATGGCGATCTGGGGCATGGGGGTGATGATCGGCCCCATCCTAGGACCGACCTTGGGCGGATGGCTCACCGACAGCTACAACTGGCGCTGGGTATTTTTTATCAACGTGCCGATCGGCGCGTTTGCGTTGTTCGGCGTGTTCACCTATATCAAACCTGAATTTATTCGACAGAACACCAAGTTTGATTTCTTTGGTTTCGCCACCCTGAGTATTGCGATCGGCTCGCTACAGGCAATGCTGGATCGCGGCGAACAACTGGATTGGTTTAGTTCGATCGAAATCTGGTGCGAAGCGCTCGCCTGCGGCATCAGTTTTCTGTATTTTCTGGTGCATACGGCAACCGCGCAGGGACGCTCGTTCTTCAATCGCCGTCTGCTGGCCGATCGAAATTACCTCACCGGCCTGGTGTTTATTTTTGTGGTGGGTGTTACGCTTTACGCTACCCGCGCCTTGCTGCCGCCTATGCTGCAAAGCCTGATGAATTACCCGGTCGCCACCGCGGGCCTGGTGATCGCGCCCAGCGGCATCGGCACCATGCTCGCCATGCTGGTCGCCGGCAAATTGATGGGCCGGGTCGATCTGCGCGCCCTGCTCTTCCTCGGCTTGGCCATCACCATCTTCTCGCTCTGGCAAATGGCCGGTTATACGATAGTCCTGTCCGAAAGCGATATTATCTGGCCCGGTGTGATCCAGGGCATCGGCCTGGGTCTGGTGTTCGTGCCGCTGAGCACCCTGACCTTTGCCACCTTGGCTCCCGCCATGCGCGCCGAAGGCACCGCCATCTACAGCCTGTCGCGCAATATCGGCAGCAGTATCGGCATCTCGATCGTGCAAACCATCCTGACCCAGCATACGCAGATTGTTCATTCATCTTTGGTCGAGCACATCACACGCTTTAATCCCCTGCTGCAGAGTGCTTCCGGGGCAGGTCCGTCGGCGACCACGCTGGCCTTATACGACCAGCAGATCAACGCCCAGGCCTCGATGATCGGTTACATCGACGATTTCAAATTCCTGATGTGGATGACGCTGCTGGTCACCCCGCTGCTGCTGCTTATCCGCACCCCAAAACAGGTCGTGGCGAGCGAGGCGGCGCATGCGGTGATGGATTGACGGGTTGATTGATGCAGCCCACAGACGCGGGGCAATGAGATCCAACCCAGCCCGGGGAGGATGTGCAAGGTAAAACCGGCGCTCCCAAGCGCCACACAAGTGACCCTCGGGAACGCCGGCAGGTACCGCGATACAGCCGCGATCAGAAGCTTATTCGGTCGCGCCGTTCGGAGCACCGCCCTTCAGCAGCTTCACCACCATCACGGTGCCGTCGCCCAGGTTATAGGTGCGCGTGTCGGTTTCATGCATCGCCACAAAATCGACCACCGAAATGCTGCGCGTTTGACCCGTCGCCACCATGCAATCACCGCTCTGGCCGCTGTCTTTCGGCGTTGCGCGGCTGATGCGCGCGTCGATGATGGTTTCGATACGGCCAGCCTTCAACGCTGACGGCACCAGCGACATGACGGTTTCATCGTTCATCGAATATTGGCTGTCCACCGGGGCGCCAGTCTGATCCTTGAACTTGCACACGGTGCTGTCGCGCGTCACGACCAGCGAACTCGACACCGGCGAGCCCAGCTTGGTGACCAAGGTTTCTTGCTTGAGTATCTTGTCGTCACGGCTGAATGTGACTTGATAACTGACGTCCTTGCTGTCGGCCGATTTGGTCAGATCATGCGAGGTGTCGGCGGCAACGCTGGTCTGAGGTGCCGCAGAGCCTGCCTGGTAGCCCGGAGCGGCAAAGCTTGCCTGGTAAGCCAAAGTCAGCAACGCGACTAAAACGATCTTTTTCACAAGAGCTCCTGTTGGAAATGGGGTTCAATGCACAAACATGGGGGGTCAATGCGCAATCTGGAAAATGCGATGGCATGAATTAGAACGCTTCGCGAGCGCGACGTCAAACAAAGATCAAATGAAGATCGAGCAAAAAACCTATCGATATCTGGCAAAATCAAGCTCGGGTGAGAGACGTCATCGCCACGGGTTTTATCTTGCCGATACGGTCGAGTACGCATCAGAATGCTTGCAAAGCATCATCTCACCACCAACTACAGCTAATATCCAGCTTGGAGCGCTGCGCGCCCGCCGCCCATGACCGTTGATTCCGCCGTTATTTTCCACTTATTTTCACTGCACTTTCTCCTCGAGGCCAAGCGCCATGACCCCGCATGACCTGACGCCCAAGCAACATCGCAGCGATACCGAAATCTCCCAGCACCGCGCCCTGACGGCTCTATATATAGTGCTCGCGGCGCTGGCATTATGGGTCGTGCGCGAATTTATCCCGGCCGTGGTCTGGGCCGGGGTGATCGCCATTGCTCTGGCGCCCGTGCGCCGCCGCCTTGAAACCTCGCGCTGGCTGCACGGCCGCGGCACGCTCAGCGCGGTCTTGCTCACGTTGGCAGTCGCCCTGTTATTTGTCTTGCCGCTGGCATTGACGGCCGCACAAGCCATCCACGAAGCCCATGAACTCAACGATTGGTGGCGGCAGGTTCAGGAGCATGGGATTCCCATGCCGGACGCACTGACGCATTTACCCTACGGCATCAAGCCGCTGACCGATTGGTGGCAAACCAACCTGGCCGCCCCACTCAACGCATCTCCCGCAGGAAAGGCACTACACGGCCATTCCATCTTCGCGGTAACCCGGGCCTTCGGCTTACGCACCGCCCATGGAGCGATGCTATTCAGCTTTATGCTGCTCACGCTGTTTTTTATCCTGCGGGCCGGCCCCAGTTTAAGCGACCGTCTGCTGCACGGCGCGCAACGTGCCTTCGGCATCGGCGGCGCCGAACTGGCGACACGCATGAGCGCCTCGGTGCGCGGCACAGTCATCGGCTTGGTGGTGGTCGGCCTCGGCGAAGGCGCATTACTCGGCATCGCCTACATGGCAACCGGCCTACCCCATGCAGCCCTGCTCGGCATGCTGACAGCCATCGCCGCCATGGTGCCCTTTTGCGCCCCGATCCCATTTGCCGGAGCCGCCTTATGGCTGTTTATACAAGGCTCAACCGCCACCGCTATCGGCCTGCTGGTCTTCGGTTTTGTGGTGGTGTTCATCGCCGAACATTTTATTCGCCCGGTATTGATCGGCGGTGCGGCGCGCCTGCCTTTTTTGCTGGTGCTGTTCGGCATTCTGGGCGGAGCGGGGACTTTTGGGCTGCTGGGGTTGTTTGTTGGGCCGGCGATTATGACGGTGTTGATGTTGTTGTGGGGGGAGTGGACGGCTTGAGATTCAAAGTAAGCGTGTAACGAATGGGAGTTTTGTGTGAAAGCGGGAAGAATATTGCGGATGAACTAGCGCAAGGCGATTAAGGCTGGCAAACTAAAGGAGAACAGTGGCAGGCCCGTAGTCCCGGCGACATTCATTGATGTTTACACGAACCCTTCATCGGAGAAACGGATGTCCACCGCAGGTGCAATTGCTTCCAAATCAAATAATTTCAAATTGCCGGCCTGGGTTACGCGCGAAAGAATCACGCTATATAGCTTGATTGTGCTGATGATCGATCTAGTCTATTTTATCCTGAGATTTGACGGCGCTTATATCTTCAAAATTCCGAACTTCACTGCGCTCGGTTGGGATTTCGCTGTGTTCTGGAGCGCCTCGTATCTCACCCTTCATAATGGTGCAGCTAGCGCGTTTAACATCGGATTGATACACCAACTTACGGCGCCCCTGCAACACGATACGCGAGGCCTTTTCCCCACGCCATGGCTTTACCCGCCGACCTTCTTGCTGGCGGTTCGGCCACTGGTCTTGTTGCCGTTTTATGCCTCCTATGCAGCGTTTGTTACGTTTGGCGTAACATTTTGCGCATTCATGTACACCCGCATGTTGAAGCCAGCGCTGGTGGTCTGGTTACCGGCGCTTGCATTTCCCGCAGTCTGGATTGCCGGGATGGCCGGGCAAAACTCGTTCCTCACCTTGGGACTGGCTGCCGGCGGCTTGATCTTCCTCGACAAACGTCCTTGGCTCGCCGGTATCTTCATCGGCTTACTTGCCATCAAACCTCAACTAGGAGTCATATTCCCGCTGGCTCTTATTTTGGGTCGTAATTGGCGCGCGCTGGCGAGCGCATGTATTACGACTACGACTTTCTGCGTGCTTGCCGGCGTCATATTGGGCTTTGACACCTACGGCCAGTTTTTTGCAGCACTGCCCTGGTTTAGTCACTTCGTTGTGGCCCATGCAGGCGCATGGCCTACCGGCATGCCGACGGGATTCGCCTTGGCCCGGCATTTTGGCTTAAGTCCCAGCGCCGCGTATCTGGTCCAAGCGATACTGGCAGCGCCAGCGGTGGCGCTGGTCATCTACCTTGCCCTTATCAGAGCTCGTCTCGAATTACGCGCCGCAGCCATTGCGGTGGCAACGCTGCTCGCGCAGCCTTACCTTCTGCACTACGACCTGATATGGCTCGCTTTGCCTATCGTTTTTCTGGTCGTCGATGGGCTTCGTCATGGCTGGCACAAAGGCGACATTCCTGTATTAATTTTGGTTTGGCTCGTGCCTATCGCATACTATCTTCCACCGGAGTGGGAGTTTTCGCAAAATATACCCATCGTAATGTTGGCAATTCTCATACTTATTTTTCGGCGCTGCCGGAATGCCCCGACAGAACCGGTACTTGGTCACGAGCTTGGCGCATTGATTTGAATCTCGGCCCGACTGGATTGAGCCGAGAAAAGACTCTGTCGGCGACGCACAAGCCATGACCCGTCGCGATCCTGATCAAACGAAAACTTCAAAGACCCGATGAGCGCATATTCATCCGAGCGACAAGACAGAAAATCGCTAATTTCGCTGGTGATCCCTTGCTACAACGAGGGATTGGCGGTCGAGAATCTGTTTCTGCGGATCACCCCTGTACTGACCGCACTCGGGGAATTCGACTTCGAGATTGTCTGCGTCAACGACGGCAGCACTGACGACACCCTGGTCAAACTGCTTGCTTTAGTCGAACAAGATCCGCGCCTGGTGATACTCGACCTATCGAGAAATTTCGGCAAGGAAGCCGCTCTCACGGCAGGGCTGGACCAAGCAATGGGCGACGCGATCATCCCCATTGATGCCGACCTGCAAGATCCACCTGAACTGATTCCGCGCTTGATCGAACAATGGCGGAAAGGTTATGAAGTGGTTTTAGCCAAACGTGCAAACCGCGATAGCGATTCTTATCTGAAGCGCAACACTGCCCGGCTATTTTATCGCATGCACAATGCCCTGTCCGACCTGCACCTCCCCGAAAATGTCGGAGATTTCAGACTTATCGACCGGCAAGTATTGGACGCGCTCAAGCAGTTGCCGGAAAATCGCCGCTTTATGAAAGGCTTATTTGCTTGGGTGGGATACAAAACCACCACAGTGGAATACACCAGGGTCCCGCGCCTCGACGGCATCTCGAAATTCTCCGGCTGGAAACTATGGAATTTTGCGCTTGAAGGGATTACCAGTTTCAGCACAATACCCTTGCGCTGCTGGACCTATTGCGGCACCGTCATCTCTTTATTGGCTTTTATCTATGGCTTGGTGACCATTATAAAAACACTGATCCGTGGTATCGATATGCCAGGCTATGCTTCCTTGCTAACCGTCATGTTGTTTCTCGGCGGTATTCAATTGATCGGCATCGGGGTGCTCGGCGAATATATGGGCCGCATCTATCTGGAAACGAAAGGCAGACCGATCTATCTGATTCGTCGCCAATATCGCCGTAAGCAAGATTAGCGGCAGCGTGGCCATGCCCAATTTCAAGCGTTTTGCGATTTATGTGGCGGTCGGTGCGGCGGGCACCACTTGCCAATATGCAATATTGGTCGGGCTGGTGCAAACCGGCTTGGCACGACCGGTATTGGCGTCATCCTTGGGGGCGTGCGTCGGTGCCGTCGTCAACTATGGGCTGAATTATCGGATCACTTTCAACAGTCATGCCGGCATCGCCAGAAGCGCCAGCCGCTTCGCGTTGATCTCCTTAGCCAGCTTGGGGTTGAATGCAGCTCTGATGCACCTGATGACGGTTCGCTTCTCTTTCAACTATGTGTTGGCACAGCTACCCTCGACAGCACTGGTCTTGGCCCTCGCCTATTCCGCCAATTTGTTGTGGTCCTTCAAGTCTCACGGGACCGCGGCGAATTGAGTCGGGATGCCACGACACATCAACGGTGACCGAATCATTATCGGCAGTCACCGTCGGCTCCCCAACTGCATGAGAATAATTCCTGCCTAAGGCGCATTCACCGGCGGCGAAATCATTTTTACGACGCCCATATCGACAGTGATCTGCGACGGATAATCATAGGCCGCCCTGGTGGATATATCCACCACGTCCCCAATCAAGCCGTTATACAAAAGCAACCCTTTGCTTGATGAATTCGCCGTTACGGCACCTCGATCGTACTGGTCCTTGGTACAGTTGACCACAAGATCGGTATACGCACGCCGAACCGTGACTCGAGCAGGTGTGTGGATAACCCAAGTCCCTTTATCGTTCATCAGCGAACACGTGGCGCCCGTAACCTGCTCGTAACCGTGGGTCGTACTGACATAAATCGTTTGGTACTCGCCGCCGACGATGGTTGCACAACCACTCAGCGAACCTACGGCGGCTACCCCGAGCAAAATTAATTTTTTCATGATTTCCTGGAATCATCATCACAGCACGATTGTGTGGTAAAAAAAAGACCTGTCGCGACTTGGCTATCAGAAACCGTTAATCCAGTCGGAATGAGAAACAGTCTAAACGACTCCAGGCTAGCTGATTGTGAAAAATTAAATTAGCTGGATACTGAGTTGTTAACCCGTATATTCAAAACATCGCATGCATTGATTTTATGGCTGCGTTGCCACAAGGTCCCAAGTCAGTTAATTCTTATCGCCCTCATGACCATCGAACGACTGCACTCCACCGCCAAATTCGAAGCCGCCATGCGCTGGTTGAACATGACCCGCTTGTGCGCCTATCTCGGCACTATCATCCTGACCTTTCAGGCCACAATGGTGATATGCGCCTGCTGGCACGATTGGAAGATATTTGGTCAGCCCGGCGGGTTCGACTTCCAGACCTTCTGGGCAGCGTCGCGGCTGTCTTTAGAGGGAATGCCGCTCAAAGCCTATTCGTGGGACGCAATCGTGCAAACCACACAGCAAATCGGGCCGGACGTGGTAAAAAGCGGCCCATGGCGATACCCACCGAATTTTCTGTTATTGATCTTGCCGCTGGCCTTGGTGCCCTGTTTCATCTCCTATCCGATTTTCATCATTGTCACGACGGTGGTATTCATTATCTTGTTGCGTAAGGCATTGCCGGTATCCGGTACGATGGTCTGGATTCTCGGGTTTACCGGGTTCTGGCTCAATGCGATACAAGGACAAAACGGCAGTCTGACCGCCAGTTTTGCGCTAGGCGCGCTCTTTTTGCTGCAAAAGAAACGGCCGGTGCTCGCCGGCGTCTGCATCGGCATGCTTTCCATCAAGCCGCATCTGGCTATCCTGTTTCCGTTAGCCCTTGCGTGTGCAGGAATGTGGACTGCATTCTTTGCCGCTGCCCTGACCGCGGCACTATTCACCGGGTTATCGGTCATTGTATTCGGTGTAGCGATAGTGCCAGCGTTTTTGCATGGTATGGGCGAAGCCAACAATTGGCTCGCCAACGGTATGCTGCCGTGGCAACAAATGACGAGCTTATTTGCAAGTTTACGCGAAATGCATGTTGCTGTAACAACCTCTTACGCGGCCCAAGGTGGGCTGGCAATCGTCGCAGCTTGCGCCGTGGCTTGGGTGTGGCGCAATTCTAGCGAATGGGAAATACGTTCCACGGCACTGGTGGCCGGCACTTTTATGATGAGCCCCTACATTTACAACTACGACGCTGTATGGCTCGGCATACCTCTGGCGCTGATGACGGCCAAGGCATTGCGTGACGGCTGGCTGCGCGGCGAGCGCTTAATCCTGATCGTCACATTCTTTTATCCCTGGTCCGGGATCGCCATGACCTACTCGCCGTGGCACGTGGGATTCGGCCCATTGGTACTGGCTGCCCTTATGTTTTTGGCGCTGCGGCGCACCTATCTGCAACGGCGCATGGATTTCCCAGATCGCCCAACCGTATCCGCTTAGCGTTAGCGGGGCAAAACCGATCGCTATCGTCGCTACTGGATTAACACGACCTCCGTGTTGTTCCCGGACGCGGTACCACCGCTGAGCGTGCAGGTGGCAGCAAAATAAGCATCGTTATAATCGTAGTCATCCGTCCCCGATCCTCCTTCATCGTTCCACCAAAAGACCGCCGCTGGAGCAGAACCTGTGTTGGCTAAAGCAGAAATTTGACTACAGGTCGGCGCAGTATATTGGATACCGCTCGTGAGCGACGAGCATTTCCCCGCTGACGCAGTAGGAGCGGCACTCGTGCTGCTCAGGCCGTTAACGTAAGCGGTTGACACGCCTGTTTGCACATAAAGCGAGCAGTTAGTGGTGGTTACATATTGGGTTGTGCATGCATAGGTCGTGGTGCTGGTATTAGTGGTAGTGGAACCGTTTGTGATGGAGGATATGGTGACGGGACTTCCGCCGGAGCATTGTGCGTTGCCCGTGTAGTCAGTTAACACCAAAGACGTGGACCCACTGCTGTCGTAGGTTTTCATCGCCCCCCCTTGAGGCGTGACCGCAATTTTTGTGATGATGGTGGTGGTGGTGTTGCCGCCGTGTGTGCGTGACGTCGTCGTGGCAACCGAAGTTACGACAACAGGATAAGTGGAATTGGAATTTCCGCTTGGCGTCGCTGTATTACTGCTGTCTGCATTAGGCGACTGCCCGTTTGCCAGCAACGAGGAATAAAACGATTGCGTGCTACCCGATGGCGCGCCGTAGGTGTTGGGAGAAGAAGAGACACCGCATGGACCACCATTGGTGTTATTGACGAGTTTTACCCCGAACGGCTGATTTGCCGCCGCCGAGGGTAGAGCCGCACCCGGAGTTACGAGTGTAAAAGCTGATGCGGGTAATAAATTTAAGGCAGTTGTCGAATAGTCGTATCCGGTACCGTCAGCGGTCTTCGGCACTTCATAAACGTAGAGATTGTTCTCGTCGCAAGCCTGGGAGTTCTTACCGCCCAAATTCAAGTTTGATGAAACCAGCGGTTCGGCCGCTGTGCCGGTGACACTCATGCTGAAAGATGGAATCAATAGGGCAAATAAGGAGTTGGCTACCGTGGCGCTGGCGCTTACCTGCACGGTATAAGCCGCATTTCCATTGGGGAGCTTGGCGCTGCCGCTGTTATCGGCAGTGACCGTCGGCGAACTAACACTGATACTGGCAGGCAGAATGGCACGGTTGAAGTAGTTGGTCGCCACTGTCGTCGCAAAGGTCTTGGTGCTGCTGTCACTGCTATTCAGCACGGCTGCACCCGCAAGTGCCGCCTCATCCACCGCGCTCTGCAAATCGCCTTTATATTGCACCATCCGCGCCAAGTCGAGCGCGCAACCAACGATGCAGATCAAAGGTATAAACAGCACCGCAAACATCAATGCATAGACGCCGCGCTGTCTCCTACTGGAGGCAGATGGATTACCTGCTGGTCCAACTTGAGTCTGTGCTTGCATGCTGGCCCCTAGGTACATGACGCGGTACAGGCAACCACTGCGTTGGCTCGCGGCCGGGCAAAACCGATCTTGGTAATGGTCCCAAGCAACGGCGCGAGGTACTCGATCAGCGATGAATATTGATAATTGACCTCAACCACAATGACAGTATCACCGGCGATACCGGTGGATCCGGCGGGGCCCGACGTCGATATCAAGTTGACCGGTGAGTTCGCCAGAGCTATCACAGTGTCGGGACCAAGACGGGTTGCTGTGCCGCCGCTACATGCTGTATCGACTTCCCAATCGTTCACCACGCCGGTCTTCGAATAATTGGTCACACTGGCGATAGCCAAGGTGAACGCGCTACCGGTGGCTGGGAACGGCGTCATCATGAGGCGCGCGCCTGCACAAAAATTTCCCAAACTGCCGCTCTGCCCGCCGGTGACTCCATTGGATTGCTGAGCCACCAGATCAGCCACGGCTACCGCGACTCGACTTAACCGGGCATTGACTCTGACAAGCTCGGTCAACTGATAAATCCCAATCAACAACATAAGCAGGATGGGAATCAGGATAACAAACTCCAGCGAAGCAACGCCGCGCGTGTCGTCGACAAACTTATTTGGCACGCAACACATTAGTAGGCCTCGGTCTGCAGTGCGACTGTTGAAATCAGCATGGAATTTCCGCCTGTCGGCTGGAAAATAAACCATGGGTAATAGTAACCAACCTCCAACAATACATCGTCTTTTGCCGCCAGCGTGGCCTTGGTGGTCGTTATCGTGCCGGTACCCATCGTAGCCGGTAATATTTGATTGAACCCAGCTCCCGCCGGGGTTCCGGAGGCAGCCGCGGCGACGTAGATCTGGATCGTGGTAGAGCAATTTTTAATCAATGCCGTACCGACAGGGGACAAGTCATTACATACACTGCTAGTCAAAGCGCTGGCGTAGGCGCTTCCAGTGTAAGTGCCGATGCGTATCGCACGCGCGGCATCGTTGGTTGCATTGTCCAGAAGCACCAGCGTAGCGAAAATCATGGCAAACTGGAAAATCATAAAAATAAAAGTCATAAAAAACGGCAGCAGAATCGCAAATTCCAGCGTAGTCACGCCGCGATCACCCATACGCCTTTCCGCACCGGGATGCGTCAACCATTCCGCGGCAACTCGCAACGCGCGTGAACACCGCGTGGTCAATGGCTCCTGCATAAGCAACAATCTCCGAATTCAATGCCTAGGGAGCAACAGGCGTGGTGGGAGCTATCTTCGCCGTCGGCAATGCCTCTGGGGACTTCACCGGAATACCCGATGGATTCTCAATGTAAGCCTGACGGATGGCGGCATAAAAGCGCAGGTTATCGTTGACGTTACTGGGTGGCAAATCACGCGCAAGGATTTGCTTCGCCGCATCGGTGTTGCCAATTAAACCGAACGCGAGCGCCAGGTCCTGGCGTGCCTCAACCGGAGCATCCGGCAGGTTCGCGACCTCCAGCAGCACGTTGGCACCTTCGCGGACGTTTTGTCCCAGTACCAAGGATAGCCCGAGATCGATTCGCACATCTTGCGCATCGGGATGCAGCAGCAATGCTTGACGATAAACCGCTTGCGCTTCGGTGTGGTGACCTTGTAAATCGAGCGCGGTACCCAGGCCGGCGGCGGCAGTCGGATTGTCCGGCTGGAGCGCTAATACTTGGTGATAAATTTCAATCGCTTCGTCGAGATGGCGCTGACGAATGGCGACACGCGCCCGTCCTATTTTGGGCTCGATATCGTTGGGCGCAAGTTGTTCGGCGCGCATGTAAATCAAGCGGGCGCGCTCCATATCAGCGGAGCGGTAGGCGACATTGGCAAGCCCTAGCGTCGCCGCCAGCGATTTGGGATCGCTTTGCAGGGTTTTTTCATAAAGCGAAGTAGCCATTTGCAGGCTACCCGAGTTCAGCGCGCTGTCACCTAAGTGCAAGTCGTTGGTTTCACTGGTGGAACCCGGCGTCGTCGCGCGCGACAAGTTCGGCGTCTGATTCGCGCAACTGGCGAGCAGCAAGACGCTCACGCTGAGCAGCACGGCAATCAATGGACTGTTTTGTGTCGACACGGCGGATCTCATTCGTGATATTTTGCGCAATACATCAGTGAGTGTTAAATAGGGACATCAGGTTCAACACTGCGGGGCCGACGGATACGAGAATCACGGTAGGCAGGATAAAAAGCATCATCGGCACAGTCAACTTCGGCGCAAGCTTTGCCGCCTTCTCTTCAAGTTGCATCATCTGGGCATTACGCTCGCTGCGCGACAAGGTCTTTAGCGATTGGGAAATGGGCGTACCATATTGCTGCGATTGGATCAGAGTGGTTACCAGACTACGCATCGACGATCCACCTATGCGGTCCGCCATGTGCTTCAAGGCACCCGCTGTATCTCCATCGACTTGCAGTTGGTCCGCCGTATAAGTTAATTCATCGGAAAGCGGCGCGCACATATGTTCCATTTCACGGGCGACACGTTTGATGCTGACCGGCAAACTATTTCCTGCGTTGGCGCAAATGACCAACAAATCAAGTGCGTCCGAGAAGTAGCTGGAAATAATTTTTTGCCGGCGGCTGACCATATAACCCAACACCATTTCAGGCACGATGACGCCGATCATGAAAGTGGCGCCCATCATCACTACGCGCAATAGAAAATGCTCAGACACTACGGGTACGGCTGAGGCACCGATGGCGGCAAACAATGCGCCTGCAGCACCCACTATCAACTTGATACCAATTAAAACCGACACGGCTTTGGCGTCACGAAAGCCTGCCCGGGTCAACTGGACACCCAATTCGCTGCGTTGCTTGGCGTCAAGCAGCGGCAACTTTTCACCCAGTAACTGGAGGCGATAGGTCGCTTTCTGCCACAGCGTGCCGTTGGCGAGAATATCGTCTGGCAGGCCATCGGTGCTGGCAGCCGTGACGTCGTCGCGCCGTTCGGTCAAGTTCTGCATCCGCCGCACAATACGGTTCCGGCTGCCGCTCGGCAAATTGCGCAGCAATAGGAACAACGCGAATAAAATAGCAAAACTCACCACGCTGTAGAAAATTTGCAAAAAGCTGCTCATTGTCATCGCGAGGTCTCCAGATTGGCAATTTTATTGATCAGCAACATACCGACAACCATCAGCACACTGGCCACCATCAATAAATGCCGGCCAGCCGTGGTATTGAACAGGATCATCACGTAATCGCGGTTAGCGAAGTACAACCCTGCAAGGGTTATAAAAGGTATCGCGGCAATAATCTGACTGGTTATTCGACCTTCACCTGTCAGAGCGCGAATCTTCAAACGCATATCCCTGCGGGCGCGGACGATCGTTGCCAGATTTTCGAGCGTCTCGGTCAGCGCCCCACCTGTTTCACGTTGCAATAACAGACAGACCGAAAAAAAAGAAAAATCCGCGATTTGAATCCGTTCCACGGCATCGTTCAACACGTCTTTCATGTCAATACCCAAGCGCAGACTATCGCCCATCAAGCGAAACTCCGAACGTACTGGCTCTTCCGCATCATCTCCTGCCACGCTGATGGCTTGGACCGCAGGAATCCCAGCGCGCACCGCTCGCACGATCAAGTCGATGGTGTCGGGAAACCGGCTCAGGAATTGCGTTCTGAACCTGCCAATCAAACGGTTATAGACAAAACGCGTGAGAAAGATCGGCACACCGACCAAAATCAATAACTTCCACCATAGCGAGACGTCGAACAACCATATCATCAGGAGTGCAAGCACAATACTGGTAAAAAACGATCCCCACAAAATTCGCACGCCCTTCTTGCCGCTCACGGAATAGATCCGTTTGACACGCGCTGCCAGCCATTTATTGGCAAAATGCTGATTTTGCTGACGATGGAACAAATCGTCGGCATCGTCGATGGCCTGCACCGTTTGCGAGACATTTTGCGAAGCGGTGACGTGTGCCATGCGTTCTTTAATCAATGAGCCAGACTGAGTCCGATGCATGTCGCGCAAAGCAAGGATCAACAGTCCCACCATCAAAATGGCAAAGAAGGCGGCAATCGCAACGACGTTGTCCGGAGTCATCCGCGCATGGCCTCTTGCAAGGCCTCCTCCAAGCCATAATAAGCCGCGCGTTCGGCAAACACCGGCCGCAACGACGAACATTCAAAGACGCCTTTGACTTCTTCACCATAGGAAGCAGCGTCGTAGCGGAAGGTAAACAAATCTTGCGTGATAATCACGTCGCCCTCCATCCCCGCCAGTTCCGTAATACGACTCACGCGGCGGACACCGTCACGCATCCGCTCGATTTGCAAAATCATATTCACCGCACTGGCAATCTGCCGCCGGATCGACAGCAAAGGCAAGTTGCCGTTGGCCATCATCACCATGCTTTCAAGACGGGTGATAGCGTCGCGTGGGGTATTGGCGTGAATCGTGGTCATCGAACCGTCATGACCGGTATTCATGGCCTGCAGCACATCGAAGGCTTCGGCGCCACGAGTTTCACCCAAAATAATGCGGTCAGGACGCATCCGCAGCGCATTGCGCACTAGGTCACGCTGCGATACGCCGCCCGTGCCTTCGGCACTATCCGGACGGGTTTCCAAACTGACCACGTGAGGTTGCTGCAACTGCAACTCAGCTGCATCTTCAATCGTCAGCACGCGTTCGCGCTCGTCGATAAAATGCGAAAGGGCATTGAGCAACGTAGTTTTACCGGAACCCGTGCCGCCCGAAATAACAATATTCAGGCGGCAAGCGCTGGCGATCTCCAGCACATTCGCCATCGCGGTGGACAGATTGCCCTGCGTGGCCATGCGCGCCAGGGTGATATTGCGCTTGGAGAATTTCCGGATTGCGATGCAAGCGCCTTTAAGCGCCAGCGGCGGCAGTACGACATTGACCCGGCTTCCATCCGCCAGTCGCGCGTCGACCATCGGACTGCTTTCATCAACCCGGCGACCGACTGCGGCGGCAATGCGCTGGGCCACACTGATAACATGGGCGTTATCGCGAAATTTCAGCGGAGTCAACTCCAGCCGACCATGCCGCTCGACGTACACTTGATCCGGCCCGTTGACCAAAATATCAGTCACCGTGTCATCGGCCAATAAAGGTTCAATCGGACCCACCCCAAACATATCGTTCAGGATTTCGTTAACAATCAGCGTCTGTTCGGTCTGCGTCACACTCATGCGGTCACGCGCCACCACCTCGTTGGTGATCTGCTCGATACCGGCACGCACTTGTTCACGGGTCTTCATCAGCGCCGCGGACATATTCATCGAGGCAAACACTGTCGCGCGAATAGTTTTAAAGCTCTCAGAACGCACCAACGACTCACCTGCGCCGGTGGCCAATGCAGTACGGCTGCCTAATTGGGCGACCGAGGCCGCTACCGTCGCCGCGGCGGGCTGGTCCGAGGTCACTCCCGGCGTTGTAGCGGGCTCCGCGGGAGGCGCTGCACCAAAAGATCTGCCTGATTTGCTACCGAACATCAGCGGCCCCCAAACATTTTGCGCAGACGAGTGCTCCAAGTGGCCGCCTCAACCCTTTCTTTACTGCCGGAAAGGGTATGCGCCAATTGAGCGATTGCGGCGGGGAATCCCGCACCGCCTTTTTCGAGTATGGGTTCGCCAAGATTCTCAGCGTGAGCCAGGGCTTTACCGTCAAACGGCAGCTCCTGCGAAATCGAAATGGATACCGCCTCTCTGAAGTCCGCCGCCGAAACGCGCCCTTGCACCGGGTCGACCGGCGTGTTCAACAACAACATCAGATCAGGTTCGTTCGGTCGGCTTTCCACATAACGCTGCAACCGCATAGTTTCACGGGCCGAATGGACCGAATGTTCTGCGACCAGATAAACCAACTTGGAATTATCAACAGCCTCGTTCATCACGGGTCCGCCGCGTCCTGGGAGGTCGAGCAGCACGTAGTGGAAATGATGTTTTAAGGTATCGACCAGTTGCTTGACCGCTCCAGGACGCACCGTGACTTCAGTGCCATAAGCCACTTCACTGGAGAGCATAAATAAACGGTTCGATTTACCGACCAGCGTGCGCTCGATATATTGCGGATCGAGCCGGTGCACGTTTTGCAACAGGTCGGTCAAACCATTATTGGAGTTGAGCCCCAACATCATATTGGCGGTGCCGCCGTGTTGCTGGAAATCGACGTAGGCAATCCGGCGGTGACTCACGTCAGCCAAAAAACGCGCAAGATTAACCGCAATCGTGGTGACGCCGGCGCCACCACGAGTACCGATAAAGCTGATGACTTTGCCCGTGCGCAAATTGTCGCCGCTGTTGGCGGCGGCACGCGAGGTATCCAGAGCCCGCCCGATTAACTCGGCGGTGAGCGGTTTAACCAAATAATCTTGAATCCCAAGCTGCATCAAATTGCGATACAGTCCGACGTCGTTGCGGTCGCCGACCACCACCACCCTCACCGACGGTTCGCAGACCTCCGCCAAACGCGACAACTCGGAGATCGCCATGGTCGAACCGGAGATATCGACAATCAGCCGAGACGGTGAACGCTCGATGTTGCGCAAAATCTCAATCATGTCGTCCAGCGAGCCGACCTGTACATGACTGTGCGGAACCAGTTGATCCAGCACATACGTCTTGACCACTTCTTCGCTTTGCTTGTCCGCGACGACAGCGAGGAACTCCGCGATCTTGACGGCGGAATTACCTTTGGGCTTGATGAAACTGCTCACGTCCATTGTTGACCCATTTCCACGTTCTACATCGTTTTTACTGTAAAGCGTCTTTACCCAACGGCGCAACCGTTCCTTCATAATAATGGCGTACCGCCGAGGCGCCAAGCGCAGCGCTTGCCTTCCCTGGGGGCAGCGGTGCGACTAGATCAGCGGGGCGTGCGAGCATGGCCCCAAGATTGGTGTAGGTGGCACAGCCGAAAGCTACGCTAGGCCGGGTAAAACCGCCATCGACCAAAGTCGATGGCGCGCTGAGTGCGTTGCAATCGGGCGGCACCACATTTTTCCCATCATAGGAGAGCACCGAGCTATCCGGCAAGCCAAGCGGCTGGTGCTCCGACATGCAGCCCGCCAGTAAAAGCGGCGCTGTCAGCATCAATCCGATATAGCGCATGCGCATGATCGTCTTCTCCAAAATCAGTAAACGAAGCCAGCTGCACCCATCAGTCTTGGCGTACTACCGGACAAGGGGTCCAGGCCCAGAGCGCGCAGCAACACAAATTCGATATCGCTGCTGGAGCGAGTCACGCTGTCAATCGGTTGCATCAGCCTGCCCGGATCGGTGGGCTGGACCAAATACGGCGTGACGATCACCACCAATTCGGTCTTGTTGTTTTGGTAATTTTTGTTGGAAAACAACTTGCCGAGAATCGGCAGTTGTCCCAAGCCCGGCAACATGCCCAACACATCGCTGGTATTGCTCTGCAACAGACCGCCGATTGCGAAGCTTTGACCGCTGGATAGTTCCACCGTCGTTTCCAGGCGGCGCACAGTGAGTGCCGGCACCTTGGTCCCGGAAATGGTGATGGCATTGCTAAAATCCAGCTCGCTGACCTCGGGGCGCACTTTCAAACTAATACGATTGTCCCCCAGCACGGTCGGCGTAAAGTCGAGCGAGACGCCATAGGGTTTGTAATCGATACTGATATTATTGCTGGCCGAACTGGGAACCGGAACCGGGTACTCGCCACCGGCGAGGAAACTTGCCGTCTCACCCGACACCGTGGTCAAGTTAGGCTCAGCTAGAATGGTGACCAAACCTTCCTGGTCGAGTGCATCCAACAAACCTTGAATCTGGGTTTTACCCACCATAAAGCTGCCCAAAATCGAATAGGCATTGGTCGGAGAAAGGTTAACCAGCTCCGGTGTGGTTCCAGTGGCGGGGGTAATGATCTGGCGGCCGTTAAAGATACCACCCTGGAAATTGCCCGAAGTCGCAATCGAATTCCAATTAATCCCAAGTTGTTGCGTCACATTCCGATCGACTTCAGTAATGCGCACGCGCAAATTGACCTGGATCGGCCGCGCCAGCGTCATCATATTGATCAGTTTGGTTGCCGGCGGAAGCGACGCAGCCAGGGTTTGCACCACCGAATCAGCGTCAGCGGCATTGGGTACCAACCCAGTCACCATCAAAGAGCCCGGGCCGCTTGTCAAACTCAGGTCAAGCGCAGGGAAACGCGTTTTCAACACGCCATGCAACTGGCTCAACACATCTTGCCCACTTACCACCACGGTACGTTTGAGTATCATTTTGCCATTGGCACCCAACACAAACAGTGTGGTGGTCCCGGCTTTCTTGGCCAACACAAATACTGTCTGCGGCGAAGGTACCTGCACGTCGGCGATTTCCGGGTCGGCGACAAACACCGAGGTGGCCGCCTCGGGCAGGCGCAACAACTCCCCGGTGCTGGCATTGAGTGTTAATGTGGCCGATTCCGGTTGGGCAACCACAACCCGATTGGCTTTAAGTGGCGCCGCCAGGGCCGGCAGCGCCATAGCGCTGAGCACGCTGACGATAATCGCACTCAAGGTCGCCGGGACGTTGACACGGCACCAAGATGGCGGAAGCGCCGTGAGTTTTCCCATTCCCAACTTCCTCATTTTTAATCGCCCGGTTGATACATTCTGGTTGCTGCCACTATCCTCAATGGCGATGCGCATTCGAGCTGCACCCACCATTGCAATCCGTTTCGAACGTTACTGCTGGACGCCACCGCCCTGGTTTGGCGAAGCCGCCGCACCCTGGGTCGGCAGCGGTGGCGGCAGCATCGCGCTACCGGTCGTCGGAACAGTACTACCGCCACCGGATCCGTTTTCCGTCGACGGCGCGCTACCCGAGCCACGATAAATCATGATGCTTCTAGCCGCGATAGCCGGGGCGGGAGCAGGCGCGGCAAGCGCACGCGATACTTGATTCGAATAAACCGGCGGTAATGTTGGTTCCGCCGCGGCAGTCGAGCCCTCGATCTGGCTCCGGTCGCTGACCGCGAAGCTGCGCAAAGCCAGGGAAAGACTGCCAAGGCGCGATGCGACGGACACCACTTGAGCAGTTTCGGGCAGGACTTCAAGCGTGACTGTGCGAGCATGTTCGTTCGCTTCAGAGTCACTCTTGGGACGCTGATATTCGGACCCCACGGCCAGCACACGCACGCGACTCACTACGGTTTCGGCAGAATAGGTATGTCCGGCAGCGCTGCCACCCGCGTTGTCGATTTGTTGCGTCAGCAATAAATCGACAAAGTCGCCCGGCTGTATCAAGCCCGCATTACCCGACACATCGTCAATCCCGACAGACACCGCTCGCATGCCTGGCTTCAAGGCGGCGGCAAGAAATCCGGGAGAAGAAGGCGAAAGCGTGTCGCTCGATAAAATAATCGCGTTTGCCGTGACCGCATGACGCAGTACGCTGCCCTTGAAATCTGCGCTACTGGCAGGTGTATCAATTATTGCACCGCTTGGGGCACTGTCGTGAGGCACCACTTTCCAGCTTAAATCTGTTTCTCTGAGCAACAAACCTTGCGGGAGATCGGCTGCGGCAACGCGCACTCTATCGGTGGCTACCTGCGCGGCCTGCGCCGGCTTGGTGGAATTGTTGTAAAGAACTTTGAACACAATAGCCCCGACCGCCGCAACAATGACGATCAGGAGGACCCGCAGCACATTCGACATGGCGACACAAAAGTCCCGGTTAACTCAATAAGAATAGATGGGCGACAGGCGCAATAACCGCCCAAACTCCGCCGCAGCAAAGCGCAACACCGTATGGAACGCCGCGCGCCAATTCAAATGCCTGCAAGCCACCGCACTTCGACCGGTGCGCGATGCTGGTAACCCGAGGCAGCACGAGCATCACAAGCGCTAAAATGAGGCCCGCGAACGAAACGATACAAAATACCGTCCAACTGGCGGTCGGCCCGGCCCATAAAAACACCGCACCGGCGAGCTTGACGTCACCGCCGCCCATCCAGCCGGTGCGAAACATTACAGCCGCCACGACAAACGCGATAACGCCGGCCAGCATATGCTTCGCGACATCAGCCCAGGGGGCATGCTGCATCGCAGCCTCTAATAAATAGAGGCTGATCACTAAGCCGATCAGAGCATTCGGCAAGCGTCTATGGCGTAAATCCGTCCAGCTCAGCACAACCATAACCAGCGCGGTGGCAAATTTTATGTATGGCAAATTAATAAATAAAATTGACCACTTGGTCGTTTGCATGAAATTGCAAAAGTGATGCCGACATAATCCGGCCCCATTTTACCAAGTCAAGCCTACCATTAGATTGCGGCTGAGATTTTAGTGGATAACGTGGAGAAAGTGGTGGTTAGTGTAGAACTCAGAGTCGCCCCGGCAGCAATCACTGCGACCACAACAACCCCTGCCAGAATCGCATATTCAAGAGCCGTAACACCACGCTCATCGCGTTGCAGGGAGATAAGGAATTTGCGCATAATGCACCTCGTTTTGTCAAAGAAATCATTGTCCCAAAAAGAAGGACGTTGCGGAGTACTGCCAGACCCACTCATTATAGTGACCACCACTACAAAGCTAATACAAAAAAAATTACTGTTATAACAATCCCACAAAAATTCCCCTTGACAAAGACGTTTTTCTACGGGCTCCACCGCCTCGCCCCAAATCCAAGGCGGCACGGTCTAACCGCAGCAAACAGGCAGCTTGGCTGGATGCCATCGGGCCGAGAAACATCCCCGGACGACGGTAAAATTGACCGCCATGCAACGTCTACCGACGCCAAAAATTGTCGCATCATAACGCGGCAACTGTGTCAGTTGGAATGGTTCGGACGTATGTGGTCCGCTGTTAGCGGTAACACTTAGAGTAAAACCCGACTAATACGATCAACTCGAACCACAGTGTCAGCCATAATTCCGCTGCGTGCCACGCGATGCTTATTTCCTACTCGAACTTACTGTCCAGTATATCGCCATAATAAGGTCAAATCACCTGATTAAATTGCTTTACCATGCGCTGGATCAATGAACACTCTAAAAATCAATTACCTTTATTTATGATCGCTTGTTTAAAAAATAAGATTTGACAAAAATATTTATGAAGTAAGTTAACAATACATTTTTGTGGATCTTGGCTAATGAGACGCGACTCTAAATAAATTTTAGTATTAATTATCTCTTCACGGAATAAATTTTCCAAAATTTGGATTAATCAAACATTGTGTGATGAGGAGCGACAAAGATAGCGCCCAGGCTCCTGGAGCAGGGCCAAAACAAATTTACCACTCTAAGTCATTGAATTTAATAAATATTTAATATACGTGACGCACTGCATTCCGACCACTCCAGGTCGTCCCGGCGCTCGCTTACCCGCGCCCAGCTTCGATACGCGAACGTGTAATTAATACAATTAACCGCTGAGAAACTATGCCGACCGGGATTTTTTACATGGCGATGAAATTCGAAGACCGATGACTTACAGGCTCACCCAAATACCGTGCTTTTAAATTAAAATTGCTGCCGTCGGCACTAACACACGTGACAAACATCATCTGCCAGACGTTATTGCGTGGGTCACGCATTAGCATACACGCCGCTACAGAACGAAACATTCCCGCATTAATGTACAGTTATCTACCTTCCGATTCCGCACAGTATTTCAGTTGTAGGGGCGGCAACGCTACCGGTGTGAGACAAAATGCAGCACATCGCGGCACCAGGATGTCTGATTTGCAAGAAGCACCCATGTGCAGGAACAGCCCCGCTCACTCCCGCCCCTCCCGCACCGACAACCTCGCCTTAACAAACCCAATATGCTCCCGCAACACATAAAATTGGTCGACAAACGCCAGCGGCATTTTCATATGGTTGACCGACTCTTCGATCTCGTCGAGTCGCTTTAACATCTCGGCCCGCTCGGTTTCGCTGGTCGGCTCTTCAAACATGCCGCGTTCCAGCGTAATCAACGCACCATACCAGCGATAGATACGCGATTTGATGCGCCAGCGGTATAGCGCCGGCACCACTCGCATGCCAGGGATCAGCAGCACGATTACCGGCAACAAGATCACCAGCAGGCGATCCGCCAGGCTGGCCAACCAGAACGGCAGGGTACGGTACAAAAAGCTTTTGCCGGAGGTGTAATAGCGTTCGGCATCGTCGCTGATGCGGAATTCATGCGGTAGCGGCGCGGGAAACTGACCCGCTTGCTGCAATACCGTGGCACCGCCGTTGACTTGCCGCGCCGCATCGATCAAGAGGTCGGACAAGGCGGGATGCAAATCGTCACGTGCGATCAGCTCTGCCGTGGGCGCGACCAAATGCAGATCGACGGATGGGATATTGTTGGCGAAATCGAGTACGCCCATGGGCAGGACTATCGCATTTAAATAGGGGTAGCGCCGCGAATACGCTTGCGCTTGCTTGAAATCCAGCGCGTTGACGCCGGCCGTGCGAGCCAAGCGAAACATGGTGGGCGGTGTCGCCGAGTCGCCCATCAGGAAAATCGCGTCCACCTGCCCGTCGGTGAGCGCCTGGGCGGCATCCTCGCCGCCGAGATCGAACATTTGCGTGCCGTCGCCCGCCTCGACCCCATTGGCTTTGAGCAAGGTCACCGCCAATAAACGTGTGCCGCTACCGACCGGTCCCACGGCAATCCGCTTACCCTTCAAATCCGAAAGCTGATCCAGCATTTTTGCGCTTTTGCAAAATACCACCAGCGGCACATAAGCCACGCTGCCCAGCGAAACCAGATGATCGATGTCGATGCCTTGCGACACGCCACCCTGGACGAAACCGACGTCGACATGCATCGCCGGGTTGCTTAATTTACGGAGATTGTCGAGTGAGCCGTCCGATTCGACGAGCTCCATTTTGACGCCGTTACGCGCCAGGATCTCGCGGTATTTCTCGGCTGTATTCCAGAACTGGCTACCGCGAGGCCCGGCGCTGAAGATAATGACGTCAGGCGGCGCTGGACGCACCACCCAAATTCCCAGACCCACAACCAGGGCACACAGCAAGATTATCGGACCTATGCTGAACGCCAGGTCGTGCCAGGAGATTGAGACGAAACGCGCACGAAAACGATGATGGGCGCCTTTACGCGGAGGGTCGGGCTGTTCTGTGGTCACTTGGGCGGGTTTATCCTGGGTGGGGTCATGCAACGCGTTTAACCTTTAATCCAATAACCTTGTCGATTGCAGAGACAGCCCCGGCGAACAGGCGCGCCGGGTGAACATGCTCTAACGACGCCCGCTGCGCCCCCAAACAAACCGTACCCACCGCTGCCAGCGACTCTGCGGCGGCGTCGATGAGTTGCGGGTCGCCTGTGCTTCCCGGTCGCGCGCCACGCTTTTTTGCACCTGTTCGTGAATCTGGCGCAAGGTCAGGCCGCCGGGGCCTTTCAGTTTGTCAGGATCGGAATCGTCGTGCATAAAAATCACCTGCGCCGGTTGAACTGGGTGGATCTGGGTTGCGGGTCGGAAGCGCCTGATGCTGGATTTACCTCGCTTGAGCCTGGATCAGGCGTACTCCCCACCCGGTCTGGACTGTTCCGTCACTTTTTTGCAATGGCGCGAGGGCCTGGAATAAGCGTTCGCGCAAACGCTCCTTGGCTGAGGCCGACAACAGGTCAATACTATAGGTCTCGGTGAGCGCATGCCACAATTCATGCGGCAACGGCTGCCACGCGACATCGATATCGGTGAATTGCACCTGCTCAAACTCCGGCGCCAACAGTTCAGTCCAACCAGCCTCGGTATGGGTCCTGCGGTCGCCAAACGACAACGATAAGGCATCTTCTTTTGCAATCGGGCGGAACACACTCTGGAAAATATCATTCACTTCCCCAAGCAAAAATGTGCGCCCGACAATCGCCGCGAGCGTCCCTTGGGGACGCAACACACGCCGGATTTCGCCGAGCACTTGTGCGATATCGTCCATCAGCATCAAGGCCATATGCGACAACACATAATCCACGCTGCCGGTTTCGATCGATAGCGCCTGGGCGCGCTCCTGCAGCAAGGTTACGTTGGGCGGCAGCACAGCCCTGGCGGCGTCCAGTTCACCCTGGCTCATATCCACGCCGATAAGCCGCAACGGCCGTTGACGGTCGCTCAAGAGCTTGAGCAAATGGCCGTCGCCGCAGGCGAGGTCCATTATTCTCACGGGTTCCGCCAAATCGGGAATGCACGCGGCCAGAACTGCGTAAGAAGAAGTGTATTGGGTCGCAGCGGAACGTGCGCCAAGCGTCGCAAAGGCCGCGCTGGTGGCGCCGGCCATGCGTTGGTGAAAGTCTTGCAGATAAAGCTCGACCGCGGAAAAACTGCCCATGCCTCACTCCGGAATAAAATCTATCAGGCGTCGGGTTCACGCTCAAGAGTTAGATTTTAACCAGGGTCGGCAGCATCTCGATAATAAATCTGCGGTCCTTGCCGTCGACTGGCAGGGACCGTTCTTTTATCAGTGCCCTCTAACCGCACAGCCGAAATTGGGCGGTCTCACGCCGCCTGTTGCGGCTGCTCGGCCTCTCGCACCGGGTGGATGTTCCGCTTGAACACTTTACCCAGGAACTTCTCAAATCGATCCACATAGATGAAAGCCACCGGCACAATCAGCAGGCTCAGGCAGGTCGAAGTCATCAATCCGCCAATCACCGCCACCGCCATCGGTTGACGGAAGCTGGCGCCGGCGCCGAAACCGAGCGCAATCGGCAACATGCCGGCAATCATGGCAACCGTGGTCATCACGATCGGACGGGCGCGCTTATGGCAGGCATCAAGCAAGGCATCGTATAGCGTCAAGCCCCGCTCTCGCCTGGCCACCGTGGCATATTCGACCAGCAGGATGGAGTTCTTGGTCACAATGCCCATCAACATAATCAAGCCGATCAAGGAAGGCACACTGAGTTCGCTCTTGGCTACCAGCAGAGCGATAAACGCGCCGCCCAGCGACAAGGGCAAGGCCGACAGGATAGTCACCGGTTGCAGAAAATCGCGGAACAACAAGACCAGCACGCAATACACGCAGAGCACACCGGTCAGCAGCGCCAGGCCAAAGCCGGTGGCCAACTCGTTGGCCGATTCCGCATCGCCCGCGGGGATCAGTGCCACATCCGACGGCAAATCGCGCAATGCCGGCAATGCTTTGGCCGCGTTCAATGCATCGCGCAAGTGCATGCCGTTGAGGTCGGCGCTGACCGTCACGTAACGGCGCCGGTCACTGCGATCGATTTCGGCAGGGCTGCTGCCGATGGAAATATCGGCGATGGACGACAAAGGCACGACACCATGCCGTGTCGGAATTCGCAGATTGGCCAGCGTGGACAAATCCTGGCGAGCGGCATCGGGCATGCTGACGTTGATATCGATCTGCCGATTGTCCAGATTGAGTTTGGCGAGATTGATGCCGAAATCGCCGCTGGTACTGACGCGCACCACCTCGCCGATATCTGCGCTGCTCACCCCTAATTCGCTGGCACGCTGGAAATTGGGGCGAACAATAATATCGGGGCGCTCAAAACTGGCGGTCGAGATAATGTTGGCCAGCGAGCCAACGC
>Ga0302307_10000301_pt1 | contig 37605 bp, 39 predicted proteins | sample III_Palsa_E3_2_FD_200530 | JGI IMG/M metagenome (GOLD analysis project Ga0302307, IMG submission 200530) | Peat permafrost microbial communities from Stordalen Mire near Abisko, Sweden - III_Palsa_E3_2 | ecosystem: Environmental > Terrestrial > Soil > Palsa > Peat permafrost | place: Sweden... | reverse complement strand
GTGCGGGCGGCCTTCGATTGGAAGTCAGCAATGAACCAGTTTGCTATCCTGTTTGGTGATCGATTCACGCAGGCACGTAGATAACCGATCTATCAACCGCCTCGCACACAAAAATCCGGACAGGTTCCTGAATCGTCGACAGCTAGCATTGGTCGAGGTCATCGCACACGAAATCGCTGACTGACGCTGCCGACGCATGTTGTGCCAAGACAAACAATATCAGATGCTCATTGGCCTTGCTTAGCCACCAAAAAGCTGATGAAATAGCGCATCTACGTGACTGGCGAGAAAAAGATGGACGACCATCGGGAAGCGTAGACGCTCCAACGCCGTTCGCCTGGGCATCTTGATGAATCTCTTTGAGACCGCCCATGACGACTGCCCAAATCCCTGCTTTGCCCACGCGGCTCGCGCTTAATCAATCGCGCGTCCATTCCCTTCCGCTTTGTCCCATTCAGTATTTGAGCATTTCCGGTTCGGGATCGGTCGTGCACGGGGAAAACGCATGAGTACACCGCTCGATGGTAAAGCCGTGGCGGCGTTGCATGAGCGGGAGCTGTCCGAACGCGTTGCAAGACTCAAGGAGAGAAATGGCGGCCAGACGCCCATACTGGCTACTATCCTGGTGGGCGACGATCCTTCCTCGGCGACCTATGTCCAGATGAAGGGCAACGCATGCCGGAGAGTCGGTATGGATTCAACCGTGGTCATCCTGCCTGCGAGTGCCGCGACCAGCGACGTACTCTCTGAGATTGACCGGCTCAACGTTGACAGGACAGTGCACGGCATTCTCCTCCAGCACCCGGTGCCCGCGCATGTGGATGAGCGCCTGTGCTTCGATAGAATATCAATCTCCAAGGATGTGGACGGCGTCACCAGCCACGGCTTCGGCCTGATGGCTCTGGGCGAACCTGCATTCGGACCGGCAACCCCGGCCGGAATCATGCGTTTGCTGGCTCACTACAAAATCGACGTCGCCGGCAAGCGCGCCGTCGTCGTGGGGCGCAGTGCCATTCTTGGAAAACCGATGGCGCTCATGTTGTCGAATGCGAACGCTACAGTCACGCTATGCCACTCAAAAACACTGAATCTCGAGACGGAGATTCGACACGCGCAAATCGTTGTTGGCGCAGTAGGCAAGCCGAGGTTCATTCGTAGCGACTGGATCAGCGATGGGGCGATCGTCGTTGATGCCGGTTACCATCCCGGACGTATCGGCGATATTGATCTCGACGGCCTGATGGAGCGCTGTGCGGCGGTGACGCCGGTACCTGGCGGCGTGGGACCGATGACCATTTCGACGCTTATCGCCCAAACCGTCAGTGCGGCCGAACGTGAGTGCGCAGCCATCTAATGAGCGTCCGTTGTCGAGAAATTCGACGAGCCGCAGTGGTCCAGTGGTCATCCGGCTCAGGCCGGCCATGAGGCGAAGTTCGACCTTGCTACCAAGATCGCTAAAAATGTGTCTTCCCGAATCTACGAATGCAGCCGACGGCGATGATCGCCGTCGGCTGCATGCAATGCTAAGTGGCGTTACATTCCGCGCGCATTTCGCGTTACCATTTTTTTTCTTCCAGTCTCGACGTTAGCAGCTCGTACTTTTGTTGCGAAGTATCGGACAACGCCTCCTCACGATTAGACGGGGTGTCGTCATACGGCACTGGTTCAGAAAACTGGCTCACCGTTAGATCCCACTTCCTTCCGTCGATCAGATTGTAGAAGTGCTTACCACCCGACGTTTGTGTGGCGAGAATCTGACCACCGAAATAATCTTGGACGATAAGCGAGGTAACGCTGCAATGGTTCTGCGCTGCATTCGATGGCGACCAGGCATCGATCGGACTGGACGTGTCTCCAGCCCATACTTGTGAAATCGCTCTGTACAAGTCGAGGGGCGTCGCAAAGGTTTTCGATACAGAATTCATCTGATTTTGCTCTCTCGGTAAGCCAACAAGCGATGGGACACCCAAAAAGCAAAAGCCCCGTCGTTGCCGGCGGGGCTTCGAAGCACATGTTGCTGCGAATCTCTAGCGTATGCACGTCCCCAGCGGCGGTCCCGAATGGGAATGCCAATGGTGGTAAGTCGCGATGGTGGAAGACGTGAGGGCTTGCATGGATTAGAAGTCTGCCTTCAGCTATTAAATCTGTCAACGAATTTCTATCGAGTTGCTTGCTTCCCTTATGGCCGCTTTCGGGCGCGGCGACTGGCGCTTTAGGGTCGAGACATGACGATCGCGTGAGGCAGTGACCGGCCAAACCTGAACAGCGGGCGTATCCTCTTAGATTGGTGACAATCTAGCGATATTGGTCATTACGGTTAACCTTCCACGATGCGTAAAAACCACTTGATTCAAAGATCCGTGCTCGTCTGGCCCGCGTTGTTGTTTATCGCGTTAGTAGTGGCGCTGCCCGCGAACGCATCGGGTCCGTTCGACGGCAACTAGGTGTTCAAGTATTCCTGCGACGGCACGACGGGCGCGTATGCCGAAAGCTGCCTGCGAGGAGACGGTGACTACTTCGCATTAGTCAACCTCACCCAGAGCCGAGACCGCATTTGCGGAACTCACCTCCTCACGGCGTATGGACAAAAGAAAATCGATGAAGGAGACCTCGCCGGAGGCGGCCCGTCGATCTACGGTACGGTCGTAGGCAATGTAGCTACTGTGCGGTTTCGGAGCACGTGGACCGGAGCCATCGGCATTGCGACAATAACCGTCGACAAGGCCTCAATTGTCTGGCACGTCACCAAGCCGATCAAAGAGCAAAACGCTTTCCCTGACGATGCTGTATTGAGTGGAGGCATACCTAACCTGACCTATCGTTCGACCCGCTGCGGTGCTGCTCCAGACAACTCTCGAGAATAATTTTTGTCGGTCGCTCTCTTGCTTTTGTGGAATTCGGTCGCAGCATCAAGTGGTTCCGCGTTGCCCCCTCAAATTTCAACACGTCAGGTACAAGAATTTCGTATTATCCATTTAGACGCATGCGTTACTCAACGACGGGATCGTTTCCGGGATGTGCCTCAGGCCAGTATCGTTTGGGCATGTAGGCATTGGAGTTGGATGACAGCGTGAGACATGCGGAGTGCTTCCCCGCATCAGCCATTCCGGCTGATGATCTGCGGGTGTCCGTCGAAAAGGCAACGAGTTGAATACATTCCGGTAACCAGACGGTAACCGAGAGCACAATTGAAAAAGGGTTACAGACCGAAATCTGTAACCCTTTGATTCTCTTGGTCGGGGCGAGAGGATTTGAACCTCCTACCACCTGGACCCCATAAAGGAAAATTTTCTTCCAAAACGGTCCAGAAAATTCCACACAAAAACATTTAACCTTTATTTTTCAATGATTTATATAATTTAAATTCCAACGCGTTCCACTGTGATACTGTAAGTGCCATTCGATTTGTGTATAGAAAAGTGTATATAAAAATGGCAAAACTTACCGAACTGGGGATGCGTAAGCTCCAACCTACCGACGCAGGAAAATCGTTGTCTGACGGCGATAGCCTGTTTGGCTCAGTGGCCGCGACAAAAAAAGGCGTATCCATCTACTTCTTCTACCGGTATCGGCGCGACGGAAAGCCGCACAACCTGAGTTGCGGAAGCTGGCCGAAAAAATCCCTCAAGGAAATCCGAAACGAACGCAACCGCTTGAAGGTCGCACACAACGAAGATACCGACCCAGCCGACGCCCGGCGACACGCTCGCATCGAAACACGGCTACAACAGAAAGAAACCCTTGCTAAGCAGGAAGAAAAGCTAGTACGCCCGACAGTTACCGCACTGTACGAACAATGGGCAAAAAATGTGCTTTCAAAACACAAAGATAGTGGAGAGGAAATCAAACGCGGCTTGGAAAAAGACGTAATTTCGGCCATAGGTAACCACTACGCGGCGGAAATAAAGCGCGCTGACATAATGGCTATTCTCGACAGCGTGGTGGCACGGGACGCGAACCGCCTGGCTAATCGGCTGCTCGCCGAAGTGCGCCAAATGTTCGAGTACGCGCTCACTCGTGAAATTGTGGCTGTCAACCCCACGCACGGCATCCGGAAACGCGACGTAGGCGGCGCGACTGTAGAGCGTGACCGCTACCTATCCGAAAATGAAATCACGCTCCTGGCTAGCAAAATTTCGGGCGCCAACCTGATACCGTCTACCCATCATTCTATCTGGGTAATGTTAGCCACGGCTTGTCGCATCGGCGAATTAACCGGCACTCAACTGGCTAGCGTGCGGCTCGATACTAATGTGTGGCGGATACATGACTCGAAAAATGGCAAGCCGCACACAGTCTATCTGTCCAATTTCGCCAAACATCATCTTGCTAAACTTGCGGAGTTATCAACGAGTCAACAATGGTTAATGCCTTCATCGCGGCACGATAATCCCGTGTGCAAAAAATCTATCACTAAACAGGTGTACGACCGACAACGTGGCAAAGAAAAGACGAACGGCACGAAGCTTACAGATTCGTTAACCCTCCCCGGGGGACGGTGGGTGCCCCACGACCTGCGCCGCACCGCTGCTACCCTTATGCAAAAATTAGGGGTAAATTCTGACGTTATTGAACGTTGCCTGAATCACACCGAACAGAATAGGATGAAACGCATCTATCAGCGAGACGTGCCGGAAGCCGAGATGCAAGACGCTTGGCGACGGCTCGGTGAGCGCCTGGAGCAACTTACAATTGACCATTAACAGAGTTTCATACCGGGTACAGAAATGGACAAGAAAGCCCTAGCCAAGCACCTTGCAACCACTCCGTTGCAGTTTAAGCATAAAGGCGGCTTGAGCCATGCAAGACTGCACGTCAGTTACGACGCAGACGAAGCGCTGGCGTTACTCAAGCCCGTTGCCGATGGTTTGCCATCTGATGTAGTCAGTGCAACCGCTGCGCGAGCGTCGCGGATATGGGCCGCGCTATCCGATGTCGGCTCCGCATACGTTCCGCTAGACGAAACCTTAGCCGCCATTAATCAGGAGCTGGGGAACGGACCGATAGACGCCCTGACCTTGATTAGCATGTGCACCCTGGCCCATAACGCGGCCCAGCTTCAGGCCCAACTCCCCTCGATAATGAAAGGGGTAAGCGGCTCCGATAAGCGCCACAACCAAAACGGCTCCCGCGAGCGAGGCACCCAAATACAAGCTATGTGGCATGCCAAGGAGTATCCAACGAAGACCAAGTGCGCGGAAGCAGCGATAGAGAAATATCCAGATATAGATTTTGAGGCAGCTTTGGAATGGCTCTCACCGAAAAAACTCAAAAAGGTTCAGGACTAGGCCCTAGTAACTAAACCCCTTCCGCCCGCACGTCCCGACTGAAATAATGGGCTCCATGTTCCAGACACGACCCGGAACGACTACTAGGAGCCGTTATGATTGAACCCATCCTTCCCAGCCTGCGCGTACTGCGTCGCCCCCAGGTCGAGGCCGTTACCGGACTCTCCCGCTCGGCTATCTACCAACGGATGCGAGACGGTACTTTCCCCCTGGCCATTAACCTCGGCGCGCGCGCTGTTGGCTGGCGGCTCGCGGATATCGAAAATTTTCTCGCTTCGCCCACCTCCTACCGTGTAACGCACTAATTTGCGACGGTAGCGCCGGTAGAATTAATTTAATATTATTTAGGATTACACATGATAGGCCAAGAATTCACTTTAGGCCTGAGCCCCCAACGTCTGATTAAAATCCGCGAAAAAGACGAGAAGAATAGGGCAAAACTTACGACAGACTTCCGAACTGCGCTCGAAAATCTGCTGGACGCCGCAGAGCGACCGACAGGACAAAGTGCCAAAATCGCAGGGTTTCTGTCATCTTGGTGGAACTATGAAGAATGGGGCGGCGTGGACCTTCGCATACTGTGGAATTTAGATGAGGAGCATGTAACGGACATCCTGACCGTCATTCACGGGATTGCCCATCTGCGACGGTACCCCGATAACGTGGGCTATGAGGGGGCGTTTCGTAGCCTGATAAGGCGGCGTATTCATTTGTGCAATGGCTAAAGAGCCCAACATTGACACGTTTTTGATAAGTGAGGACAGAATGCCATTCCATTTGAGACTAGTAGCCGGCACCGACGTAATCGGGATGCAGCAGGTCATCCGTCGGCCGGTCACGACGGTCACGTCGGTACGTCGCAGACAACCCACGGTGCCTAAATCGGTTACCAGCGTAGTCGAACTGGAAGCTTTTGCGCGCAAGACCATCTACGACATACGGCTGGGCGGCGAAGCACCGACCATCAAGGAGCTGCTCGTTGAATACAACCAGGCCGAAATCACATCGCAGAACTTTGAGAAGATAATTGGCATGGCCACCCGCCTCCACATGGGTTTTAGCGCCATAGGGCTCCTCCTCCATGCAGCGCATCTCGAGATGGAGCTTGACACCAAGGTCTTCGGCATCGTGGTGTATCCAAAAACGCTATTGGAGGTCCGTCCGGCGCTCAAGTCATGCGAAAGCGTCCTGGAAGGATTGACCTTTTAAGCCTCGGTCGGGTGAACATCTGCACGCGCATGCTAAGTGAAGGGTTGTTCCTCATGGCCCAGCAGCGAAGCGAGTCCTTGACGCGCGGCAGGTAAATCAAGCTCCGGGTAAGTCCGTGGATGTTAAAATACCCACGGACATGCTCTGCGGCGAACAGGTTTTTACTCGTTTAGTGTCGAGGCCCATACTCCCACAAGGCGAATAACATCTTTTCCCTTGCGCTATGCTCGTCGAGCCCCGCTGCGTCATAACAACACTCATCGTCTATAGTGACGACAACGGTATAAGGCCCATTACCAAATGGTGTCGGTACATACGGCACCATGCGATATAGCGTAATCTCCAGTGTTCCCTGAACGCCATTCGCACAATTCTTCTCTGACCATCCCGATATGTAACGAGATTTCACTCGAACCATTTCTATTTCTTCGAAATCGATGTCATTTTTTACAATATTAAATATTTCTTTCACTTTTCATTTCCTCATTAAATAAAAATCAATCTCACCAATACGCCCCGCTCCAGAGCCGATGCATCGCTTCCACAACGGTGACTTGATAATATTATCATTCAAAAAATGAGGTCGCACAAGACAACCATACAACTCCACATTGTCGACTAGTTGATGTTTTTTAGCTCATTAAGTTAATATACTATAATTAATAATATACTATCAAATACGACCTTTGCAAGTTCAGTATAATTTTAAATTACGATAACGCAACATACTAAGGATTAAACTGGTCGACGAGATAAATGCTCGCACTGAATATGGAAGGCCCTCTTTCCAAAATAACTATAACGATGATGACGTGTGGCTATAATACCCCGGCATGGACACGACCAGAACCGCCAAATTAACTGGGTAAACCCTTGAGCGCCGGCTTCCATCCTATGGCCTGGCCGAGGTCCAAGCGATTAAAAGAGGCTAATGCACAAGAGCATACAGCACACTTATTCTTAGTTTAACGTTTCGACCTTACACGCGACACCATAGCTGGGAATAGAAAAAGCAGCGCCTCAAGCGCTGCCTGTTCTGTTTGGTTATGAGTGATTTATTGGGCGCCGCGGCGCTAACAACGCTTCAAAACAAGTTAGAAGGTTTTGCGTCGACTTTTCTCAAGTCGGAAAACGAAATCCATCGACTAATAAATTCAGTAGTCTCGTTGTCTTGAAGACTGTAGGGGCACCGGTTTATGGTGTATTGCATCAGTGAAGTTTGAATCGTATCAACGGGGGACACGACGAGGCTCCATTTATTAGATACGGTGCCAGAGGTAACTTTGAAATTCGCACCATTGTGGTAAACACACTGTTCCTCTGTATTATCGGTCTTTGGGATACCTGGCCCATATTTTTGTGTAATTTCGGCCCGAACCCGCTCGAATGCTTGAGGGGTCAAATTAACGGTTAACGCCGTCAACTTATCATCAATGAAAAAGAACGTTCCGTCGTTTATATTCGGGTCCAAAGGCGTGGTCAACTGCGCCTTAAACTGATACTCATTCTCTGGCAAGTTAACGGTTGGCGTCTCCTGAATCAGAGGCTGGGCCAACCACACTCCGTCAGTCGGCCCTAACGCTTCAACGGCTTCCCGTGTCATACCCAGCTTAAGCGGCCCAATCCCAAAAGGGCCGGTCGGCGCGGGGGCGGCCTGAGCGACGATGGGCACAGCTACACTCGGCTCACTTGCAGGGCGAGGTGATTTGGTTCGTGGCATAGATTGAGCAAAGCTATTATCCGACACGAGAATTGCAATTATTAGAATAAAGAATATTTTCAAGCTAAAGCCTATTTTATTGGTAGAGGCCATGTCGGCTGAGAATAATACCTGATATTGCCCTATTTAAACGACCTTGCTGCCGGGGAGCGTCAAGCTCAATGTCTCGGATGGTCACTAATATCCGGGCCTGATGCCTTGCAATCACTCCAGGCCGGTGCCCAGGGGTGTTCTTTGCCGAATTGGTCATCAGCGATGTGCCGCAATCGCAAGCGAGCAGAGACCAATTCGGCATGCCCCAACGTAAAATTAACTTGCGAGGCATGCCGCCGCCGGTACCGCGACCGACGGCAAAATAAAACGACCATCGGGCCAGCCAACCCGCCACCATTGGCGGGTTCGTCGCATCGGGCGCTGTTATCTCCCGGTCGCAGGAAGATAAAAGGCTTTAGCGCCTCATTTCAGAAACAATCTAAAACTGTGCCAAGCCGCCCAGGAAACCCAAATTGTCCCAGCAAGACGCCATACTTCGTGAGGCATCGTCGCGACAAAGCTATCGTAAAACTGAGCACCGGCCAGAACGATACCCAGCAGCAACGCGACGGTCAGCCATACTTTAAGAGTGGTCATTTCTGCTCCAGGTCCGCGTGCCGCGTTCCCTCTGACTCTAAATCCGGTGGCAATAAAAATACCCGGTGAACCGGTACACTTCGATTGCCGTCGTGCGACGCCAGAATCCCCTGTCCCACGGAAAGACTAGACAAAATCTCCGGCGGAACGATGTGCTCCCGATTTTTTCTGGTCGTGTACGATTGTGAGACGGTTGAGGAGCCGCCAAAACGGCCAGAGGCTGTCAGATGCGCATCTTGCACGTTTTCTGAAATATTTGAGTCGACTTGTGTGACGTCGTGCTGACCCAGCAAATCCGCAGCAAATTCCGGTCGGGTCTGATTGAGCACCAAGATATTACGCATCGATTGCAAGAGGACTTTTGCACGTTCTTCGCCGACTTTCTGGATAATTGAATCGAAGCCTTGCGTGAGCAAGCAGGTAATGGACTTTGACTCCCGGCAAAGGGCCTGGTAATCGCTGTCGCCAGGAGAGGCGTAATCTTGATACTCATCAACGATTAACGTCATGTATCGTTCGGCATTGCACCGTCCTTCGCGAATCCAAGCGGGACGGGCCAGCATCGCGTCTTGGTAAGATAGCTTCAATAGCATGCCCAATATAACCGCCAATCCGGGTACGGCGCGACTATTGCAATCAAGCACGACGACCAGGCCGCGGTTGATACATTCCGACCAGTCAGGCATATCAAGGTCCGACTTGGGCGCGTTGTACAAGTGCAAAACATCTGGCGAAATCAGGGGCAACAGGAGGCTCTTCAGTTCTGAGATATAGATAGTCCTGTATTTCTCGTCTTCGCCCATCGTGTCCGCCACGAGCGAGGTGTAGTACTCGAAATGTTCAGGGTGGTCTATGCAAGCTGTCGTACCGAGGAACAGGTCAACGATGTAGCCGCGCGCCTTCCGTCCAGGCTTATCGCTCCCCGCCGTCTCATGCAATAGCTCACTGAACGTGCCGTTAATGGCTGACGCGGTAACATAATCATTGAGCAGGCGGAGCAGGCCAATTGTCCCCTCCAGCAGACGCGACGCGCCGCCCCGTATCCAACGAGATTCGGGGCCGTAAGGCGCTCCATTTAGATTTTCCATCGCGACTAGCACCGCATTGGCGACGGTTGCCGGTGACGACAAAGGCATATGCAATGGATTCCACTTGGTTGGCTGACCAGGCCCAATGGCAAAAAAATCGTCGCTGCGACCCGCCAGTTCCATTTCCTTGCAAAGCGGCTCGACAAGTTGTGCCTTTGAATCCATTACGAGACCGCCGACACGGCTGGCATGATGGAAAAGCTTGAAGAGGGCTGGTCGGAGGACAAAGGCAGTCTTGCCTGACCCAATGCTGCCCAGTGTCAACAAACCCGTGACAGCCGAGCGAGCCGGGATGATGGACCACTCGGGCGTTGCGCTGTAAGCCTCACGAATCTGATAACGCAACTCGTAGTCGCCGTTCGGGCGGTACACGCGTTCGGGGTGCATTTCACCCAGGTTTATGCTCGGCGCATCGAAGGTCGGCCGGGCGGGCAAACGGTAGCCCGCCTTGATGCCGGGCTGCCCCTGGGGATAACGCCGAATGAACATTGCCAATCGAAGGCCGAACGGGCCAAACCACGCACGGGCTCCCAACCCTGCCAATCCGCCGGCACTAATACAGATTGCCACCCGCAGGGCAATGCATTGAGCCGGCGAATCGTCAGGCGCGAACGGCCCAATTGTGAAGAGCGCCCACCCTCCAAACGCTAAGCCAACCAGAGCCGGAAACAGCCAAAGCGCCTGGTATTGCAGGACGGCGCGTAACCGGTGCATGCCGTAAGCACGCGTCCAGACGCGCGGCGAGCGTTCGGTTAGTGTGACCTGGAACATACGAACCTCCTCAGGCGGAAATACCCGGCACGAAACGGCGCAAACCAGGGGCGCGGAATCCATCTCCCGATGCAAAGGCTTCCATCCGAACTTGAGTAAATACGGAGGCGCATATAGAAAAGTCTAGACAGACTCATGACTGACCTCCACAAGGTCACCCATGAGCCAAGGAAACATAGATGCCGGGACACTCGCTACCGCAGCGGCGAGTTCGGCCCGTTGACGGGCAAGGCGAACCCGTGCGAGCCCCGTCGTATCCGCTGCCACCCTCGCGTCTAGGTCGGCCAGTTCTCTGGCCACATTGCCCGTTGATACCGGCATCAGTTCGGCAAGGGCCAGGCGCATCGATGTGGCTGCGAGGCCAGCGAAGGTCGCGAACTGAAGCGCATGTCCACCGTGTTCCAGCAAAGGTATCCAGCGCGCAGCTGCATTCTTGATGAGGCCGTGCGGGTTGGCAATGGCTTCGTCGGGAGGCACGGGGACCAAGATGTGATAGCCTGACTCATCGTCGCCGGCTATTAGCGGCTCGGCATAGCCGGTTACGGGAATCGCTACGAAGTCGTAGAGTTTCTGGCGGGAACCGGCGTTCAGCCACGACGAAACGGAGCCACTCCCGAACACCGTGCCGCCGCGAATGTAACCGCGCCACCGGCTGGGCTCGGACAGTCCAGCCCGTAAAAATTTTGGTGCCCGACGCGCATCGATGCCGGCCGCTCGGTGTGTCGGCTGATAAAGCGGTACGTTGCCTAGGCCAGGCAGCAACAGCCGGCGAAACAAACCTGACTTTGCCGCCTCGCGCAGAACGGATGCAGCCGCCTCGCGGGGCCAGTCGAGGGCTTTGGCGGTCCAGGCTGGCGTAGTGCAACAGAGTAAGTCAGCGCACTGGGCGGCGTGGCGCAAGACGACAGGGGGCAGGCTAGACATGGAGAACTCCGAAGGCGCGCACGACGGCGCTAACACTCCGTATAGTTCACGTTAGCCGGGATGCCACGTCGCCCAGCCGGTGTTACTGCTGCGGCGAGTATGCAACCTATGCAAGCCGAAGCCTCACGGGTGATGGCTTGTCGGGCGGAAACCACAGGTTTACGAGTGACAAGCCGAAGTCCGCACAGCGGACTTCACGGGCGACCGGCGACAGCGTGCGGAGCGCGCAGCCGGGGCCGCGTCAGCGGCAGCCCAGGAGACGCAAGCGGCTCCCGGAGTCGGCCAGGATGGACGGCGACAGTCACCTGTTCAGGTGACTGGTGTGGCCGCCGCAAAGGCGACCCTGCAAGCGGCTATGCGAGCGCCGAGAAAGAAGCGATGCGGTCAGCGTTCCATGCCGCCATCGCGGCTACTGGCGCGAACCTGCGAAGGTGCAGTATCAATCGCGCGTGACTGTGCCCTGTCAAGAGCCGGCGACGGCGCGTTATCTTGAGACTGCTCGCGCGCCCGGATAAGCGCCGGGTCATACGCTGAGTTATCGCGCGCCCAGAGCGGTAACTCGCCCTTCAACGCAGCAACGCGCCCGGCCTGCGCCTCGCGAGACACGTCCAGTTTCTCAGGCTCTCGACCTTTCGCCTCAAGGCGCTGCATTGTGGCTGCTCCTGGCGATAGTGCCGTGATGGCAATCGCGGAGTCCTGCGCGTCGGCGTCCGCGCCCCGGAACGCCTCACGTTCCAGCGACCCGCGCAGCTTATCCGAATGCAGTCCAGCCAAGGGGTCGTGCGGGTCGATACCGTGCGCGTGCGTCTCGGCCTGTTCTGAAACGTGCGTACCGTGTGGTTCCGGGCCGTGATGCGTGTCGGGGGTTGCTTGGGCGCCGCTGTCGTGCCCATGCCCTTCATGTCCAGAGCCCGAATCGGCCTCGTGTCCTTCAACTGCCCCACCGTCGTGCCCACCGCCAGCGTGGCCTCCACCGCCCGCCTCCGCAGCGCCGCTATCATGCGACGTGCCGCTCGCGCCTCCACTCCCACCAGTTCCGTGCTCGCCGCCAGATGCCGCGTCGGATTCAACGGTGGGGACTGGCCCACCGCCATGATGCGCGAAAACATTGCCACCCCCGCCTGCCCCGTGTTCATCCGATTCATGGTCGGGTTCGCCGCGTTCTTGCCCCCCGCCCTCATTGGATGCCGCGCGCGCGATAGCGTCGGCGCGCTCATGGTGACCGGCAAAGCGCAACATCTTGATAATCAATGGGTCGAAAACGCTAGACATGGTTTCTCCTTGCTGTCAGCCGTACACGGACTGGCTGCGGTCACTACGGTGTCCGAGGCGTTCCGCGATTTCCTCGCTTGGCGTCCCGGACGATTTCAAATCACGCGCGGCTTGGTGCCGATAGGAGTATGCCGAGACCTCGCTATGGCCGGCACGCTCAGCGGCGCGACTGACGCGACCCGCAAATGCCTCTTCTGTTCCTTCGTGCCTTACGGTGCGCTGTTCGCGATTGCCAAGCCATGCTAGCAAGTCACGACCCGCCTGCGTTCCGACAAGCTCGGCGCGGTCAAGCGTGACTGTGCGGGCTTCGACACCACGCATATCGTCAACCTTTGCCCCGCGAATACTCAACGTGATGGCATCGGTATTCTGGTTCACTCGGATTCCCTTGACCTCAACAGGTCGGCAGCCGGTAAGCGCCATTGCGGCCACCGCCGCTCGGTCGGGCGGCGAGGTTTCTCGCTGCACATCGTCGCGCCATGTAGCCGGCAAGCCGTCCAGCGACACGCGCTTGCCGTTGCTCCTTTCTTGGTCCGGATGTGTCGGCCCCTTGTACACGCTTTGTCGTTTCATATCTTCTTCGCGCGACCCAGTAGACGGTGGGTATTTGCGCAGCGTCGCCAGTCCTTCTCGCACCCGCAAATAGGCGTCGGAAGCCTGCCGCTCGTCGCCGGTTCTCCGGTGTTTATCCACGTCGCGTAATGCGGTCTTCAGCTCGGCACGCGTGACATGGACCAGTGCCGCCCGTTGGAATTTAAACGAAGTCTTGCAGGCAGCATCTTCCGGGCTTCGACCCGTTGCCCGTAACTGGTTTACCGCCCGTTCATAACGGCTCGCGGTCTTGTCCGACACGTCATCGCGCGGGTTGAAGCCTTTGACGAAGCCTCGCGCCGCCGTCACATCCGCCCGCAGCATCGTGGTGGCGCGCGGGTCCGTACGAGCTACCAGAGCGTCACGCAGCGCTTCTACGCGCTCGCCGAGGCGCAGTCCGTCGCCACCAGCGCGCGGCGTGCTGCGCGCTGTGTCCAGGTGGTCAACGCTTCGGGCGTGGCGGGCGCTCGCTGTCATCACGCTCTCCAGTTTGTGCAATAGTTGTCAGTCGCCGCGCTATAGCCGCCAGCATCACGAGCTGGCGGTCCGGTGTGCGCTCCTGTTTCGGGCGCTGCGCGGGCTTACGAGGGCGAGGCAGTGTGCGCATGTTTCAGTTTCCAGAGATGTATAACTGTGCTGCCGATTTGTCACCCACGCCGCCCAGCCGCAAATGCAGATAAACCGTCGTTAGGACGAAATCCGAACCTGCCGACGCAAGTGCTATCCATGCGCCGAACATCACCGCATGGTCGGTCAGCAGCGAGTCCGCCAGCGCCAGCAGCGTCGGGTGATAGGAGTACAGCGCCATCGCACCCGACGCGGCCAGCACGGCGAAAATGAGGTACGGCAAAAGGAAACGGAAGATTGACAGAGCCATTTGCACACACATAATTGGTGAATCATGCTGGGGTATAGCTCGACCCACGCGAATGATTCCCGGTAGCCCGCAACTACGGCGCAAGTATCGCAACGATATTCGTCTGCGGCCAGAGGTGCGACTGCCTGCGAGAATGCCTTGCCAGATGTGAAGAGCAACGCCACGCCGCACAGGGCAGGTGGCACCTGCCCGTCCTGGCAGCAAAAAAACAGATAATTGGCAGCCGGCACCGTAGTGGCCGGCGTTACAGCGCCTCGTCCTCAGGGAAGGAGCTCGTATTCTGCTGCAGGGTGAATTCGCCGCCTCGGCGAAGAGGGGCGTGCAGCGCCCCTGCTATCACGCTCAATTTCGAGCGTCGGCGTCTATATAAAAAAAGCGAATACAAGCTTAAAAGACCTAGCTGAAACCGTCGTTTCAAAACACCATGATTTTACTGGCTCATTTTTAGCTTTTGCTGAGGTCATACACGCGTTAGTACACAAATTTCCATCGTTAGTACACGCATGTCATTCGTTAGTACACATTTAATTTTCGTTAGTACACAAATAGGCTATACTCTTTCGTCCAGACTTCTATCATCCGCACCATGCCCACTGCCGCTACAGAACCCGTTGAGCTCTGGCCGGAGCTAAAGCTATCGCGAGCCATGCTCGATAACCACCGGGCGTTTCCGCATGCGTTCCTCCGCAGTGCGCTATTCAGTTCGCGAAAATTCTCCGGCGGAGCGAAGCGTCAAATTGCATCCGCCGATAAGCCAATCCACATCGCAGCATTGAACAATTATCGGTTACAACAAGTTGCCGGGGAGCGATTGGACCAGGGCGATTGCGAAGTGTACGTGTGGCTGGTAAATCGAGCATATCGGGCTGGACTCGCCGGTAAAGCCGAGGCCCGGATTTTCTTTACAAGGGAAGAAGCGCTTTCCGAACTCGGCCGTGCGCGGGGTACGAAAAATTTTAATTTGTTCCATGCGTCCCTCCTGCGACTGTTTAAAGCAGAAATTGCTTACGATATTCCGAGCGCCGAGGGGTGCACGCGTCTTATTTCCTCAATCGAAAAGCCTAAGGGCGTGAGCAAGAAAAAGTATGATTATGAGGTAGTGCTATCGGCAAAAGGCGGGGACTTCTTTCGAGGACAGTCCTTTACGAAGATACTCAACGAAGAGCGTGCAAAGCTTAAAGATTATCTGTCGAAATGGTTGCATGCTTTCTATTCTTCACACAACCTGCCACACCGCATCAAGGCCGACACGATAAAGGAACTCGCTGACCGAACCAAGAATAAAGGAACTGGTGACCAAATCGAAACACCAGAGTTCGATAAAATATGGCGAAGCAAGCTTGATGCAGCATTAGGCGAGGTGAAGAAGGTAACCGGTTGGCCTACCTGCGAAGTCGTACAAGACGGAAATGGGTCGGCTAAAGTCATCGTCATAAAGCCACCAGTCAAACCCAAAAGCCGAAAAAGTAGGGAAGGCAGCCAGGATGCAGCGGGGCGTAAGCACAAAAATACGACAAGCGAAGATTAGGCCCACTACAGGTAATTCACCACGTCCTATGAACGTGGCTTCTTACTTAATTTTCCGATTTCTCGAAAGCATTTAACTTCTCTTCGGCCTGTTCTGGTCGGATGCTATGAATCGCCTCTGCCACCTTGTCAGTGTTGTAGCTGAATGCAACTCCGCCATTTCTTCCGAAAAATGCCCCGACTATCGCTTGGGCAGTTTTCCTTTCTCCAAACCTGCTGGTACACGTGGATTGATAATCGGACTCCTTTACCTCGAAATTATCGCAACCGATAACCCTTTCGGCGTAGGCATTTCTCCAAAACTGAAGGTCTCTTGTCGCCATAAATAACTCGACATCGTCCGAGCGAAGCACTTGTGGCAAATAGTCATAGATTCCATCAATATCCCAATGCCTTCCAGATGGTCTAATCGTCACATATATTGGGTTTGGAATGTCATGATTCTTAAACACGCCCCATACCTGCCACGAATTATTGACCTCAAGGGCGCTCGATTGCACGCCTGACGCCGGTTCATCCGAAAAAGCGGAATTTGCGACCATCATACTGAGCAACGCAGAAAAAATCGTAGCGTAGATTCGCTTCATTTTAATTATTTTGCATTGATTAGTTGGTCGATGTGGTCAAAAATTCCGGCCGTCCTTAATGCGTATTCCGGCGAGACTACAAGGCGATATAGATTCATATTTGGGTTCTCCCAAAGTTTCACCTGGGCGGCAGCAGCATTATTTACTGCTCCGGCCTTGTAGACGCCCATAGGAACAAATACCAACGCGAACTCGCTACTGCAAGGCGTGTAATCTATTGTTTTATTTTGCGGATAGCCAGTACAGTTCATGACAACAGTCTGTTGATTGTAATTCGCCGTATCGATATATGTTGTAAATACTGCATCATTAAAATCTGGGGCAAATTTCGTCAAATCACTATTGAAAACGATGCGCTCCTGCCTTGGATTTTCAATGGTCGGCCTAGATTTCGAAATGCTTACAAGATGAATTTTTCCATCAGCAATACTTTTCTCAACTAGAACATATGTGAAATTTCCTCTTTCCACATCCGTCCTATCTAGAACGGGATTGGCAAACGTGATGGTCTGCCCATTGGAGTTAAGATGGGTAGGAGGTGGCACAGCACAACCAGTGAGAATACCGACCGAAATAAGAGCCATAATTACATAATTCTTCATGCTAGTTCTTCCCCGACAAATAAATACGAAATTGGTAAACTTAAAACTCCACGAAAATTGAACGCCTACGGATATAACAACGCCACATTTTTAAAAAATATCAGCTTCTCAAAATACCGGCTTATTCCTTACATATTACTTTCAATCCAGGCAATACAAATCTGCGTCAGGACTCAACTTCATTGAGGTGGAGCCAGCCTCTTATACCACGAATAACGTAGAGAAAAAACACGAAGAAACCACGACCATCGTAGGATGAGAAAGAAGGAGCCAACAACACTTTTTGGTCGCCGCTTGCGCCAAGCGCGGCTACGAGTCGGCATTCCGCAAGACAAGCTCGGCGTCAAACTCGGGCTCGACGAACACACGGCAAGCGTTAGGATGAGCCGTTATGAGACGGGGGTTCATGAACCCGCGTTCGACACCGCGGTTAAACTTGCTCGGCTATTAAAAGTGCCGGCAGCTTACTTCTACACGGAGGATGACGAGCTCGCTGACCTGGTACTCGCCTGGGGGAATTTGTCTAAGACCGACCGCACATCTATCAAAACGCTCGTTAAGGCCAAGCTGCCCGTCACGTCCGGCGACTCCGAAGCAAGCCATTGAGGACATGCGTCCGTATATGGCCATCGATTCTCTATCGCGCAATGTGCAAATTATTCATGGTCAAGGCGACTGGTCGTTGGAGCGAACTACGACTGCCATTCAATATGTCCGAGTACATCACTCAGAAGCGCTTGATAGATGAGATGCCTGTGACTAACTACTGAATTTGGACAGCAAGAACTGCTCCACGAATCCAATTATGCTGTTGACGTCGGGTTCAGTGAGCTTCTCCCATTGAGCATGCAGGGCGAAATTCCGAAGTTTTGGCATTGCGTCCAATAGAGTTTTCTGCGCACCGCCAACCAAACCCGCCCCTTTGAGAAGATTGACGATGTCCTGCATACTCTTGTCATTGGCATCGAGCCCCTGCGTGATGGCGTATCGCTTCAGCGCATCCTCTAGGGCGGCACTTGCGAGAACGGCCGCCACGTCCTTATACCCCTCGGACAGAGCGTGGCGTGCCAGTACGACGAAATCACCAAACACTTCACCCGAAACCCGCAAGTCCACGTCAAACACATAGCCACCGTCGAAATCATCTTTGGCCGCGAGGAATACGGCTCTCATTCCATTGATAGAACCTTCATAGCCGTTGCAATGGCCATATGACGTCGTAAAATTCCGATAGTGAGGCGATTCCTCGCCGAAAACAGCGCGAATCAGGCTTTGCGCGCTCGTCGCCCATTGTCGCCATTGGCCGAATTCGTTATATCGCTCTAAATCGTAAGCAGGGCCAACGAATTGGATAGCCCCGAAGCTGGCGGCAAGTTCGGTGAACCTGCGGCTGAACATTTCTTTCAACATGTGGCGTCCAAAGAGATTCGAATTCGACGTTTGATTTGTCACTTCGGGAAATTGTTTTTCTGTGACCCCTCCATTTCTTCCGAGAAATGTCCCGACTGTCACTTGGGCAGTTTTCTTTTCTGCAAATCTACTGTTACGGGTTGATTGATAATCAGACTGCTTTACCTCAAAGTCATCGCATCCGATAATACGGCGAATTTGGCTACTGAACTAGCCTCTGACCACGGGTGAGTCTCGTCAGAATACCAGTCAAAGTCAAACGGGTCATGGGCGAGGTACGTTTCGACGTGGCGCAGTTTTTCGACATCACCCTCGCTCATAGTCAGCACACCTCCGTCAGCCAGCACTTTCTTCGTCAGCAGCGGGAAGAAGATAGCAACGAAGGCCAGATGTTGACGATTAGACCAGACAAAGCCCCTTTTTTTGGTGCCATGCGCGGACATGCCCCGCACTGCGCAAAAATCTTTCGCCCATGCATTGAGTAGGCTCTTTGTGTTTGGCCAGCGACTTCTCCATTTTGCGGCAATAGGACCATCCAACGCCTCGAGATTAATGCCTAAGAGAAGTGCATTCAACGCCGCCGTGAATGACTTCGCGTTTGAGTCTATTTGCAACAACCACTCAAATGCGGACTTGCACATGACGACCTCGACGTGGTCAGGAACGTCGCTGGAGTCGGTGTTCGCTAGGTTGAACTCGACAATGGCCTCATAGACGTGTTCGTGCGTTGTCGGTAAATTCAGAAGCGCTGACAGCAGCGCTTCATCTAAGGCAATCTGCGCTCTGCCATCGACATGCAACGGGCGGTGAAAGGCGAACTCATCCGAGCCCCAGAGATGCTGGGACATCCCGTCGCGGCGGCGGACAGTGAAGGAGAAAGTACCGGGTGCTTCGGGATTGAAATGCTGAATGACCAGCGTATAAGTATCGAAATTCGAGTAGCCGAATTGTTGTTGGAATAGCTCTCGCTGAGCTAGCGCCGAAAAGCCAAGTAGATGGCGGGTGCGAAATAGTCGCGCCACCTGTTCATCCGTGATGTCCATGCCAGACTGCCAGCCGTCAAGCTCAACCAGTGTGCCTCTGCTGATGGGCAGGTTTGGGCGGTCGGCATACGCGTCCAAGACGCCGTCGATATTGGCCTGAGTGACGTGCGGCAGGTCTCCTGGTAAGCTGCCTTTCCGATATGGGAGAAGGCGCAACGGACCGACAGACACTATAGATTTAACAAATGCCCACGGAAGGAACGCAATAACGCTCGGCATAGGAGTTGGCTATCTCACGGCTAGTATAATTTCGGCATGGTGTCGTCCACATCCTGGTCGAGGTCGAGTTCGACAAGCCGCACGTCGTTCTGTTGGCAAAGCGCTCGCTTACGATTATCCCCTTCCTGCGTCTTCTTGAGAGTTTCTTCGTCGCTGAAATATTCGACGGCTCGATAGTAGTTTGCCTCAGCTTCGGCCGGCGGGATATATCTGAACAGACATCAAGCAGACAAGCGCCTTAAAAACAATTCGTGTTGAACGTGCCGCCAAGGCTAGTGGAGGTGCAGTGGATACTATTCAAGTGCACGGCCTGAGGTTGCCGAGCGTTCACCGCCTGCATATAGTTCGCCCAAACATTCAAATTATTGGAGAACTGCTGGTTGGCTAGCTGCTGCGCCTGAAGTTGACGGTCCTGGTCCTGAATTAGGCGAGCTTCGCGGTATTGACGGTCGGCATCTAGCGCCGCCTTTCCAATCTCGTATCGGTGCTGCGCAAACTCTCCGTATGTGAGTTTTTGCTGATACAGCGCAACGACCAACTCGCTGACTTTCGCTTCCGCCTCTGTAGCAAAAGCCAACTCCTGACGGGCAAACGACTCGTCAAGCGGCGTTGCATTGGGCGGAACAATGTTGACTGTCCGTTCGCGTTCAATACAAGCATCTCGAAGCTTCGCCCATTTGGCGATAACAGGGCGCTCTATTGCTGTCGGGAATGCATCCAGCGACGCGTACTGGAACGGTGGAGGCGCGTCCAGGCTCCTCGAAAATTCAATCTTGTCACGGATTGGGTCTAACTCGGGTATAGCCATGTCGGTGGCGCATTGCTTGTGAATGGCATCAAACCGGGCAATAAGTGCGTCGTGCTGAGCTTTTGTGGCGTCTGCGGCTTCTTTACGGTGGAGGCTACCCCCGCCGTTTGCGTATCCGCGCGTGCCGGGTAGACAGTCAGCCCATGATATTCCCAGTGCGCAATCGCCCGGATGATTCGCCAAGCCTGGACCTACGCTACTGCAACCGTTCAGTAATGTCAGGATGATTGATGCAGTTATTATTTTTCTATTCACGACACTATGCCCCGACATCGAATTCGTGTAGTTGCCCCTGCTCGCCATAGGTCAAGTTCTCTCTGATTGGCTCAGGCCAGCCCATTCAACGAGCGGATGCCGCAGCGCATTTACAAGTTACACCCCTACTATCGAAACGCTTTTGATTTCATTGAACACCGAACAGCTTGTGTATAGAAAAGTGTGTAGAATTTCGAGGCTCAAGAAAAAGGCCTTACAGACAAAATCTGTAAGGCCTTGATTTCTTTGGTCGGGGCGAGAGGATTTGAACCTCCGACCACCTGGACCCCATCCAGGTACGCTACCAGGCTGCGCTACGCCCCGAGATGAAATGGCGTTCAGCCATTTCATCGGGAAGTCCCTTTGGAGGACTCCCGAAGACCGAAATTGTATCAGAGTTGTCGCCGCATTTGAAAGCCGATTACGACAAAAAATGCATTTGTTTATTCGCTTTCGTTTGCGCTTTCATGCGGCCCTGTATGTTGCCCTTCGAGCTCACCTTTGTGTCCGGCCAGGAAGTCGATCAGTTGCAGCAGTTCATCGCGCAACTGACTCACATCCACCGGGATCAATTCCGAGCCGCTCGCTTCCATGGCTTCGGCCAAGAGATTGCTCTCGGCTTCCGCGGCATCGCGCCGATTGCTTTCGCGGGCGTCGAGGCGGTTGCGCGCACCGTTGATGGTGAACCCCTGCTCGTACAGCAGCTCGCGGATACGGCGAATCAGCAGCACTTCGTGGTGCTGATAATAGCGGCGATTGCCGCGCCGTTTTACCGGTTTAAGCTGCGTGAATTCCTGCTCCCAATAACGCAGCACATGCGGCTTGACGCCGCATAGCTCGCTGACTTCGCCAATGGTGAAGTAGCGTTTCGCGGGGATGGGAGGCAGTGTGACTTTTTCCATCGTCACTCGATCAAAAGTTCAAAGTGAGGCTACGGCCGCTTGATGCTGACGGTTCGAATTAACGGACAAATTAACGGGCAAATGCTGCGGTCGATTCTGCGCCGCCTTCAACCAGTACCTTGAGTTTCTGACTCGCATGAAAGGTCACTACCCGCCGGGCGGCAATAGGAATTGCTTCGCCGGTCTTGGGATTGCGGCCCGGACGCTGTGGTTTGTCACGCAATTGAAAATTGCCGAACCCCGACAGCTTCACGCTTTCGCCGCCTTCCAGCGCGTCACGAATGACCTCAAAGAAGGCTTCGACCATATCCTTGGCCTCACGCTTATTCAAGCCGACATGGTCGAACAACAGTTCGGCCAATTCGGCTTTGGTCAGCGTCGGTGTATCAGTAACCGGACTTGTTTGCATCTGATGATCGCGGAGCTGTGCGTCTCGCTGCAGGGATACCAGTGCTTCAAATTCACTCGAGTTCATTTCGTTCATATAAAAAAAATGGGCGCCAAGCTGAGATGCGGTGGAGGGGAGTTAGGGAGAACGCCGATCAACCGCGCAACCTTGCGCCATATACTCGAGCCAGCCGGTCGACCATCGTTTTGATGGCCAAATCAACTGTTTCGTCTTGCAGTGTGCCACCAGTATCTTGCAAGGTAACACGGAACGCAAGGCTTTTCTCGTGCGGCGCGAGCCCACCGGCGATGCCGGCTTTGGGTCGGAATTCGTCGAACAAAGCGATACGCTGGACAGGTTTGCAAACCTCTTCCAGGCGCGCTTTTTGCATCTCATCCATCAAGGATTGAACACTGATTTCCTGACCCACCACCAGCGCGATATCGCGCCGTACCGGCGGGAATTTCGGCACTTCGGTCGGTTGCGGCAAACCGCGTGCGATCAGCGCTTCAGCTTCAATTTCAAATAACACCGGCGCATGCGGCAAATCGTACTTTTGCAGCCAGCGCGGGTGCAATTCACCGAGCCAGCCGACCACCACGCCGTCCAGTTCGATTTGTGCGCTGCGGCCCGGATGCAAGGCCGGATGCTCACCCGGCACAAAACGTGCGACGGCCGGCGCCAACAAGGCTTCCAGGTCGCCCTTGAGGTCGAAATAATCGACCGCGCGGGTGGTATTGCCCCACTGCTCCTCAAGCACCGGCCCATAAGCCAGGGCGCCGGCCATCTTCGGCTGGGCAAAACCTTCGACGCTCAGTTCACCGGCCTTGATACTCGGGTGACGATGGAAGACGCGGCCGATTTCAAATAAGCGAACCCGGTCGGCACGGCGGTTCAAATTATGGCGCAAGGTGCTGATCAAGCTGCCCATCAGCGAGCTGCGCATCACCGACATCTGGCTCGAAATCGGGTTTAGCAGGCGGATCGGCGTAGTGCTGCCGGCAAAATCGCGTTCCCACTCTTCTTCAACAAAGCTGAAGCTGACGATTTCGGCATAATCGCGCGCCGCGATCTGATGCCGGATGGTGTGGATGCTGCGCTGCGCTTCGTTGGTCTGGCGCATCGCATTGGCCGCGATCGGCGGACGTGCCGGGATTTTTTCGAAGCCGTAGATGCGCGCGACTTCTTCAATCAAGTCTTCTTCTATTTCAATATCGAAACGATAGGACGGTGGCGTGACGACAAACGCGTCCGCGCTACGCTCGAAGGACAAGCCCAGGCGCGTGAAAATGTCCGCGATCTGGTCTGCATCGACGGTGATGCCGAGGATCCGATTGGCGCGCGAAACCCGCATGGTAACGGGCGCACGCGTCGGCACATTGACGCTTTGGTCGTCCACCGGACCGGCGTTTCCGCCGCAGATCTCAAGAATCAGCGCGGTGATGCGCTCGATATGTTCAACCGTGGTGGCATAGTCGACGCCACGCTCGAAGCGATGCGCGGCATCGGTCGAGAAGTTGTAGCGGCGGGCGCGGCCGCGGATGCTGTCGGGCCACCAGAATGCGGCTTCCAGATAGATATGCTGGGTGTCCAGCGTCACCGCGGTGCTGTCGCCGCCCATGATCCCGGCCAGGCTTTCGACTTGCTGCGTATCGGCGATCACTCCCACGCCGGCATCCAGCTCGATAGTGGTGCCGTTGAGCAGTTTCAGCGTTTCCCCGGGACGGCCCCAGCGCACGTCGATGCCGCCGTGAATTTTGTCGAGGTCGAACACATGCGACGGGCGGCCGAGTTCGAGCATCACGTAATTCGAGATATCGACCAGCGCCGAGACGCTACGTTGTCCTGCGCGTTCCAGTCGCGAAACCATCCAGGCCGGCGTGGCGGCACGCGCATTGACGTGGCGAATCACGCGTCCGGAAAAACGCCCGCACAGATCCGGCGCGGAGAGGGTAACCGGCAGACGCTCGTCCAGACTCACCTTCGCCGCCGGGAATGCCGGGTTCAACAACGGCGCACCGGTAATCGCCGCGACTTCGCGGGCGATGCCGAAGACCGACAGGCAGTCGGCTTTGTTGGGCGTCAGCTTGATTTCAAAAATGGTGTCGTCAAGCTTCAAGGTGTCGCGAATATCTTGGCCGATCTGCGCGTCATCCGGCAAAATCAGCAGACCGCCGTGGTCTTCGCTCAGTTTGAGTTCGCGCGCCGAGCACAACATGCCTTGGCTTTCGACGCCACGCAATTGGCTCAACTTGATCTCGAACGGTGCGCCGCCCTCTTCGGCCGGCGGCAATTTCGCGCCGACCAGCGCGCACGGCACTTTGATGCCGGGCGCGACATTGGGTGCGCCGCAGACAATGGTCAGGTTATGGCCGGTACCGACATCGACCTGGCAAATGTTCAGCTTGTCGGCATTCGGATGTTTGGCGGTTTCCAACACTTTACCGACCACGATGTTGGAGGTCGGCGGTGCAACCGGGCGCAGCCCTTCGACTTCAAGGCCGGCCATCGTCAGTGCGTGTGCCAGTGCGTCGGTCGACAATGCGGGATCGACGAAACTTCTGAGCCAGGATTCTGGGAATTGCATGAGTGTCAGTATTCGGTGAAGGTTGGATTTGCTAGAGGCCTGTGCCGGGATCGATGCTGTCGACTATCGGTCCCGGCACAGGCCGGCTTTCTGTTTTCAGGAAGCGGCGCGGAACTCGCCCGCGCTCACTCACTTCAAGCAAACTGTTTCAGGAAGCGCAAATCGTTTTCAAAAAAGAGACGCAAGTCCTGCACGCCGTAACGCAACATGGCCAGACGTTCGAGGCCGCTACCGAAGGCAAACCCGATGTAACGCTCCGGGTCCAGTCCCATATTGCGGATCACGTTCGGATGCACTTGCCCCGAACCCGAGATTTCCAGCCACTTTCCGGCGTTTTTGCCCTGCTCGAACATCATGTCGATTTCGGCTGACGGCTCGGTGAAGGGAAAATACGAGGGGCGAAAACGTAGCTGGATATCGTCGCGCTCGAAGAAGCGGCAGAGAAAATCGCTATACACGCCTTTCAGGTCGGCAAAGCTGATGTTCTCGTCTATCCACAGCCCTTCAACCTGGTTGAACATGGGCGAATGGGTTGCGTCGCTGTCGACGCGATAGGTGCGCCCGGGGGCAATCACCTTGATCGGCGGACGATTCATGCGGGCATAACGTACCTGCATCGGGCTGGTATGCGTGCGCAACAGCAACTGGCGGCCGCCGTCATCCTTGGCGTCGATATAGAACGTGTCCTGCATCGAACGTGCCGGATGGTTTTCCGGGCTGTTCAAGGCGGTAAAGTTGTACCAGTCGTTTTCGATTTCGGGGCCGTCGGCCACGTCAAAACCGATGGTCCGGAAAATCTGTTCGACCCGTTCCCAGGTACGCATCACCGGATGCAAACTGCCCACGCCGGCGCCGCGGCCCGGCAGTGTCACGTCGATCGCTTCGGTGGCCAGGCGCTGATCCATCAGCGCATCGGCCAAAGCTTGACGGCGTGCCGTCAGCGCTTCTTCGACCTGTTGTTTGATCAGGTTGATACGCGCGCCTTCCGTCTTGCGCGTATCAGGGTCCAGCTTGCCCAGACCTTTGAGCAATTCAGTCAGTTTGCCGGCCTTACCAAGGAAACGCGCCTTCTCGTTTTCGAGTGTCGCAGCGTCAGCGGCGTTGGCGAATGCAGTACGTGCATCCGAGACAATCTGTTCCAGATCCATGGAGCCCTTCTTGTAAGCGTCTGTCTTTCAGCGTGAGCCCCGGCCTGCCGGTCTTGACTCCACTGCATCTATTCTTGGTTTAAAACCGTGAACCCGGCATGATTCCGATCGAGAGAACCCCGGCTTCACCTGTCTTTTACGTGTTGAAGTGCAAACTGAGTACGAACCGAGCACACCCCTGACACGAACCAAAGCACCAACAAAAACGGGGCTCGGTGAGAGCCCCGTTTTTACCGCACTGCCAGGTTTGACCCCGGCGATGCGGCTGTCTACGCATCTTGCTGCCGGCGGTTAAACCGGCAACATGCTAGCCGCATTAATGCGCGACGGTGGCCTTCACCTGATTCACGATAGCCGCGAAAGCAGGTTTATCGAACACCGCCATGTCGGCCAAGACCTTACGGTCGAGTTCGATCTGCGACCGTTTCAGGCCGTTGATGAACACGCTGTACGTCATGTCGTGCTGACGCACGGCCGCATTGATACGGGCGATCCACAAGCGGCGGAACACACGTTTCTTGTTGCGGCGATCGCGATAGGCATATTGCCCGGCGCGCATGACAGCTTGTTTAGCAATACGATAGACATTATTGCGACGGCCACGATAGCCCTTCGCCAAGTCAATGATCTTTTTGTGACGGGCCCGTGCGGTAACCCCACGTTTAACTCTAGGCATAGTTTGCTCCTGTGAGTGTTGGGATTATGCGTACGGCAACATCGAGCGGATGGACGGCATATCCGCTGCGTGAATACCCACGGTACCGCGAAGTTGACGTTTGTTCTTCGTCGTCTTCTTGGTCAAAATGTGGCGCTTGAAGGCTTGACCGCGCTTGACGGTACCGCCCGGACGCACCACGAAGCGCTTTGCAGCACTCTTCTTGGTTTTCATCTTTGGCATGAAACAACTCCAGGTTTTTTTAGATGAGCGTGGGTGTGCAGCTATCGCTGCCCTTTTAAAACCTACGTTCACTTATATGCGGCATCGGTTCCGGTTTGACCCGGTCCAATACCGCTTCCGGAATGGCAACCCAATCGCCATCCAGAAACCGGACATCGATGCGACACGCGAAAAGCGCGCCACAGCGACACCGAATTCAATGCTTACTTCTTTTTCTTGGGCGACAACACCATCACCATCTGGCGCCCTTCCATCTTCGGCATTTGCTCGACCTGACCGTATTCGTCCAGATCGGTGCGCAGGCGTTCCAGCACGCGCATACCAAGTTCTTGGTGGGCCATTTCGCGACCACGGAAACGCAACGTGATTTTCGTCTTGTCGCCTTCGTCCAGGAAACGGACCAGCATGCGCAGCTTTACAGAATAATCGCCGTCATCGGTACCGGGACGGAATTTGACTTCCTTGACCTGGATGACTTTCTGTTTCAGCTTGGCTTCATGGGCCTTTTTTGATTCCTGGTACTTGAACTTGCCGTAATCCATCAAACGGCAGACCGGGGGCACTGCCTGAGGCGCAATTTCGACCAGATCCACATCTGACGCTTCCGATAAACGGAACGCATCGGCCAGTTTCACGATACCCAGGGCTTCACCCTCAATTCCAACCAAGCGCACTTCAAGTGCGGTGATTTCGCCGTTGATGCGGTGAGCAGACTTATCCGTAGCGATGTTACGTTTCCTTTAAAAATTCAAAAAACTTAGCCGTGCCTGCATCGCAGCGGGTTACTGGAACGTTTGCACTTGCTTTTGCAACAGTTCCAGCAATGCGTCGACCTGCATGGAACCCAGGTCGACCCCGCCACGGGCACGCACGGCTACCGTATTCGTTTCACGCTCTTTATCGCCCACCACGAGGAGGTAAGGCACTTTTTCAAGCGCGTGTTCGCGTATTTTATAGCTTATTTTCTCATTGCGCAAATCACTCTCGACCCTAAGCCCTTGTTTTTTCAACGTTTGGGTCAGATTCTGCGCATATTCGCTCTGATTTTCCGTAATACTCAGCACCATCGCCTGCACCGGCGCGAGCCAAACCGGCATGGCCCCGGCGAAGTTTTCGATCAAAATGCCGATAAAACGCTCCATCGAGCCCAAAATCGCGCGATGCAGCATGACCGGGCGTTTGCGCCCATTTTCTTCGGTCACATATTCGGCATCCAGGCGCTCAGGCAATACCAAATCGAGCTGCAAGGTACCACATTGCCATGAACGGCCCAGCGCGTCCTTGATGTGATATTCGACTTTGGGGCCATAAAACGCGCCCTCACCCGGCAATTCTTCCCAGCTCACGCCGCAAGCGGACAGCGCATCGCGCAGGCCCTGCTCCGAGCGGTCCCAGGTTGCGTCGGTGCCGGCGCGCAACTCAGGGCGCAGCGACAGCTTGACGTCGATCTGATCGAAACCGAAATCTTTATACATGCTCATGGCGAGCGTATTGAAGGCAATCGATTCGGCAATCACTTGATCTTCGGTGCAGAAAATATGCGCATCGTCCTGCACAAAACCGCGCACGCGCATCAAACCATGCAGCGCACCCGAGGTTTCATTGCGGTGACACGAGCCAAATTCGGCAAAACGCAGCGGCAGATCGCGATAAGAGCGCAGGCCATGATTAAACACCAGCACATGGCCCGGGCAATTCATCGGCTTGATCGCGTAATCGCGTTTTTCCGATTCGGTGGTGAACATGCCTTCGCGGTAATTCTGCCAATGGCCGGAGCGCTCCCACAAGGAGCGGTCCATGATCATCGGCGTCTTGATTTCCTGGTAGCCGACTTCGCTCAGACGGCGCCGCACATATTGCTCGACCTGCTGCCAGATCGACCAGCCCTTCGGATGCCAGAACACCATGCCCGGCGCTTCGTCTTGCAGATGGAACAAGTCAAGCTGTTTGCCGAGTTTGCGGTGATCGCGCTTCTCCGCTTCTTCCAGCATATGCAGGTACGCTTCCTGGTCTTCCTTCTTGATCCAGGCGGTACCGTAGATGCGCTGCAATTGCTCGTTCTTCGAGTCGCCGCGCCAATAGGCGCCGGCCAGCTTCATCAGCTTGAAGACCTTCAGCTTGCCCGTCGACGGCACATGCGGGCCGCGGCACAGGTCGGTGAAATCGCCGTGCGAATAAAGTTTGATCTCGTCATTGGCCGGAATCGCTTCGATCAACTCAGCCTTGTAGTTTTCACCCAGGCTCTTGAAATAGGCCACCGCCTCATCGCGCGACACCACACGGCGCGTGACCGACTGGTCCTTCTTGGCGATCTCGCCCATGCGCTTCTCGATTTTCTCGAGATCTTCCGGCGTGAAGGGCCGGCTATAAGCGAAGTCGTAATAAAAGCCATTGTCGATCACCGGGCCGATCGTGACCTGGGCTTCGGGAAACAGCTCTTTAACCGCGGCGGCCAGCAAATGGGCCGTCGAGTGACGAATGATCTCCAGTCCTTCGGGGTCTTTTTCGGTCACGATAGCCAATTCGGCATCATGCTCGATCAAGGTGCTGGTATCGACCAATACACCGTCGAGTTTGCCGCCAAGCGCCGCCTTTGCGAGTCCCGGACCTATCGACGCAGCGACTTCAGCAATCGTGACCGCCTGGTCGAACTGTCGCTGTGAGCCATCCGGCAGACGTACTGAGATCATTCTGCTCTCCCGACCGTCGCGTTACGACGGTTTTATCTAAGAATGCGCCGCGGCCGTCAATCTGACGCGCCAGCCTCGCAGGTGAAAAAACGCGGACAAAAAAAATGCGGCCCGTCGAGGCCGCATTTTTTCAAGCTCGCGAAAGGTCCTCGACTTAGCGTCGCTCCGACATCATAGCGGGAGACGTTCGCGGTGTCATAACCAGACCTTTGCGCTTATTGCACGCTTGTTGCACATTAATTACATATTTACTACTCAAGTCCCGAGATGTTCTTCAGGACTCGTTTTCGTTGGTAGGCTCGATTGGACTCGAACCAACGACCCCCACCATGTCAAGGTGGTGCTCTAACCAGCTGAGCTACGAGCCTAAGGAGAAAGCGATTATAAGGAGCTTTTCAGGTTTTGCCAAGCGTCTCGTGAGAATATTTTTATCTTCCCGCGTAAAAACCGAGCTTGAAGATTGCTCACGGCGTCATCGTTGAGCGATCCATTGCTGTACCGTCAACAAATTTTCTCTTTTGCTACAAGACCATATGCCAGCTGCCGATGCGTTAGCGGCGATCCGTCGCGCAGCATGGGCGCGCTGACGACGGCAAGACAAAATGCATCTCACACCTTGCGATCCGCGCGCACCACGCCCGAGATTTCGCCGAGCAGGATCCGCGCGCGCTGCACTTGCGCCCCGCTGGAGACTTCAACCGTGAATTGCATATACGCCGTGTGACGTTTGGAAACGGTTTTGACGCCGATCACATTGATCTTTTCCCGCGCGAACACTTCGGAGATATCGCGCAACAAGCCCTGCCGATCCGAAGCTTCAATCGCGATATCGACCGGATAAACACTCTGGCCGCGCCCTTCCAGCACGTCGCCCGACCATGCGGTTTGCAATACACGCTCGGGCGCGCGCGCGGCAATTCGGACAAAACTGGGACAATCGAGCCGATGGATCGACACCCCTTTGCCGCGCGTCACAAAACCGGCAATTTCGTCGGGGGGCGCCGGACGGCAGCAGCGCGCCAATTGTGTCAACAGCTTGCCCACGCCCACCACCAGCACGCCGCTGGACGCGCCCTCCGCGACGCTGGAACCGCTGCTCTTTTTGGCAATCGAGGCCGGCTCAAGTTCAACCGGTTCCGCCGGCGGTGCATCATGCAAAGCTTGTTCCACCAGGCGCAGGCTGAATTCTTCCTTGCCGACCTGAACAAACAACTCCTCGGTCGACTTGAAACCCAGCTTGCCCGCCAATTCATCCAGGTTGACCGAAGTCTTGCCTTCGCGTTGCAAGGTCTTTTCGACCAAGGCGCGGCCCGCATTGATGGTGTCCTGGTGATCGATGGTGTTGAACCACGCGCGTACCTTGGCGCGCGCCCGCGGGCTTTGCAAATAACCGAGCTGCGGGTTAAGCCAGTCGCGTGAGGGGCCGCCCTGCTTGATCGCCACGATCTCGACCGTCTGGCCGTTACGCAAAGGCGTGTTCAACGGCACCATCGCACCTTCGATACGCGCCCCGCGGCAGCGATGGCCGAGTTCGGTATGCAAGTGATAAGCGAAATCGACCGCGGTCGCCCCTTGCGGCAGCGCCACCACCCGCGCTTGCGGCGTCAACACATAGATATGGTCGTCGATAGCGGTATTTTTCAACTGCTCCCAATGTTCTTCGGCCAGCTCTTCATCACCTTGCTCAGCATCGCCGACATCGCTTTTCCAGGCCAGCAACTGGCGCAGCCAGGCAATTTTTTCGTCGTATTCGTCATCGGCATTGAACTGCCCCGAATACCCGCGCACGCCGGCTTCTTTATAACGCCAGTGCGCCGCAATGCCGTATTCGGCAAAGTTATGCATTTCCTGGGTGCGGATCTGCACTTCGAAGGCCCGTCCGTCTTCGCCGATCACCACCGTATGCAGCGACTTATAGCCGTTGGGCTTGGGCCGCGAGATGTAGTCATCGAATTCTTTGGGAATCGGCTGCCAGATGTTGTGCACGATGCCCAGCACCGTGTAGCAATCTTTGACATCCGGCACGATGACGCGAAAGGCGCGCACATCGTACATCTCGGTGAAATCGAGATCCTTGCCGTGCATCTTGCGCCAGATGCTGTAGATATGCTTGGGTCGCCCGCTCACCTCGGCTTCGATGCCCGCCGTCGCCAATTCATGCTGCAAACGCTCAATGGCGCTTTTGACGTAACCTTCGCGCTCGACGCGTTTTTCGTCGAGCAAGCGTGCAATCTGCTTGTAGGTATCCGGCTCCTGGAAACGGAAAGCCAGATCTTCAAGCTCCCACTTGAGTTGCCAGATACCCAGACGATTCGCCAGGGGTGCATAAATATCCAGCGTTTCTTGCGGCACGCCGTCCGCCGGCGAAGTCTTGGTTGCCGCGTGAAAGCGCAGCGTCTGCAAGCGCGAGGCAAGCCGGATCAAGACCACCCGGATATCCTGGGCGAACGCCAGCAGCATTTTGCGCAAGGCTTCAACCTGCGCCCGGCGGGCCGCCGCGGCCTCACGTCCTTCACCCGGTTGCGCTCCGGCGGCCTTGACGCTGACCACGCCCAGTTTCAATAATTTGCGCACATCGATGACGAGCGCGCAGACTTCTTCGCCGAACCGTTCGGTGAGGATTTTTTCGGGATTATCGATAAGCAAGGACAGCGGGAACAGCACCGCTGCGAGCAGGGTCGCTTTGTCGACCCGCAGCTTTTCGACGATGTGCGCGGTACCCAGGGCATGTTCCACCATCGACTCACCCGATGACAGCACACTATCGCCTGCCTGCTCGCGCACAAACCCCAATGCGTCCTCAAAGGACGCCGAGAGTATTTCAGGAGGTTCGGTTTGCATGGCAGACAACTTTAACAAAAACACAATCAATCAAACTACACAGCGGGCCCGGCTCAAGTCGTTGGCTCGGTCGGCAGCCTCGGGTCAACCGCCCGGGGTCCAACGACGCAAACCAGCGGCGGCTTAGTCGCGCTGCGCGGCAACCACCACCACTTCCACCAGGCAGGCCGGATTGGCCAGCTTGGCTTCAACCGTGGCACGGGTCGGTGCATGGCCGGCGGCGACCCAACTATCCCAGACTTCATTCATGCCTGGGAAGTGGCTCATATTACTGATAAAAATCTGTGCCGACAGGATCAGCGTTTTGTCGCTGCCCGCTTCGGCCAGCAGGCGATCGATATGACCCAGCACTTCGCGCGTCTGGCCCACAATATCCTGCTGCGTATCTTCAGCAATTTGTCCCGCCAAATAGACGGTACGGTTATGAATTGCCACTTCCGACAAACGTTTTCCTACGTGCAGACGGCTGATTGCCATAATTCGATACCCCATTTAACCACGTAATGCTTACCAAACCCCTACAGGCGATTGACTGGCGTGTTAATGACTGCCCAGAAAAAAAGCTTCCGCAATGCGGATCTGATCGTCGGGCACGAAGGTGGGCGCATGTCCGACACCGTTAATTTCGACGCTGCTGATATGCTTGCCGCGTTGTTTCATCAAGCCGACGGTATCGCGCGACAATAAATCGGACTCGGCGCCGCGCACCACCAAGGTCGGTCCGTTGAAATTTTCCAGCAGCTGCCACAGCGCGGCTTCGCCCGCCGCCATCAGTTCCGGCGTTGCAGTGCTGAACGCGGCTGAGACTTGCGGATCGTAGCGCACATGCCAGGCACCATCGCGTTCGACCAACAGCGGGCCGTTCAGCGCACGCCATTGCTCCGGCGTATGCGGGCCGAAGGACAGCGCCACCGCGGCCAGATAATCGATACCCTCTTGCTCCGACTTGAAGCTCACCGGTTGCCCAAGATAGGCGACGATACGCTCCAATGCCTCAGGGTCAAGATGCGGGCCGATATCGTTGAGCAGCAGGCGGGTAATCGGCGTATTCGGCAAACCGGCCAAAGACAAACCGATCAATCCTCCCATCGAAGTGCCAAACCAGTCCACCGTTTCAACTCCCAGGCGCGCAATCAGCGTCACCATATCGGCAACATACTGGGGTAAAACGTAAGAAGCCGGATTGGCAAGCCAATCCGATAAACCGCGCCCCACCACATCGGGGCACACCACCCGGTAGTCGCTACTCAGGCGTTGGGCCAAAACATCGAAGTCGCGACCGCAGCGCGTCAGCCCGTGAGCGCATATCAGCACCCTGGGATTGGCGGGGTCGCCCCATTCCGTATATGCCATCCGATGCAAGCCGGCGGGGCTCAGGCAAACGACATGACTGCTGCGAGGCTGGACAAAAGCGTGATCTGTTTGCAATTTTGACATATGAATTCCTTGTCCATGGCGCAGATAAACGCTGAGAGAAAAATGGCACCGTGCAGTAGCCATCGCAAACAAGACTGCCCAACACAGACAATCAAAACACGGCAAGATTCAATCCGGATTTTAACGCGGCTTCAGTGCCGCCGTAAAAAAAAAGCGGACAGATCGCTCTGCCCGCTTTATTTACGGTGCCTGCCGTCCCCGCGCAAACCGCCGTCGATCATCGCGTACAAGCCAAGGGCATCCACGCCGGCCGCACCTCGCCGGCCGTTCGGAGTTTACGACAGGGCGCTGGTATCGACAGGCGCACCGGTCTTTTGCTTGATTTCGTCGATACTGACGCCGGGAGCCAATTCCGTCAGCTTCAAGCCCTCAGGGGTCACGTCGAGCACACACAGGTCGGTGATGATTTTGTTGACCACACCGACGCCTGTAAGCGGCAAGGTGCATTTATCGAGGATCTTGTGCTGATCGCCTTTCGCCACGTGCTCCATGATCACCACCACACGCTTGACGCCGGCCACCAGATCCATCGCGCCGCCCATGCCCTTGATCATCTTGCCGGGAATCATCCAGTTGGCGAGGTCGCCCGTCGCACTGATCTGCATCGCGCCGAGAATCGCCAGGTTGATATGCCCGCCGCGGATCATGGCAAACGAGTCGGCCGAAGAAAAAATCGACGAGCCGGGCAAAGTCGTAACCGTCTGTTTGCCCGCGTTGATCAAATCGGCATCGACTTCGTCTTCATACGGCGACGGTCCAATGCCAAGCAGGCCATTTTCCGATTGCAGCCAGACCTCCATGCCTGCAGGCACATGGTTGGCGACCAGGGTCGGCAAGCCGATACCCAGGTTCACATAAAATCCGTCTTGCAATTCACCTGCGGCGCGCGCCGCCATTTCGTCCCGAGTCCAGGCCATGTTCTGCCTCCTTACTTGCTTAGTTAGAGCCGGCCGCGCTGCGGACGATACGTTGTTCGATACGTTTTTCGGGGTGGGCATTCAGCACGATACGCTGCACGAAAATACCCGGCGTGTGGATTTCATCGGGGTCGAAAGTGCCCGTCTCAACGATTTCCTCAACCTCGACCACGGTAATTTTGCCGGCCATGGCGCACATCGGGTTGAAGTTACGCGCGGTGCGGCGGTAAATCAGGTTGCCCGATTTATCTGCTTTCCAGGCCTTCACCAGAGCGATATCGGCCGTCAGCGAGTGCTCCATGACGTAGGGTTCGCCGTTGAATTCGCGAATTTCCTTGCCCTCGGCCACCACGGTGCCGTAACCGGTCTTGGTAAAAAAGGCCGGAATGCCCGAGCCGCCGGCACGCAGCTTCTCGGCCAAGGTGCCTTGCGGGGTGAATTCAAGTTCCAGTTCGCCGGCCAGGTACTGGCGTTCGAACTCCTTGTTTTCACCCACATACGACGAGATCATTTTTTTGACCTGGCGCGTTTCCAGCAACAAGCCCAAGCCGAAACCGTCGACCCCGGCGTTATTGCTGATACAGGTCAGATCCTTCACGCCCGAGTCGCGCAGCGCGCCAATCAGCGCCTCGGGAATGCCGCACAGGCCGAAGCCGCCCACCGCGAACGTCTGGCCGTCCTTGACCACGTCCGCCAACGCCGCTTGAGCGCTGGGATACAGTTTATTCATCTAAGTCCCTCTATCGTCTAATCTATCAGGCACAGATCGCCCTATAGGGTACGCCTCGCATGGTGCATTGCGCAATCAGAGTAAGCCATAGCTCGCCGCGCTTTGCTTGCACGCGGGCGACAAACCGTGCTTGCCGGGACAGCCAAGGCTGCCCGCGACAATCCGTCGTGGGCAGCCAACCCAGGGGCCGGGTAGCGGGTAGCGAGGAGCGGCGGGTATCGATTTTCAGGCCGCGTCGACCTTCAAGGGTCGCTCCCCCTCCACTCTGGCGCGCAGGGTATCGGGCATCGGTGTCGAGCGGCCGGAGGCGTAGTCGACCCACACTACTTTGGCGCTGCCCTGAGCCACCAGCGTGGCCGGATCGTCGGCCCGGCGCAGTTCAAAATGCGTTTCGAGGCTGCTGCGGCCCGGCTGGCCGGCCAGGGTATGACACAGTACGTCGCCGGGGTACTGCAATTGCTTCAAAAACGTCATCTGGGCATTGACGATCACCGGGCCGGTGCCGCTGTCGCCGACGGACGCCAGCCCCAGGGATTCCAGCCATTCGATGCGAGCCTGCTCCATATAACGGAAAAAGTTGGTGTTATTGACATGCCCGAACGCATCCATGTCGCCCCAGCGTATGGGCATGGTGCAGGTGTGGACTAATTGAAAATCACTCACTGGATTACGACCTTTCTAACTATTGATAAAAAAAACACTCAAACACCAAATCCGTCGTCGGCGGAAATCACCGCGCCGTTGATAAATTGCGAATCGTCCGAGGCCAGCAGCAGCAACAGCCCGTCCAAGTCCTCAGGAGCGCCGACGCGCTTGCGCGGCAGCATCTGCAATAGCTTCTGACCGCCTTCGCTGGACCAATGATGATGATTGATTTCGGTATCGATATAACCCGGGCAAATGGCGTTCACATTGATCCCATGACGCCCCCATTCTTGCGCCATGGCTTTGGTCATATGCACCACCGCCGCCTTGCTCATCGAATACAAGCCGATTTGCGGCAGTACTTTCAAGCCTGCCATCGAAGCGATATTGATTATGCGATACGTCGGTTTGCCATTCGGATTACCGCGCATGATCATGCGCTTGGCCACTTCCTGCGCCACAAAAAAAGCGCCGCGGGTATTGGTATCGAAGACGAATTCGAAATCTTCCGGCGTCACATCCACCAGTCTTTGGGTGGTCGATACGCCGGAATTATTGACCAGGATATCGATCGTGCCGGCCTCGGTTTCCGCATGAGCGACGGCGGCCTTGATACTGGCGTGGTCGGTGACATCCAACGCAACCACATGGGCTGCCCCGCCGGCAGCCTCGATCTCGGCACGCAACTCTTTAAGACGCTCGGTGCGACGGCTGGCCAATACGACTTTGGCGCCGGCCATGGAAAGAATTTGGGCAAAACGCTTGCCCAAGCCACTGGACGCGCCAGTAACCAGTGCAACTTTGCCTTCAAGATTGATCGAACGACCCATGGTGACCTCTGTTTACTTCGGTTTGAACTGCTCAAGGGCTTAATTCGAGCATGGATTCTACGCATTAAGCTATCATGAAATAGTACGATCGTGCTAAAAGCATTTCAGGCTCGATTGGGATTGCTGCTGCGTTTTTTACGCACTAGCCGCCACATCCCAGTAAAATCATAACCCACCGGCAGATAAAACTAGACTAATGACCCCGACCAATCTGATAGAGCAGTACGGCCCACGCGAGTCGATGGAATATGACGTAGTGATCGTAGGTGGCGGCCCGGCAGGGCTCTCCGCCGCGATACGCCTGAAACAGCAAGCGGCTGAAAAAGGCGTCGAACTGGGCGTATGCGTCCTGGAGAAAGGCTCCGAAATCGGTGCCCACATCTTGTCCGGGGCCGTGATGGACCCGATTGCACTCAATGAACTGATACCCGACTGGAAACAACAAGGCGCCCCCTTGAACACGCCGGTCACCGAAGATCGTTTCCTGTTCCTGACCAAAGACGGCGCCCGTAAAGTACCGGGCTGGGCACTCCCCGCCAGCTTGCATAACCACGGCAACTACGTCATCAGCCTGGCCAATGTGGTGCGCTGGTTAGGCACCCAGGCCGAAGCGCTGGGCGTCGAGATTTTCCCGGGCTTTGCCGCCGCTGAAATCCTCTATCGCGACGATGGTTCGGTCAAAGGTGTCGCCACCGGCAACCTGGGCTTGGGCAAAAATGGCGAACCCACGGACCATTTCCAGCTCGGGATGGAATTACACGCCAAATACAC
>Ga0302307_10000293_pt1 | contig 38398 bp, 52 predicted proteins | sample III_Palsa_E3_2_FD_200530 | JGI IMG/M metagenome (GOLD analysis project Ga0302307, IMG submission 200530) | Peat permafrost microbial communities from Stordalen Mire near Abisko, Sweden - III_Palsa_E3_2 | ecosystem: Environmental > Terrestrial > Soil > Palsa > Peat permafrost | place: Sweden... | reverse complement strand
ATTCAAGAAGAAGTCGAACCGCTTGCGCGCCGCCAACTGGTCGCGTACCAGTTCGGCAAGCCGCTCAAGCTCGATACGAATCGCGGCACGACGTACACGTCTTCGCGCTACCAGCGCTTGCCGCTCCCGTTCGCGCCCTTGCAAGAAGGCGTGGCACCCCCCGGCGAAGCGATGACTTTGCAACAAGTCTCGGCCACCGCGCAACAGTGGGGCGATCGCGTCATCATCACTGACGTGGCGAACCTGACCATCAAGCACCCGCTGTTTCAACAGGCGTGCGAACTGGTCGCGTTGCAACTGCCGGAAACGCTGGAACGCAATACGTTCAACACGCTGATGGCAGCTACCCAGGTGAACTTCGCCAACGCGAAGACGAGCCGCGCGAACTTGCTGGCTACCGACGTGATGACGCCGCACGAGAACAACCGCATTGTCGGTTCGTTTCTCACCTACGGCGTACCCCGCTTCCTAGGCGACGAGCGCGAAGACATGATGATCGAGGCCGGCGCATACCGCGACCCTTCGAAGTCGCCCGCCGTCATGCAGCACTACATCGGGCTGATCCATCCGCTGTCCGCGCAAGACATGCGCGAAAACACGACGGTCGCCACCGCCTGGTCCTACAGCGATGTGAACCGCCTGTATAACAATGAACTCGGACCCTTCGGCGGCACGCGTTTCGTTGAGTCGAACATGATGCCCTACTGGACCGGCGCGGCTCAGATCAACGGCACGGCATCGGCCTCGGGCGGCACGCTCGCGACCAACGCGGGATACCAGATCATCGTGACCGCAGCGCCCGCGCAAACGTCCGTTGAGCAGGTGATTTATCAGGTGTCGAACGCGATCAGCGTCACCGGCCCCACGGGTTCGATCAGCGTCACGCTGCCGCAACTGGCCGGGTACATCTTCAACGTGTACATCGGTACGTCCGCCACGCCGGGTAACCTCGCTACGGCTATCGGCCTGGGCGTACCGGTTACCGGCCCACTCGCCGGACAAGCCACACAGTTGCAGCCGAACCAGACCGTCACCCTGACGGGCATCGGCGTAGCGCAAACGCCGCCTGCCGCCCCCGCTACGGGCGTGAGCGTGTTCCCGACGATCTTCATCGGTAACCACTCGTACGGCCAAGTGCTGCTCGAAAATCCCGAGTTCCACTACCTGACGGGCGCCGACAAGTCGGATCCGCTGAACCAAACGCGCGTCGTGTCGTGGAAGGTGTTCTACGGCTCGATCATCCTGAACCAAGCGTTTCTCGCGCGCGTTGAAGCCGGTTCGGGCTTCGCTCCGGGCTATACTGCTGGCACCGTAACCACCCCGTAATCGAGGAACAGATGCCACCGCGCACGCCCCACGACCCGTCGAAAGACGGGGAAGAAGATGAGTTGAACGCAAGCGCTTCGACGGAAACGCCGGAGCAGCTTAAAGCCCGGATCGCGGACCTTGAAGCGCAATTGCGCTTGTCGGTCGGCGCGCGCTTGATCGCGGAGGAAGAGAGTTCGCGCTTGTCGGCGCAAGCTCAGTCTTCGATGTTCACGACCAACGTCACGGAGCGTTTCTCCCGCGTCGCGGAGGACGGATCGGACGTGTACTGGTATCGTATCGATCTCGCGCCGTGCGGCGGGACCGAGATCCGGATCAACGGCGTTCCGTACTATCACGGGTCAACCTACGAGTTCCGTACCGACTTGCTGCGCACGGTGAAAGAGATTGTGTCGCGCACGTGGGATCACGAGAACAACATCATGGGCTCCAACGAGAACGTGTATAAAGTTGCGCAAGACCGCGTTCTGCGCGGCGGCGAACGTAGACACTAAGAGGAATCATGGAAGAAAAAGTCGCAGTTTTGGGTAACTTCCAAATCAATATGCCGGGGCCGAACGGCGCTTCGCTGTCGATCAGTGGCTATCTGTACGCCGATGAGTCGCAAGACTCGTTGAACGAGCGGATGGACCTGTGCCGCGATTCGCTCGCGCGCCAGCAGCAAGCGCTTGAAATCCCCGTACTGGAAGAGCGGCTCGGCCAGCTGGAGCGTACGAAGATCCAGATCATGGAAGCGTATGCCGACTTGATGGAAAAGCAAAAGCGCAAGCAATTGCCGTCCGCTGAAGCGTCGCACCTCAAGAACTACCCGACGCAGATCAAACACATCGACGAAGAAATCGCCAAGGGCAAGGCGAAGATTGGCCTGGTCAAGAAGGCGGCGTAATGGCGTATCTGACGTCACAGCAAATTGTCTCTCTCGCGTGCTCGATCGCGAAGTGCCCCGGCTTCCTCGCGCAGGGCGGGCAGTTTCTGAACATGACGTTGGAAGACTTGTGGTTGCACCGTGACCTGAAGATTAACCGGGTCACGGAATTTATCACGGTGCAAGCTAATAATTACGGCCCTTTCACGCTGCCGCAGAACTACCAGCGGACCTACGATCTGTTCTTTCAGCAGAACAACTTGCCGTACTTCCTGAATCCGATCAGTACGGAAGAGTACGATCAGGAATTTAAAGACCCGTCGATTGCGAACTACCCCTACGAGTTCATGACGACGCTGTTTGACGAGACGACAGCGCTTCAGCAAGTGCCGCCGTCCGCCGGTAACCTGTACATCTACCCGCAGTCGTCGGGCGCGATCACGCTTACGCACCGGTACATGGTGAAGCAGCCGGATATCTCCGCGCCTGAGTCGTCGCAGATCATCCCGTGGTTCCCCGATCAGGATTACTTGATCACGGCCACCGCTGCGCGATTGATGCAGATTACGGACGATTCGCGCCGCGACAAGTTTCTTGCCGATATGGACAAAATGTTGCGCATCCAACTGATTATGCAGGGGGATGAGCAAAAGGTGGTGAACAGTGTCCGCCTAGATCCTAGACGTTTCCATTCGAACCGCAGTCTAAAGCCGACGAAGATTACGAATTGATTACAGCCACCCTTCTCCTCGCTTAATGCGAGTAATGGTCGAATGAACAACGCCTAACTCCTTCGCGATGCTATTACATGACTGCCCGGATTGGATCAGCAAACGAATCTGGGCTACCTGCTCAGCGGTGAATTTCGCCCTTACGTTTGTCTCGCCAGCAAAACCGCGTGCTCGACGTTTAGCTTTCATATCAGCCATGTTGACCAAATGCGAGCCCAAGAACAGGTGGTCAGGGTTGACGCAGCAAGTAACGTCGCAGCGATGCAATACGTGCCATTGCCCGGGGTCGTTTTTGTGGATTAACCACGAGAAGCGATGGGCTTTCACTGGGCGACCGTCGATACCTAATGCGCCGTACCCGTACGCGTCAAGGCCTGCCGTCCACACCCAGCATCCGGCTTCCGGGATGCGCTCGATTTTTTCAAAGAACCGTATTACGGGGTCGCGCTTAGCAGGCATTGTCTTTCTCCTTGTTTGTCTGTTTCACTATAACAAGGAATTTTCAAAATGCCAATAGCAAGATCCTACCCGGTTCAGCTCACGCCGAAAGGTTTGTGTGATGCTTACGACTCGTCACAAGCATTTCCCGGCGCATGCCGCGCGCTCACGAACCTGATATTCGACCGGGGAAACCCTGAACTAGTCGTGTCACGCCCCGGCGTCGGCGCGGCGGTAACCACGTTTGCGGGCTTCACGACGCCGACGTTCGTTTCGGTGTTCATTACGATTGGCGCCATGGTTTACGGCATGGTTTCGACCGGGCGTAACCCAGGCTTTGACGAGCCCTTCGCTTATAACCTGCTTACGAACTTATTCGTCACGATCTCCGGGGTGAACTCCGCTAACGTGCCCGCGTCTCCCGCGACTTCGGGCGCGTGGACACCGCCCACGATGGCGGTAATCAGCACGAAGATTATCGTAACGCATCCGGGGTTTAGCGGCGTCGGCGCAGGTTTTTTCGGCGTCATTGACATATCGACGCCTGCTACACCCGCATGGTCTGCGGCAAACACCGCGACGAACGCCTTGCCGGGAGTGCCGACTTCGGTCGCGAACTTCAATAACCGGGCGTGGTTCTCGGTCGCCAACATCGACTATTTCAGCGATGTGCTTGCGCCGACTACCCGCACAAACGCTACACAGTCCGTCACCCTGGGCGACACGACGCCGATCACCGCGCAGTCGGGTTTGCCTGTCACGACCACTTCTTCGGGGGTGCTCGGCGCGCTGATCGTGTTTAAAGGCACACAGATTTGGCAGATCACGGGCGATATAACCACGAACAACTTGGCGCTGAACTTCATCTCGCTCACGACGGGCTGCATTGCACCTCGAAGTATTTCGCAAGTCCCGTTCGGTATCGTGTTCGCGGGCTTGGACGCGCCTTACGTGCTCAGTTTCTTGGGCGCACTCTCAGCGCTCACGCACCAGCTCGGCAGTCAGACGGACGCCGACTTGCAAGTGCCTTTCCAGAATGCCACCGTGCCTTCGCGCATGGCGGCGTCGTTTGCCGGGAACATCTATCGGGTTTGCGTGCCGACAAGCATTTCGGGTGTTGCGCAAACGAATGACTACTGGTTCGATATCCGGCGCATGCGCTGGAACGGCCCGCACACGTTCGCTTATGACTGTGCAGCGGAGCAGGGGAACGGCTTCATCTTGTCGGGGGCGTCGCAAGGCGCAGCACTCTTCAGCAGCGCCTCGGCCCCCGCTCAAAACAGCGTGTATAACGACGCCGGTACGCAGTTGAACGTATCGCTCGCGTCGTCTACGTTCCCGAAGACCAACCACATGGCGCAGTTGCAAGTGATCGAGTCAACGCAGGAGTTGACTTCGACGGGTACGCCAGTCAACTACAACATCACGGCAGTGGATGAGAAAGGCAATACGCTGAGCAGCACCTACGTGATGACGCAGGCGGTCGGCGGCGTGTGGGGGACCGGTACGTGGGGTTCAGGCCTGCTGTGGAGTTCGACGGTGAACGTGCCCCAGGTGTACACGGTCCCGTGGTCCGCGCCCTTGGTGTTTCAGAAGATGGCTCTAAGCATCACGGCCACGTCTTCGAGCAGCCTTTCGATAGGCACTTTCTACGCACGCTATCAGGACACCGGTTATACCGGCCAGGGATAAATCATGCCAATCATCGGTACGCTTCCGAACAACATTCAAGACGGGCAGATTATCGACGCTGTTCCTGTCATGGCGGATTTCAACTTCATCGTCAATCAGGTGAACGCGAACGCGCAGCAAAACACCGTACCTTCTACCGGCGCGCTGATTGCGGTTCGCCAATTCATTACCAGCACTACGTACACGCCGACACTCGGCACGAACAGCATCATCGCTGAGATGGTCGGCGGCGGCGGCGGCGGCGGCGGTGCGCCGGCAACAGGCGCTTCTCAGGTATCGGCAGGTGGCCCCGGCGGCGCCGGCGGTTACTTGCGGCAATACGCGATTACCGGGTTCAGTGGCGTCACCCTGACTGTCGGCACGGGCGGGGCAGGCGGCACGGGCGCCGCTGGCTCGAACGGTACGGCGTCGGCTCTTGCGCTAAACGGAGGCACCGTCCAGGCGAACGGGGGTTTCGGCGGCACACTGGCCGGCCCCGGAACACTTGCTTTGGGCCCTCCGGGTGCAGGTGGCATCACCACACCGGGAAACATCGTCAGCAGTACAGGCGCTCAGGCAGGGTTCAGTTCGCTTGCTTCACAAACCCTTGGGCTATTAGCCGCAGCCGGAGGCCCGCCGTCCGTACTTGGGCCTAGTTTCGGCGCAGGCGGTGCGGGGAGTGCCGCCGGCGGAAGTTCAGGAGGAGCAACGGGCGGCGCGGGAGCCCAAGGTGTCGTAATCATCTACGAATACGCCTAAAATACGCTAAACGGGGAAACTGATGGATGATAGAACGCTCAGCGAAGGCGATGTTAGGGCCATAGTGGACGAACTTGAAAAACGGGCCACGCAGCGCTTCCAGCTGAACATAGGCCGGGGCGTGATCGGCCTGGCGTGGAAGACGGGGATTTACCTAGTCATCTGGCTAGCGGCGTATGGCGCTGGCGGCGGTTTTAAACGGTTTTTCCAATAGGAGCAACACCATGTTTGCAGCACTCGAAGCGGAATTCAACACCATCATTAACGACGCCAAATCGATCGGCGAAAAGCTCGAAGCCCTGGTCGGCCTGCACGCGAAGGTGTCCGCAGTTGAAGCGCTTGCCGCGCCGATGACCGCGATCATCGAGGACGCGAGTAAGACGACCGAACAGAAGGTCACGGAAATCCTGACCGCAGTAGGCAAGCTGTGAACTACTCCGCGGCAGGCTTAGCGCTTACCCAAGCGTCGGAAGGCTGCGAACTGACCGCGTATCAGGACTCGGCAGGCGTTTGGACGATCGGCTACGGGCACACCGCCGACGTGCAGCCGGGGGATAGCTGTACGCAGCAGCAGGCTACGGCGTGGCTTGCCGAGGATATCCAGTGGGCGGCGCACGCGGTGAATCAGTACGTTACCGTACCGCTTACGCAGGGGCAATTCGATGCCTTGACCGACTTCACGTTCAACTTGGGCGTGGGCAGTCTCGTGCACTCGACACTTCTGCGCTTGCTGAACGCGTCGGACTACGCGGGCGCGGGTGCGGAGTTCCCGAAGTGGAATATGGCAGGCGGTCACGTTCTCGCGGGCCTGGTTGCGCGCCGCGCCGCCGAACAGGCGATGTTTCTAGGAAATTGATGTGCGCTTACCGAATACGACGAAACTGTGGTCTAACGTCGCCTACGCAGCGGCCACGGTGTGTTTCGTCAAAGCGAACTGGGCCGCAATCGCACCCGGTGACATATGGGCCGTTTATCTCGCGGTGGTCGGGCTTCACGCGACAGCCGACACATTGATTCAATTGCGATACGGCCCCCGAAAGGATGATCCAGCATGAATCCTTATGTACTGCTCGGCGCACTGGTAGCGGCAATTGGCCTTGCCGCAGGGGGCTACTCCTACGGGCACCACCAGGAGGCGCTAGCCTTCAACGCTTTCAAGGCAGAGCAGGCTGCTGTCGCGGAGAAAGCCGCCGCCGACTCGGAAGCCCGCGCCCGCGCCGCTGAACAAGCGGCTTCGATCAACTTGGCGCAAGTTGCGTCAACCTATCAGGAGCAGGTCAATGCGCTCACTAAAACTCGCGATTCCCTTATCGCTTCTGCCGGTACTGTTCATCGGGTGTACGTCCGTGTCGCCAGTCCCGGTGCAGTTGTCGTGCCCCAAACTGCCGCCGGTGGATCCGGCGATAACGCAACAGGTATCGCCGCATTGGATAGCCGATCTGCAAGCTTTTTCTACAACGAATTCGCAGCCGCTGATCAGCTCGCCTACCAACTCGCTGCCGCCCAAAAAGTGATTGCCGCTGACCGAGTGACTTGCAACGGAGCCGCGCCTTGAACAACCTGGTTAAAATCGCGCAGGGAATCGATACCGCGCCCTTGCTACTTGAGATTGCGCGTCAGCCCAACCTCTGGAACCGGCACGGCGTGCGCAAAACTGCGCCTGACACGCCGCATGCCGCGATGGACGATATCTGGCTTCGGTATAACGACGAGAAGCCGTTCAAGGAGTCAGGCGACTACTCGACGTTTAACGACGAACACGATGCCAAGTTCTATCCCGAATGGTTTGCGCTTCCGAGCGCGCGGCCCCTCGTCTACGGCATGATGGCGCGCGTCCAGGCGGTGCGCCTGGGTGGCGTGATGATCACGCGCATCCCCGCAGGCGGGAAGATCGAACCGCATTCGGACAAGGGCTGGCACGCAACGTATTACAATACGAAATTGTATGTCGTCTTGCAGTCCAATCCGCAGTGCGTGAACCGCGTGGAAGAAGAGCGCGTCGCGATGGCTCCGGGCGAAGTCTGGTACTTCGACAACACGATCGAGCACGAAGTCACGAATGACGGCCCGGATGACCGGATTACTTTGATTATTTGCTTACGGTGCGAACGCTAATGCCTGCACACGCCGCTTGGGAGATCGGATACGCCTTAGGTCACGCGAATGACCACATAAAGCACCACTCGGTTGGCGGAGTGTACGCCCGCGAACAGGCGCTCAAGGCCGGTAAGAAGGTCGAAAAACACGAGCACACCTACGACCACCTGTCGTTTTTGTGCTCCGGTTCGGCTGTTCTCGAAGTGGACGGGGACATGCAAGTTATTCACGCGCCTCATGCAATTGAAGTCAAGGCCGGCAAGAAACATCAGATTCTCGCAATCACCGATATCGTCTGGCTTTGCATCCACGCGGAAAGCGTCGCAGATCCAGAAATAGCTAAGGAGTAAGACCATGCCGTGGGGAGCCGCCGCCGCCGTAGCGGGAACAGCGATATCGAGCGCCATGGCGCCAAGCGCCGGCAGTGCGGGCGCGAACTATTTCATGCAAGGCACTGCGGACCAAGCGAACAGCCAGTACCAGACGCTTGGGTACGACGCATACAACACGCTCGCCAGCAACTACGGCACGACCGTTAATAACGCTTGGAACAACTACGCCGGAGCGCAACAGAACGCGCAGCAATACGGCGGAGCGTATCAAAATGCGGCGAACGCGGCAGGATCGCAGTACGGCAACCTCTCTGCTACGCAGCAGGGCTACGGGGCGCAGATGGGGCAGCAAGCGGCCCAGCTAGGGCAGCAAGCGACGCAAAATTACGGAACGCAGCAAGCCTTGCTGAATGCGGGTCAAAACGTCTACAACACGGCGATGGACCCGCAAGGGGCGCTATACGCCCGCACAAGCCAGCAATTGCAAGATCAGACAGGGGCCACGAATTCGATGTACGGGCTCGGGTCTTCGGCTGCGGGGGCAGGAGTCGCGAATAACGCGATGTCGAATTTCAATATCGACTGGAACGCGCAACAGCTCCAAAATCAGGTGACAGGGCTAAATGCTTATACCGGTGCGGCTAATGCCGCCGGCAGCTACGGCTCGCTGGGTAATGCGGACTTATCGGGCGCTCAGGGCGCATACGGAAACTCGTCAACCATGTACGGCAACGCCGCGAACAGCATGCTTCAAAGCGGCTCCGCGGGGTACGGTGCGGCGACTCAGATTAACGGTCAGAACACGACGGATTTGAACGCGTACAACAATTCCATGAACCAAGGCGTTTATTCGCCTATGAGCGCGATGCAGTCAACAGATCTCGGCTACATCTCGCAGGGGTCGAGTGCGGCGAATAGCGCAGCGCAGAACCAGTACTCGGCGGCGTCGGCTCAGGCTAACCAGTGGGGGAACGCCGCGAGCGGAGCGATCAGCAGTATAGGTAGCGGGTTCGGTAACGGGTATAGCGGGTACGGAAGCGCCACGAGTTCGCCATACTATAGCGGCAGTAACTCCTACGGCTTTACGATGTGAGGCCCCCGCGATGACAACCCCTTACGTCCCCCTCGTAAACGGCGCTCAACAGTACGCGGATCTACGCGATCAGCGCGCGCGATACCAGATCGGCATGGCGCAGTTCCAGCAGCAGCAGCAAGACCGCCAACGCCAGCAAGCCGCGATGCAGGCGGCGGGGAATGCGTTGCCGCAACTTCTGCCGAGCGGGCAGGTTGCTGCGCAACCCGGTCAAGGGCAAATGCCGCCCCCGCCTCAAGCCCCGGCGCCCGGTCAGCCCTCGCAGCCGATGCAGCAACCCGGCCAGGGGCAACCACCGCAAGGTATGCCGATGCCCGGTCAGGGCATGCCTCCGGGGCAGCAGCAAGTCAACCAACCGCCGTTACCCCCTGGCGGCGCGCAAGGTCAGCCCCAACAGCCTCCGCCGTTCCGACCTATGCCGACTAGCCCGCCGACTAGCCCGCCGCCTCAGCAACAGGCTGCGCCGGCTGCTATCGCTCCGCCGCCCCAATCGCCTCAGCAACAGCCGCAAGCACCTCAGCAATCGGGGCCGCTCACCCTAGAAAGCGCGGTCAAGGTGCTGCAAGGTCAAGGGCTGTCGGGGGCCGACCTAATGGCAGGCTTGCAGCAACTTACGCCTTTGCTCGATAGCCAAGCCAAGCAGCAGGCGAACCAGTTGCAAACGCAGTTCAACAATGAGTTGAAGCTGCAAGCGGTTTCGGATCGGCACGACCAAATGGCTGAGCGTGTGCGCGAAGCGGATCAACGCGCACAAGATCGACAAGCGTCCCTCGCGGATCGGCAGCAGGCGCGCGCTGAGTCGAACGCGTTGCGCGGTGAAACCATCCAATTGCGCAAGCAGCAAATCGCGATGAGTAACGGGGATGACGCTAAGTTCTCGCCGGACGACCTGAAGTTCCTCGCGCAACAGGCACGCGCAGGCGATACGTCCGTCTACCAAAACCTCGGTCGCGGCGCGCAGGGCGCAAAGAACATCATCGCCTTGCGTCGCGAAGTGATGAAACAGACCCAGGAGGCGGGCGGCACGGGAGCGGACGTGGCTGCGTCGAATGCCGGGTTCCAGGGCGAGAAAGCAGCAGCGCGCACGGGCGCCACCAAAGCGGCGAATGTCGGCATGGCCGTCACTGAAGCGCAGCAAACTTTCCCGCTGGTCCGGCAAGCCTCTGCCGCGCTGCCGCGTACGGAGTTTCCTGGCGTCAACCGGGCGCTGCAAGCTGCACAAACAGGTACGGGCGACCCGCGTGTTATCGCGCTCGGTACGGCGTTGAACACATCGGTGAACGCTTACGCTCGCGCTATCAGCCCTTCGGGCACGCCTACCGTGTCCGACAAGGAACATGCGCGTGAGCTGCTGAATACGGCCAGCACCCCCGAGCAACTGAACGCTGTTCTCGGTATGATGGAAAAGGAAATGGCGGCGGCATCCAAAGCCCCGACCGAAGTCATGAACCGTCAGAAAGCGCGCATCTCAGGGCGCGACCAGCCGTCCGCGTCCGATACCGGCACGCCTGTTCGCATCTCTTCCGACTCGGAATACAACGCGCTACCGTCCGGGGCTGAGTTCACCGCTCCCGATGGCTCGCACCGGAGAAAACCGTAATGGCAGGCTGGCAAGACGCACCGTTAGTAAGCGCGGGCGGAGGTAAAGCCGCGTGGGAAAGTGCGCCCGTCGTCAACCCCTCCGCGCCGTCGGCGGGGAAACCGCCTGAACAGCCTCCGCAGAACATGACTGCCTTTGTCGGCGGCAACTTGTCCAAAGGCGTGGCTGATGTCGCGGGTTTACCGGTCGATCTCGCAAATTCCGCTATTGAAGGCGTGAAGGGCTTGGCAAATGCAGGCGGCGCGAAACTGAAGGCAGAACAAACCCCTGTCGGCGGTTCGGAATGGATCAAGCAACAGCTTTCGAAGATTGGATCGATAGGCCCGAGTGCGGAACCGCGCACCCCCGGTCAGCGCATTGTTGCCGCTGGCTTAGAAGCCGCGCCTTCGGCTGTCCTGCCGGGGGGCGGTGCGAAGGCACTTCCGCGTATCGGTGCAGCAGCAGGTAGCGGCGCAGGAGGCGAAGTCGGCCGGCAAATCGGTGGCGTGCCGGGACAGATCGCCGGATCGCTGGTTGGTGGCGGCCTCGGCGGTATGGCAGGTGCAGAGAAGGGTATTCCGAAGCCGCCTTCCGAAGCCGCGCGCGCGTCCGATTCTTCGGGGATTCCGCTGACGATCGGGCAAGAAAGCGGAAGCAAGGTGCTGACCGGCGTAGAGAATAAACTCCGCGAGTTGTTCACTTCGTCGGGCGTAGCACATCGCGACGCGTTGAATCAGGCGGTAGCAGGCGCGAACAGCGTGGAGAAGCTCGCGGGCCAGGTGGCGGGCGCGACAGCTAACCCGGAGCAAATCGGTAACCAGCTGCGCTCCGCCTATAAGACTACCGTTTCACGACTGGCTGACGTGCGCAGCAAGCAAGCGACGGCAGATTATGGCGACGTGCGTAAGGTAGCGGGCGATGCGCCCGTGATCAAGTACCAAAATACGCTCGACGCCCTCGACAAGATAATCGCGGAAAATAAGAACGTGCCCGCTGGGGATTCGGTCAAGGTCGCGAAACAGGCGCAATCAATGCGCGATCTTCTAGCGGAGCAAGGTACCGCAACCGTCAACGATGCGATGAAGACGCGCAGTGCGTGGGGGAAGGCGGCGGCGCGTAGCGGCAACATTTTTTCCGACATTGACCCGAACGCAAATCAGCTTCTCGCCAAGCGCCTGTTCGGCGCGGTCAATGCGGACTTCGATGCTGCGAGCACGGCTCAAACTCCTATCGCCCAGGCGTTGAAGAAGGCGAATACGAACTACGCCAAAGCGTCGCAGTCGATAGACTTCGTTGCGAAGTCCGCGCTCGGCAAGCTCCTGGGCGAAGACGTAACCGATGCTATGGGTAGTGGGCAGACAGCAAGCACCAAAGCGCCGGAGTTGATCGCAAAACGCTACCTCGACATGACGCCAAGTCAATCGCGGTCTGTGACTTCTATTCTGAAGCGTAATGCGCCCGACGTGCTTCAACAGGCGAAAGCTTTCGTCTTGAAAAACGGCCTTGAGCAGGCGAAAAACGATACTCCCGGCGCGCTGCCAATTTCGTTTGCCAAGTTCCGAAGCCAGATGGACAAGGTAGAACCCAAGATGAAAGAGATGGGCTTTACGCCGAAAGAAATTCAAAGCATTAAAGATATCACGGACACAATGGCACGCGCGGGTGACCGGACAGGTAAGAATCCTTCCGGGACGGCAGCATCCGCGCAAGCGGGCGGCATCGCCGGTGCGGCATTCGTCCACCCACTTGCGGCACTCGGCGCGGCGGCGACGCCTTTCATCTTGTCAAAAGCCTTGCTTACGGACAAGGGGCGCGACTTGCTGCGCGCCGCGATGAGCAAGACAAACGGCAAGGGGCAAGCGGCGGCACTCGGCGCGCTGCGCGGATTGATGCCCGCTGCTAGTCAGAGTGGTGCGGCGCAAGCACCAACAGGGCAGCTAGCATCACCGCCTCAATGAAGTTGAACGCCATATCAGGAGTTACCATTTCAGTACCTCGGCACAGGACCGTAAGGCCCGTACTGACGGTTTTGCAGTTGGGCGTTCAGGTTCATTTGCTCCATCGCCTGCGCTTGGCGTTGCAAGGCTTCGGTTTGCTGATAGGCCTGTTGTTGTGCTTTAAGTTGCTGCATTTCATACGATCGACATCGCATGTCGCGCATGGGGTCGTTAGTCGAGGGGCAGAAAGCATTAGCGACGATGGGCGACGCGGCGAGCAGCAAGGCGAGAATGAGTTTCATGGTGATCTCCAGTTGTTACGGCCACTATAGCAGTTGCAAAACGAGAATACAATGCGAATTTTGGTGATCGATGTTGGTTCTAACGCTCTCGACTTGTGCATGCGCTGGCAGCAGCAAGGCCACGAGGTGCGCTGGTACGACAAGCCGCGCCCGGACGGCACGGACCGGCACGCAGGCGAAGGCATCGTCACCAAGATCACGGACTTCGGCGATTTGCGCAAGAAGTGGATCGGCTGGGCCGATATGATCTACACCCCTGACAACGTGTGCTATCTCGATTTGCTTGAACCGTACCGCAAGATCGGCTACCCGGTTTTCGGCTGCAATCTCGACGCCGTAGAGTGGGAATTGGACCGTGAAGTCGGGCAGAAAGTCATGGAAGAGTGCGGACTGAAGACGATTCCCGGCAAGACGTTTCACGATTACGACACCGCCACGGCGTACGTGAAAAAGCACGGCAAGGCCTTCGTTTCGAAGCCCTCGGGCGATGGTGAGCGCGCCATGTCCTATGTCGCAAACAACGCCGCCGATCTGGTCTACATGTTGCAGCGCTGGAAGGGCGTCGATAAATACCGTAAAGCCGCGAAGGAAATGGGTTTTATCCTCCAGGAGAAGGTGAACGGCGTTGCCGAGATGGCGGTCGGCGGATGGTTCATCCCAGGCGTTGGCTGGTCGAAAGCCGGATGGGTTGAAAACTTCGAGCACAAGTCCCTCTTCGCTGGCGACCTGGGCGTAGCCACGGGGGAGATGGGTACGATCGTGCGCGTCGTGAAGAAGTCAAAACTCGCTGACATGATGCTTAAACCGATCACCGATCACCTTCACGCGGTTGGTTATGTCGGCTATGTTGACGTGGCCACAATTATCGACGAAGACGGTACGCCTTGGCCTCTTGAATTCACCATGCGCGACGGATGGCCTATCCGCCACAACCTGACATCGCTCATTGAAGGCGACCAAGCGCAGTGGATGCTCGATGCGCTCAATGGGCGCGATACGCTGAAGATCAAGACCGATTTGGTGAGCGCGAGTGTCGTTATGGCGCTGCCGGACTTCCCATACTCCCGCATCACGAACCGCGAACTGTGTGGCATTCCGGTCTATGGTGCCGAAGACTTAGCGCACCTCCACTGGTCGGAAATGATGATCGGTGATGCGCCGCGCGAGGTGAACGGGAAAGTTGTCGACCTGCCGGGGCCGGTTACGGCGGGTGATTACACCCTGGTCGCGACCGGCGAAGGCGCGACCGTTTCCGGCGCTCGGCGAAGCGTGTACAGTGCGATCAAGAAAGTTAAAGTACCGAACAGCCCCTTCTATCGCGTCGATATCGGTTCGAAGATGCGAAAGCAGTTACCGGTTCTTCAGGCTCTCGGATTTGCAATAGGAATGGAGTATTGATTATGCCTGCTAAAAGTAAGGTTCAGTCCAGAGCTATGCACGCCGCTGCCGAAGGCAAATCTTCCAAAGTGCCAGCGAAAGTCGGCAAGAAGTTTGTCGAAGAGCAGCACGGCAAAAACCTGAAGCGGCTTCCTGAACGGCGGACCCGGAAATGACCAGTGAAGCGCGAAAAGCCGGTCTGATTTCCGAGTCGTCGATCAAATCAGCTTTGACCGAGGCGAAAGGGGACCTGTTCCTTGCCGCCTGCGCGCTCAGCTGCACCGCTCGCGAGCTCGACCAGTACATCCGACGCTCCGCTACGCTCCAAGCCTTCGCGGGGGCCGTAGAGCAAGTGAAGATCGACCCGGCGTACTCGCGACTGAGCACCGAACAGTTCGAAAACCAAGTGGCGGACCTTGCTCGATCCTTCCGGGTAGACGGAATAAAGGAAGTCCATAAACTCGCGACCATGGAGTTCGGCGATAGCGCCGCCCTCGCCAAAGTCAAACTCGATGCTGCACTCGCGCTTAGCGCTGGTGCTCGTTCGCACGCCGGTAATAGCGAGACTGAGACGGCCCTCGCTGAATTGAACGCTCTTTATCATGCCAATGCTCCTCGAATCAAAGAGATTCGTCAGACGGTGATAACGCTTCGAGATGATCGGGAAGCGACTCCACTAACAATCGAACAGCGGACAAATCCTTAAGCGCGGCTTCCCGGTCCTTTTGTAACTGGCGCCAGTTCGGCGTCTCAGACGGGAAGTGCTGCAAGCGCTTCATGCTGATATATCCGAATCGCGCTAACTGCCACACAGCCGGTTTGAAGCCCGACTTCGTTATCTCGCGCCGAGGCACGGCACCCCCTTCCAGCCAGGCGTAAGCCGGAATCAACTCTGAGCGCTCAGGCTTCAAGCGCTTCTCGATGTACCAATACTCGACCGGCTTCAACACGTGCATCATGGCCCCGACTTGCGCGACCGGCCAACCGCTTGCTTGCGATAACTCGTCAAGCGACATGTTTCGTCCGCCGCAGTGGAACCAGATGTCTTGCAGGAAGCTGACCGGCGGGTTGCGCAGGTCTACTTCCTCGTCATAAGCGGTCCAGCTAACCGGGTTTGGGATCACACCGTACTCGGCGTTATCGACGTTCACCGCGGCCAGGCGCTGCATCGTGTAAGGGCACTCAACCATTACCGTCACATCCTGGCCGCCGGGGGTGAAGTGCGTATCCATCACGAACAGCACCCCGCCGTGCTTCTTCCACTCGCGTACTTGCTGCTCGGACTGGGGAAGCGCCTTACTGCTCAGGAACGCCGGCAAGTCCACGACGGTGCGCGAGTCGAAGATGATGGGCTTGTGCAGCCACATGGCGCGGTTCAGCACCACGTGGGTGAAGTCGGCAAGCGCGCGGCGCGTAGACGCCGCTACGTCGGTGGTTGAGTACAGTTTCATACCGGCGCGATGTAGTTTCGATAATCCGCGTCAAGATCACGCTGATCCTGAAGGCGGCGTTCAGCGTTGACGGCGCGCAGGTTGGCGATGGCTTCTTCAGTATCTTTGCCGTGCTGCATGGCGTCGAGCGAAGCGCGCTGGTACCACTTCTCGATCTCATCCTTAGCGGCACGGCCGTGCGCCTCGCGGTGTTTATGAACGATGCTCATAAATCATACTCCTTGACTTCAGGTAGCCCGAGCGCGCGGCGCGCTTCGTTGCGCACTTCCGCCGTCACCGCGTAGCCCAAGTCTTCCGGGTTCAGCAAGCGGCGAGCGAAGGCCCCGAGATCGCGAATTGCTCTCACGTCATTGGTGAGAGGCTGGTTAGCTTGCGCGCGGACGGCAGCCTCCTTAATAGCGGTATCGAAGGCGGCTCCTGGCGCCACAGCGCTGGTCATGTTTTGCTGACTTTGCGGGTACTCAACGATCTTTTCGAGTTGTTTGACGCGTTCTTTTAACGCGGCAAATTCAGCGAAAAACCCTTCGTACTGAAGACTTGCTATACCGTTCGTCATTACTTTCTCCTTCGCAAAATTGCCGGATAAAAACCCCAAAGCAAGCCTTGGGTTTCTGAGAGTCATTTTCGCCTCTTCATCGCTTGCATCAAGATGTCCTGGACCGAACGCTTGCTTTCAAGCCGTTCCATCACATCTAAGTCAAGCGTGCCGTGCGTTAGTATGTAGTGGATGAAAACCGGACGGTCGTAACCTGACTGGGCTTGTCGCACAGGGCCGATTCGCTCAATGATTTGCATATGCTCTTCGAGGTTCCAATTCACTGAGAAAAAGACAATGATGTTCCCCCCGTCTTGAAGACTGAGGCCGTGCCCAGCGCTAGCAGGATGAGCAAACAAAACAGGAATTTTCCCGTTGTTCCACTGGCGTATAGTTTCTGGATCGGCATCAAGCACGCGGCCGCGAGGAAAAGCGGCAACAAGACGAGCCAAATCATGCTTGAAATGATAAGCAACAAGCACCGGTGCGCCGCCTGCCTCTTCGATGACATCATCAAGAGCTTGGATCTTGACATCGTGAACCTCCGTCCAATTGCGTTGCTCATCGGTATAGATCGCGCCGTTCGCGAGCTGGAGACACTTCTGCGTTTTGCTTGCTGTGTTCAGCGCTTCCACTTCGGTCGGTCCGAGATGTCCCTCCAGTTCGAGGAACATCTTCTTTTCCATGTCGCGATACTGCTGGCGCGCCTTGTGCGGCATCTCGACCGTGATCTTGTTCACGATCGGCACCTTCAAATCGAAGTAGTCCTTCGCATCTAGCGACAAGCACACATCGGATATCAAACCCTGGATCTCTGCTTGTGCTGAATCGAGCGGGTCCAGGCCAAACCCGTCGTAGCTCTTCCTGAACCATCGTTGCGAGAAAGCCGTGAAGGAGGAGCCAAGTCTCTTTCCGCCATCTACAAACCACATCGGCCCCCACAAGTCTTTCAGTCCGTTGGGCGCTGGTGTGCCCGTAAGTCCGATCCACCTGTCTACTTTCTTGTGCGCGACTTCCGCGAGTGCCTTGGCGCGCTTCGTGCCTTGTCTCGTGCGGAAGCCCTTCAGCTTCGTCACTTCGTCCGCAACGATGGTCCTGAAGGGCCATGGGCGCGGATTATACTTAAACCAGTCTACAAGCCACGGTACGTTTTCATAGTTGATCGTGAATATGGCCGAGTCTTCGCGAAGAGCTTGTGCGCGCTGCGCAGCATTGCCGACAATCGGTGTGATTGGTAAGTCAAGCTTCCACTTCTTAACCTCGTCAGGCCACGTGCTTTGAGCAACCCGCAACGGGGCGATTACAAGCGTCGGTGAATCATCCGCGAGTGCAAATGCCTCGATCGCTTTAAGCGTCGATACAGTTTTACCGAGGCCCATGGGGACAAAAGCATTACAACGCTCCTTATCGAGAATGTGATCAATGATCAGCTTTTGGTAAGGGCGAAGTTGCATCAGCAGTGCTCGGCCCCGTACACGATACCCATAGCGGCACCGGCAAGCGCCGAGAGCAAAATAATGATGAAGATCAGCATGGCTCACTCCTTAGCGATTGGATGAAGCGATCGACGCCTTCTTTACTGTCGATCACGAACACGTTACAACCCGCCGCGAACAACTTCTCATGCTCGCGCGCCTGATCATCTCGCAGCACCTTGCCGGGGGCCTTCAACTCTACGAAGTACACCCAGCCGAAGTACACCACGATCCGATCCGGCACACCCTTGTGGCCGGGACTTGTGAACTTGCGTTGCAGTCCGCCGACTTCCCGCACGCGGCGAATGAAGTACTGCTCAATATCCCGTTCCCGCATGATATTCAATCGCCTTTTCGAGATCAGCTTCGCAAATCGAGATGTCGCGCGCAGCGCGGCGGAAGTCCACGTCGAGCTTTGCCCGCTGGACAAGATCAAGCCCGCTGGTGTTTTGCATCGCAAACGCGTTAAAGCGCATGCCGGCAAGGCCTAGTGTTTCAGCTATTTTGTAGACATCGTCGCTCATCCGCGCCACCCAATCAGCAGGCCGATAAGAGCCATCACGATAATGGCGGCGACAAGGCACAGACGTTCGTGCTTGCGGCAAACCGCGATATCGTAACGATGATACGGGCCAAACGCCTGCTGTACGCTGCGAGGCGTCGGGCGGTAATGCCGGTTGTCTTTTGAGAACATGCTTACTCCTTAACAAATTCAATGAACTCAATGAACTCGCCCTTCGTGTTCAGGACGTACCACGTGTCAGCTTTGATACCGTTCTCGCCGACATAGGCGACAGCGATGCGCGGTCGGTTATCGTCATCCCAGCGTAGTGCGAAGCAGCAACCTTCCGCCCCCCTTGGCGCGCGCCCCTACGCCGGCTGCCATCGCCACACCGTGCTTCCCATTTATTTCCTGCGTGCTGGAGTAGCCGCTCGCTGCCTGCGTGCTGTGGTCGCCGCTCGCTGCCTGCGTGCTGTAGTAGCTTTCCGTTTCGGTATCCTTGACATCCTTCACCAGATCCACCACGAACTCGATTGCGTTGGTTACGATCTGCGGGATGCCGATCTCGGCTTTAACCGTGATTCGGCCAGACGCGATCTTGGAGTCCTGACCTTCACGGTTCAGTTCACCAGACAACTCGACGACACAGAAACGCGAGTCCGTAACCGGGTAGTACGTCCACATGTCCAACGGGTTCTCGCACGCATGAAAGCCAGATTCGCACGCAAGCACCTTGCCAGCGTGCTCATAGGTCTTGCCAATCTCATATTGGAAGCCGCGGCATTTCAAGTCCTTATCGAACGCCTTATACGCCAAGACTACCTTCGTTTCTTGTGTCATTTTCGTTTCCTTCGGTTGTGTTTGTGATTCCACTATAGCAGTTGCAAAACAGAAAAACAATCACTCTTTTCTATAGCGGAAACCCTCGAATCCAGCAGCGGCAAGCGGCAAACCTGGGGCCCAATCGTGCGGCGCTGCCATGAAGTACGAAAGAGTCTTCGCGTCGCGCAGATTGTTGTCCGGCGTGTACGTAATCAGTTCATCGTGCACCCGCATACGGATGCTGTAGCCTTGCTTCACGATTCGCGGCATGTGATAGAACATCACGTCGCGCGCGATCGCCTGACAGAGATTTTCGAACAGCTTGCCGCCATAAGTTGTCAGGCGTTGCCACTTACGCGAATACTGATTCATACCCATGTACGAAATTGAATTGCCCGCACGCGGTGCGGCGTAGGACAAATCTCGCCCGCTAGGCAACTTTACGCGCAGCCAATTGTCTTCTCGCCGGAACACGATCATATTCACGCGAAAGTCAGTGTGCGGTTCATTGATCGCGGCTCCCGCTGCGTCTTCGAGTTTCGCCCAAATCCCGGATATCTTCGGGTTTGCCGCCCGCCACAGGCGTTTGATCGAGTCGCAAACACAAAACGTGTCGTGCTCCAGGCCGTACGTGTTTCGCTTCGTGTCAATCGACCAGTTCCAGAAGTTCTCTGCCTCCGCCCATACGTGACCAGGAATTGCCTCGCGCCCCACGCGTGCCAGCTCGTCCAAGTCAATGCCGTAAGTCGCGGCTCCGGTCAGGAAGGCCCCTACGCCGCCCGCGTAGGCAAGCATGAGCTCCATTACCTTCCCGATCTGACGAAGTTTCTTGGTGACCGATCCGGGGCTCACGCGAAACGCTTCCGAGTAAGCCTTGATGTAAAGGTCTGGCCCGGTCCCCGCGTCGTAATCCCGAAAGGCCTGGAGTTTCCACTCTTCGCCCGCAATCCAGGCCGCGACACGCCCTTCGATGTTCGCCAAGTCCGAGACAACAATCTTCCGACCCGGCGGCGCGATAATGACGCCGCGCATCGTGTTCGCGCACAGTTCCATCACGTTGTCGGTCACTAGATCGGCGCAGCCCGCCTTGATCGCTTCGATACCGGTTTCGATCTCTTCCGCTTCGAGCGTCGGGCGCATCATATTGCCCATTTGCACCAGGCGGTGAGCGTCGCGACCGGTGCGACCGGCGCCGTTGAACTGGATGCCGCCCTTCAGGAACCCATCTGAGCTAGTAGACCGGATAATCCGTTTAAACTTTGACACTGAACTTGTGCTGGCCATGAGTCTTATAGACAACAGCTCTCGTACACCGTCCGGTAAGGATGAGTCTGCCAGTCGGCGTTCAAGAGTTGCGGATTGCATGTCGGGTAAAGAGACGCCGTGTTCTGCAAGTATGAATTTGAGAAGGGCGTCTCTTTGAGTGGCTGAAGATACCACTCCGCTCGTGGCGTCGTGAGTTCTTCCCGCGAGCGAAGTTTGCTCCGCGCCCACTGCTTCAATTGCAGCCTTTGCAAGTTCGAGATCGACATATACACCCTCGTTATTAATTCGTTGGTCGAGTTGCCAAAGTTCCATCTCCTTGGCGTTATTCGGGTAATTCCACTTCGGCATCTTCTGATGCAGGATACGCATCGAAGTAATGTCCGACTTCGCGTACTCAACAAACCGCGTCCACTCTTCAGGATGCGTCTTGCGAGTCTTGCGCCGCAACTTCTGGTTAGCGGGTTGCGGCATGCAAAACATGCGCATGAGTTTGCGGCCTTCCTTGCTCTTCGCGACATCAGCGTCCAGCTTGAAGATCTCGCAAAGCGTACCGAGTGAGCCGGGCAGCCCGTGGCTGAAGGCTTGCACCATGGTGTCGCGGTGTTGACTTTCGTTTTGCATACGCGTCTGAAGCGGCGAGATTGCGCGCTTCAGCACAATACGATCAAACATGCCCGAATTATGGCCCCAGTATTCAGTGCAGTTAATCAGTGCCAAGTCCAGAGTAGTCGGCATTGCTCCCGGCGCTGTCAGGTCCCAACACTGAACCGGACCGTCATCTATCGCCCACGCGAACAGCAGCACTTCAGCCTTTTCCGCGTATCGGTGCGCGCCGTCGTTAATCGGCGTTTCGGAATAGGTTTCGAGATCCCACCAGAGCTTCATACGAGGTCCGAATATTGATCTTCAGGTTCGACGGAAAATTCCGCATGTACTTCGTCTTTTTCGCGCTTCATTTCTGAACCGCGAATTTCGTAAGCGGCCTTTAACGCCACGCCTGCTTTTTCAAACTTCAGTAGGTATTTCACGCACGACAGAAAAGAACCTTCGTGCACGGCTTTTTTTGTCCCGCAACGATTACGTAATAGGCCATATTTCACCAAGTGTAATTAGCAGTTAGCATATGCGCACCCTTAACACCGCTCGGTATGGTGCTGCCGCTATTAGTGTTTTCATTTTTGATCTCCTTCAGCAAGCCCCGAAGGGCTTACCGGGTTACGCGAGGTCGTCTTCCGCGTCGATGGCATCGAAACCTTCATCGGAAGGTCGCGATGCGCCGCCGAAGCTGTCGCCCGGACCGTCGAACTGCACGCCCAGGAGCCCGCAACGCATACCGCTATACGTGCCTGACTGTGCCCACATCTCTACCTTCGCGTTCACATAGCAGCCGGCGTAGATTACGCCTTCGGAACCCGTCAGGCGAAGCGCTTTACCGAAATGCTTGGAGTCAGGATCGCCATCCTTGATGTTGTGGAGAAAGAGCGGCGCACCGTCCTTCTGCTTGCGAATCGCGGACAGCGCGAACATGTTCTCGAAGCCGTCGTAGATTTCGCCGACTTTGTCTTTCTTGTTTTTGATGTACGAAAACTTGTTTTTGTTCGTGCGCATGTCTTCAAGGAAGGCTTCAGCCTTTTTGCCCCATGCGGCGGTCGCTTCACCGTTGATCGCGGCCTGAATCGCCTTATCGTTAGCGCTACCCGGCTCAACGATCAGCGTGCACGAGTGGCGGAAGTCGCCTTGGCCTTCGTACTGCGCCGGCGTGAACAGGTCGTCGATAAACGCGATGCGCACGTGCTTGAGTTGAACAATGGTTCCCATGATTTATTCCTTAACAGAGTGAGTCAATATCTTCAGAGTCGTCAACGGTTTCAAAACCGTCTTCAACCGGTTTGATTTCAATAGCCGGACGTTTGTCCGAATCGAGTACGACATGCGGCTTGCCTTCCGGCTGGACGATCAGCGCTTCGATCTTCTTCAGACGTCGCGGTTGATCCTTCAGCGCTTCGAGAATCGGCTTGGGGCCAAGCAGCTTGAACGAATACATCTGCTCAAGCTTCAGTCGGAAGCCCTTCATCATCGTTTCGGCTTCCTCGTCGTTCGCCCACGAGCGATTACCGCGCTTGCCCGCGACGACCTTCACGCCTGGCACTTTGCGGCCCGCGAACATCTCTAACTCGATGCGAGCGCGCACGGCTTTGATCCAGTCCTCGACCAGTTCCAGTTCAGCGAACTTAGGGCCGAGTTTTTCAATCGGGATCAGATCAACCGGGATCGGTTCCAGCGTTTCGAAATCCGATTCAGTGATCGCCTCCACTCTCGCGAGGAGTGCCGGGCAAACCGCTTTTGCTTTGCACCACATGCAAGTCTTCTCGGAAGGCGCGAAGTCCTCTTCCTTCAAAGCACGCTCGCCAACCAGCTTGTGGATCAGGATGGCCTTCTCAAACTTTGGACGCGCGTCCGATACCCAGGCTTCCAAATCCTCGACCGTGAGCGTCCATTCGTTGCCGGTCCTGAGCGGCTGCTCAATGACAATCGTGATTTCCTTGAAGTCTTCGACCAAGCCGAACTTCTGCAATGCCCCGTGGCCGTACATCATGCCTTGGGGATTGTTCTCGGCATCGACTTCCTGATAACCGAACTTCGCGTCAATCACGTCCGTTGTCGCGTGTCCGTCAGGCCACGAGATGATCAACACGATATCCGCACGACCGGTCGCGCCTTCTTCGCCGGTAATCTGGCTAACAGGCACATCCTGCTCGATCTCGACAGTAACGGCGCAGCCTTGCGCTTCGTAATTCGCGATGCGATCGCGCACGTTGCTGACCACGGTTTGCACGTCGGCGGCGAACGACTTGTCAACCGCATGACCTTTCTTCAGTACGTGACCGAGATATGTTTCGGCATCCTTGCTGAACGCAAGGCACATACTCAGCAGTTCATGCTTGTCGGTTCCGAGATCCGCAGCCTTCGAGCTGCCGTCCGGTTGTCCCTTCTCCATCGCCAAAGCGTTCGCGCAGTTCAACACGCGATGCGCCGATGACGGGCTCGCTAGCGCGTGGTAGTCGTCAGGCATGGGATTCTTCCGGGTTGACTTCGCCGGCCGCGACACGCGTTAGGTAGGCAACGGCTTCGGGCCACTGTGCTTCCTTCAATTCCTTGCCATTCGCGACGCCGAGACGGGAAAGCGCTGCAACCGCCTTGTCTTTGGACTCCTTGCCAATCGCGATGATCAGCTTCCTTACGTCGTCATAAATTACCGGCGCGGATTCGGGCTCGGAAGGCGGCGAAGTGTCGGTAGTGGGCTTCGACTTTTTTGAGTCGGCGATTTCCTCTTTGATGATTTCCTGCTCGCGCTCCTTGATCTTCTCGGTTACGTCTGGCGTAAAGGTTGGCTCGCGAACGACTACCCGGCTGCTTGTAACCAAGTGCTGATTCAGGGCGTAAGTAAGCGCAAGAACCGCTTTCGTCAGTTCTTGAATGTCATTCTCTAACGGCATATGTCTTTCTCCAATCGGTTGATGGGTAACGCAAGAAGGAATTTAGGCGCGAAAAACTGCGCTGTCAAGGTAAATTCGCACTTGCGCAACCATTTTGCAATTGCTATAGTGCAGTCACATAAACCCGAAGGAGAAAAGTATGAAAGCATTTCGTGGTGACCCGGCAGTAAAAGAGAAGTACCTGGCGCGTCTAAAAGCCCATCACGCGGCTGATGAAATCATTCAAGGAACCGGTTACGACGGTTCGCACGGCTGCGCAGTAGGATGCACGCTCAACAAGTACGATCATCTCGCTTACGAACACGAACTCGGCTTGCCGCAGTGGCTTGCCCGACTTGAAGACAGGATTTTCGAAGGGCTTCCGGCTGTTGAAGCTCAGCGATTTGCGGTTGACTTCCTGGAAGCCGTACCCGTTGGCGCGAACGTCGACAAAGTACGTTGGCATCTCGCTATTCAACGGCACACACAGGCGCGCGATAGCCTGCTCAAGAATAAAGAACCATATGCGGTTCAGTGCGTTGCCGCTATCGAGCAGGTAATAGCGTATTGCGAGCTTGAAATCCTCGGCTCGGCGGCGGAGTCGGCGGCGGCGGCGCGGTCGGCGGCGGAGTCGGCGGCGGAGTCGGCGGCGTGGTCGGCGGAGTCGGCGGCGGAGTCGGCGGAGTCGGCGGAGTCGGCGGCGTGGTCGGCGCGGTCGGCGGCGCGGTCGGCGGCGCGGTCGGCGTGGTCGGCGTGGTCGGCGGAGTCGGCGGCGTCGGCGGCGTGGTCGGCGTGGTCGGCGGAGTCGGCGGCGGAGTCGGCGGCGGAGTCGGCGGCGGCGCATTTTCAGTGGGAAGCCAAAACGCTTCTCGAATTGCTCCGCGCAGCTCCGCAGGCCGCAGAATGACAATCGCGAAATACAAAGACTGGATGGCGAAATCCGCTATCGATGAGAAGCGAGAACTTGCCATCAAGGCTCGCACGTCGCTGTCCCTGCTCTACCAATTGGGGTACGGAACGCGGACGGCGAGCCCCGAGTTGGCGGCGCGCCTTACGCGCGGTATCGCTTCGATCAACAAGCGCAAGCGCCACGCCCCCTTGCCGGAAGTGGCGCAAGGTGATTTGTCGCCTGTATGTGCCAAATGCCGTTTCTACAAGGAGTGCGAACAATGACATCTCCCGCCCGCTCACCGATCTCGCAACCGACGCCTCGCGCATCGACGCATAACGCCCCGTAGTCCGCGCACCTACTGCGACAAATCGAGAGGAAGTGATGAAACGCCATTACATCCGCTGTACGTTCCTCGACACAGATGGAGACACATCGTGGAAATTTCTGACGTTGCCTAACAAACCCGAAGTTGAGTTTATGACGACAAATTACGACCTTGCCTGTGATATTGCAAATGCATTGCAGGAACAGGACGAAACACAAACCTACGATATATGGACGGTATGAGAAATGAGGCAATGGATGCTTGTTTTGCCTGCCTTCGTCTACATACGTCTTGTACGTCGCTATGGCGAGCGCTTCTGGATTGAGCCGAGAACAGCGTGGCGATCTGGGATTGAGGCGGCTTATGACGGGCACACGGTGTTGGTAAAGCTAAAGGGGAATAGTGATGATTGAATTCGATTACTACGTCGTAGAGAAAAATACATTGCTCGTGGTCGCAGGATTCAACGATTACATATCAGCCGTGTGCTTTAGGGATGCCGAATGCGATACAGATCGATTCAGCGTTTTCTCTTCGCGCGCCCTGAAGAAGCGAAATGCACGCGTTATTCCGGAAACAGTGGGGATAACGATCACGTCGGTAGACCCGACGATTCTCAGCAGAAACAGTGCATAACCCCGCAAACGCTCGCAGAGGCGAAGCGGAAAAAAGTGATAGACTAGCCCCGATCTCCTTCGGTTGTTCTTAGCCCGCCTCGCGCGGGCTTTTTCTTGCGCGCTGCGTTTTAGAGGCGTATGCTTCCCGGACACCGTTGGACAACAGGAGATCACCCGTGCTTATCCCCATCGCCGATGTTCTGGCGCTCATACCCATCGCCCGCTCCACCCTCTATCTCCGCATGGCGGAACCCGACTTCCCGAAACCCGTTCGCGTCGGCGGACGCGTGTTTTGGAAGCAGGAAGAGATTCTTGCCTATATCGATTTCAAGAAAGATTCTGCGGAGGCGTAATGGTCGCAGTTCTTTTCGCCCGAAGAGACAGCGTTTATAAGACATTTCCTGATTGCGATGTCTTCGACGCCGACAGGGATGCGCTGAACTACTCCGGGGGGCAGTCGATAGTCGCGCACCCTCCCTGCCGTGCTTGGGGCCAATTGGCGCATATGGCTAACCCGCGCCCTGGTGAACGTGAATTAGCTTTATGGGCGGTTGACATGATCCGCCTTCACGGGGGTGTCCTCGAACATCCGCGCGCATCTCGTTTGTGGAAAGAAAAGCCGTTGCCGCCGGTCGGGGAGCTTGACGCTTGGGGCGGCTTTACGCTTCAAGTGCGCCAGTTCGATTGGGGCCACAAAGCCGAGAAAGCCACTAAGCTCTATGTGTGTGGTTGCGACCCCGCAGACGTGCCGCCGCACCCTGTTCGCGTAGGCGAACCGCGATTTGTTGTCGGAACTAGTGGTCGGCGTAAAGATGGTACGCGTTTGGGCGGTCGGCCCGAAATACCGAAAAGTGAACGAGAAGCGACCCCTCTTGCATTCGCTGAATGGCTGGTCGAGCTGGCTGGATTGTGTCGCGCACCTATCGGGGATCTCTGCTAATGCCGCAATACTTCAAAGACCTGGGCGAGCAGCTGCTCGATCACGGGTACCTGATCGTGCCCCTGCCGCCAGGTAGTAAGGGGCCGCGCATCAAAGGCTGGCCGTCTCTCGCGCTCGACAAGCCCGCATTTCACCGGATGGCGGCTAACGGGTCGGCGGACGCTGGCATCGGCGTACTGGCCCGTTACACGCCCGCCATCGACGTGGATATCCTGGACAAGAGCGCCGCCGACGAGATGTCCTTGATCATCGATGAGATCTTCGCCGGCCAGGCTCTCATGACGCGCACGGGGCGGGCACCCAAGTTCCTGATTCCATTTCGTTCTGACGACCCTTTCAAGAAACTTACCTCCAACGTCTACACGGATGGAACCCATGACCACAAAATCGAAATCCTGGGCGATGGCCAGCAGTGGGTCGCCTACCACGTGCACCCTGAAACCGGAAAGCCTTACGAGTGGTGGGATGGATTGGGAGACGCTGGAATCATGGGTTCGGCTCAGTCAGAGCTTCCTGCACTTTCCCGATCAGACGCTCAACGCGTTATTGACGCATTCGAAGTACTTGCGGCGACGCGTGTAGCTTCAGGTGCTTGGCGAGCGAAGGATGTGGGGCAGCGCCCGGACATTCGCGAACGAGGCGGAGATGATCCGTTCTCTGTTTATTCGGAACCAGTGGGTAAATCCGAAATAGAAGTACGCGAACTGCTTGCACGGCACCCGAACGAGGAAGCGGATTACGACCACTGGTTCAAGGTGCTCGCAGCCGTCCACCACGAGCTCGGCGACGCCGGTGAGGATATCGCTCGGACGTGGAGCACTGAAGCGCACAAGCACACCGACGAGAAGTTCGACCTGACCTGGAATTCGCTCGGGCGCTACACCGGTCGTCAACTCACGCTTCGCAGTTTGCTGAAAGGCGAGAAACCGTCCGCGCCTGAGAAGTCGCTTGAAGGCAACGAGTTCGTGCAGGCGGCGCAGTTCGCATCCGAGCAGCGCATCGAGTGGCTTGTTAAGAAGGTGCTGCCGAAGAGTGGTTTGACGATCATCTACGGCGAACCAGGTTCGGGTAAGTCGTTCTTTGCGCTGGATTTAGTTGCCCACGTGGCGCGTGGCTTGCCTTGGCGGGGCCTACGAACGAAGCAGTGCTCGGTAGCGTACGTCGCGGCGGAAGGCGTTGCAGGCTTCGGCAATCGCCTCAAAGCCTATGGCGAAGGCCACGGCGTTGATCTGTCGGTGTTGCCTGTGTACGTACGCGGCGGGCAGCTGGCAATCAAAGAACAGGCGGTCGCGATCGTAGACGCCGTGCTTGGCTTGCCGCACGTCGGGGTTATCGTTATCGACACGCTCGCTGCCGTGACCCCTGGCGCGAACGAGAACGTATCCGAAGACATGGGCGTCGCTATCGAACGCGCAAACTTCATCATCCAATCGACCGGCGCGGCGGTCATCCTCATCCACCACTCGACGAAAGACGGCGGCACCCTGCGCGGCTGGAGCGGTTTGCTCGGTGCCGCCGACTCGACCATCAAGATCGAGCGCAGGGATGATAAACGCACGGCGCACATCGAGAAGATGAAGGAAGGTGAGGATTCGGGTAAATACGGCTTCAAGCTGCGGATTGTGGATCTCGGGCAGGATGATGATGGCGATCCGGTCACAAGTTGCGTTGTCGATGAGTCAAAGGATATTGCTGAAAAAGGCAATAAGAAGGAACGCAAGCCGCGCTCAGGTGACTTCGAAACTTCCGACAACTACATCAAAGCGCGAGACTTCCTCGCGATTATTGAGCGCGCGATGGGCGTCGGTGTTGACGCATCGATGACCGAAGATGAGATTGTGGAAGCTATCCAAGCGGACCCTAAAACTAACGAGATGGGCCAGGACGACTACCCGCCACGGCGTTATATCACTCCCACGTTGCGGACCCTAGTGCAAAAAGGCAAGATTTGCAGGGAGGGCCGCGCCATAAAGCTTTGCGCGTGATTTGTCGTACCCTAGCGGACCCTAGCGGGCCCTAGCGGACGTTACCTACTTACCCTAGCGGACCCTACGGACCCTACACCCCTGTCTTTAGACAGGGTAGGGTAGGGTCCGAAATTACTTACGGAGTCGTAATGTTTCTAAGATTGCGTATTTCTGAGACAGGCGGAGCGTATTACGTGAACTCAGACTTGATTCTGTATTTCGGCAAGCGCCACGAAGCAACCGAGATTCACCTGGTCGGAGGCGAGGTCCGCCGAGTGCGTGAAACGCCTGCCGAAATTCTCAAACAACTGGCGGAGGCGAAGTGAAACGCGATTCGGTTTTGTGCGTGGCGTGCGGCAAGCCGTTCGATGTTGGTTTGCTCCAGCTAGTCCGCTGGTCGGGGCCGCTCTGGTGCGGGCCATGCGTCGCGAAGGCTGATGCGGAGCTAGTACAGGCCGCGCAGCGGGCCGCAAGGGTCGGGGAGGTACTAGGAGAACGGTAGGAAGAGAAACGGCCCTTAGCGGGCCGTTTTGCTTAGTGCAGTTGGGCGTAGCCGAGGATCAAGCCGGGGTTGGCGTCCAGTAGCGCATCGCGGTCAGTGAAGGCGCGGTCCACTGCCAGCTTGTCGGCCATGGCTTCGAGGCTTGGGGCTTTGTCCGAGCGGATGTAGCCGACAGCGACATCACCAGGCGTGAGGATGACGTAGGTGATCATTGCAGCGTGATCCGGGAGTAATCGACGGTGCGCCGCAGGGCCCAGTGGCGAAGCGCCTCGGGCAGCCACATGTCGAAGCAGGCGGATTCGAGGTAGGCGTTGGCGAGCGGGGTGATGACTGTGTGCAGTCTGCTGCAAGTAGGGGTCACTGTGATCTCCTTGAAAGAGATTTGACTATAGCAGTTGCAAAACGAAAAGCAATTAGCGCGCTAACTAATCGCGCGCACGCTATTCGCGGAACGCCTTGTCACGCAAGCGTGACTTAGGGTTTGCGATTTGATTTATAGGGCGAAGCGAGCACCGATGCGCGCCTCGAAAACATCGATTGTGAACGGTCGTTCGTCAGCAGATTGAAAGCTAAACTGTAATGATAACGTCAGCTTGCGAACAGGTATGAGCGCGCATAATTTGCGCATTCGGTTCACTACCTGCCTTTGAGCCTTACCCAGTAAGGCTTTGCGGGTTAGGGTAGTAGTTGACATAATGGAGATTATCAATCTAATTGCGCAGTCAACGATTGATTATCAGCCCGGATGAGAATGATTCTTAACTCTGGGCCCCGGCGAGGCGGGACGGCGGACGGTGGGAATTTTCGTACCCCCCATTCCCGATTCGCGAATCGAAAAAACACGCATGAGTTAAACTCGCGAAAAACCACGGGTTTGAAAATGGCATCACTGACCAGCGCAGGCAATCTGCGCATCATCTCGGAAGACCGCGCGCTGGCAAGCGCCATGGTGTTCCCGCATCGCCACCCGCAAGCCTCACCCCCGGCGCACGTGGAGGTGATGGACTTGTGGCGCAGCCAGGACGAGTTCGTTCTGATCGAGATGTTCCGCGAAGGCGGCAAGTCCACCCTGTCCGAGGAATTCCTGCTGCTCGAAGCGTGCTTCCAGAATTTCGGTTATTGCATCATCCTGGGTGAGACGTACACGAAAGCCTGCCAGCGCCTGGAAGCGATCAAGTTCGAGGCGTTGAAGAACATGAAGCTGCTCGCGCTTTTCGGCAAGTTGCGCGTGGCGGGCAACGTGTGGAACGAGAATCAGATCGAGCTAGCGAATGGCGTCATGATCGAGGCGCACGGCTGGGAAGAGGAAATTCGCGGCTTCAAGTGGCACGACTTGCGTCCGGACCGTTGCTACCTGGACGACGTGGAGAACAAGGAGCGCGTGAAGGACAAGACGGCAGTGGACGCCTCGATGCGCAAGATTTATCTTGAGCTCATGCCCGCCATGGACAAGGAGAAGGGGAAGATCCGCGTGACGGGAACCCCCCTGGCCGAAGACTGCATGATTGTGCGCATGAGGGAAAACCCGGATTGGACCTCACGCAAGTACCCGATCTGCAATGGCGATATCGATGACCCGAAGACGGCGGCGACCTGGCCCGAGCGCTACCCGATGGAGTGGATTCGCAAGAAGCGGGATCAAGCCGAGCGCGCGGGGCAGTTGCGCGGGTTTTTGCAGGAGTACATGCTGATGGCGATCGGCAGCACCGACAAACCGTTTGAAGAGAGGCACATCCATGAAACAGCGGTTGACCCTGCGCCGTGGCTTCCTAAGACTCTGGTGGTGGACCCTGCCCGTACTGCTAACGTGGCTAGTTCTGACCGGACGGGCAGAGTGGTTCTTTCTCGGCTCGCCACACGCATATTCGTGCACGCCAGTTCCGGCGAGTTCTGGAAGCCCGACCAGATAATCGCGGATGCGTTCGATACGTCGGAACGGTTTGAGGGGGCGACGGTCGCCATCGAGAAGAACAGCCTGGACGAGTGGTTGCTCCAGCCGATGCGCGCGGAGATGTTGCGACGCGGAGAGAGTTTGCCGCTCAAGGCGCTTCAGGCACCGCAAGACCGGAGCAAGGAGCAGTTCATCATGGGGCTGCAACCTTTTTTCGAAGCGGGCGATATTGTGCTGGTGGGCGGACGCGGCGCGCATGCGCAGCTCGTCGCCGAGATCCAGAACTTCCCAAGCGGAAAGAGGGATATCTTGAACGCCTTGGCCTATGCGCAGCGAGTGTTTTCCGGGACGGTGGTCTATGAAGACTTCGGCGAAAAGAATCTCACAAGCGAGTACGAACCGAGTGCGCGAGACGCGCTTGCGATTTGCTTTAACGCCACTGGAAACGAAACTACTGCTGTGCTCCTGGCTGTGGAAGGCGAGCGCCTTGTGGCTGTCGCCGACTGGATTTCGCCTGTTTCCCCGGCGCAGGCTGTTCCAGACGTTATGCAACTTGTCCGCGCAGCGTTCCCGCGCGCTCGCGTCACAGCGTGGCTTCCGGCAGACGTGATGGACCAGCAGGACCGCCTGCCGTTGATGGCGGCGTTGCGCGCGGCGGGGTTGGCACCCATGCGCGGCGCGTACGCCACGATGGCGCGCGGCACGCTTTCCCCGCTCATCCGCACCGAGATGAAGAACCGCCGGCTGTTCCTGGTCGATAGCAACGCCCGGCACACCATGAACGCGATGGCCGGAGGCTATAACTTTCCAATCATGAAGAACGGCCAGCAGAACACGGAACCTGAGCGCGGGCCGCACCGCACCCTGGTCGAAGGGCTAGAGTGCGCCGCGTATGTGATTTGCTCCAACGCTGGCAATTCCTTGCCGGATGACTTACATTCTGGTACTAACGCCCAAGGGCAACCCTATTTCACCTCTCTCCCACGGAGATAAGTCATGGCCGTCTCGCGCACGATTCACCCGAAAGCCCCTTCGCAAAAACCGACCGACTTCTACAAAGGCGTGCAGCAGGGCGGCGCGTACGGCAAGCCGCAAAGCGTGCCTGAGAAGTTGCCTTCCGGCCCGATGCGCGAAGTGATGCGCAAGAAAGGTTTGTAATCATGGAAGGCAAGAAAGGCCGGATGAACCGGGTTTATACGGCCCCCGGTAAGAAAGCCCCGGAAGCTGCGATCAAGAATGGCGGTAAGTCGAAAGACCCCGCCATGAAGGGTAGCAAGCCCCCGAAGACTCCACGCATGGGCGGTTGAGATGGCGACGAAGAAAGACAAAAAGGGCGAGAACGGGCGCAATTGGTCGGAATCTGTTGATCTGCGCTCGGGCAACCCGTGGGGCGGCAAGAAGACGGATACCACCTACGGTCGCACGTCCAAGAAGCCGGAAGAGGACGACCGACCGGCACGCGTCGGTAAGGACCGGAACACCGGCACGACTGTCGCGAAGCGCCTGGCCGGTAAGGTTATCGGCTGATGGAAGCTAAAAAGGTCTGGCCAATCGCAGAACTTCGGGATAAGAGCGTCTTGGGGAGCGCGTTGCAGGACGAGCTGTACGATGTGATAACTAGTGAGAAGTTTGACAACATGTCAGTCTCGCAGACTATCGGCGTGCTTGAATTCCTGAAGTGGAACCTGATCAATGGCGCGTAAGAAAAAAGAAGACAAGAAACCCGACGAGCCCGTAATCGAGATAGTCGATTCACGGGCTATCGACGCTGAGAAGACAGGCGAAGAGCTAGAAAATTGGGCTGAAGATCAGACTTCGGACGCCTACCTTGAGGCAGCAAAGCTGTATCCCAAGATCCAGAAGTGCTACGAGAATAAGCAGCAGCAATCGGATTGGGTGGAAGAGTACTGGAACATCTACAATGCCCGACCCGACGAAAACCAGCAGTACACCGGCAACAGCCAGTGTTACATCCCCGCCGTGCGAGACGCCATCAACGCTCGCTGTAAGCGAACCCTCGCCACCCTCTTCCCCGCCAACTATAAGCACGTTGACGCCGTTGGCCCTGCGTCGGTTACGCCATTCCCTACGCTTGCACTCCTTGAGCATTACATCCGGAAGACGAATCTGAAGGATATCGTCCGCGCCGATTTGCTCTCGGGCGACGTGACGGGCCAGTGGTGCTTGTACGTGGACTGGATGCGTACGACGCGCCGGATCACCGAGCTGGTCAAGAAACCGCCGATCTTGTCTGACGATGAGGCAGGCGTGGAGGCGGAAGACGTAACGGTTGACGAAGAGTGGGACACGGAAGAGAAAGAGATTGTCGATGAGATGCCCGACATCTCACCGATGGCGGTTGACGATATCGCCGTCTACCCGCCGACCGTGAACGATATCGAACGCGCAACAGCCACCGCCGTGCGCTTGCGCTTGTCCAAGGAGTCCGTTCAGCAGTTCATCGACGAGGGTGTTTTCGTCGGTTGGAGCGCGAAGGAAGTCATGGACAATCTGAACGAGCCAGACGGCGGGCGTCAGAAACGCGTGCCGCAAAAACGCCGCACCGCTGATGCGGGCGTGCGCACCGAAGGCACCTATAAATACGCACTGGTCTACGAAGTACATGCAAATATCGAACTGGAAGAAGACAAAGGCAAAGAGCCTGTCTTCATCTACTACGCCGGTCCTGAAACGATTCTTGGCATTATCCGCAACCCATTTTGGACTAAGAAGCGCCCACTTATTTGCGCGCCAGTCGAACGCATCCAGGGGTCGTTTTACGGAATCTCGCGGGTAGAGCCGGTCAAGTACCTGCAATGGAATTTAAACGACTACTGGAACATGGGTCAGGACAGTGCGCAGTACGCGCTTCTGCCTATCGTCATGACTGATCCGCTCGCGAACCCCAATTACCAGAGCATGGTGATGGGGCTTGCCGCCGTGTGGCTGACGAATCCGCAGACCACGCAGTTCGCGCAGTTCCCGGCAATCTACAAAGACGCCGTAGGCTTGTGCAACGCGATCAAGTCGCAGATCCAGGAATCGATGGACGTGAACGATGCGATGCTCGGCAAGGCACCGCCGGGGCGTAAGAACCAGGCGCAAGCCGCCGCGCAAGCCCAGTCGCAAGAATCGAACATCATCGACCACGCCAAGCGGTACGAGGGCGTGATGCTCAATCCGCTACTTGAGCGCATGTTTGAGCTTGACCGCCAGTTCCGTACGAAAGAACTGACGGTCGTCACCATGGGTGAAGTCGGCGCACGCGCCAAGCAGGAAGAGATTCCCGTGCAGGCGTTCAGCGAACGTTATTTCTTCCGGTGGTGCGGTACGGCCTACCAGACTGGCATGCAACGCATGCAGCAAATGATCTCGTGGATGAACGTGTTGCGCGGCATTCCTCCGCAGCAGCTTGACGGACGCCGGCTTAACGTCGGCCCGATCCTGGAAATGGGCACCGAACAGATTTTCGGGCCTGAAGTCGCGCCGCGCATCCTGATTGACGAACGCAACCTGTTCCACGTCGATCCGGAAGACGAGAACCTGATGATGCATAACGGCATGCCTGCCGAGGTGCACCCGGCGGATGATGACCAGCGCCACTTGAAGACGCACATGCACGGCGCGCAAATGACGGGCGACCCGATCGGATTGTTTCGCGCGCACATTCAGGCGCACCAGCAAGCCATGCAGCAGAAGATGCAAAAGGCGCAAGGCGCGCAACCGGGTCAGCCCGGCGTACCGGGCGGCGGGCAACCCGGCGTAGCAGGAACACCGCGCCCCGGCGCACAACCCGGCCAGCCGCGTCCGCAGCAACCCCCCGGCGCAATACATCCTGACGCCATGGCCGACCCAGCGGCGGGGCCGCGATGAAGCCTTTCGTTGCGCGCTCCACCCCGTGGGGGACGATCCAGACCGGCGCACTGTTCGACCGCCTGACGCCGCTTGAGCAGCAAGCGGTAATCGCGCACGAAGAAGGGCACATCAGGTTTCACCATGCGCGCACCCGCTTTCGGTGGATACTGACCGGGAAAGCGTTCTTCCAGGCAGAAAGGTTTTACGCGCTGTGCGAAGAGCAGGAGATGGAAGCTGACCGGTACGCCGCTTGGCAAGGTCACGCAGCCGGCCTGATCACTTTCTTGTTTCGACAGGGCTTGCATGTAAAATCCGATGGGTACCCGACGCACAAACAGCGCATAGAGGCTATCCATGGCTGATGAGTTTCAGATTATTCCGCGCCAGGTGCGCTCCGCCGGCACAGATGTTCCGCCCGAAGAAATTCAGGCAGCGCTTAACTCGCTCGCGCAGCAAGTGCAAATCGCACTGAACATTCTCGCTACGCAATCGGAAACACCAACCGGCCCCGCCGGCGGCGATCTGTCCGGCACCTATCCGAATCCGACGGTCGCGGCAGTGCATGCGACGAGCGGCACTGCATCGGGCGTCGCGATTATTGCAAGCACGGTGAACAGCACCCCCGTAGGTGCGACCACGCCGAGCACGGGCGCTTTCACGACGCTATCCGCGACGACCCCCTTACCGATTGCGTCGGGGGGAACCGGAGCCAATACCGCAGCGACTGCGCGCACGGCTCTTGGGCTCGGCACGATCGCCACACAGAACGCGAACAGCATAGCGGTCACCGGCGGCACAATCGACAACACGCCTATCGGGCAGACGACCCCGGCGGCGGTGACCGCAACCACGCTCAACTCGACGGGCGGCGCGCTCAACGGCACCGTGGGTGCGGCTACGCCGAATACGGGCGCTTTCACTGCTTTGAGCAGCACTAGCGGCGCGCTCAACGGCACCGTGGGTGCGACTACGCCGAATACCGTTGCGGCGACGACGATCGTGGCTTCGAGCACGATCACGCCTTCGCAAACAGCGGGTATCGTCGGCACGACTACGGGTAACAACGCGAACGCGGGCAGCGTGGGCGAATTTATTTCAAGCAGTGTTTTGATCGGCGCCGCGGTACCGCTAACTTCGGGGACGCCTGCCAATATAACCAGTATTTCGCTTACAGCGGGCGATTGGGACGTGAGCGGAACGGTGGGGTCGACGTTAGGCGTCGCCACCAACACGACAGCTTACGTAGGGAGTGTGAGCACTACTTCAGCAACGCAAGCCGCTAATCAATCGCAATTTCTTTTATCAGCCGCTTTCAACGTCGGCGCAGGGCAGAACATCCCCACGGGGACTGCGCGCTTATCGCTTGCTACGACCACAACCGTATATCTCGTAACTACTGCCTTTTTCACCGGAGGTACGCTTTCGGCGTACGGTTACATATCGGGGCGCCGTCGCCGTTAATCATCAAGGAGAAAGTCATGACCGTAACTGTCACCGGTAATCTTGTTAAAGCTACCCTCATCGGGGGCACTGCGAGCGGTCCTGTCAGTGTTCCGGGGCTCGAAGTGGGCGACGTAGTCTTTACAGGAGTGTTCACCGTCGGCACGACGACTACGCCGACCGACTGGCAGCCTTTCATCTCGTCCTACGAGAAGGTTATTTCCGTAGCAGATGAGTTCCAGCAGATCAACCCAGGCGATTTAAGCGTCCTCTCACTTACCCTTTACCTGTTACGCGGGCTGTAAAAAGCGATTGCGTTGACAACTAGTAATAAACAGCATATAACCGGCGAAAGCCTTTCTAGGAGCGTATCGTGCGCAAAAACCGTTTGGCCGAACTGATCGGCTCGTTGTTCCCGGCGATTCAGGGCCAAACCCCGACACTCGCAGATAACGGCTCGATGCCGGATCAAATCAGCCTTATCAACGCCCTCATTTCAGTGAACCCCTGGCCGGCGACTTCCTATAATGCCGCGACCAACACGACCGGATTCACCGCAACGCAACAACAAGTTATGGCAGCGGAGCAGTCGTACTTGAACTTAACCGGTACGCTCGGCGCAGGCGCAGCGCTTACCCTTCCGACTGTCGCAGCCTTGCTCGCTACCCTCACCCCGCAACAGGCGCAAGTCGGCTCGACTGTTGTGCTTCGCGTCATCAATAGTTCGGGCGGCGCATTCGCGTGGACCGTCACCACGAATACCGGTTGGACGCTTAGCGGCACGCAAAGCATCGCGCAGAACACATGGCGCGACTTTATCGTTCAATTGACAAACGTCGGCACGACGCCTACCGCAACGATTCAGTCGGTCGGCACCGGCACCCAATCGTAAAGGCAAGACAATGAATAAGCTGCTTAAAAAGCTGCTAGGCCTTCTCTTTCCGGGGATTGACGGCGATGCTGATGACCTTCCTGACGACATTGACCCACCTGATTCCGTCGATGATGGTATTGACGATCTTCCTGACGATGAGTTGCCTGACGATCCTCCTGCACGGCAGACAGCATCGCGCCGTGATGATACTGCTGACCGTTTGGCTCGGGTGGAGGCTGAAGTCGAACGCAGAGGCCGCGCAGCGGAAGAGCGGGAACGTTCGACACGCGCACCAGCGGTAGACGCGGAGTTCCAGCGCGAAGAAGAGCGCTTGCGCGCCGCCGACGTGTCGGAAATGGAACGCTGGCAGATCCAGGCAAACCGCACGTTGCGGGCTACGCAAGCCGAAGCACGGCAAGCGATGTTCCAGGCACAAGACATGTCGGATCGCACGCGCTTCGAATCGAAGATCGCAAGCGAACCGCGCCGCGCGAAGTACACCGAGCGCGTGGAAGAGGAAGTCAGGAAGGCGCAATCGCGCGGTCAGATGGCTTCCCGTGAAGACGTGTATTACTGGATGCTCGGCAAGGATATTGCGGACGGCAAGCTGAAGCCCAAAGCGAAAGCCTCGCCGACAGCCGGCGTACCGCGCGGCCGGACGCCCGGAGTGCGCAGCGACGTTCAGCGAGGAGGGGCGAAGTCGGATCACGAAAAGCGCGCCGCTCGTCTCGCGAACATGAATATTTAACCCTGAGAGGAAACCATGTCCTTCCGTAAATTGGCCCTCCTTTGGGCTTCGCTGTTCCCCGGCGTAACGAATCAATCGACCAGCTTTACTGCTGACGTTGAAGCGTACATTCAAGAAGAAGTCGAACCGCTTGCGCGCCGCCAACTGGTCGCGTACCAGTTCGGCAAGCCGCTCAAGCTCGATACGAATCGCGGCACGACGTACACGGCTTCGCGCTACCAGCGCTTGCCGCTCCCGTTCGCGCCCTTGCAAGAAGGCGTGGCACCCCCCGGCGAAGCGATGACTTTGCAACAAGTCTCGGCCACCGCGCAAC
>Ga0302307_10000292_pt1 | contig 38426 bp, 18 predicted proteins | sample III_Palsa_E3_2_FD_200530 | JGI IMG/M metagenome (GOLD analysis project Ga0302307, IMG submission 200530) | Peat permafrost microbial communities from Stordalen Mire near Abisko, Sweden - III_Palsa_E3_2 | ecosystem: Environmental > Terrestrial > Soil > Palsa > Peat permafrost | place: Sweden... | reverse complement strand
GTTGCATTGAGATACCGGTGATCACAACGTTTTCGAGCCATCCCCCGTCAACCATCTCAAGACAGATACCAGCGATGACCCTCGAGTTGAGCGGGCTTTCTGCCGCATTGTGGATCGTGGAGTTCGAGAAGACGATATTTTCGCAGCCCGAGTAGGTGCGCGTACCGAATTTGAAACCGTTGCAGCACGAGGAAAGCGTGCAGTTGGTCACTGTCACGTTGCGCATCACGGGGACACTATCGCCATAAGGATTCTCGCTCTTGAGGCAGATGGCGTCGTCACCGGTGTCTATAGAGCAGTTCGCGATGCGCACATCGCTCGAGTTTGAGATATCAATGCCGTCGGTGTTGGGTCCGAAAACTGGGTTCTTGATGGAGACGCCGTCGACCACGACACCGACGCAGGACATTAGGCGCATCGTCCAGCCGGAAGCGTTCTCGATCCGCACCTGCTCGACGTGAAGATGACGGCAGTTTACGAACTCGAGCATGGGCGAAACGCGTGGCTTCGGCTTGAAGTAGAGTGACGCGACATCGGCCCACTGCTCATCGGGACTGTACTTGTGACGGCCCGATGGAATCCAAAACGAAGGACCTTGCCCGTCGATCAGACCGGTACCGCAAACGGTAATATTGTCGGCATCTTTCGCAAAGATCAGGTGGCGAGTGCTTGCATCGGCGTTTTCCGGGGGCCCCGCCTGCGCACTGTATTGCTTGACATCCTTGCTGCCGAGGATGGTAGCTCCGGCTTCGAGGTACAGTGTGACGTTACTCTTGAGGACTACCGTGCCGCATAGGTAGACGCCGGGACTGAGGTAGACCAGACCTCCGCCCTGGCCGTATGCGCGATCGATCGCTGCGTTGATGGCCGGAGAATCAAGTGACGTGCCGTCAACCTTTGCGCCGAAGTTCTGCGGCCGAAGCAATAAAATATTGGGCTCTACCGGGGGGGCGGCCCCAAATACCACACCGGCCTGAGCGATCCCGGCTGCGCTCAGAAGCTGTAGGACTGCGCGACGATTCATTAGGAGTCCCAATTCTGTCTAAATGGTTTGACTGGCTACCTGGTCGAAGGTCGTATCCTTGGCGGCCCGCGACCAAAAGATGCGTAAATCGCTGACGTTGCGGAGGACGAAGTTGGGCTGCGCGGGGGCGGTGATTGCGAAGAAGTCAGCGCGATGCACATCCTCGAGCCAGAACGCAGGCCGGGGATCGGGAGCGGACGACGCGATCTCTACGTGCGACATTTCGAGGTTCTTGAGATGACGGATGAAGAATCCCTTGGAGGGTGTGGGGCCGAAACGATTGGGGTCGGGATAGGCATCTTCGATCTCGGGAACCTGAAGGGTGTGCCAGTCGGGGAAGGGCTTGGCGCGGTCACCTGAGCCCACGGTCGTGGGCAGGCCGGCGTTAGCGAAGTAGCAGTTGTTGATCTTGACGTCTTCGATGAAGTTGGACGCGATTCCGGAGAGGATGGGGGCGGCGATTGAAGCGGAGTTGTAGCTGACGATATTCGAGATGAGGACGCGTCGCAGGGTGCCGGGGCGCATGGTCTCGGCGGGGCCGCGGTTGCGGCGGTTGAGGCGAAGGAAAATAGGGGCATCGTCGGTGTCGCGGAGGGTGATGTTCGAGATGGCGATATCCTCGGCGAACGCTCCATCGGCGGTCTCGATGGCGATGCCTTTCGAGCCTTCGAGTACGCAGTTGGAGATGGAGATATTGCGGAAGCCGCCGTTCGATTCGGTGCCGCACTTGATCCGGCCGTTGCCGTGGCCGCGGACGGACTTCTTCCAGGTCCCGTCGACGACGCTACCCATGACGTACGCGCCAGTGACGAAGCAGTTGGCGATCGTGACGTTTTCGGTGGTGCGGACGTAGCCGAGGGCGTAGCTGGATTTCGGGCAGATGCCGTCGTCGTACGGCGAGTTGACGGTGCAGTTGGAGACGCGAACGTTGTGGCAGCAGTCGATGTCGAAGCCGTCGCGGTCGGTGTCGACGAGGACATTATCGATGGTGAGCGTGTCGACGCCGGTGGCTAGCAAAGCGAAGTGGCCGCCTTTGAGGACGGAGAAGTCACGTAGCAGGACGTTGCGACAATTTTTCAGTGCGATGGTCTTGTTGCCGGCGCCGGGCTGCTCAGCCATGAAGACAGGGCCCGTAGCGCTGCCGTATCCTCCGCGCGAGAGGCCCTTGCCGTGGATGAGCCCCGGGCCGGTGATGGAGAAGTTGTTAATTCCCTCGCCGTAGAAGAGGGAGTTGGCCCAGTGATTGTGGCCGTAGTCCTGGTAGCCCTCCCAGGGTTGGGCTGGGCCGCCGGGATCGTAGACCCCCCCGTTGTAGCCAGTAGCTTCGCCGGGTTTGGGTGAGTCGGCGGCGAGGATCGTACATCCAGGAGAGAGATAGAGATCGACCTTCGATTTGAGCTGGATGGTGAAGCAGACGTACGTCCCAGCAGGGAAGAGGAGGGTGCCCCCGCCGGCGGAAGCCACAGCTTCGATAGCTCTGTTGATTGCGGGCGTGTCCACCGTCTTGCCGTCGCCTGTGGCGCCGTAGCGCCGCACATCGTAAAGAGCGTCGGTCGCAGATGTCTCTGGTGTCTGGGCGAGGGCTATATGACCAACTGCGGCAGATACTATGGCAAGTGGCGAGAGTTTGAGAAGATCACGTCGGAACATCAAGTACCTCGGTTTATACAATGAACCATAAAAGCGAGCCCTGTTCGGTTTTTGTAAAGGTAGACGGAGCAGAAGGTCTTGTCAGTTGCCTCGCGGCTGTGACAACGCTGTCAAGCAATACGTCAAAATCTACAGTGAATTCATGGAAAGAGTCAATCAGTCAAAATGATAGGTGTTCCGTTATCTTGTGGTTCGGACATTCTCTCGTTCCTATAGGAGTGCGCGGAATGGTTAAACCCCTCGTACGACTGCTGCACTGCACGGTGCCACACTGGCGCGTTCTCATTCGAGGAAGGTATATCAGTCATGTGAATGCGTGAGCACCCATAGAGCGCTAAAGCTCACGCTGCGAGAGGCCGACATCTCTCGTGGGGATAAATCTGCCGGTGGTGGATCGAAGAAAGCGTGTGCCGAAAGACACCCTCCAATGACCTAACCGGCCAAGACTCTTCACCGTATTTCGGTCGAGACTTCGCGTTGCTTGACAATGGTTGATCGTTCTTTGTATACAGGTTGCCATCAAGCATGATGACATCGTTGTCATTGCCAAAAAAAAGCTGCCGCACTGGAAGGTAACGGATCCATTTGGCGGACCCAGCCTTCTTCAGGAGGTTTCACAATGCAACTCGTAACACCAATTGCCTATGGATCCAAGAGTGCACCACTGTCCCTCGGACCGGAGTCAGAGCTCTATCGGCAACGGCTTGGCCGAGGCAAACAGCTTCTCAAGTTCGTGAAGATACGTGGGTACATGAAAACAGCGCGCGTACCGCGGCTCGGTTATACGCTGCAAGCGCTCTCGGGCGTGCTTTTTTTCTTGCTGACCATCTCCGGACAAGCCCAGGTTGCCGGAACCGGAACCATCCAGGGCACTGTGCAGGACCCGACAGGAGCCTTGATTCCCAACGCTATCGTCACCTTGACGGACGTCGCCACCCACGTGAAACGCGTAGCCCAAAGTGATAGCAGCGGCACCTACACCTTCCCCAACATCAGCATCGGCACCTATGACGCCTCGATATCAGCAAAGGGATTCCAGACGTATGTCAAGAGCGGCAACGTGCTCGAAGTGGGTAGCAATATCGCCATCAACGCCACACTGACCGTTGGCAGCCAGGAACAGACGGTGCAGGTGGCTGCCGATGGTCTGGCGCTCCAGACCGAGGACGTTTCGTTCAAGCAGACCATCGATTCAACCGCGATTACCGAGATGCCTCTCAACGGTCGCCAGATGACCGGGCTCATCGTGCTCTCGGGTGGTGCCACGCCGGCTTCCGGAGGGGACTCTATCACCGGGAGCAAAGCCAGCTACGCTGCGATCGCTATCTCAATCGCCGGCGGCCAAGGAAACACAACCCAGTGGAAACTCGACGGCGGCGACAATAACGATTACATGTCGAATGGCAACCTGCCCTTCCCCTTTCCGGATGCTGTCAGCCAGTTCTCAGTCGAATCTACCGCTCTTGGCGCGCAGAACGGTGAGCACTCGGGCGGTCTGGTCAATGTCGTCACGCACTCCGGTTCCAACACCTACCACGGATCGGCGTTCGAGTTCATTCGCAACAACTATCTCGACGCCACGAATTTTTTCTCCAGTTGTACTCCGGTCGCTCCCCAGACGACCTGTAGCCCCAAAGATTCTTTGCACCAGAATCAATACGGCGGTACATTCGGCGGCAAGATCCTACGCGATAAACTCTTCGCTTTCGCGGGATATCAGCGTACCAAGGCCGATCAGAGTCAGGCGAGCACGACCGCCTATGTTCCAAGCCAGGCGAATCTCTTGGGGAACTTTTCCCAAAGCGATCCCACCGTCCAACTAGTAAATCCTCTGACCGGAGCTGCCTTACCCGGCAATCAGATCAGTCCCACGTTGTTTAGTCCCCAGGCGCTTGCGCTAGTCAAGATGCTTCCGACCTCTACTGCCGCTAACGGTCTCGTCCTCTATGCCATTCCCTCGCAAACCTCCGATAACCAGTTCGTCACCCGCGTCGACTACACGATCAACGCCAAAAATAACCTCTACGGGCGCTACTTTATCGATGGGTACCAATCGCCAGCGTTCTATTCTCCCACTAATATCCTTATCACTACGCAATCCGGCAACTCAGAACGGGTGCAGAGCTTCGTCCTCGGCGAGAACTATACCTTCAGCTCCAGCACCGTCAATTCAGCTCACATTACCCTTGCGCGCAGACGCAATGACCGCGGCTATAACCAAAACGACATCAACGCCACCGATCTAGGCGTGACCGCTTACCAAGCCGCGGATGCGGGCCTCTATCTCTCAGTAGGCAGCAAATTTACTTTGGGCTGCGGCACCTGCGCGGTCGCGCAGTTCAACGACAACTTCCTTGCAGTGGAGGACGAAGTCACAATGGTGCGAGGTAAGCACCAGATCGTCTTCGGCGGAGAGATCGTCCACAATCAGCTCAACGTTACGAATATTGCCAGCGGTAACGGCCAATTCACCTTCAGCGGCAACTACAGCATTAATGGGCCACACCCCAGCGGCCCACAGAAGACCGGAGACAACAATCTGGACTTCCTTATGGGGGCAATGAGCGCCTTCGCTCAGAGCAAGACCCAAGGCAACGCGTTGCGCGGGAACATCCCAAGCCTTTACGTGCAGGATACGTTTCACGCGACGCCACAACTCACTGCGATCGCTGGCATCCGATGGTCGCCGGACTACTTTCCCGTCGACGTCTTCAACCGGGGCACAACTTTCAGCCTGGCCGCTCTTCAAGCAAACCAGGTAAGCGTGGTGTATCCCACCGCCCCGGCGGGTACCTTCTTCTACGGTGACCCTGGAGTGACCCGGCAATTCACCCAAAACGCGCCTTTCCAGTTTTCTCCCAACGTGGGAATTGCCTATGACGTGACAGGCAAGGGCGATACCGTAGTCCGCGCTGGGGCCGAGTATATCTATGACGAGGCAAACTGGTTCACTAACGAGCGCACCACCCAGAATCCGCCCTTTGCTACGTCAATCGCCCAGGCTCCTACCTCATCGTCCGGTCCCCTTACGTTTGCCAACCCGTGGGCGGTGGGCACCATTGTCGGAGACCCCTTCCCGTTGCCCGATAACGCGAGCCCTGCGGATGCTGTATTCCCACTGCAGTCGGACTATGAGGTTTTACCCAGCCACTTCAAGGTTGCAAGAACGATGCAGTGGACGCTTAGCCTCCAGCAGAAACTTGGCCGGGGATGGGAATTTCAACTTGATTACATCGGAAACAAGACCAATCACATTGCACAAGGTATCGCGCTTAGCCCCGCCACCTATGTTCCTGGCATCTGGGGATCGGGTGGGGCGGGTTGCGCCGGAGTAGTTCGGACAGGTCCGGCGGGCGTGGCCCCTGGAGCCGCGGGAACACCATGTTCCACCGTTGCTAATCAAGCGGCACGCTTTTTTCTCACCCAACAGAATCCCGTATCGGGTCCCAAATATGCTGGTGGGGGAAGCGGTGCAACCCTGGTGGGCGATGGGGGTATTGCTAACTACAATGGCATGATTGCCACGGTGCAGCATCGCCTCTCCTCAACCTTCAGCCTTCTTGCCAACTACACTTGGTCGAAGTGTCTCAATGAGAATGATGCGTCAGGCGATGTGTCGACGACGTCCGTGTCGGATCCACTCAACCCCCACCTGGACTACGGCCCCTGCGGGTCCGACTATCGCCACATCGTAAACATCGTTCTGGTCGTCAAGAGCAACTTTGCTATAACCAACCGCTTCACCAAAGCCGTTGTTAATGGATGGGAGGTCGCACCTCTGACCCATATCCTAAGTGGGGCACCCTTCAGCGTTGGGGCAGGCGTGGACAATTCCCTTACGGATATCGGCCAGGATAGGCCGAATGTGGTCCCGGGCGTCCCCATCTATATCAAACAACAGATCCTGGTTAATCCAAGCACACACGCCTATCTCAATCCCCTCGCTTTCTGTTCGCAGCCCACCAAAAGCAATCCCTGTACAAATCCGGTTCCGCAAGGAGGCTACGGCACCGAGTCTAGAAACTCCCTTCGCGGTATCCCGTCGTATCAGTTCGATGCTCAGGTTTCCCGAATCTTTCCCATCCATGACCGCCTAAATCTAACCTTGCGTCTGGAAGCGTTCAATGTTCTGAATCACCCAAACTTCAACACCCCGCAAACATCATTAACTTCCTCAACGTTCGGCCAGATCTCCGGCAGTTCGGCAGCTCGAATCTTCCAGGGCGTTGTCAAACTGACCTTCTAGTTGGACGATCGCCGTACCAGCAAGTTGCCTCCTGATCTGCTCCGTTGGCGCAAGCTTGCGGAGCATTTTTTTAGCAGATATGCGCCCCGACAATGCAGCAGCCTGCCTTTTCAGACTTAACAGCGAGGTTTTCGTGGGAACATGTACGGCACGTCAATCCGTTGCTTCTGAGACACGCCTCATTCCTTTCTTAGGAGTGGCTTGCGCCATCGGCGTCTCTTCTATTTATTACAATCAGCCGCTCCTTCTGGAGATGCGAGAAACCTTTCTCACTACTCCTGCACATATCGGCTTGGTTGCGATGGCAACCCAAATCGGATATTCAGGAGGATTACTTTTCTTCGTTCCGCTCGGAGATGTCCGCGAACGCCGAAAGCTGGTAACGCGACTCTTCGGCGGCGTAGCCCTCGCACTGCTCCTAGCGGCTCTCGCCCCTACATTTCAGCTTTTGATTATTGCCAGTGCGCTGGTTGGGGCTATGGCCTCGGTGACCCACGTTGTCCTTCCACTGGCATCGGAGGTCGCTTCCCAAGGCGACCGGGGCAAGGCAATAGGTACCGTAATGACCGGTTTGCTCCTCGGCATTTTGCTTGCGCGTACTTTCGCTGGTTGGGTAAGCAAGATCTATGGGTGGCGGTCCGTTTTTCTACTCGCTGCCGTTATCAATCTAGCGTTTGTCCCCATATTGCGCGCTTTCATGCCAGTGCTGCCCCCCAGGGAACGTCTGAATTACGGCAGAGTCATGGTGTCGCTGTGGACTTTGTTTCGCAAGCAAGTGCTGCTGCGCGAGAGTTGCGTGATCGGGGCGTTAGTATTTGCTTCGTTCAGCTGCTTTTGGACAACGTTTATCTTTTTATTGCAGAGCCACTATAAGCTTGGTTCCGGAACCGCCGGTACGTTTGGGCTGGTCGGCGCCGCCGGCGCGTTCATTGCGCCGTTTGCAGGACGAAAGTGCGATGACTTTGGATCGCGATATGGTTTGACGAGAGGGATTGCGATTCTAGCAGCCTCTTATATGATTCTCTGGGGCGGAGAAGAAGTCGTGATACCGCGAATCGCGCATATTGCGGTTCTCATCGTAGGCGTCGTGATCCTTGACGTCGGAGCTCAAATCACACAGGTTGCAAATCAGACCCGTATCTTCGGGCTGATGCCTTCGGCCAAGAGTCGTATCAATACTGTCTATATGACGGTCTACTTCTTAGGGGGAGCAATCGGATCTTGGCTCGCCACGAAGGCTTGGACGCACTGGCAGTGTAGCGGGGTATTTTCCCTTGCGCTAAGCTTTACGGCGTTGGCAGCAATAGTCCACGCGGCTGGGCTCAAAGACCATATGAATGTTGGGGAACGAATCCAGAATGATTTAGGTATATCCGCGAGTTCGTAGATGAGCGCCGCCCCGAGGCACTGGAAGACGCAAGCCCGAACGTCCGTTTGACCCGCATTTTTAATGGTGGCACTGAGTTTCTCTTCTTCTTGGGTGATTTCCCCATGGAACATGGCGAAGCTTCGAGCGGAGCTACTGAAGCCAACTTGGTCTCTTCTTGATGCAGTCAAGACGTTCGCTGTTCCCGTGTGACTGCCTCTCATCAACACGAAAAAGAAGAAAAATTGGACGAAAGGCATTTATACGGCGATCATCTCTGTGCATGTTTTGCAGAATTGGGGCGAAACTGCACGGCACACGAGATCCGGGACAAGGCCGAGCGACGCAACTTTACAACGGAGATAGATCGGGAGGCGGACGCGACAACTCCCCTCTTTGCTCTCCAATGCCAAAAAAACAACAATTGAAAGGCCCAACGTGGTCTGCCGGACCTTTCGACGGTTCAGTTTATTGTTGCGAATTTGCGTAGCCGAGTAGAGATTCAGTTGTATAGCCTTCACAATTTGCTTCGAGGCTCACAAAATGATCCGTCCCTGTAAAGCAGCGGTAGAGTGGGACTAGACCCGAGCCTGAACTGGACGAAACATAGCCCTCGATCCCAAGAAAAATCTGACCTTCGCAGTTAGAGGATGGAGACACAAAATAGTCGTCATTGCCGGCGACGCAACCATAGAGGGGGAGCGTTGACGAGCCTTGCGGGCTTTCATACAAATATGCCAGCGTCGATTGCAGAGAAAATCCTCCGTTCGGATCGATCCATCCCGTCGTCACTTCGTGCACTGTGTTGTTGTAAAAGCGCTTGAACGGAACGAGCAGCTGATTAGGCGTCCAGAGCTCCCAAGCAATGTTCCACTGGTTCGTGTTGCCCGAGTTCCCTCGATCCGCCGGAGTTGCATCCCAGGCCGGTTGAGGGATCGACGCAGACGTATAGATCTCGATATCGGGGTATGCGTTTTTGACATTTACGTTTCCGTAGATATCCCGGAGAAATCCGGATATGAAATTCGCCTCGTATCCGGTGAGGTTGGTGTCGACGGTAAATATCTGCTGCCAAGGCGTCGAACCGGTCAGCAACGATGTCGCCGGAATCCGGTACACGATCACACCCGCTCCGCCACGTTCCGTCACTCCGCCGACAGTCGAAGGAGGGCGGGTGCCTGCCATGTTGTAGACGGCATACCAGTCTCCCGACACGTCGTCGTACGCTGCGTTGCCCCAGGTAACAGCGCCGGCCGAGCTTTGTCCGGCGATTTGCACCTGGCTCAAACCGTTGGTGGTAATCGTTCCCTGCGTCGTAAAGTGAATGCCATCGGTAGAGGTTGCCTCAACATGGCTCTCGGTCGGATAGGTGTCCTCGTACAACACCGTGATGGCAGCGGCGCCGTTTGCGTTATAAGCAGCGGGTTGGCCAACGCCGTATGCGGTGTCGTTTGGGTTATACGAGATCACTGGGTTCGGATACTTGGCCCAGTTGATACCGTCATTGGAGAACGCAACCCCAATCGAATTGAGGGTGCCGTTTGCCTGGGCCGTTCCCGTGTAATACATCGCATACGTGTAATTGGTGCCGTTGCCCAGGGGATTGGTGAACACACCTTCCACCACCTGCGCATTGCAGGTATAAACAGAATCCCACCCGCCGGGAGTTTCTCCCAATACGGACTCCGGGCCGACCGTGGCCCCGGTGCTCAAATTGATCGATTCGTATTGGATGGTGTCCGAGGTTTGCGTTGGATTTTGGGGATTCTGCCCCTCGCCACACCACCAGAACTGCTGCACATTTCCGTTCTGGATAACGGACGGAGAATAGTTGTAGACTCCCGCGTTGCCCACCACTCTGGGGCCAGACGCCGTTGAGGCGTGCGCGATACCACTGAACAGGACTAGCAAAGACGCGGCAGACAAAAACAGAATTGACTGCCGGACGAGAGATTTCTGGTCCATGATTTCCTCCATATTCCCATTTGTTCATTTCTCATATGTAACTAGTTCATATGAGGTAGACGGTGTACCATCGCAAACATATAACTGTCAATAGAAAACATATTTCAAGAGTTGATGGAACGCGTGACCTATGCGCTCCATTCGAAATACACCTCGATAGGTTCGAGCCACTGTTGCCTAGTCAGAATTGCTATCGTTAGACGCATTGAGTACGGCTTCCAAATCGGCGGTGGAACAGGCGCAGTGTCAATCTCTTGGGCGCATGCGGGGTCGCCCGAGTATGGGCACATCGATCGCGAAGATTGTTCTGGGGGATTTAGGGGAGCGCCGAGACGCATGTTCCGATGCCTAACCTAAAGAAGGAATCCCCGACGCGAAAACGTATCGCCTTACTATGCACGTCTGCCGGATCTAGTCAGTGCAACTCATGTGCCAATTCGTTTGGGTTGCTGAATACCGCGAGGCACGATCGTCGATAACCAACGCGGATCTGCGCGGCCCGTTCTATCGATCAAGGTCGGTAGGTCGGGGGCAATGAGTCTATTCAGAAGAATGGACTATCAGCGCGCCGGCCTGTGTTGCCAGCTTGCGTGGGTCATTGGTTCAGTTGCCTTGAGGTAATTACCGTAACCAACTATAACCGTAGAGCTCACGAGCAGGAAGAGGCCGGTCGCAACTAGCAGTTTGGTTCGGCGACTAGTACCGCGCCACTCCTTGAGAGCAAGGCCCCAGAGAGTGGCAAAGATGATGATGGATGCCATATGGAGCGTCCAGCTGGAGAAGTCATACTTTCCCATCTTCGTTTGGCCCATGGAGTAAAAGAAGAACTGAAAGTACCAAATGACGCCGGCAAGAGCTGCAAAGAGATAGTTCGCCAGAAGCGTCTTCGTTGTTATCCGGTGCTGAGCTCGATCTAGAGGATCGAATTCGGCTAAGGTCTTTCCAGAGACTGCACCGGCTCGCATTGGATTGTTTCCAGGCGCTCCCAGAAACTGGCGTTCCGAGCGATTTTTGACAATCAAGATCACGGACCAGATGAAGTTCGTGATGAATCCCCCCCATAGAACTACCACGAGGACAGGGAGATTCTGCCAGAGATCGAGGCGGCGATGGGCTATCAGTACGGATCTCGCGATTGCTCCGATAGGCGCCCCCGCCTTCAGGCCAAAGGCGAAAAAGGAACTCATGATTCCGGCGAAGATGGCGACCGCAATTCCTTTGCCGAATGAGAAGTCGGCTTCACCGGCTTCTGCCTTCTCCTCAGGGGTGACTTCGCTTTCTTTTGAAAGACCGGCAAGGCCGTTGACGGCGACGGCGATCACGCAGAGGAGCACGCCTGCGAGGATAATTTGTCCGGAAGTTTCATGCAGAATCGTGTGTATGGACCCATCATAGATGGGTGGAATTAAGGTCCCGAAAGCGGTGCAAAGGCCGAGCGCGATCGCGTATCCCAATGCGATACCAAGATAGCGAATGGCAAGACCGAAGGTTAGACCACCAACTCCCCAAAGAGCTCCCCACAAGAGCGCATAACAAATGCTGGAACGTGGTGCGCTCGTAAGGATTACCGAAAGGTTCGGCACGAAGAGGGCGGCAAAAACGATCGGCGCTATAATCCACGCGGCAAAGCCTTGAATCAGCCAATAGACCTCCCATGACCAGCGTTTGATACCGCGAAACGGAATAAAATTTGTGGCGGATGCGAAGCCACCGATCCAGTGATAGATAACGCCGATGAACGGATTCGGTCCCACATGTCCTCAATCTAGTCCAAGATGACTCTTCACGCCGCCTACTATCGTATCCGACTCCATGCGATTTAAAGAAATATAATCTCTATTGAAGTTCTGAGACAATGGATCGAGGCATCCTTCTGCGCACTTCACTTTTTATTACCTGTTATAACGACACGTTGTTTCCAGGCACGGGTAAGGCAGTCGTACGCGTGCTTGAGCGGCTTGGGCACACGGTGGAATTCCCAAGAGGGCAGACCTGCTGCGGACAGATGCATTACAACACCGGCTATCAAGCGGAAGCTGCCCCGTTACTGGAGCGGTTTGTTACGCAATTCCAGGACGCTGAGGCTGTCGTGATACCGTCCTCCTCCTGCGTTGCCATGATGCGCGACCACTACCCCAAAATGGCCGCTCGGATGGGTAAGCCCGATCTGGTGACAGGGGTAGAGAGACTGTTGCCAAGAGTATTTGAATTTTCCGAATTCTTGACGAAGCGGCTTGGGCTCGAGGATGTCGGCGCGTATTACCCTCGGCGAGTGACATATCATGCCAGCTGTCACGGATTACGGAATCTCAGCCTGGGGGACGGGCCGATGCGCTTGCTCAAAGCAGTCCGCGGAATTGAACTCGTAGAACTTGCAGGACTTGCGGAGTGCTGCGGCTTCGGAGGGACGTTCGCTGTCAAGAATGCGGACGTCTCAGGCGCTATGTTGGCGGAAAAGACGGCAGCCGTTTTAGATACGAAGGCCGAAGTGTGTACGGCTTGCGACAACAGCTGTTTGATGCATATTCAAGGAGCCCTGCATCGGCAGAAAACCGGCGTGAAAACTCTTCATCTAGCGGAGATCTTGGCCGGGGAAGAAGGGGCCGGGTCATGAGTGGAACGGCGCTGGACCCGAAGACCGCACCCGCGTTCCCGATTGCAGCCAGAGCTGCGATGAAGGATTCCCAGCTTCAACGCAATGTCCATCATGCGACACAGGTGATCCAAACAAAACGTGCGCGAGTGGTCGCTGAGATGGCCGACTGGCAGGAACTCCGCGAAGCAGGGGAGCATATCCGCCGACACACAATGGAGCACCTGGACTTCTACTTGCAGGAGTTTGAGGTCAACTGCGCGCGTGCAGGTGGGATTGTTCATTGGGCAACCGATGCAGAGGAGGCGCGGCAGATCGTCGTTGGACTTGTGAAGGCATCCGGGTCGGACGAAGTCATCAAGATCAAGTCGATGACAACCGAAGAGATTGCTCTGAATCAGGCGCTAGAGAGCGAGGATATACACCCTTTCGAAACGGATCTGGCCGAGCTCATTATCCAATTGGGCCGTGATCAGCCGTCGCACATCGTAGTGCCAGCGCTGCACAAAAACCGAAAGCAAATTAAGGAAATCTTTCAGCGTGAGATGCATCTTGCTGACCTCGGAGACCGTCCCGAAGACCTTGCAGATGCGGCCCGTTCGTTTCTGCGCGAGAAATTTCTGCACGTGAGAACCGGCGTCAGCGGGGCGAACTTCCTGATCGCTGAGACGGGCGGGGTTTGTGTCGTGGAAAGTGAAGGCAATGGGCGGATGTGCCTGACGCTTCCGGAGACCCTGATCACGATCGCAGGAATAGATAAGATCTTGCCACGATTCGAAGACTTGGAGGTAATGTTGCAGTTGCTGCCGCGATCAGCCACAGGGGAACGAATGAACCCATACAACTCGGTGTGGACCGGAGTGCACGCGGGAGACGGACCGCAAACCTTTCATGTCGTGTTGCTGGATAATGGCCGCACCGGCATTCTGGCAGATTGGGAGTCCCGGCAGACGCTGCATTGCATTCGCTGCGCGGCGTGTCAGAACGCTTGCCCCGTCTACCGCCAGACCGGTGGCCATGCATACGGCAGCGTGTATGCCGGCCCCATTGGGGCCATTCTCACCCCGCAGCTACAAGAAATGCATTACGCGCAAAGTTTACCTTATGCTTCATCGTTATGCGGAGCTTGCTACGAAGTTTGTCCGGTCAAGATTAACATTCCTGAAGTACTAATCCACTTGCGTCAAAAGGTGGTTGAGCAGAATGCCGCTCAAGTTAGCAGCTCGTTTGATATCGAGGCTCTTGGGATGAAGGCGATGGCCGTGACCTTCCGAAACGAGCGCAGATTCCGCGCGGCGCAGCGTATGGGCCGGGCAGCTGCAAAACTACTTCCGCGCAAAGATGGTTGGATAACGTGGCTCCCCGGGATGTTAGGAGGCTGGACGCAGATGAGAGATCTAGAGGAGATGCCGCAAGAGACGTTTCGCGACTGGTGGCAGAAAAGAGAAAAAGATGACCGTTGAAACGAGTTCGAAACTAGAGATTCTGCGCCGGATTCGAGAAGCAAATCACACATCGTCGGGGGAAGAGGCGGCGCGAAACGGCTGGAGGGGAGTGCCTAGAAATTACAAACGCGCGAGGGTACACCCGCAGGAGGTGATGTTGGACCTTCTGGTCGATCGACTGCGAGAGTACGATGCCACGGTTATTCGAAGCGACCACGATCGTATTGCCCACCATGTCGCACTCAGGTTAGAAGAACGTGGGAAGAACGGCCTGGTGATTCCCGCCGGTATCCCCGCCAGCTGGCTATCGGTTGGGTTCGAGTTCGTCCGCGATGACGGCCTGACATTCAAAGAGTTAGACATGTTGGGTGGGGTGCTAACTGGTTCCACCTTAGCTATTGCTGAAACTGGAACGATTGTCCTTCAGAACCTGCCCGGTCAGGGGCGTCGAGCCATCTCGTTGATACCTGATTATCATTTGTGCTTAGTGTGCACGGAGGATGTTGTGGAGACAGTGCCGGAAGCAATGAGGCGTCTACAAAACACGGCGACACTCGCCACCACGTTCATCTCTGGGCCTTCCGCCACCGCGGATATCGAGATGACACGCATTAAAGGAGTTCACGGACCGCGTACTTTGGATGTCATTCTGTTCGCGTGAGTCATCTTCGGAATAAAAAACTACCTGCCCAGATTTGTAAAGTTTCAATAGGTAGTATATTTCCATAGGATAGCGCTTCAAAGGGGAGGTAGAGTCATGTCGAGCAAGGACGAAGGTGCGTCGCAGAGAGTTTGGGCTGCATTGGATGGGTTCCGCATTGAAGTGCCGTCCTGGGGTTTTTCCAACACAGGGACACGATTTGGGAAGTTCTTACAAGATGGGGCAGCATCTACGATCGAAGAGAAGTTCTCCGATGCGGCCCAGGTGAACGCACTGACTGGAGCCAGCCCAAGAGTGGCCCTCCACGTTCTGTGGGACTTGCCAAATGGCACGGCAGATGTGCCTGCCATTCAGGCACTCGAGAAGAAGTATGGGATAAAAGCGGGATCGATTAATCCGAATCTTTTTCAGGACCAGGAGTACAAGTTCGGATCGATAGCGAACCCGAGCGCCGAAATCCGCCAGCGTGCGTTAGACCATCTTTTGATATCGGTGGAAATAGGACAGGAGTTGCAATCAAGAGATATTTCGCTCTGGATCGCGGACGGCTCAAACTACCCTGGCACTCAGAACATTCGGAAGCGTATCGGTTGGGTAGAGGAGGCATTGGCTTCAACGCACGCGGCCCTCAGCGATGATCAAAGACTTCTCGTGGAATACAAGCCTTTCGAACCATACTTCTACCATACCGATGTGGCTGACTGGGGCATGGCCCTCGAGTTGGCCCGACGCGCCGGGCCGAACGCGAAGGTCCTCGTGGACACGGGGCATCATTACCAAGGGACGAATATTGAGCAGATTGTGGCATGGCTCCTGCATCTCGGAGCTCTAGGCGGATTCCATTTCAATGACCGCAAGTACGCAGACGACGATCTAACGTTGGGTTCGATTGATCCCTATCAGGTCTTCCGGATCTTCCACGAGATTCTCAATGCAAAACCAGAAGACCGCGAAAGCATCGCCTTCATGATCGACCAGAGCCACAACTTGAAGGGAAAGGTGGAAGCGATGGTTCAGACTGTGGTGTCGGCTCAGGAACTATATGCGAAAGCATCCCTGATTGATGCTGAGCGATTGGCCGAGTTGCAACAATCCTGCAACCTGGTAGAGGCGGAGCAGTGTTTTCGCGATGCGTTCTGGCAAGATGTGCGGCCGATTATTCGCGAATGGCGCATAGCACGGGGATTGCCTGCGGATGCGCTGAAGGCCTTATCGGAGAATGGTTACGTTGAAGCGATCACCCGCGACCGCAAAGGAAGAAGCGCCAGTAATGTACCTACTTATGCATGAATAAGCCCCTTGGTTGCTTTGGTCGCAAGCACATGCGATTCGCAACAGAATTGGGGCATGTCGGGACTGATTATATTTCTGTGGAAGAATAGTTGCGGTATTGGTTCAAGGTGTGGAATGATGTTTGGGGCCAAACATGGCCGAAAGGAACTCGACTTTAGATGACAGCGCATAATGGCCTTCGGTTTTTGGAGGATCGTTGGGATGAATCGCTTGCGGCGAAATTGGATGGGCCCGAGCTGCTAAGATATCGATCGAATTTGCTCGGCTCTGACTTGCGCATCACGAACTTTGGCGGTGGGAATACAAGCTCTAAGCTGCAGCAGATTGATCCGCTGGACGGAAGACCCAAGGAAATTTTGTGGGTAAAGGGAAGTGGGGGCGATCTCGGAAGTATCAAGCGCGCTGGGTTTGCGACACTCTATTTGGATAAATTGAAGGCCTTAGCGACCGCTTATCGCGGTGTCCATCTAGAAGACGACATGGTGGAGATGTACCCACTATGCGCCTTCGGTAACAATCCTGTTGCAGCCTCTATCGATACCCCGTTGCACGGATTTCTGCCGTTTCCTCACGTAGACCATCTTCACCCGGACTGGGGGATCGCGCTGGCTGCTTCGGCCAACGGGAAGATCAAGATGGAAGAATTCAATACGGAGTTCGGACATAAGCTAGCGTGGCTACCCTGGCAGCGGCCCGGATTTGAACTTGGCATGATGCTCAAGAAGATTGTCGAAGACACGCCCGATTGTGACGGCGTTGTCCTTGGCGGCCATGGGCTCTTTACCTGGGGAAACACACAACACGAGAGCTACTTGAACACGCTGACGATCATCGATCAGCTTGGTCAATTTATCGAACGCCATGCTTCAGTTGCGGGGCACAAGCACTTCGGCGGAGCGAAGGTTGAGACACGCGAAGATCGGGAAACGATTGCCACAGCAATCATGCCGTATTTGCGTGGAGCAATGTCGCGCAAGCAACGTTGGATAGGGACTTACTCGAGCTTGCCGCAGGTTCTTGATTTCGTGAACTCGGAGAGCGCAGAAAAGCTTGCGCATCTCGGGACAAGCTGTCCCGACCACTTCATCCGCACGAAAATTCGTCCGATGTTCATCAAGTGGAATCCAGCGGGTGATCCTGCTGAGTTGAAAGAGTTGATCGAGACGGCTCTCGAAACCTATCGAGTCGAATATGCCGAATATTACAAGAAGCATGCTGTCAGTGATTCGCCGGCCATACGCGATGCAAGCCCAACGGTCGTTTTGATTCCTGGCATAGGATTGTTCAGCTTTGGCAAGAGCAAAATCGAGTCGCGGATTACCGGTGAATTCTACATAAATGCGATTCATGTCATGCAAGGGGCGGGATCACTCGGTGCCGGAAGCCAATGCAAGGATATTCCGCAAGCCGGGCCAGCTGCTTCCGCAAGCGAGTTTACGGTACATGATAACTACGTTGCGCTCCCGCCAAGCGAAGCCTTTCGGATCGAGTATTGGAAGCTAGAAGAGGCGAAAATACGCCGCCAACCCGCCGAGAAGGAGCTCAGCCGCAGGATCGCACTGATCGTCGGTGGAGGTAGTGGAATTGGGCGTGAAGTCGCGCTGCTTGCAGCCGAGCGTGGAGCGCATATCCTGATCGCCGATCGCGACGTGAAGGGTGCTGAGGCCGTCGCGGAAGAAGTGAAAGCCATCGTAGGGAAGGAAGCTGCGAGCTGGACCGCAATCGATATCCGTGATCGGAAGACCATCAAGGCAGCGTTGGAAGCAACGGTCAGGGAGTTCGGCGGACTCGATATTCTCGTCAACACAGCGGCTCTTTTCCCGTCTTCAGCAGACGGAATCATCAGCGATGCCCAATGGGGATTAACGCTGGAGGTTAACGTCACGGCAAACTATCTGTTGGCCGACGAGACATCGAAGATCTTTGCCGAACAAGGCATCGATGCCAGCGTAGTCCTCACTAGCTCCGCGAATGCTGTTGTTGCGAAACGTGGAAGCGAGGCCTACGACGTTAGCAAAGCAGCCTTGAGTCACCTCGTGCGCGAGCTGGCTGTAACGCTTGCGCCGAAGGTGCGAGTCAATGGAATTAGCCCGGCTACAGTCGTGAAAGGGTCGACGATGTTCCCGCGAGATCGCGTGATCGCTTCCCTGAAAAAGTACAAACTACCCTTTGACGAGGCGGCTACGGATGACGGCTTGCGGGATGTACTGGCGCGATTTTATGCTTCGCGGACTCTCACGCATCAGCCCATAGATCCTAGGGACTGCGCGCAAGCGATCTTATTCCTCGCAAGTCCTCTCACTCGATGCACGACCGGACATCTGATCCCTGTTGACGGTGGGTTGACTGAAGCATACCTACGCTAGCGGCAAAGACAAGAGATGCGACGATGGAGGGGACGCCGGCCATGGCGCAGATCCCAAAGGATAAGAGAGCGCTGATCGCGATCGATCTGGGAGCGGAGAGCTGCCGGGTTTCGCTTCTGCGTTGGAAAGAAGACGACGCGGTGATCACGCTGATCCACCGCTTCGCTAACGCACCACGTGAAACGGGGGATGGTCTTCGTTGGGATCTCGGTCTGATTGAAGCCGGTCTCGACTACGGCCTACGCCGATGCGCAAGCACGGCTATAGAGGGAGTGCGCTCGATCGCAGTGGATGGCTGGGCCGTGGATTATGTTCGCATTGGAGCAAATGGCAGGGCACTCCATGATCCATACTGCTATCGCGATGAACGGACAATTCAATCAGAACGCTTGCTTCATCGAAGAATTAGCCCAGAGCGATTGCGCGAACTAACGGGCGTTCAATTGCTCAGGATCAATACGTTGTATCAACTGTTTGCCGATATAGCGGAAGGCTCACCATCAGGGCAACAATGGCTTAATGTACCGGAATACATTCTTTCTCGATTGGGCGGTACTCAAGTTGCCGAACTGACGAATGCGACGCATACCCAGATGGTTGGGCTCCGCGACCGCAAATGGTGCAAAGAGATCTTCGATGCGGCAACGCTCGATCCGGCTTGTGCTCCACAAATTGTCCCTCCGGGAACGGTCCTTGGAAGGTTGAGCGGGCCACTTGCAGAACTATCGGCATTCCGCGACACAATACTAATGGTGCCGGCATGTCACGACACTGCATCCGCGATCGCAGGAATTCCCGCAGAGGGTGATGATTGGGCTTATATCAGCGCCGGGACATGGTCATTAGTCGGAACACTACTGGAGCACCCTAGGAACGGGCCGGAAGCGCGCGTTGAAAACTTCACAAACCTTGGAGCCATCGGAAACCGCATTTGCTTTCATAAAAATGTGAACGGGATGTGGATGCTTGGCCAATGTATTAAGAATTGGTCTGAGGACGGCGTAACCTGGGCGGTACAAGATTTGGTCAAGGCCGCAGAGAAACTATCTCCGCCGCGGCGATTGCTGGAGATTGACCATCCAGATTTTCTGCTCGCTGGCCGAATAACTGAAAGAATCAAGAAGCACCTTCATAACAATGACCACTATGCGCTGAATACCGACCCAGAGAACGCTCCAGTGGTTGCCAATCTTATCTTTCACAGTATGGCGGCACGCTATGCACAGGTCTTACAACGAGTGGCGTTTCATAGCGGGAAAGACCTAAAGCGACTCTTCGTCGTGGGCGGAGCAAGCCAGAATGAGTTCCTCAATCGCTTGACGGAGGAGGTTACCGGGCTGAAGGTCTTCCGCGGTTCTGTTGAGAGTTCAACGGTGGGGAATTTCGCTACGCAAATGGCATCGCTCGAGAGTCCTGTTGATCCTGTCACAGGTGTTTCCGCGGAACAAGTCTCGCGATGGGCGCGCTTATTGGTGAATCGGACTTCTATGGGTCCTATAAATCCCTGAGTCTCCAACGCACCACCCCAGTCTGTAGTCACCACACGTAATTGTTGGCCCAATGTGGAGGAGCCGCGAGTAAATGTTACCCACGAGCATCAGCGTTTAGGGCCCGCGTGCCACTTGAGGCCTATTGGAATCATTTCCATGGACTCGGAAATGTTCAGGGCGGAACTCAAGGAAGCGGGCCAAAGACACAGGAGCAGTGCCGGTAGGCGGCTGCGTTAGTTTATCGAATATTGCGATCAGTAGTTTCGGAATTAAATGAAAAGCGTTTGGAAGGGTAGCAATGATGAAGACGACTCAATTCACACGACGCGAAATGCTAAAGACTGCCAGCGCGTCCCTTGCTCTTTTCGGAAGGCCGCAAATACAGCTTCCGCCCCATCCGTTCGAAGCGGAGCAGGAACGTTCCAAGATCATTTCGGATGGCACTAGAAAACAGATCGATGGTGAATTGGCAGTTCTTTCCGCCCGTAAGGACGCGGGCGGTGTGCAGATGCAGATGCAAACTGGCATCCTGCGTTTGGAGCCATGGGACGACGGTGTTATTCGAGTTCAGTATTGCCCAGGTGAGGTACTGCTTCCACCGTCTACCGACTCCGTATTGCCGGGGAAGCAAGAGGTGATGGCATGGAGCGCCGAACTAGAGGGCTTAGGGCCGATCGTCCTATCAACGCCGAGGCTCACAGCTCGGGTAGATCGCAGCTCCGGGACACTCTCCTTTGAAGATGAGTCGGGCAAGGTTCTGCTCCAAGAGCCGAGTGCTGGTGGAAAACGCATGGACCCTGTCCAAGTAAACGGGAAGCCCTTCTATCAGGCAGAGCAGACGTTTCTTAGCCCTGTCGACGAATCGCTCTATGGATTGGGAGGGCTGTGGCATGGCTTCTTGGATCACAAAGGAGACATGATTCAGCTTGTGCAGACAAATCCATGTGATGTCAGCCCCTTTCTACTGAGTAGCGAAGGATATGCGATGTTGTGGGACAACGCTTCGCGGGGCGAATTCCGTGCGTGTCGCGAACCGGTGCTGGTCCCATCCTCCGTGTTCGGGCTGCCTGATGGTTCCGGACCGGGTCTCGCCTGCAGTCTTCACGAGGAAGGTGGCGAAGGTCATCCGCTGAAGCATACGCAATCGCAGATCAACGTTTCTTGGGGTCCGACGAACCCCGCCATCGCGGGCAACATCGGCCAGCGATTCTATGCAACGTGGACTGGAAGGCTGAAGATCACGGTTGCAGGCGATTACCTTTTTTTGCTTCGGTCTGCTAATTTGGGAGCGCGCTTCGCCATTGATCGAAAGCTGGTCATAGAAAATTGGATTGCCCATGACGATAATTTTGATACAGGTCATGTCTCGTTGACCGTTGGCGAGCATGAAGTGGATGTAGAGTTTTACGGTAACCCGGAGCGAAACTCCGAACTGCAATTGAAGTGGGTCCCTCCGGGGCCGGCCACTGATCGTTATACATGGGCCGCGGAAGCCGCGCAGGGAATCGACTACTATGTTTTACGCGCTGAAACACCAGATGCAGCGATCGCCGACTACCGCCGAATCACGGGTACTGCACCGCTATTTCCTCTGTCATCGTACGGGCTCTGGCACTCGCAGGCGTCATGGGGGAAGCCGGGGCCAAACGGGACCCATATAGATACGATTCCCAATACTCAGGCCAACATGATCGCGGTGGCCGAAGAATACCGTCGCCGTGGAATTCCTCTGGACAATATCGTTCAGGATTTCAAGTACTGGACTAGGTGGGGTGCTCATGACTTCAAGTCCGATACCCACCCGGACCCAGTCGGCATGGTGCGGCGGCTTCATGCACTGAATCTGAAGTTAATCATTTCGATCTGGTGCATCTTCGATGTCGGCTCTCCGAATGAGGCGGAGATGCGGGACAAAAACTACCTGCTGTATCCGCTTAGCGGAGCTGACTGGGATGGAGGACCCAGTCCCGCACCCTCCTGGTATAACCCTTGGGAGAGGAGTGCACGCGCGACGTACTGGCGCCAGGTTCGAGCAGCTCTATTCAACCCCGAAGCAGTGCAAGCTGACGGATTTTGGATGGACAGCATTGAGGGCGGAGGCGACATATGGCGGGCGAACGAGTTTCCTCTGAAGGCCGCTCAGGCAGTCTTTGAAGGATGGCTAGAGGCTGAGCCGGACCGACGAGTAATTATCCTCGGACGCTCCATCTTTCCCGGTATACAACGCTACGGAGTGGCGCTGTGGTCAGGTGATATCGGCACAGATATGTGGACGTTGTCGCGACAAATTCCCAATGGATTGGGTGTATGCATGGCAGGCCTGCCCTATTGGACTACTGACATCGGAGGGTTTGGTGGCGGCTTTGCGGAGAATCCCGAGTTCTCTACGAATAACAATCCAAAAGATCCGCGTTACGTTGAAACCTACGTCCGATGGTTTCAGTTCGGGTGCTTCTGCCCTTTGTTTAGGGTTCACAGCGCCGGTTCTACCGATGCGCCTTGGTACTTTGGAACGGAGGCGGAAGGAATCGTTACGGATTTCATCAAGCTTCGCTACCGACTGATGCCTTACATCTATTCGGTGGCGTGGCGGGTAACGAACGAGGGCTATACGATGATGCGAGCTCTTCCTATGGATTTCATGCAGGATAAGGCCGTTCGCAAGATTACTGATCAGTTTATGTTCGGACCTAGCATGCTTATCAATCCCATCACCGAACTCAAGGCTATGCGGCGAAAGGTCTATTTGCCCGCGGGCAAATGGTACGATTTCTGGACGGGGGACAGCCAGATAGGCAGCCGTACCGTGATTGCGGAAGCGCCTCTCTCCAGAATACCCATCTTTATTCGAGCCGGCGCCATTCTCCCGATCGGGCCTTCTTTACAGTACACGGGCGAAAAGCCAAATGATCCCATTGAAATACGCGTGTACCCTGGTGCCGACGGAACTTTTACTTTTTATGAAGATGATGGCAGTACATACGACTATCAGCGCGGCCACTGTAGCTCTATTCGGCTGGACTGGCATGATGCTAGCGGGACATTGCGCATCGGACAACGTCAGGGGATATTCAAGGGTATGCTGGCAAGCCGGTCTTTTCATGTCGTGCGCGTTCGGCTTGGTCGTGGAATCGGGGCGGGTGCAAGTCCATCTCCCCAGCGAATTACTTACACGGGCTCGGAGGTCCGTATCAATGATTTGTAGAGCAGTAGAACGTAGGAGACGAGACCAGATCTACGGCGTCGTTCTTGCGGGAGCGCTGCTCTGTCTACCCTCCCCTTTCGTATGGCGGAACTTCTGAACTCGGAAACACCTCGAATCAAAAGCATTCAGTTTGGTTCTGAAATCTCCGCCGGGATGCTCAATGAGTTCCTTTGTGAAAATATCTTCCAATGACACCGGGTCCTCTAGTTGAGTGGCTTCTGTCGTGGTCAGAGTGATTGAGATTGGCGAATCAGCCGTATTGATGAGGATGATATATGTGTTGCCGTTAGAGTTCCTCAGCCATTTGGTCGGCTGCTCTGTGTCCATAAGATCCAATGGCACGCCTGGCTTGCCTGGTCCCAAGTCAGCAAGTGTCGCAACTAAATTCCATATTTCTGCCTTCACCCCGTCAGGCCGGTCTGCCCAGTTGACAAGGCCACCCAAAGCGAATGACATCGTTGCCCACGTCTTCGCTTTTGTGAAGCTGAACCCTTCATATTTTCTGTCGCCCGTCTCCAATGCGTACCCTGGCGACGCGCCTTCTCTGAGCGTGTCGGGCCCTCTTCCAACGAAGAAGTCAGGGTCTGTAATGAATAAATTGCCATTCATCCAGTACCTGTAGGCGACTCTCACATAGATATCTTTTGCGACACTCCAGTTTTCCGTGATGTCGGCCATGATCCTGGCGCCGTCACATATTCCGGAACACGGAGCGATGACTGTACTGCACCCCAGCAAGAATGCATCCGTTCCAATTGCCTGCCGGATCTGTTGCAAAAATTCTCGAATCACGCGCTCGGGAGCAAACTTTGAGTATGCATAGGGCCGGTCCGTGTAAGCGAGCGCCAGAAAATCAATCTTGAAAAATTTGTACCCTGACTGACGCAATTCATGGAAGCGCTGAATAACGTATCGGCTTACGTTCGGATCGCTCGGATCTACGCGGTAACGAATGACGTTATCGGGTACCTCCTCCTGCACGGTCATCTCGTAGGTATCTATGATGTCTTTGTTGGACCAGAATGGCGATATCCACACCCCGGGCTCCATCCCGGCACGGTTTACAACCGCGGCCCATCCGTTCTCGCCCTCCGGAAATTTCTTTCGATCAAACTCCCAGCTGCCGCGTTGCGGAAACCATCCATCGTCTAGCGTAAAGTATCGAAGCTTCCTCGGATATTCTTTGTTAAAAGTGTGCAGAGAACTCAATACCGGTGCCAGATCCTTCGAAGAGATTTCCCCTCGAAAGTAGTCCCAAGTATTGAATCCAGAATTCATAACCGCCTCGGAAGAAGGTACGGTCGGCCTGTACATTCGACCGATTGCCTGCCACCCTTCCATGGCGCCAAATTCCGCACTCAACAGGATCGGATCGAAAGTAATGGTCTCGCCGGGATCGACGGGAAGAGATCTCCCCCGTAAGTTTACGAATGCAGTGAGCTCCTGGCCACGCTTGCTAATCATGGACGTCCATAATTGCGGGGGACGGTACGTAAACGTCCACGCAGAGCCGGATCTCTCTTTATCAGAATAGACCACGGCGTAGTAGTGACTTTCATGATCTCTTGCCCTGCCGACCTCGTATGTGGCGCTCTCCCACATGATGCGTAGATCTTCCGCGGCAGAGCCACGGAGGATTCCGTCACATTGGGTCACCAGAGGTTCAAAGGAATTTATGTGCACTTCAGACGACGTAGGATTTAGGGCTCGGAAAGACACCAGCACCCATTTGTCATTCACAATTGCGAATTCGGCGGTGACTTCTAGCAGATCGATGGTCTTATGGAATGTCGAGTTTTTCCTTTCAGAATTTAGCAAAATCGATTGGCCATTTAACCGGGATATAACATTTGTCAAACTGTGCGAGCGAGAAGAGACGCTCCAGTGCCCGCTGGCAGTTTGTACACTGAACTTTGTCGAAGGCTGTAAGGCGCCTTTATTGCGATCGGTTGCATCACGGGATTCTAAGTGCAGAATATTCAACGCATGTGATTCGGCAGTTGGACCAAGTGCAGCGGCAGCTCCGGTAGCGGCTGCCGCTTTGAGGAAGTCTCGGCGTTTCATGGGTCTCCAGAAGCTGCTTCGCGCTTACGTAAATGAATTATAACTTGGAAATAAGTTGTCTAATGAATCTTTGACGTGACTCGATGGGTGCCGTAGCAGGCGTCAATCTGTGGTTCGTAAAGCAGACGAAAGGCCGATCGCAAGTGGAATATTTGGTTCGATGGCTTGTCGCTTACGAGGGCATTGATTGGTATCGGGTTTCCAGACTTGACTTTACACCTATGAATTGCAGCACTTCTTCTGATCAGAAAAACTGATGTCTATCGGAAGTCGCCTCGATGTATGGAGCATGCTGCGCTTTCTGTCCACTGCATTCGCTTCCAATCTGATCATGAATACAATATATTGCGCCGATCCTTCAGTGCACGTCTTCAACGACCACATGTATGTCTATGCGTCACACGACCGCAGCGATGCATTGAGGTTCGACATGATCGATTACCACGTCTAGTCCAGCAATAATTTGCGGAATTGACAAGATCACGATATTGCTGAAGGCATGAAGCAATTCCTTGCAGGTAAAGGTAGCTAGCCTGCGCATCAATCGTCTGATTTCCGACGGCGGCTTGCCGCAAGATCAACGGCTAACGTGGACGACCAGAAATTCACATCAACCCCAAGACCAATTTGTGCCGCCAGTATCACTTGGTGCTGTCAGCCTTCTAAAAGCGGAGACCATTGCCAAAGATTAACGTCGGCCGTATGTTCTCTCGATAGCGTCACATGTGCATCCAAGAGAACTTACTGCGGAAATTAGAGCAATCGCTATCGCCTCGGAGCGGTTTGCTGCAATCGATTCTTCAACGGCGTTCTGAATTCTGATTGGGTTTCGCGAATACACTGCGGCTTAGGGGAGAATGCGAAGGTCTAGTCCAGCATCAACGAATTGATCATGTTCTCCTCGCACGCAATGAATTGCCAATACGTTATCTCCGTTCACATGGACGCTCTCCCGTGCTGCCGTTGAAAGGCCTCGATGCTCCCATGAGTCGCTGTCTCCCCCCTGTGCATAGGCCAGTACCCCATTGATATATATCTGTATATCGCCGTCGTGAAAGTCTTTTGCAACGAGATTGGTCAGCTGATCTGACGAGAGTGATCCGGGATTAAAGTGGCGGCGCATCCAGAGATCGTGAGTTGTCCAATACGAGCGATGGACGTCCTGAATGTTGCCAAAACCTCCCCTGCCTTCGTTCCATTCGAGGTCATCAAATTGGAGACTTGCCCAGTTTTCTGGAGGGTGAGTGCTCGTGAACTTCCATCGTTGACGTTTCTTTTCTGAGGTGGGTACGACGACCCGGTAGCGGGGCATTAGGAGAGTCGAATAGTTCGCTTCATAGACCTTTTCGACAGGAACTTTGGGGTTTCGATCATATGTCAAAAGTCCGTTGATCTCCGTCATAACATCGGTCAACTGGGTATAGACTGTGGCGGAGAGCCCCTTTTCTACGTTAAGCTTGTTGGTCTTGTTGATATATTCCGCATACAGATAGAGCAGGTCGTTTCCTGTAGCTACATTGGTATATGTATCACCGCTGTTGTGCCACGCATGCCCCGGCACCTGATAGCCGATACCTCCATATTCACCATTGACTGATGCCTGATTCGGGGTCGGAGAGCGAATCCCGGGTTCGGGATATTGATGGAGATCGTTGAGGTCGCCGGATCCAGTGTAGTTACCACCGCTAGCTTCGTTCACAAGACGTGAAGCATCGAGCGTTTTGACAATGACTGCGAGCTGTGCTGTGTCGTGCTGCCCCTGGGCTTCATTGAATAGAGTCCAAGAGATAATGGATGGCGAGTTCCAATGCGTTTCCACCATGCGCTGCAATTCGGATTCGAACTCGGCTTTGTCGACGGGTGGAACTGCTTCCATGGGCCAAGGGTAGGAGTCGGCAGAAGGCATATCTTGCCAGACCAGCATTCCAAGTTTGTCTGTCCAATAATACCAACGGGCCGGTTCTACCTTGATGTGTTTCCGCACCATATTAAACCCCATGGCCTTCATGGCTTGGATATCGCTTTTCAGGGCGTCGTCGGTAGGCGCAGTGTAAATACCATCGGGCCAGAAGCCCTGATCTAAGATTCCCCTCTCAAAGACAAACTTGTTATTCAGCAGTATCCTATTGAAGTTGCCGATCTTGCCAATCTGGATCTTGCGCATTCCAAAGTAGCTGAAGACTCTGTCGGTTATTGCACCGCTTTCCTTGAGGGAAATCTCCAAATTGTAAAGAAATGGATCGTCGGGGGACCACAGTTTGAGGTCAGAGATAGGAATCTTCAGTTCGGTGTCGGCCTTCCCATCGAACTTCGTGACAACCCTTTCACCGTCTTTCACCTGGATACTAACTGTTGCTGGCTTAGCCAAATCTGTTGTCTCGACGGTCAAATGTAGCTCGCTACGGTCGATATCGGGCACTATTTTCAGATCATGAATCGAGTGACTTGCAACTGGTTCAAGCCATACGGTCTGCCATATTCCTGTTGTTGGGGTATACATGATTCCGCCAACATCGTCCGTCTGCTTACCGCGTGGCTGACCGCCTAACTCGGTAGGATCGTAGACGCGAACAATAATATCCTGTGGCCCGTTTTTGCGTAGGTACGGAGTGATGTTGTAATCAAAAGGATCGTATCCGCCCCGATGTATACCGAGACTCACGCCGTTGATATATACCTCAGACTCGTAGTCGACCGCACCGAAGTGCAGAATGATTTGACTGCCCGTCCAATCATTAGGCACTGTGAAAGTGCGGTGATACCACAGCCGGTCGAAGTGTAGCATCACACCGGACAACGCCGATTCCACGGGGTAGGGAACAATAATTTCACCGCCCAGCTTCTTTCCTAGTGGAACCGTATCCCCCTGTAGGCCACTTTGTAGCTCCCATATGCCATTCAGATTGAGCCAGTCTCGCCGCACCATCTGCGGCCGAGGATATTCCGGAAGCGGGTGCGCCGGAACTACATCCTTTGCCCACTTTGTCATTAGCGAGGCTTGCTGCGGGGTTTGTGCGGCGAGACAGGAGATCCTGAGGCAAATCGCCATGACACACAAAACAGCAAAGAAATCCTCGACGTACTTGATTTGTTTGGGTGGACGAAGCGCAGCGGCTGCTCCCGTAGTGGCTGCCGCTTTGAGGAAGTCTCGGCGTTTCATTGGTCTCCAGAAGCTGCTTTGCGTTTGTCCAAAAGTAGTATGAAATGGAAATAAGTTATCTAATGATTTATCGATTGCTAGTCGGGCCGTCGGGCATATGTCAATCTGTGGTTCGTAAGGCAGATGAAAAGGTCGTTCGATGAATGGAGAGTTGGTTCGATAGCTGTCGTTTATGAGGGGGATGTTCCTATCCGGGTTCCTAGAATCGACTTTAAACCTATGAATTGCAGGGCTTCGTGTGATTAGAAGGAATGGTATCGACCGGAATGTCGCCGCGATGTTTGGAAGCATGCTGTGCTTTCTGTCCAGTGCATTCGCTTCCAATCCGATCATCAATACGGCATATTCCGCAGATCCTTCAGCGCACGTCTTCAATGACCGCATGTACGTCTATGCGTCACATGACCGCAACGATGCACAGGAGTTCGACATGATTGATTATCACGTCTACTCCAGTAGCGACTTGCGGAACTGGCGAGATCACGGTATTGCATTCCGGCTTGCTGACAGCACCTGGGCAAAGTCCCATCTATGGGCTCCTGACTGTGCTTACAAGAATGGCAACTACTATCTGTACTATCCTGCCCAGGACGCCAGTGGTAGGCCTCTCATCGGTGTGGCCATAAGTCATTCACCTTCAGGACCGTTCGTCGATACGAAGGGCCCGATAGCACGGGTACACGGCATTGATCCTGCTCTGTTCGTTGACGACGACGGTACGCCGTATCTCATCTGGGCGGACGGTGGTGCAAAAATTGCTAGGCTGAAACCTTCCATGAAAGAGCTCGCCGAAAGTCCTCATATGATCGACGGTGCGACGGACTTTTTCGAGGGGCCGTGGATCTTTCACCGCAATGGTCATTACTATCTCACATATCCTGCGTTCAAGGCTGGCGGTGTCGGTCGTGGGGGACACGGCCAGAATTACGATTATGCAATCTCAGAACACCCCGAAGGGCCCTATGTCTATGAGGGACCATTTACACAGAGTGGCCCAGGCGGAGATAACATTCATGGCTCTCAGGTGGAGTGGAAAGGAAAGTGGTACTGCTTTTATCACGACTTCTCCACATCTGTTGGTCACGAAAATCAGGGCTATAAACGAGCGGTGAAAATGGATTTGATGGACTTCAGCCCCGATGGTCTGATCCGGCCACTTCAATGGACGACGTCCGGGCCCGTAATGCTCCATCCTATTGATGCTTATTCGCGAATTGAGGCTGAGACGATGAACCGGACGGACGTTCCGGAGGGAGATCACGCGATCACAACAAGCGGTGATAGCTCGGGTGTGGTGTATCTTGGACCAGCGCTGCCGGGCGCCTGGGTTGAATACTCAGGCGTGGACCTTCATAGCGGCGCGAACACCTTCTACATGCATCTTGCCTCCGCGACCGGAGGAGGAGTAGTGGACCTCTATTTGGATCGCATTGGCGGGCCGGTAGCTGCTTCTTGCACGGTGCGTTACACGGGAGGTTGGGATCGCTGGACTACCCAGAGTTGTGCGACTCACCTACCGGGAGGCGTGCACGATCTTTACCTTGTTTTCCGTGGTGAGGGGCAAAGTGGTCTCCTGAACCTTGACTGGTTTAGATTTTCCAACTGACGAGATCGCGATACGGTGCTCATTGCATCAGAGTGGTTGTATTAGACCATGCTCCATACAGATTCGCTTCACTCTTCAGAAGTTTTATTGGGAATTGTTTCCTTTATGGTTTCCATGTAAATTGAATTGCATATTCGAGGAGTCAAGCGTGGCCAAGATGAGATGTACATCTTTCAACATACTGCGGCTTTCCATTATTGCTGCCGCTAGCATTTGCGTTGGATTGTTTTTTTGCTTCCTCATTTCGGCAAGAGCATCGCAAGTGACAGTTAGCGTTGAATCGAAGACGGAACAACGCATCTCGGACATCCTGAAGCGCATGACTCTGCAGGAGAAAGTTCGTATGTGCTTTGGGGGCGAGCAGCCTGGAGTAGTTCAAATTACGGGAGTACCGCGTCTGGGGATACCTCCGATGATGGGCACAGACGGCCCGCGTGGCGTGGCATCGGCAGTCGGTGCGACAGCCTTTCCTGCGGGGATTGGATTGGCGTCCAGTTGGGACCCCGCACTTCTGCAGAGGGTTGGTGTCGCTGTGGGGCAGGAGACGCGCGCTGCCGGTAAATCCATCATTTTCTCTCCCGCTATTAACATTGAGCGCGACCCGCTTGGCGGCCGTTTTTTTGAGTACTACACGGAAGACCCGTTTCTGGATGCAAGCCTTGCTCCCGCTATCGTCAAGGGCATCCAAAGTCAAAAGGTTGCCGCTTGCGTCAAGCACTTCGCCTGCAATAACCGCGAATGGAACCGAGATTGGTACATGTCCAACGTAGACGAACGAACTCTGCGGGAGATCTATCTGCCTGGCTTCAAGGCGGCCGTCCAGCAGGGTGACGCGTGGGCAGTAATGACCGCTGCTAACGGTGTGAACGGCCATTTGGCAGCAACAAACAAATGGCTTCTCACTACGGTACTAAAGCAAGGATGGGGCTTTCAGGGGCTGGTGTTGACGGATTTCAATCAAGCGCGTTCTACACTGGAAGCAGCTCGGGCTGGCCTTGACGTAGGCATGCCCTGGGGAAGCTGGGACACCACTCCTTTTGGCAAACCCTTGATGGATGCGGTGCTCGCCGGGCAAGTCCCGGAATCCGTCGTGGACGATAAGGCGAGACGCGTCCTACGTGTAATGGCACATGTTGGACTGATCGACGGGTCCGCCGACAAGAACCCAGGATCTATCAATACGCCTGAACATCAAGCGGTTGCCTTAAACGCTGCGGAAGAAAGCCTGGTTCTGTTGAAGAACGACAGAGACGTTCTTCCAATCGACAAAGGCAGGACTAAGACCATCGTTGTGCTTGGGCCTAACGCCGACCGCCGATTCGCCAAACCAGGGTATGGCGGAAGTTCTGCAGTGAATTCCCCATCCGAAGTTACAGTCCTAGATGGCCTAAGAACGGAACTCGACGGTAAGGCGAAGGTGGACTATATCGACTTCGAAGAAGCTGGGCAATTTGAGGCGATCGGCCCCGAGTATTGGCAGCCCATTGATGGAAAACCCGGTATGAGGGCCGAATACTTCAACGATGGCGAAGCCAAGCCTGCCCTGGAGCGGATTGAGCCACAGATTAATTTCACCTGGGAGATGCGCTCGCCTGATCCCGCAAAGGTCCACTCCGACAACTTTCACGGTCAGTTTAACGGGAAGCTTGTCCCCAAGGTCAGCGGCTTCTACACATTCCGTCTGTCCGGCGAGGATACCAGCACTTTATCGATAGACCGCAATCCGATCATCGTAAATACCGGTATCGGGCAGTTGCAGACCGGAACAGCTATATTTCGCCTTGAAGCAGGTAAAGCGTACGACATACAGCTTGATTACCACGCCCTCAAAGGGGACGCTTCTCTTCACCTAGAATGGTCGCTTCCTCGCACGAAGGAACAAGAGGCTGAAGCATTTCGAGCAATCATACCGCGTCTACAGCAGGCGGACGCAGTGATCTTTGTAGGCGGGTGGGGAAGCGGTATGGATACCGAGGGTGCGGACAGAGAGAGTATGGATTTTCCTCCGGGCCAAGAACATCTGATCATGCAAGTTGCACCGTTGAATCCACGCACCGTTGTAGTTCTGCTGCACGGTTCGCCATTCAAAGTCGGAGGATGGATCGACGCGGTTCCGGCCGTCCTGGACGGGTTCTATCCCGGCGTGGAGGGTGGCACTGCGATTGCGAAAGCACTCTTCGGTGACACTGATCCATCAGGCAAACTAACCTTTACCTGGCCCAAGCGGCTAGAGGATTCGCCCTCCCACGCGATAGGAACTCAGGATCACGACAACGTAAATTACAACGAGGGTGTGTTCGTTGGATACCGCTATTTCGACACCAAAGGGATTGAGCCACAATTCCCCTTTGGTTATGGGCTGAGCTACGCAAAATTCCGTTATACCAATCTCCACAGCGCGACGAGAGCTGGAAGTGTTTCGATATCCGCTACGATTACGAACACATCGAGACGAAGTGGGACAGAGATTGTGGAGCTATACGTGAGCCCTCCACCCAGCCCTGTAGCTCGGCCCGTCCACGAGCTGAAGGGCTTTACCCGGACCTACTTGGAACCATCGCAGGCTTCAACAGTCCAACTAACTCTGGATCCCAATGCCTTCGCCTACTGGGATGAGGCGATACATGACTGGAATATAGTTCCTGGGAAGTACGACATCGGTTTGGGTGCCTCGTCCCGTGATATCCGCCTCAGATCCGAAGTAACAGTAACCCCCGCTCAAGCCATTGCGTGGAACAAGGTCATTGATCAGTCTCCCAATCGCGCTGCGTCGAATTCTGCGCATGTCCTCCATTAAAGGCGATAAGTGTTTCCCTCGCGCGATCCTCAGCGTTGCAATCAGCGGTAACGTTTAGACGATTGCACGGAACTAGGTTCCGAGGCGAATGTCTTGAGAACTTAGCCTTCAGGGATGCGAGTTTTGGCCTACAATCTCCCCGCTTGCTCCCAAGATCAAGTTTTGCTATGCGATACAGGCACGAGTCCCGCATCCCGGAGCCGGTCACGGCCGCCTAAAGACACCGCCGTCGTAAGAACGACTGTGAGGATCATGGGAACCAACAGCCATCACATTGGATTTTCCACAGATCGAGGCGCGCCAACTGAAGCGAATCGCCCCAACTGCGGGACCCAAGCTGATTGTGAAGTTTCGGTTTTGGTCACTGTCACGACCTTCGTTGGGTGGGCATTCTGAAAAGGAATAGTTTCTGTATGGCTTCAGGCAGTTCCGGAGCTCACGGAATCGGACACGATCTACACGCAAAAGGTAGTTGGGCCATCTGCCACAAATCCCTTATCGGAGAGTTGCTGTGGGCCTCTGGCGGCCGCTCCAATATGGAGTATTGTGCATTCCATTTAGGTATTTTGACACATCTGAAGATATGCCTTGACATTGTCACGGTCAAAAAAGTATAAACTCAGCGTTCTCAGTTGCAATACATACATTGTTCCGAAAGTATGAATGATTAGTCAAAACTCTCAGTCCAAATTGGAGGCATTATGACGTTAGCGGGTTTAGTGGACCTCTCGAGTAAGAAGAAGAAAAGTACGTTTGCCAGGTTTAGGGCTCGAGGGCTAAGTCGAGGACATAGACTTTTCGTCATCGTTGTGGCACTCGTCATGTCCTTTCATCTGTCTGGGCTCGCGAATGCCCAGGTCGCGGGTACAGGCACGATCGAGGGAACCGTTGCGGATACATCCGGTGCGGTTGTTCCGGGAGCGATGGTCACGGCTACCAGTTTGGCCACCGGACTCAAATCGTCGCAAGCGGCGTCTTCCTCGGGTTCTTATACACTCAGTGCGCTGCCCCCAGGCGATTACGACGTAGAGGTCCAGGCGAAAGGTTTTGAAACCTCGCGCCAGCATGTCACCCTGAACGCTTTCACTCAACTCGGAGTCAATGTCAACCTGAGGGCTGGAAGTTCGCAACAGATCGAGGTGACAGCGCAGGCTCCCGAGCTCGAGACGGAAAATGGCCAGGTATCGATCACCATTCCTAATTCCACCTATGAGGCCCTCCCGATACCGATGAATGGCGCGGCCAAGAGTGCCACTGGGTTCTTGAGCTTGGTGCCAGGAGTCACGAGCAACAACAATTTTGGAATTCCAGTTATTAACGGCGGGTTCATTGCATCGTCCTTGATCTACGTCAACGGAATGCCCTTGGCCTCTTCGGAATTGCAGGGGGGTGGGGAAAACCTCAACACGATCACCACTGAAGTCATCGACCAATTTCAGGTCATATCCAGCGGTGTGCCCGCCAACTATGACGGGCAGGGAATTGTCAACCTGTCTTACAAGTCTGGAACAAACAAATTTCACGGCACCTTATATGAAAATTTTAGAAATACAGCCCTTGATGCGCCAGGTTTCGGTAATACAAAGACACCCGTAGAACATCAGAATGAATTTGGAGTTATCGTGGGTGGTCCGATCCGGCACGATCGGGTCTTCTTCTTTGGTAGTTACGATAGATTTAAGATCACCCAGGGGTCGACTCCCGCCTTCGTGAGTATCCCGACTCTCGCGGAACGTAAAGGGGACTTTAGCGCATTTCCGGTTCAAATTTATGATCCATCTACGACGGTCATCGGTCCCGACGGAGTTCTGACCAGGCAACCGTTCTTGAACAATCAGGTGCCAGTCACTTCAAACGTCGCAGAAGTCTTGCAGTCCGAACTACCCCAGCCGACGAACGCGAATCTTCAAAACAATTATTTCAATACGTATGTAAACGGAAATCAACAAAACGTCTTTTTAGCGAAGATTGATGCGAGGCTTTGGAGCAAGGACCGAATCACAGGTGTGTTCCAAACCGGCAGACAGAGTCAATTGGCTGCAGCGTCTGTCCTTCCCGTGCCTTATTCCAGCGCGCGCACCGGCAATTCGACGTGGTATCTGGGTCAGGTCAACGAGACCCACACATTCACCCCGAACCTGCTGAATCTCTTCGGTGCTAATCTCGTCAGAAATGAATCTAATTATATAAACCCGAGTGTCGGCGGAGATTGGCCCAGCAAGGCGGGATTAACGGGTTTCCCGGTCGGTCAACTTGCGGTTATGTTTCCTCAGATTGGGTTTGGAGGAGTTGATTCTCCCTCAGCCTGGGATCAAGGCAACACCGGATTCAACGAAATTCCAACGTCAGAGACATTTCAGGATAATGTCGAATGGGTTCATGGCAAGCACAGCTTTACCTTCGGCGTTCAGGTTACATTGGAGCAAGAAGCCCTCAATATACCGGACCAATATAACGGAGGATTCTCTTTCAGTAATAGCGAAACAGCTGCGCTCGATGCGACGGGAACTCCGGAACCAAATACCGGTAGTGGGTACGCCAGTTACCTCATGGGTCTAGTTGATAGCTTGAGTTTCAACGATTATGCCGTGGCAGAAACCGGGGGCCGCTGGAGAAACTATGCTACATATGTGCAAGATGACTGGAAAGTAACCCCGAAACTGGTCGTCAACCTTGGGCTCCGCTACTCGATTCCAAAGCCGTTTGTTGAAGTGCACAATCGCACCTCTTGGCTCAATCCCAATATCGCTAATCCAGCGGCTGATGGCGCTCCGGGTGTGTTGCAGTTCGCCGGATCTGGGACCGATAGTTGCAACTGCCGGACCAATGTCAAGACGCATTATCTGACGTTTGGACCGCGCATCGGTTTCGCCTATAGCGCGGCCCCGAAGACCGTTATTCGTTCTGCCTTTTCCATCGTTCACTATAACGGCGGAGCCCTGGGTGGAAACGGGGAGCAGCAAGGAATCGGAAACCAGGGATACTCGACGGCTCCGGATTTCACAAGCCTCAATAGCGGGGTTAGTCCCGCATTCAACTGGGATAACGGCATTCCTCCGTATCAGCAGCCACCGTTTTTTAGTCCAACGCTCGCTACTGGCTTCACCACCACGGTCCCCCAGGGCGGTGGCATTTCGTATGATCGGCCCGCTACTGCCGGACGTTCTCCATACACTGAGGAGTGGAATTTTACGGTTGAACAAGAGTTCCCCTTCTCTCTCATCATGAACCTGACATACGCCGGCACCGCAAGCCACTTCAATGGTGTGAACGGAGGGGTAGGGATCTACTCCAATCAGATTGACCCCAAGTATGAAGCGCTCGGGCCATTATTGAATCAACAGGCAACTCCGACGACGATTGCAGAGGCGCAAGCGCAATTTCCCGAGATTAAGTTGCCTTTTGGCAACTTCTCGGGACAGATCGGACAGATGCTTCGGCCCTTTGCTCAGTACACCAGTACCGGTGGCACCTTCCAGGGTCCAGATCCTTGGGCGGACTTCGGTACATCAAGTTACAACGCACTTCAGGCGACTCTTGCTCGAAACATGAAGAATGGGCTTTACCTCCTTATCTCCTATACATGGAGCAAGACTATGGACGAAGGCGGCAGTACAGTCAACTTCGCCTCCCCCTCCACGCCGCGAACGGCCTACAATCTACGCCAGGAACGGGCTGTCTCTACGATCGATGTACCACAAGCTATCTCCTTGGCCGAGGTGTACAGCTTACCCTTTGGTAAAGGAACCAAATTTGCGTCCTCAAGCGCAATTGTCAACGCAATCGTTGGAAACTGGCAAATATCGGCAAATGAGACCTATACTTCCGGCACTCCGATGAACACCCTCTCAGGAAACTGCTTAGTTCCTTTCACCGGTGGTTGCTATCCTGACTACAACCCCTCATTCCAAGGCAATCCCCGCATCAATGGCAAGATTGGTAGTCATCTGGATCTCAGTACCCCGTACCTCAACGTCGCGGCGTTCGTAAACGCACCAAACTATACCTTCGGAAATGTTCCGCGTACGTTACCTTATGCCTCATTTCGGAATGAAGGATATAAAAATGAGAATCTGTCTCTATCAAAGACAATTCCTATTACATCGACAGTCAGTTTCCAATTCAAGGCGGATGCATTCAATCTGTTCAACCGGGTCCAATTGGGCGGGATGAATACGAGCATAACCAGTAGCGCCTTTGGAACCGTCAACGGACAGTCGAATGCGCCACGTCAACTACAACTCGAGGGGTACATTAGATTCTAGCTATAAGTATCGAGGAGCTGGTTAGATTGTCGACCAGCTCCCCCCCAAAACTTCAATGGCGTCTGGTTCGAACTATGCGAGCTATATGGCGCCAGTGCTAATTCTGTAGCTATCTCAAAGTCGATGTCGATGTCGAGAGAGAAAACGAGTCTGAATTCGCTCTGCAGTGACGCTCTGTCTCATTGACACCCAAGACGTATAACAGCACTATCGGGCCCACGGGGCGATGATAATTCCACTAAGAAACATAAATTGCGATCGAAGATCCGCTGTGCTCCGTGGAATAGAAACTATGCCCTCCACGCTGTAGGAGATCTATGAAGCCTTTACGTGTCTCCACGCAATGTTGGGGACGCCTGCTTTTTGCGATTGCGATCTTCGGAATCAAACCGGGATTCGCTCCAGCTCAGGTAAAGCTCGTGGTCTCGCCCGGCACCATCGGAGGTGGGTCGACCTCTCAAGTGTCGGAGGACACAACCGAGATTGATGCCAATGCCAACATTCTGATGGCCCCCATCGCAATGCAGGGACAAATCAATCCGCGAACTGATCGCGTACTATCTTTTTCCTATTTTTCCGCTCATTCTACCGATCACGTCCGGCTCGAATACAAGACAGCGGATGGAAAGATACGTACAGCACTCCTTTTGCCGGGACTCAGTCACAGCGAAGGGTTCACGGACTATGCGGAGGATCTATCCGATCTGGACGCTTGGAGTTCGGCGCGGAGTATTACTGCCCTCGGATTCGAGACCGTCGCCGGGAATGTCATCCGTATTCGAAATGTTGAAATTCGTCCAAGCACGGAAGCGGAACTTCGGGCGGCGAAGGAACGAGTCGAACTCGCGCATCGCGACGAGCAGCTCCGAACTGACCTAGACCTCTATCTCACCAAAACCTTCCCTGACAAGGTCGAAGACGTCTATTGCACAGCGAATACGCTGCATATCAGTGGAGAGCTCGCCGACGATCGCGATGTGTACCTCGCCGAGGTGCCAATGTACGAAAATCTGACGCAGCTAAAGAGTTTCGATTACACAACACCGTTGCATGCGGTGAACAACCATTTCGACATCTCTCTGACGCGCGTGCGCACCCTTCCGGATCATACCTATGACCGCATTCTTTCGAAGTGGGTAGTGATTCGGAGGCAGGGTGACACAATCACTTTGCTCTCGCATGCGCATTTCGCTGATGAGGTTGCATCGAAGTGGAGCTTCCCGGACGAAG
>Ga0302307_10000283_pt1 | contig 39037 bp, 21 predicted proteins | sample III_Palsa_E3_2_FD_200530 | JGI IMG/M metagenome (GOLD analysis project Ga0302307, IMG submission 200530) | Peat permafrost microbial communities from Stordalen Mire near Abisko, Sweden - III_Palsa_E3_2 | ecosystem: Environmental > Terrestrial > Soil > Palsa > Peat permafrost | place: Sweden... | reverse complement strand
TATAGTTCAACTACAGGGCTGGTCATCGATCCGGTAGCGGGCATGATCAACCTGGCGACGAGCACAGCGGGAACGTATACCGTTACCTATACATTCACCAATGGCACCTGCAGTAATACAACTACGACGACGGTAACCATCAATGCCTTGCCGACGGCGACGATATCCTACGCCGGATCACCATACTGTGCAATCGGTACGGCGGCGGTGACGCAGACGGGCATTTCCGGCGGCACCTATAATTCGACGACCGGACTGAGCATCAATGCAACGACCGGCGCTATCAACCTGGTGACCAGCACAGCAGGCACGTATACGGTGACATATTCATATACCAACGGTACCTGCAACAATACGACGACGACGACGGTGACGATCAATGCGCTGCCGACAGCGACGATAGCTTACAGCGGGTCCCCTTATTGTGCGACGGGCACGGCGACGGTGACGCAGACGGGCATTTCCGGCGGCACCTACAGTTCAACTACGGGGCTGATTATCAACGCGACGACCGGGGCCGTCAACCTGGCGGCAAGCACAGCGGGCACCTATACGGTGGCTTACAGCTTCAGTAATGGAACCTGCAGCAATACAGTTGTCACCACGATCACTGTGATTGCGCTGCCTTCGGCGACGATCAGCTATGCTGCTAACCCCTATTGTACGACCGGCGCCGCTACGGTGACGCAAACGGGGCCGACAGGGGGGATCTATAGCAGTACGGCGGGGCTGACTATCAACAGCAATAACGGTACGGTAGACCTGGCTGCCAGTAGTCCCGGCACCTATACCGTTACTTATAGTTTCAGTGCCGGAGCATGCAGCAACACGACTACAACGACGATCCTTCTGGGCAATCCGGCACTATCGATCGACAATCCCCCGGCAGTCTGTGCCCCGGCCACCGTCAACCTGACCGCTGCTAACGTTACCGCCGGCAGTGCGGCAGGGCTCAGCTATTCATATTTCAGCGATGCCGGGGGGACTAGCCCCGTTGGCGATCCGGCGGCGATGGAGCTTCCGGGAACTTATTACATCCGGGGGACCATTCCTGCTACAGGCTGTACTACGGCGATGGAGCCAGTCATTGTCCAGATTAATGAACCACCGACGCTGACGTTGACCGGGGATACCGATGTCTGTAAAGGCAGCCCGGATACCCTGATGGCCAACTCGCCCGGCAGTGCGATCAACTGGCTCAATGTAGGCACCGGCGATAGTGTCGTGATTAACCCGATGGTCACCGCGACGTACGAGGCTGTTGCCACCAATGCTCCCGGCTGTACCGCTACAGCTGAGATTACTGTCCATATCCGCCCGTTCACTGTCACCCTGACGGCAACACCTGAGCCTGTGCTGTCGGGTAATACCGTCACGCTGACGACTGCTGCCAACTTCAGCTATCAGGTTATCGCCTGGGAGCCCGAGGTCACGTTCCAGGATCAGACGGCAGTATCGCAGACCTTCACCGTCCACGATACGGCCACGCAGTTCTATGTGATTGCCGAATCCAGCCAGGGATGTCTTGACACCGCCGGGTACTCGGTCGACGTCGACCCCAACCTGAAGGATTTCTTTATTCCCAATGCCTTTACGCCCAACAATGACGGCAAAAACGATGTGTTCAAGGTCTATGGATCGTCGATCCGTGAGGTGGAGATGAAGATATTCAGTCAATGGGGCCAGTTGGTCTTCGAGTCCCATGATCCGCAGGGCGACTGGGATGGGACAATGGGAGGTCATCCTGCACCGGTAGGTATCTATTTATATGCGATAAAAGTTGTCTTTACGAATGATCATACGTTGAATAGGAAAGGAACGGTCAGCCTGATCCGCTAACGCGGAAGGCCGGACGTGAGCCCATAAATCCAGTAGAATATGAAAAATTTTTTACTCTTTCTCTGCCTGCGATTATTCCTGACCACCTGTCTGTTGCAGGGGCGGGCGCATGCACAGATCGACCCACATTTCTCGCAGTACTACAACCAGCCGATGCTGCTGAATCCCGCGTTGACGGGCGCCATCGACGGAGAGTACCGGGCAGCTTCCATCTGGCGGAGCCAGTACGGGAATACACTGACTACGAAAGGGCTGTCGGGTGAGCTGGTCACGGATAAGAATGCCAATTTCGGACTCAGTCTCCTCAACCAGGGATCTTCCGATCAGGCGTACAGTTTTACGAATGCCTATATCAGTATGGCTTATACCGGCGTACGCTTTGGCCCCAATGCCGACCATTACTTAGTGCTCGCTCTTCAGGGTGGGTTTATCGACCGGCACTTCGATCCCACCAAACTGCAATTCGGTGACCAATGGACTTCAGGTCTTGGGTATGAGAGTACCGCTTCTTCCGGGGAAATATTTAGCCGTACTTCAGTGATGTCTTTTGACGCCGGCGTGGGCATTGCCTATTATGATGCCGTTCCGGACAAGACCACCAGTTTTTTTGGCGGCTTGTCGGCCTTCCATCTCAACAGTCCCGCCAATCCCTTTCTGTCCGGTGACGATGGCGAACGGCTGCCTGTTCGGTATGTGGCTCAGGCCGGTGTGCGCATTAATAATTCCGATATCTACAATATTGTCCCGAGTTTCATTATCATGAAAGAAGGCGCTTTCACTGAAAAAGTGATTGGCGGTTACCTGCAGTTGTACGCCAGCGATGCCACCGATTTTATATGCGGGGCGAACTGGCGGATGGGTGATGCCATCATTCCTTTCGCTGGCATCTACTATAAGGGGATGACCTTCGGCATGAGCTATGATGCGACGGCCTCTTCGCTGTCCTCGGCCGCCACCCGGACCAACACCATTGAATTTTCAATTTCGTATATCGGGATTGGAAAAAATACGATCAAAACGAAACCTTTTTATTGTCCGCGTTTTTAATCTTTTTGCCATGCATTCCAGCCGTCTTACTCTACTTTGTATCTTCTTCCTGACCCGGGCTACGGCGCAGGTCAATCACCTGGGTTATTTTAACAAGGGAGAGCAGCTATTCCGTCAGAAGGAATACTATGAAGCTGCCCAATACTACGAGAAATACCTGGGAGGGAAAAAAACCGGGCCTCCGGCGCAACCCTTTGCCATGGAGAAAAAGGTGAAAGGGCAGACCCATCGTAATCCCCGGCAGGAAGCTATCTATCACCTGGCCGAGTGTTACCGGCAGGTGAATGATTATACGAGGGCGGAACCCTGGTACGGACAGGCCAGCAAATTTCCATCGGCTGCTTACCCGGAGTGCCATTACTGGTATGGCGTTGTCCTGAGGGCAAATGGTCACTATGCGCTGGCGATAGACCAACTGACCCTGTTCGAAAAGGAATATACCGGAATGAGCCCTATACTGGTCGATGCCGACAGGCAATTGGAAAGCCTCCGCTACATCCAGGACCAGCTGGCAAGAGAGGATAAGAATGGCTGGCAACTCGACCGGCAGTCCAACTATGGCAATACTTCTGCCTATGCCCTGTCGGTCCGCAATAGCAACACCATGGTATTCACATCAATCCATGCTGTATCCACAGGCGTCAAAACGGCTGCTACTGAATATCGCAACGAGTTGTATGAAGTGGACGGCGCCGAAACCGCTGTCGGGCCGATTGGACCTCAGCCAGCTGATAGCGGGGCGCTGGCTTCAGCATACCCGATGCCGGTCGCATTCGATAATAAAGTCCACAACGGGTTGGCAGCCTTTTCTGCCGATGGGCAAAGAATGTTCTTTACCCGATGGACAAAAAAAGAAGGCCTGACGCAGGCTGCTATCTGGTCCTCGCGACATACCGATACCGGCTGGACGCGACCCCTTCCTATGGGTGCGCCCATTGACCTGGAAGGCTACAATAGCACTCAGCCTTTTGTGACAGCCGATGGACGTTACCTGTTGTTTTCTTCCGACCGCCCAGGCGGCGTCGGGAAATACGATCTTTGGTATGCCCGGCTCGACAGTGATTACCAGGTCATCACCGTAGCCAACCTGGGCGAGACGATCAACACCCCGGAAGATGACGAAGCACCCTACTATCACCAGAACAGCCGCATGCTGGTCTTTGCGAGCAATGGCCGGACCGGGATGGGCGGCTTCGATATTTACTATTCGCATGGGAATTTCGATTTTTCCCGCTGGGAGAAACCACAAAATCCCGGTATACCGCTCAACTCGTCGAAAGACGATCTGTATTTTGTCAGCACCGATGAGGACAATTGCTGGAATACCGGCTGGTTAAGCTCAGACCGGGGATCCGGCTGTTGCCTGGCCCTGTACAGCGTGCGCCAGAACAATGTCCAGTATATAGCAGGCAGGGTAGTGGATGACAAATCCCGGCGGCCGATCGCCGGTGTGCAACTTATCCTGACAGACCCGCGTCATAAAGGAAGGGAGCTGGCACAGGGGGTGACCGACAGTTCCGGAAATTATAGCTTCGTTCTGAGAAATACTTCCCGTATACAGCTGGCTGCCGTAAAAGATGGTTACCGGCCCGGTTCAGGCGATCTGGTCATACAGATGCTAACGGGCAAGGATACGCTTCATTCCCGAGACCTGGCCCTTCAACCCGTGCCGCCGCCGGCGCAGCTCGTAGCCCATTCGACCATTGTCGGCAATTTCCCGTATAAGAAATCCGCGCTGCCCGCATCGGCGTATTACGTGCTCGATTCATTGGTCATCGTGCTGAACAGCGACGCATCGCTGAACCTGCAAGTGGAAGGGTATACGGACGGAATCGGCGGAGATGCCTATAATATCCGGCTGGCGAAGGCCCGTGTGGATGCCTGTATCCGATACCTGGTGAAGAAAGGTATCGCTGCCGGAAGATTGCGCGGCAAGTCCTTCGGCAAATGCTGTCCGCTGGAGCCCGAGACCATCGATGGCAAGGATAATCCGGCAGGACGCGAGGCCAACCGCCGAGTGGAATACCGTATATATCGATAGACGACGAATCCGTATATTAGCGGCTAAAACGAGCGCATGAAAAAGAGCCGCCTGGAGGCATTCAGCGATGGCGTGATCGCCATCATCATTACCATTATGGTGTTGGATCTGCATGTTCCGCACAGCGCCAATATCACCGACCTGTTACCTGTTGTTCCCGTGCTGGGCACCTATATTCTGAGCTTCATCTATATAGGCATTTATTGGAATAATCACCATCACATGCTTTATGCCGCGGAGAAGATCAACGGCGCCGTTCTGTGGGGCAACCTCCTCCTATTGTTCTGGCTATCCCTGATACCATTTGTTACGGCCTGGATGGGAGAAAATCATTTCGCCCGGTGGCCTGTCATCCTGTATGGCGCGGTGCTCTTTATGAACGGCATCTCTTATACCATCCTTTGCAACCAGTTGATCCGGGTGGCCGGCCCCGGCTCGCCACTGGCTATAGCGCTGGGAAGGGACTGGAAAGGCAAACTCTCACTGGTCATCTATGCAGTCGCTATCCTGCTGGCCTTTGTCAACTCCTGGCTGGCCTTTGGTCTGTATATAGCGGTAGCGTTAATGTGGTTTATCCCTGACCGGCGGATAGAAAAGACGGTCAGTACATAAAAAAAGGAAGGTCTGTAGAAACAGACCTTCGATTATGACATATTTCACGTCACATGAGAAAATTCGTTGGGCGATGTTTTTGCCCTATAACTTTGAACGCAATCTGCGTCATTTTGTTACATCCGGGGCCAAATTAATTATGCCCAACCGACGAAGTGTACGGTTAATTCCGCAAGAACCGGGTTTTCCGGCAGTCGGTGCCGGGCTACTTTTGTGTTGTAAATTTGAATAACATGAAAGAGCAGGAAAAAATCAATTATGACCGGATCGCCGAAGCGATCGATTATATCCGGGAAAATTTCAGGACGCAGCCCGGTCTGGAAGAGATTGCGGAGAAGGTCCATCTCAGCCCATATCATTTCCAACGGCTGTTCACGGATTGGGCAGGCGTCAGTCCTAAAAAATTTCTCCAGTACATTAGTTTGGAGCATGCCAAGGCCATGCTGAAGGAGCAGCGTGCCACCGTCTTCGACGCAGCGCTTGAAACAGGCCTTTCCGGCACCGGCCGTTTACACGACCTGTTTATCAGTATTGAAGGCATGACACCCGGAGAATACCGCCATGGCGGCGCCGACCTGGAGATCAACTACAGCTTTGCGGAGAGCCCCTTTGGCAATATACTGGTAGCTTCCACGTCTAAAGGTATCTGCTATATGGCTTTCGTGGATATTGCCACCGAGGGTTTGGCCGATCTGCAAGCTCATTTTCCGCAGGCGCGCCTGCGCCAGATGACAGACCTGATCCAGCAGAACGCATTGAATATCTTTACCAAGGACTGGAGCCAGCTGCAACAGATCCGGCTGCACCTGAAAGGGACAGAATTTCAGCTGAAGGTTTGGGAGGCGCTACTGAAAATCCCCATGGGAGGGTTATCGAGCTATAAAGGCATTGCCGGGCAGTTGGGAAACCCCAATGCCTCCCGGGCGGTAGGGTCTGCTGTCGGCGATAATCCGGTTGCATTCATCATACCTTGTCACCGGGTCATCCAATCGGAGGGCAGCTTCGGGCAATATCATTGGGGAACGACAAGAAAAACAGCTATGATCGGCTGGGAAGCAGCGAGGACAGCGGGATGAGTATCATTAACCTATTGCCTTTCGACGGCGCAGCAGATTATTATGGGATGGCGTTGACGGCGGAGGAGGCGTATCTATACCTCGATCGCCTGCTGCATCATATCGAATGGCGTAATGACGAGGCCGTGATCTTTGGCCGGCATATCATCACCAAGAGAAAAGTGGCCTGGTACGGCGATGGCAACTATGCATATGCCTATTCCGGCAAGACGCGACAGTCGCTGGCCTGGACTCCGGATCTGCTGACACTGAAGGCGAGAGTGGAGACGCTGACAGGCAAGACGTTCAACTCCTGTCTGCTGAATCTCTACCATACCGGCGAAGAAGGGATGGCCTGGCATAGCGACGATGAGAAGACGCTTGAAAAGGATGGCGCCATTGCCTCGCTGAGCCTTGGCGCCGAACGGAAATTTTCTTTTCGGCACAGAAAGACACGTGAGACAATCTCCCTACAACTGGAACCCGGCAGCCTGCTGGTCATGCATGGCGTCACGCAGGATCACTGGCTTCACTCGCTGCCGAAAACAACCAAAGTGAGGAGTCCCCGGATCAATCTCACCTTTCGCACCATGGTAGTATACTGATCCGGGAACATCCTAATTCCTGAGCACCATATACTGGTAGGGCGCCAGGCTCACCTGGGTTCCTATTGTCACTGCCGTACCGGCCAACGCATCCGTCCATGACGTATTCTGCAATGCCGCAGGTACCGCATAGCCGGTCGTCGCATTTCGCAGGTTCACCAGGACAAGCACGGAGGAGTCGCCGGCTGTCTTGGTGAATGCGCAGACATCATTATTATCATAAGAGACCAGTGTTCCCCGCCGGATGGCTACACTGGTGTCCCGGAAGGCGATAACCTGCTTATAGAAAGCCGTCACGTCCGGGTTGATGCCCCAGTTAATAGTGACAGTGGTAAATGGAAAGACGATAGCTGTCGGGAAGGCTTCTTCCGTGCCGTTGTAGACAAAGGGTATGCCCTTCATATAGACCACTACCACGAAAGCTGCATTGGCAGCCGGAATGCCCCCCAGCCGGGTCACCGGCGCCCCATCCGAACCATCCACATCATGGTTGGTTAGATAACGGACAATGGCCTGTGTACCTGTAGCGCCGGCGAATTCCGAAGTGTTAGCATTGTCGATCAGCGTGACGGAGCTGCCTTGAATGATCGGCAGAAGGTTACCATAGAAGGTAAAACCAAAATTATAGTCGAAGCCGGCCCCATAATTAGCCGAACGGGTGCCTTCGGCGAGCAACAATAAATGATGGGTGGTAATATTCCGCAGCGTGTCGATCGTCTGTTGCCAGAAATCGATGGGCGGATTGTCGGCATAGTCGCAGCGGAAGCCGTCAATATTGGCTCGGTAAACCCACGATTTCATCGCAAATATCATTGCGCTGCGCATCGAGTCATTGGAAAAATTCAGCGCGGCCACATCTGTATACCCCGACAGGGCCTGGATATTTCCGCTGCCATCCTGTAGGTACCAGTTGGGATGCTGCGTGATCCAGGGGTGATCCCAGGATGTCTGGTTGACTACCCAATCCAGGATCACGGCCATATTCCGGCTATGGGCTCCATCCACCAGGTTACGCAGATCGGTCAGCGTGCCGAACTCCGTTCCTACCGAGTCCAGACTCCGGATACAGTAGGGGGAGTTGATCGATTTATATACTCCGACCGGGTAAATGGGCATCAGGTAGATCACGTTCACACCCAGGGCTTTAATGCTGTCGAGCCGGTTAATCACACCCTGGAAATTATGCGTTTGGCTAAAGGCCCGCATATTAACCTGGTAAATGGTCACATCACGGGGATCGGGAACACCCGTAAAGGGCGTCCCATACTGGTCCGGGAGGGTATCGGAAGTGACAGTTGTAGCGGGTGGCGGCGTCACCGGCGGCGGCGTAACGGGTCCGGAATGGGTCTTGCTGCAAGCCAGCAGGACGATCAATGCAAGAGCTGGAAAATTCATTTTCATGATGCTTTATTGTAGTACGGCACTATAGGTATACTTCCCGGAAACATGCAGGTCCAGCGTGATGAGGTAAGTGCCATTGGCCGGAACGGTCAGGTTGTTGAGCGTTCCATTGTATGGGAACAAAGGATTATCGGCGTATTGCAGATTCCCGGAATTGTCGATACCGAAATCGATGACCCACGCATCATTGGCGCGGAACTTAAAGGAGCCGGCCTGTATCATCGGCGCGGTGACCGTCCATACCTGCGTCGTCGCGTTATAGCTCATTTGGGTATCGGTATTCCAGCCGCCCGGAGTAGCATCACCGATGATGCTCCAGGTCGTCGCCGTTGCCGTCCAGCTATTTGTATTGAGGTTGGCCGATAATTCATAATAGCCGCCGTTGGGGACGGTAAGATCACCTGCCAGGCCATTGGTTGTAAGAGTACCGCCGCCGCCATCCCCATAATTGGTGTGGTTCCAGTCCGGCGCATTCGTAAATTTAAAGTCCTGGGTTCCGGTACCGGTGATATTCACATACCCTTCGAACAGCCCGGCATACCCCGGAAATGGGTTGAGTGTCGGCGCAGTGGCCGGTGCCCACCCCTGGTAGGCGCCGGGTACCCATAAGTTGGTCGTATAAGGGGTGACGACCACGGCGACGGCAGAAGAGTAACTGCCCGGAATCTTTGATGCGGAACCGTTATATTGATTGACATTGGAGAGTACGCGGAATGCCAGCGGGGTAGAGCCGAACAGCCCTAAGGTTTGCATCAGGTTATTCAGATCCTGGCCCGCAAAAGAATAATGCAGCACATCGTTGCCGGCTATATATTGAGTAGCCTTGCCCCACGCGGCGGTGCCGCTGGTATCGCTGACCTGGTCCAGTTCCAGCGTATAGGTGACGGCGATACCCGATCCGTAATTGACGGCCGGCCAGGTGAACGTCACCACGGAGTCGCTGTCATTGGCCGGCGTCAGCGTGACGCTGTCTACCGATGCCTTCAGCGAGGCAGAAAAAGCCGCGTTCTCATTCGCGACCAGTATGGAGCCCTCTTTCTTACAGGAGATGGCAGCCAGCAGAAAAACAACACCAATTAATATTTTTCGCATATAATAGGTTGAATAGTTGATTAATAACCGGGGTTTTGAACCAGGCTCGGGTTGGAATTCAATTCTGTCGCGGGCAGTGGCAGCAGGTTGAGGTGAGCGTCTACGCTCGTCCCGTTCTGCACGCCGCCTTTCCAGGGCCAGATATAAGCCGATCCGGTGAACATGCCATAGCGTATCAGGTCAGTCCGGCGAAAGCACTCCCAGTACAATTCTTTTTGCCGTTCATTCAGGATGTCGGTCAGCGTATAGCTGGTGACATTGCCGCTGCTGTTGCCATAAGCCCTTGTCCGCAGGAGGTTGAAATAATTCAGCGCTGTCGCAGCATCGCCTCCGCTGCCGCCGCGGGCAACTGCCTCGATATAGATCAGGTACTGTTCTGCGAGCCGGAACAGCGGAAAGTCAGTGCTGCAAAGGACGCCGTCGGGAGAATAAGGAGTGGTACCGGTAGAAGTTTTATTGGAATATTTATAGACCTCTACGCCCTGCGTAAAGTCAAGCACCGAATTGATCGTCGTAGTGCCGGGACCGAAGAGCCCTCGTGTGTCGGCTGCGTCAGTGAATACAGCGGGCAGGGGAGAGGTACTGCGATTACCCAGCCAGCCACCGCCGGGGATGCCATAAGCGGCGTCATCCGTGGGATCAGTGTTATGTGCCGAGCAGATCAGGAAGGTCGTTCCACCATAATTCTGGGCGGTAGTGGCGTCATAAGGTATGGGCAGGATCACTTCCGGATTGTTGATATTGTTGTCGCTCATGAACAGGTTCTTGAAGGTGGGCATCAGCGAATAGCCGGCATTGATGACCTTCGACGCGTACGTGATGGCCTGCGTGTAATGATCATTGCCGCTTCCCAGGTAAGTATCCGCATTGAGATACATCCGGGCCAGGAGCGACCATTCGGCGGCCTGGTCGAGCCGGCCATATTCGTTCTGGCGCGGAGCAACCAGTGAAGAGTCGATCGCCAGCAGTTCCGATTCGATATAGCTGAATAAGTTGGCGCGGGTGATCTGTTTGGGGATATAATCACCTACCGGATCATTCTCATCTACAAAAGCGGGATTGCCAAACAGGTCCATCAGCTCATAATACTGGAAGGCCCTTAGAAAGCGGGCTTCTGCGCGATAGTGCCGGATGTTTTCAGCATCTGCGCCGGTAATACCGCGGGCCGCGACCGCGGCGTCCGTCGACTGACGGATAAAATCATTCGCCACCGTGATCTGGAAGAAGCTGCGATCGTACATCGCGGCTACATATACGTTGCTGCTGACGATATTGAGGTTATGAAGCGGTTGCAGGTAGGAGTCGTCCCATGCGCAAATGGCGTTATCCGTTGTCAATTCCTCCATGTTAAATAGAAGGCGGACAAAATCAGTCTCGCCGACATCCGAGATGCCGGCAACATTGATATCGCTGGCGCCCGTTCCCTGGCTGCTGATCAGCGCATAGCTGCCATATACTTTTGCCAGCACCTGCTTATAACCGGCTGCAGTAGCATACTGGACATCGGCCGTATTCGTATCGGCCGGTTCTCTGTTGAGGTTCTTGGTACAGGAGGTCAGCATGCTGACCAGCAGTAGCCCGAATGTCCCGGATAATAATAATTTTGTTGTCATATTTTCTGTGTTGAATCGTTAGAATTGAAGATTAAAGCCAAGCGTATAAGTACGTGGCCGGGGATAGAAGGCATTATCGATACCGCCATATACCTCAGGGTCCTGGCCGGGATATTTGGTGATGGTGAACACGTTTTGGCAATTGGCATTGATGCGCAGGTTGGCGTCATTGCGGAAGATATGCCCGGCGTTATAGGACAGCCCCAGGTTATCCATTTTTAAGAAGGACGCATTCTGGACATACATGTCGGATTGCGGATTGGTATACACAAAATGCGTGGACAATACGTCTTTCAGGGTGTTGGCCAGGTAACCCAGCGGGTTGAAGACATTTGACTCGGCCGCAGCGGCGGACAGACCATTGTACATGTAGTTGCCGATGTTCGCACGCAGCACTGTGCTGATCGTCCATTTCTTATAGCTGATATCTGTGCTGAAACCGAAGATATACGGCGGGAATGGGGACTTGTACCGATAGAGGTCCTCGCTATTGATGATACCGTCGCCGTTCACGTCTTTGTATACTCCTTCGATCGGCTTGCCACTTTTGTCATACACCTGGTGATAGACGTAAAAGGCATCGGCAGGATAGCCGACAGAATTGATCTGCACATTGTTGGTCTGCAAAGCACCCTGGTAGGCGGGGTCATTCACCTCCGTGAGTTTGGTGATCTTGTTGGCATTATAAGCGATATTGAAGCTCACGTTCCACCGCCAGTCCTTTGTCCGGACAGGGATGGCGCCGATCGCAAATTCAATGCCCTTGTTGGTCATATTGCCTACGTTCACCAGCAGCGTGTTGCTGAAGTTGGAGCCGGCAGGTACCGGGACGGTGTTCAGCAGATTGGATGTCTTCTTGTAATAAACGTCGATACTACCGTAGATCCGGTTGTTAAGAAAGCCATAGTCGATACCGCTGTTCCAGGTGGCTGTCTGTTCCCATTTGAGGTTGGCATCATACGCCGAAGCCGTAGCCATAGTGGAAGTCGTATCCCCGAACTGGTATCGCGATCCATTGGAACTCACCGCGTAGACGGGCAGATAAGAATAGGGGAGGATGCCGTCCTGGTTCCCCGTGAGGCCGTAGCTGATGCGAAGGTTCAGGTTAGAGAGGACGGTGGCGGACTCAAGGAATTTTTCCTGCTGGACGCGCCAGGTGAAGGCAGCGGACGGAAAAACTCCCCACCGGTCGGAGGATCCGAACCGGGAAGACCCATCGTCACGGATTGATCCGGACAAGATATACTTGTTGTCGAAAGTATAGATCAGGCGGCCATAAAAGGAGATCAATGTCGTCTCGATCGGTGTCGTAGGGAATGGCGGGGTGCTGGACGGGATGGTATCGCCATTGGCCCGGACGCTGGGATAATTATAATTGGTCGTCAGGTTATTATAATAACCGTAACCTGCGACGGCATTGATACTGCTTTTGATCGACTTAAGATCTTTAATATAACTTAAGTAGTACTCAGCGACGACGTTCTGCATGGTGCTTTTATACAGATTGTTCTCACCGGAATCCAGGAAAGTCTGGGCCGCATAAGCAGGCACCTGCACAATCCCGTTGCCATGTGCCACATCGTAACCCAGGTTGGCATTGGCATGCAGTCCGGAGATCCAGGGTATGGCATAGTCGAGAACGATGTTGCCGAAGCTGCGTTGTACCGTTCCGTGGTTGTTGTACTGATCCAACAGGGCCACCGGGTTGCGGGGCGCCAGTTTATTAAGGGTTAACGTACTGCCGCTACCCGTCTGCCATTCGTAGAAGTTGCCGTACGGAGAGGTCGCATGCACCGGCTGGGTCGGGTCGAAGTACAGCGCCGAGCTGATCGCGGCGCCTGAATTGGCGAACTGCGACTGGAGAACGGCCCCATGCAGGTTGAGCTCTACCTTCAGCGCGTCTTTAAAGAAATGCGGCGTCAGCGAGATGCTGCCGGTATATCGCTGGAGGTTGTCTGTTTTGACGATACCTTCCTGGTTGAGATAGCCGAAGGATGCCCGATAGGGGACACTGCCGATCGCTCCGGTGGCATTCAGGTCATTGTCCGTGCTGATGGCCGTCTGGAAGATCTGTTTCTGCCAGTCGGTGTTCGTATTGCCCAGCAGGGCGCTGAAGGGCTGACCATTGTAGGTGCCCAGTGAGCCCGAGTCCACGAATTGTCTGAACTGCGACGCCGACATCACATCTTCTTCCTTGATCAGTTTTCCGGCAGAGACCTGGCTGCCGAAGTTGAATCTCGTGGCGCCCGGCCTTCCTTTCTTGGTGGTGATGAGGATGACTCCATTGGAGGCGCGCGAACCATAGATGGCTGTTGCTGCCGCATCTTTCAGAACTGTAAAGGAGGCGATATCATTGGGATTGACCAGGCTGAGCGGATTGGACGCACCGGCAATGGTGTTGCCGCTGAATGGTAACCCGTCGATCACGACCAGGGGATCATTGCTGCCATTGATGGATACGACACCGCGGATCCTGATCACGCTGCCCGAGCCGGGCGATCCGCCGTTGGAGGTAACTGACACCCCGGCTACTTTGCCGGCGATCAGTTGCTCGGGCGTTGTGATTTCGCCGGTCTGAAAATCCTTTTCGCTAACGACAGCCAGCGAGCCGGTCAGATCCTTGCGCTGCTGGGTGCCATAGCCTATAACGATCACATCGTTCAGCGAACCGGCCGTCACCCTCAGCGTGATGGAGACAGATGGGCTGGCATGGACATGGACGGTATCGTAACCAATATACGTGATCACCAGGATGGCGTCTGCGGGCGCCGATAAGGTGAATAGCCCCTTGCTGTCGGTGATGGCTCCTTTTGCAGAGCCGGCAATACTAATGGACGCTCCCTCGATGGGGACGCCTTTGTCCGATAGTACGGTTCCTTTGACAGAAAGGGCAGGGGCCTGCGCCCGTCCCGGCAGTTGCAGGAGACAGAGCAGGACGGAAGCAATCAATAAAAGTGTTGTTTTGGAAAGATGCATATATGACAAGATTAAAATGAATGATCAATATTGCAGGCTGATAATACGGGCTTCATTGACGAGTACGGCTGTCTTCACCAGGTTGGCAAACCCGGCCACACCTTCTATCGGAGAGGCGTCACCAGCCGGCATGGATTCTTTTGTTGCCAGCGGGTTGTCAGGCAGGAAAACACTGGCGGTGTTGGTCATGGTAACAACGGCCTGGTCTTTTCTGACCTGAGCTGAATCAAATCCGTGCAACAGCAGCCGGATATGGCCGAAATGCGTTGGCCGCTGCCCTTCCGGCTTATCCAGCACAATCAGCCGGTGGACCGGATCGAAGTGGATGGCACGCTGATAATAATCTCCTTTTTCATAGTCGTAGGAAGTGCCATCGTCCTCATAATAGATAAATGTGTTAGGCTCGCTGCCCTGGTAGATATGCAGGTCGAGCGTATCGGATGGTTTTTCAGTTGTGTTCTGAACAAGGGACTGGCGGGGAATGATGCTGCCGCCTTTGACATACACCGGTAAAAGGTTCGGTCTCAGTTCGATGACCTTCTCCTGTTCTCCTTTGCTGCGTTCATCGGTATAGGCGTCGTACCATTCACCGGCCGGCAGATAAATTTTCGCGAAGGATATGCCGCTGATCTCCGGGACGACCAGTAAAGCGCCGCCGCAGAAGAACTCATTCTGGAACTGCGGATCGTAGACATGCGGGTCCCGTGTATAGCCGATCGCCAGGCTACGCATGACCGGCATGCCGTCCAGAGAGGCTTCGCGGAAATGGGAATACAGATATGGCAGCAGCGTATACCTCAGCCCGATATACTTCCGAGCAATATCCAGCACATCTTCGCCGAAGGCCCAGGGTTCGTCTGCCTTCGAATTATAGGCCGTATGATTGCGGTAGTAGGGAATGAAGGCCCCCAATTGTATCCAGCGGGTGTAGAGTGCTGCGGAAGGATTGCCCGTGAAGCCGCCGATGTCCATCCCGGCAAAGGGGATGCCACTGAGCCCCAGGCTGTTGATCAACCTTACCCCTGCAAGCATATGGTCGTCCTCGGCCCGGTTATCACCCGTCCAGATGGCCGCATAGCGTTGCAGACCGGCATAGCCCGACCGGCTCAGAACGAAGGGGCGCTGATTCGAGGCTGCCCGGGCGCCTTCATAGCTGCTGCGAGCCATTTCCAGTCCGAAGACGTTATGCCCCTGCAGATGGGTGGTAGGATGGCCATCGAAATCGAACAGTACATTGTCCGGCATATTCTGCCCCCATGTAGAGATCTCGTTCATATCATTCCAGATTCCTGCGACGCCTATGTCCGTATATTGACGGACTTCGCTTCGCCACCAGGCCCGGCCCTTTTCAGCCGTGAAGTCAGGAAAATGACACCAGCCCGGCCATACCTGACCGGTATAGTACTCGCCATCGGAATATTTCAGGAAGACATTTCCGGCAAGGCCACTCTCATAGGCGGGGTATCCTTTTTCCACTTTGATGCCCGGATCGACGATCACCGTGGTCTTAAAGCCCATCCGGCCTAACCGGGCCATCATCGACTTTGGATCGGGAAACCGTTGCGGGTCCCAGGTAAAGAGTTTGTAATGGTCCATGTAATGGATGTCCAGGGTTATACCGTCGGCCGGGATCTGCTTTTCCCGCAGGGTTCGCGCAATTCGCAGTACTTCGTCATCCGGGTAGTAGGAATACCGGTTTTGCTGATAACCCAGGCTCCACATCGGGGGCAGAGGCATCCTGCCCGTCAGCCCGGTATAGCAGCGGAGGATACCGGCCACCGTAGGATGGTAGATAAAATAATAATTCATTTCGCCCCCTTCTGCCCCAAAGGACGAAAAGCGATTATTGCTTGCGCCGAAGTTGAAGTCTGTCCGATAGCTGTTGTCCAGAAAAATGCCATAGCACAGGCTGTCGTGGACGCCGATATAAAAGGGGATGGTAGAATACAAGGGGTCCTGGGCGATGGTATAACCGTACACATCGGAGTTCCAGTTGGTGTAGGCGCTGCCTGCCCTGTCGAGGTTTCCTGTTTTTTCTCCCAGCCCTATGAATCGTTCGCCCGGCTGCAGTTTCTTGTAATCCGTGATTTTTGTCCCTTGCCAGGAAATGCCGAGCCCTTTTTCGTCTTCATTGATCATTTGGCCCTCCGGCGTATAAAAACCCATGGCCAAAGACGATCGCTGTATCCGTAGTTCGAGAGAGTCGGTCCTGATCAGGATCTCCGTTGCGTTGTCCTGGTATTGGTAAGACGCAGGGGAGGGTCCGGCAATGATCGCAAAGGAATGGTCGGCGGCCAGGGGCTGATCCGACAACCGAACCCGGATCACATTGGCGCTATAGACAGTCACCCGTGCCCAGGCATGTTCCGCCCGGATATCGATATCGGTACCGCTGCGATGGATCTCCCTGATGGAGCCGGGAGATGTAATACCATCCTGTGCCAGAGTTCGTCCCGGTGCGAAAAGGAAAGGGAAGACCAGAAAACATAAGTATGCACGTCCGGGAAAGACAATTCTCATATAGCAAGTCATTGTGATCCCAAAGGAACCCAGACAGGAGAAAAAGTGCAATTAATACAGGTCGAATATGGAAAATATAAGGAAAATGAGAGGGGGATACCTTTTTAAACTGTTGAATGATAATCTATTGCGGACGTATGTAAATTTTGATAATATAGATGATTTTCCACCTTTTTACACGCCCTTTATGTCCATGATACGGGCTTCGAACTCGTCATTGGGTACCAAAGACCTGTTTTTGATCCGCGTCTTATAGGCATAGATCGTATTGACTGAATATTCGAGGATCTGGGCGATCTTGTCATTATCGGTGATGCCCATACGGATCAGGGCGAAGATCCGAAGATCGATATTCAGCGGTTCATTGTCCTTCAGCCTGACCTGGTCTTCTTCTTTGAAAAGGGAATTGAATTGGGTGACGAAATGAGGAAAGATCCGCAGGAAGACTGTGTCGAAGCTCCGCAGCAATTCCTCTTTCTCTTTTTTAAGCTGGATATTATTGACGATGAAGCGGATATCTTCGAATTTCCGGTCTGCGACCTTCTGGTCGAGGGTGCGTTTGAGCCGTTCCAGTTTGACGAAGAATTCGGAATCCAGGCTGAAAAAGTAACCGATATATTCTTCCTTGATCTTGTTGGCCTCTTCCAGTTTATCGTTGATCAGCCGTTGGGCGGCGTGGGCCTCAGTGATCATTTGCTGGGCTTTTTGGAGTTTTTTCACCTGGCGGCGGATGACGACGATCAGGACGGCCAGTACGATCCCCAGCAGCGTAACGACGATGGCATACTGCACGAGCAGGCGGCGCTGCGCCTCGACGGCATTGATCCTTTCCCCTTCGATCAGTGACAGGACGCTGCTGACTTGAACCTTACGCTGCCGGGCCCCATAGAATTCTGCATTGGCAAGGGCCGTTTCGATGCAGAGCGAGGCATGCCGGACATCACCTCTTTTATATAGGAGATCGGCCAGATTGAAGATGGCGAAGGTTTCCTTCGTAGACGACCGGATATCGGCAATAGCGGCAGTGATCATCAGGTCGATAGCCTCGTTCTGCCGGCCATTCTTCATATAGAGTCCGCTGAGCGTAGAGGCAGTGAGGGCCAGTTGGTGGTCCGTCAGGGAGCTATTCAGCAATTTTTCAAAATAGGTGGTGGCTTCTGCGTCATTATTCAGCTTAAAATCCCGCAGTCCCCGGTAATAGGCATACTCGAAGGTGGCAGGTGAATAATAAGTGAGGGCGGAGTCCATACAGGCATTCCCTTGCTGGTCATATTCAGTGGAATGCTGACTCCCGTCATAGTCATAATTGGCCAGATCATAGTAATACCTCCCCATAAGGGTATAGTAGATCGCCTTTAGCGTGTCCGGCTGCCGGCGGATGTCGATGGCCCGCAGTGAATCGTATGTTTCGCGGAACAGACCGGATGACAGGAGAATAAAGCAATTCCGCAGCCGGGCCTTGGTGATGAGTCCTGTGTCACCGAGCCGCCGGGCAATGGCCTGCAGTTTGCCGGCATACTGATAGGCGCTGTCATAATTAAAGATCTGGTATTCTTCGTACAGCTGTTCGTAGATATCGAATAGCGTTCTGGCGGAGAGGGCGGTACCCGGGGTGGCCAATGCCGTTGTGTCTGCACGCAGTAAAGTCTGCAGCCGGGCTATCCGTTGCAGCTTTGCCGTGTCGTATTCGGGAGCCTTTCCGACAGCAATCGTCAGTTCATGCAGCAGGCTGTCTGTATTGGCCCGGGTTCCCAATACCATGAGCATCAGTGCCAGGCCGAGAAATAACCGATTCATCTAAGGATTTAAGGCGGCAAGATAAATTAAAATCGTGCTGCATTCTGTCTATATTAAGAATATATTCATTTGTCGACAAAAATTTGGCTACCAACATTTTATTTTCCTGCTTTTATTTTTTGCAGCCTTTTTCTTCTATATCCGGGCTATATTTTTTGTTTTCCTTTCCTCTTCCCCGAATCTTTGGCTCTTTATCCACCATTAAACTTTGTCATATGAAAAAGCATTTACACGCTTATCCTGTCTTGCTATGTATTCTTCTTTTTTTCACCACTTTCTTTTTTACCAACACCATCTTCGCGCAATATCCGCCCCAGTACGGGACGCCTTTTACCGGCGTACCCGATCCGCGGGACGTGACGATCTACCAGGTGAATATGCGGGCCTTCAGTGCTACGCATAATTTCCAGGGTGTGATCAATCGCCTGGATAGCATTAAGGCCCTGGGCGTTAACGTGATCTACCTGATGCCCATTTATCCCGTAGGAGTACTGAATTCAGTGAATTCACCGTACTGTATCCGCAGTTTCGATTCTGTCGGTACCGAATTCGGTGCACTGACCGATCTGCAAAACCTTGTCAATGGGGCTCATAGCCGCAACATGGCCGTCATCCTGGATTGGGTGGTCAATCAGACTTCCTGGGATCATCCCTGGATCGCTGCACATCCCGGCTGGTACCTGCATAATAGCAGCGGTGCAATCGAGCAGCTCGATAGTTATACGGATGTCGCAGCATTGAATTTTGCCAATGATACTATGCGTATAGCTATGATTACTGCGATGAAGTCCTGGGTCTATCGGGCCAACGTGGATGGTTTCCGCTGCGACTTTGCAGACAATCCGCCGATCGATTTCTGGCAGCAGACGATCGATACGTTGCGGAATATTACTACGCATAAATTATTGTTGCTGGCGGAAGGAAGTCGTTCTGCGAACTACGGGGCCGGCTTCGATTATAACTTTGGTTTTCAGTTCTACGGCAGCAGTCTGCAGCCGATTTTTACCGGGGCACCTGTCACTGACATCGACGTCTCCGATTCTGTCGAGTACATCGGTGCTTCCGGTACCAACCAGATCGTGCGATACCTGACTAATCACGACGTAGACGGCACCGATGGACCGCCGGTGACGCAGTTCGGCGGCATTCCCGGTTCAACGGCCGCTTTTGTCGTGGTGGCTTATCGTAAAGGTGTTCCGTTCGTTTATAATGGCACGGAGGAAGCATTCCCGACACCCATTACCTTTCCTTATCTGTCGGTTACGATCAACTGGGGCATCAACCCCGCAGTGACGACAGCCTATAAACAAATCATCGCCTTCCGCGACAGCAGCGAAGCTATCCGACGGGGAACGCTGGTATCCTATGACAACAATGATATTTGCGCTTTTACCAAAACATATGAATCCCAGAAAGCGCTCGTGCTGGTGAATCTCCGTAATTCCACTATTACTTATCCGATCCCGGCAGCTTTACAGCAAACGACCTGGAACAATGCGTTTACTGCGGCTTCGACCACCCTCGGCACTTCGCTGTCGCTCTCACCCTATCAATACCTGGTGTTGACCAATGCCAATGTTCCCGTTGTTACGGTAACGGGCGTAAAAGTTACACCTACCCGTGATACGGTCAATGTCGGCCTGACGGCTCAACTTACTGCAACGGTGTCTCCTGCCAACGCTTCCAATCAGGGAGTTTCCTGGACGTCGAACAATACGGCTGTCGCTACGGTCAGCGCTACGGGCCTTATTACCGGCGTTGCCGCAGGAACAGCTGTCATCACCGTGACGACGTCAGACCAGGGTAAGACGGCGAATGACACGGTCGTTGTCAGGCCTGCCTCCGGCTTCACGGTGCATTTCTACCAGCCAACCGGCTGGGGTTCGGGGATCAATATTTATTGGTGGGATGCTCAGCCCACCGGCATTCTTGCCGATGGTACCTGGCCAGGTGTTCCCATGACAAACCAGGGTAACAGTTGGTACGAGTATACTTTTGCGAACATCGATTCCACCAACCTTATCTTCAACGATGGCAGTAACCAGACGGCCAACCTCAGCAGGGGTAGCAATGGCTGGTACTACAACAATACCTGGTACGATACGCTGCCTGCCGTCCTCAGCGGAACTACATATTACCAGATCCTCAACCGCTGGCAACCGAATACTTACCTGTATGATGGCGGTTCCGGGAAGGTGCTGTATGGTACCAATCCGTCACCTACCGACCCAACCTACCAATGGACGGAGGTCAGCGCAGGCAGCGGTTATGTTTTTTTGCAAAACCGTAGTACCGGTAACTATATGCATGTACAGGATCAGACCGGCTATGTTGAATCCGGGACCATCAATACAACCTGGTATAGCGCCATGTGGTCGATAGCCACTGCCGGCAGCGGATGGAACTATATTGAGAACCGCTGGCAGGCCAATCAATGGATACATATCCAGGACTTGTTGGGGTATGCCGAATATGCCAACGCCCAGACCGGCTGGTACAGCGCGATGTGGCAACTGGTCAATCCGGTCACGGTCGCGAATACAACAACCGATGCGCTGCGTTTAGGTTCGGTTGCCGGCTTACCGGGAGATAGCGTTTCGGCGCAGATCCTGCTGTACCCTAATCCGGCGCCCGGCGGCAGCTTCTATCTCAGCCTGCCGGATCTGGGTGGTATCGGCCAGGCCAATACGCCGGCCTGGGTCATCATCCGGGATGTCAATGGAAAAACCCTGCTGATCACCCAATTGTCAGCTTCCGGCCCGATCACGCACTCGCTGCCGGCCGGTACCTATTTCGTCACCGTTCGCATCGGCAATACGATTACAACAAAGAAACTGACAGTGCTCTAGAGTAGTCACGAAAATTGATGCAGGCCGTCTCAATGACTGGGACGGCCTTTTTAAATTCATGAAGGCGGCGCCAGCCTGTTAATCCGGTGTTTGTACAGTTTGCCGATCGGAATTTCTATCCCGTGGATCTCCACGTCATTTTGGGTATAGGCTGTCACCTTTTTCAGGGCGATGATATAGGACCGGTGTATTCGGACAAAAAGATTGTCTGGCAGCATTTCTTCTACCATACTGATGGGCTGCTTTACCACCTGCGGTTGTTGTCCGGTACGGACGATATGATAAAGTATTTAATCGGCATACTTCTTCTCCTGTCAGTCAATCATACAATGGCTCAGAGAAACGCCTGCTGCATGCCGGACAACGGGTACTGGGAATTAGTGACTAACATCCATGACCCGACAGCGATAACGGTAAGGTTCTACGACCTGGAATCTCATCTTATTGACCAGGAAAAAATGACTTCGGTTCCGAACTCGCATAAAAAAAAGACCTGTCGGTGGCTCAATGAGAGGCTTCAATCGGCCCTGGTCGCCTGGCAGCGTACCCGCCATCGGGAACAAAAATTATCAGCAGCCTTCATATAAGACAGCTGGTTTTGCAACCTGGTCGTGTCTACGGCCAGGTTTGTTATTTTCTGCCTTAGGGCAACGCGCTCACATCCACAGCAGGTAAATTCCCGACGGGATCTTCCGGCCGTTCGAACCATGAATTCGCCGGCGTATAGGTCGCGAAATGCCCGCAGTTCTCCAAATAAAAAGCCGAGTCACGCAGACCTCCTGCATAATCCATCCGGTAGCCTTTCCGGCCGGTATTGTCGACGGTAAACTGGGCCTTGTGCAGGGCGATCCAGCGCCCGGCGGTATCCCTGATCCATTGATGATTGAACAGGACATACCGCTGATGGTTGCCTTGTTCCGGCTCGAAATTCTCCAGGAAGGAATGCAGCCCCGTCAGCCAGGTCTGGGTCTGCGGCCGGCTGAAGCTCGCGATCAGCCGCCAGTGGCCTTCTTCAGGAGCATAGAACCAGGCGGTAAAGAAAGTATGCCGGCCTGCCGCTGGCCGGGCATGCACTAAAAACTTATACGTATGCCCCGCCTTCCACATATAGTTAAGATAGCTTTGCCCTCCCGATCCCTCATTTCCAAAGGCCTGCGCATGTACATCTTCCCCTTTCTTCAGTACCCTGATCCGCTGACTGTCGGGGACCGACGCCGGGTCGTCCGTCTCAAATGGGCTCCAGACAGAAAAGAGGATATGCCTTTCCGTGGGCGAGTTGACCTGCATGCCGAAATAACCCTGGGCAAAGCCGCAGGCCATAAAATATGATCCCTCCAGGTCCTGCCCCGCCGGTACCGTCACTTCGTTATAAAACCACTCCGCCTCTTCACCCGCAGGCACCGGATAATGGAGATGTACAGAAGGCCCGCGGCGGCCCCAATAAAAGAAGTTGCCTTCGTCATTAGGTACAAAAGCCACCCGGCCATTCAGTGGCTCGCCCTGGACAATGATCGACTGGTTCGACAGGTGCATTCCTTTAAGGTGGATACATTGATAACCCGTATCTGACACCTGGAAGAATCCCGCATCATGAGTTGACCAGCCCTTTTCATCAACTGAATCTCTCACCCACGCATGCAATGTCCCGGTTTTCGTTACCCGAAGCCAGGTGTCGATGCCCCCGCCAGGATTATTCCACGCATTGCCCGCCAGAGGGATTGTATCAGTAAGGGCCTGGCCGGATATCCGGTCAGGGCTTATCCAGGCACTGATCCATATCAGCAACGCGGCAGGAGAAAATGAGATCTTTATCATAAAAAAAAGCCCGGACAAGCCGGGCCAGAAAATTTTCTCATGTGATTCGAATGTTTCGAAATTAACCTAAATTTATTGTATTTGTCTTTACCGCCCAAATTGTTGTTTTAGATCAATTAATCACTAAGCTACGGCCGGCCCTGCCGTTGAAATGATCCCTGCCGGGTGACTGAAAAAATCGGCTACTACGGCTTTAGGTTCATTTCTGAGCGTCCGGTATTGGAATGGCGACATATTCAGGTGCTTTTTAAACAGTCTTGAGAAATAATAAGGGTCTTCGTATCCAAGCATGGAGGCGATATCCTTGATCTTCATTTCCGAATGATACAAAGCGGAACATGCCTTCTCCAATTTCAGCCGGATGAAATATTCCATCGGCGGGATGCCTGTGGTCTTGTGAAAAACGCTGGAAAAATGGGAGGTGGATAAATCGCTTTTCAAGGCCATTTCCCTTATGGTAATGATATGATCCAATTTGTTTTTCATATAGGTGATGATATCGGAAACCATGTCGACGGTATCACGCTTTTTTTCTATATAATATTTTTCGGTAACCCCGACCGAACCGGTGGAAAAGAGAACGGCTGCAATAAAATGATAGAGGCACAGATTTGCATTGATGAGGTTTTCTTTGCTGAAGCCCTTTTCGAGGTTTTGGTACATGGTTTCCCATAATAGCGGTCCCATTTCATCGGGAACGATCGGGCGCGGCTCATAACCGATGCCGATGCCGAACCGGCGGTTGTACATTTCAGCGTCTTGTACACTGAAGTGTACCCAGTATATTGACCAGGAGGTTGTCGCAGTAGTGCCATAGCTGATGGGGTCCTTTGTGGCCGGCAGGATGACGAATTGGTTGGCCGAAAGTTCAAAACGCTTGTCACCGATCCTGTACCAGCCCCTGCCGTCGACGCAATAGATCAGTACGTTGTCCGAACATCCCTCTCTTCCTTCCGTATGATGGCCGGTGGCATTGGAAATGCAGCCAAGTTCGGACACGTAAAGGCGGCGTAGTACCGGGTCCGGCATGACGATTTCTTTTCGGACCGAATGCGGCAAGGAGATCAGTTTTTTGCCGCAAGATTCATCATATTTTCTCATAGTCCTCATATTTTTCATTTTACATATGGCAATCAAATGGAGTTCCTTCTTATCAATACGGTCGGGATGACCTCCCGGATCTTTTTCCGGGTTATCACAAAATCTGCAGCCTTTTCCGCCATCAACCTGAAATCGGTTGAATACGTGGTGATACCGTCACAGATGATCTCCTTTACGACATCATCATTGTGTGACAGGATACCTACTTCCTTGCCCAGCTTCATATTCTTCAGCCGGGAATCCTTGAGCATTTCCCATAATTCCGCATTGTTGATGGTATAATAGACTTTATTGCGTTGCAAAGACCCGGGTACATATTCGGCCTTTATACTTCCCCTGATCTTGTAGTCACGAATGAATTTCTTGAATGCTCTCAGTATCTCAATGGGTGTATCGGACCCGGGGCGATAGTAAAAGATCATTTCTTCGAATTGCCGGATGGTGTCGCTCAATTCTGCAAACGCCGCATAGGAAGCTTGCTCGAATTCCTGGACAACGTAGGAAAAATTACCGGCCATCGGCTCATAGCGGTCGATCATCAGGAACTTGTCGAATGGGAGGGTAGCCAATATCCCGGCCGTTCTTTTATGGGGGATAGGGGCAATGACATACATGCCGTACTTACCCCTGATATTGGAAACAATATTTTCAAAAACGGCTATGTTATTATGGTGGAAGAATACATCGATGTGCACGGCCTTACCCAGCCGCGAACGAAAGGTCTTATAGAAATTTTCCTGGAAAGAGTCGAAGGCGAACAGCAATAAGGATATCCTGACCTGCTGATCCGTATCCTCATTGGAAACAAAGAATCCCAGTCTTTTTTTGGATTCCACGATACCCCTTGTGGTCAATTCTTTATATCCCCGCGCAATCGTTTCCCTGGCAAAGCCCAGTTCTTTGATCATATTGTTCACCGACGGCAGGATATCGCCTTTGGTGACGATCCGGGCATTAATGGCATTGATCATTCCCTGCACCAATTGCTCATGCTTGGATAACCCCGGGGTTCCTTCTAATTCAATGATTTGGTCGTAGATCCCTCTCATATGGCAGCGTCTGTACTATACTATACTATACTATACTACAAAAATAGAAAACCCGGCCAATTTTCCAAATTTAATTATGCCCTGCGGGTCATTATCAGCAAAAAATCCATCCCTTTCGGCTAATAACCCATTCTTCCATATGTCCATAAAGGAGACATTTGATGCGAAATGATGTATAAACAGACTGTCATGTTTTTAAGAATGCTTACAGCCGTGCTATTGGCATTACTTTCCCTCCGATCTATTGCCCAAAAAGCGTCGTCTGCATCCGGAACGTCTGCATCCGGGCAACCGGTGCTGATCCGGATCGGCACCAATGATAACCTGCTCCTTCTCGGGGTGGATACGAACCGGCAGCTGCAACAATTATATTATGGCCTCGGGTCAGCCAACGACACACCCGCGGCGAACGTGATCGCCAGTAGCCCGCCCGCCTATCCGACCTATGGGAAAGCTTACTCCGAAGTGGCTCTTCGACTGACCCATAGCGACGGAAATATGACCACGGACCTCGTCTATGACCGGCATACTTCTCAGCGTATCGACGACAATACCGACCTCACCACCATCCGCCTGCACGACAGCTACTATCCGGTTACTGTGTCGCTGTTCTATAAGACGTATAAGAAAGAAAACATCATCGCACAATGGGTGCAGGTCGACAACGGCGTAGACGGACCGGTAATGCTCAACGACTTTGCCAGCGCCGGACTTTCTTTTCTGTCTTCTTCCTACTATCTCACCTCTTATTATGGAGACTGGGCACGGGAATTCAATATGACCGAAACACAACTCCAGCCAGGTATCCGGATCATCGATTCCAAACTGGGTGTCCGGGCCGATCAACGCGGCAATCCTTCCTTCCTCCTGTCCCTGGACAGACGATTGCACGAAGATGATGGGCAGGTGATGGGCGCTACGCTGGCATGGCCCGGCAATTATCAACTGAAATTTGAAGTCAACAGCGATCACCGTCTTAGCGTGATTTGCGGCATGAACCCCGCCGCCTCTGCATATACCCTCGACGCACACCACTCTCTTACTACCCCGTCCCTGCTGCATACATGGTCCTCCACGGGCGCAGGAACCGTGACGCAGCGTTTTCACCGATGGGCCCGTACCTACGGCATCAGAGATGGATATGGTTCGAGGGACGTGCTGCTCAACAACTGGGAAGCGACCTATTTTAATTTTGACGAGCCGAAACTGACCACGATCATCAAGGAAGCAGGCGCCATGGGATTCGATCTCTTCCTGCTCGACGACGGATGGTTTGGCAATAAATATCCCCGTAATAACGACGACGCAGGCCTTGGCGATTGGGAGGTCAACATCAAAAAATTACCCCATGGCATCCCATACCTGGTAGACCAGTGCCGGCAGAACCACCTGAAATTCGGCATCTGGATCGAACCGGAAATGGTCAACCCGAAAAGCGAACTTTTTGAACGACACCCCGATTGGGTCATAACGGCCCCGCACAGGGCCCTGGACCTCCTGCGTAACCAATTGATCCTCGACCTTTCCAATCCTAAGGTGCAGGACTATGTCTATCAGTCCATCTGGAAATTGTTGTCGGAGAACCCCGGCATCAGCTATGTCAAATGGGATTGCAATCGTTATATCACCAACCCCGGCTCCTCCTGGCTTGGCAAAGACCGGCAGTCCAACCTGTTTATCGATTACCCGGCTGCCCTCCTGTCGCTCATCAATAAGGTTCGCACAGCCTTCCCGAAAGTGACGCTGATGGTCTGCTCCGGCGGCGGTGGACGCCTGGACTATGCCACCATGCCCTATTTCCAGGAATATTGGACCAGTGATAATACCGACGCCGTCGACCGCATCAGGATCGGCTGGGGACTGGGCTATTTCTTCCCATCCGTTGGCTATGCCTCCCATGTTTCCAATGTTCCAAACGGCATTACCGGCAGGACCACTTCCCTCAAGTTCCGGTTCGATGTGGCGATGACCGGCAAACTGGGCATGGACCTCCAGCCCATGCAAATGACCCCGGCGGAAAAGACCTTCTCCAAAAATGCCATCCAAACCTATAAAAGCATTTCGGATATCGTCCTCCATGGCGATCTGTACCGGCTCCTGTCCCCCTTCGAAGGCGACAGGGCAGCGTTGATGTATGCCGCGGAAGACAGCTCAAAAGCCGTGGTCTTTTCCTATCTTTTACACAAAAACATCGACCAGAACCCGGACAGATCGGTACTCCGCTTGAAAGGCCTGAAGAAGGACGCCCGTTACCTGTTGACCGAATTGAATAGGGGAGAAAAAAGCCGGCTGGGCGATTGGGAAGGGCGGACCTTTACCGGCGAATTCCTGATGACGGTTGGAGTACAGTTCTCCATGTCCGACGAATACGAAAGCGCCGTATTTAAATTGACATCTTTACCCGTGCCATCCCCCCCGGACACGGCCATCTTTACCGGTCAGCAGGTCAGCGTCATCCTTCACCATTCTTCCGGCAAGGTCGATTATCACTTCTCTTCCGGTATCACCCTGAACAATACCGTGGCATACGTGAACGACGTCCGCACAGGTTACGACTGTTCCGCAGACTATCCCCAACATTCCTGGCACACGGACAACCTCCATGACAGCCTTGGCAGCGGCATCCGCATCCACCTGACCCATACCGGGAAAAAGGGAGCCCCCGATCTTGAACAACTGATCACCATCTACAAAAACCGCCCCTTTCTGTTAATAACCTTGCAGGCATCCAGCCCGCTGTCCGTTGAGACCCGCGACATCAGCCCCCTGGCCATTCTCCCGCAGCAGGGGGGCGCTCTGTCCATACCCGGCGACGAACCCAGGATACTGGATGTGCCGTTCGACAATGATGACTGGGTCAATGACGTGGAGCGCAGCTGGCCATCCGGTAACGAGCCGGTCGTATCCGGCATCAGCTATGAGTTGTCTGCCATATATGATAATGCGGGCAGTGGGCGTGACAATACGGGCAGTGCGGGCATCGTAATGGGCAGCCTGACCCACGACTTCTGGAAGACGGGCATCCGTTATCGCGCTGCAAAAACACTGGGCCTGCTGGATTCGCTTCTGATATTCGGCGGCGCCGCCACCGCGGATAATGCCTCTCTGCCCGCCGACTATGGAGGCAAGGATGGGACACATGATCTTGCTCCCCACGGAACCCAACGGGGAACAACCGTCAGGGCGCCGCTGATCTATCTTTGTGCTCCCCGTGATGTCCGTACGGCTTTTGTGGGATATGGCGAGATGAATGCCCTGCTGAATGGCAGGCTTTCCTGGAAAGGGCATGCCCCGGTATACTGGAACAGTTTCGGCGTGGAAGACGTACTTGGGATGAGGAAGATCATGATGCCTGCCGGGGTAAAAGAAATTTCCGACTTCCTTTATACCCTCGGACCTTTTAACCGGTATGCATCTCCGGTATTGAGCATCGACTCCTACGATCAGGGCATCTATACTACCGCTGTACTGGATTCTATCAGCCTCTACGGGGCGCAGCATAACCAGCAGATGGGGTTCTATTTCATTCCCTTTGCCGAATGGACCTGGAAAAATTCCATCAGCGACGGTTTGCTGCAGGGAACCCGGACACCGCTCAGGGACGTAGTTCTGCGAGACAGCAGCGGCCAGCCCATCCAGTACAAGACCGGGGATTTCGGCGCCTATGCCCTGGACCCTACCCATCCCGCCGTCCGGGAGGCCATTATCGCCACATTGGAAAAAGCAAAGGCCATCCATGCCCGTTTTCTCAAGATAGATTTCCTGACCGCCGGGGCGCTGGAGTCCACTTCACGTTATGATACTGCTGTCCGGTCGGGGATGCAGGCTTACAGCCGTGGCATGAAGATGCTCAAACACCTGATCGACTCCATCCTGGGCCCCGATATCTTTATCACGCAGGCCATCTCTCCGCTATTTCCCAATCAATATGCGCATACCCGCTTCATATCTACCGATGTATATTCTCATCTGCGCAATGATGAAAAGGGCTTTCCTGATTGGGGCAGTACGGAAGCTTCGCTGGCGATCGGGTCGCATATGTGGTGGCAGCAGGGTACGCTGTGGCCTTATACAAACCTGGATGTCATTGTCATGCAGCATTTCCAGCATAATCCCGATCTCAGGGAACAGGAGGTACGGGTCAGGCTTTATGCCATGATGGTGATGGGCAGCCTATTAGGCGACGGGTCCGATTTTCGCCAGCCTTTGGCGTGTCAACGGGCCCGGACCTTCCTGGACAATCCGCTTGTCTGCGCCTGGTTCAGTCACCCGCAAGCCTTCACCCCGATCAAATGGGCAGACGGCAGGAATATGGATCAGCAAATGATCTTCTACCGGAAAAGTGATACCGCCATGCTTGCCCAGTTCAACTTCAGCGACAATGCGACATTTACACATACTTTTTTTCTCCGCGATCTCGGGTTGACGCCGGGCAAATATGACCTGGTGGATTTTTTGTCGGATAAATTACTTCAGACCATTATACCCGGGCAGACTTCCTTTTCGCTCAGCGTGCCCGAAGACGACGCTGTTATGGTACGTTTTGTCCCGCGATGACCGGAATTTCTATGCAATCGTTTTAATCTCTGCGAAATCGTATCATAATCCATCCTGATCGAAGAATTCGCTATTCTTTAACATCTCCGGCAATGATATCTTTGACTCAACCATTAATGTAAAACTAACACCAGCCCAAAACGATTGCTATGTTAAAATACCTGATTGCGTGTTTGCGTAACCCGCTGACCTATTTGTGTATCTGTCTTGTCGTTACTTTGTTGGCCCCGCGGTGTGGCTGGTCCCAGGCAACTCCTTCCAGGAAAATAACGGTGACAGGAACGGTGAGGGATACTACCGGCCTTCTTTTGCGTAGCGTTAATCTGGTAGTAAAAGGAAATTCCAAAATAGGCACCACTTCGGATGAGAACGGGCGGTTCATCCTGGATGTCCCTTCCGGCTCAACAATAGAATTCACCAGTATAGGTTTTGAGACCATCGATCTTATCGCTTCCGGTGAGCCTATGGCCATCGTGCTTCGTCATTTGAAGAAAGATATGACCGAAGTGGTCGTCACTGCTTTCGGAAAAAAGCAATCCAAAGAAGCTGTGGTCGGTTCGGTCACGAGTATAGATCCCGGAGACCTCAAGATCCCTTCCAGTAACCTCACCACAGCCCTGGCGGGACAGGTGGCCGGGGTAATAGCCTTCCAGCGGACAGGCCAGCCGGGCGGAGATAACGCCTCTTTCTTCGTAAGAGGGGTCACTACTTTCGGCTATAGCGCCAGCCCTTTGATATTGATCGATAATATCGAACTGACTGCCGAGGATCTCGCCCGTCTGCAGGTTGACGACATCGCCAGCTTTTCTATTTTGAAGGATGCCAGTGCAGCGGCGCTATACGGAGCAAGGGGCGCCAATGGCGTCATTCTCGTGACGACCAAGGAAGGAAAGATAGGTAAGGCAAAGGTCAACATCCGGTATGAGAACTCAGTATCCAGGCCGACGAGGAATGTTCAGCTGGCCGATCCGATCACTTACATGAACGATTACAACGAGGCAGTCACTACCCGCAACCCGCTGCAGACGCCTTTCTTCACACCCAATCAGATATTAAGCACCGAGGCCACCGTGAAGCATGCACCGGGCAGCAACCCTTATGTATTTCCCGCCGTCAACTGGATGACCTCCCTGTTCAGGCCACAGACGACCACGGAAAGGGCCAATTTCAGCATTAGCGGCGGAACCAATTTCGCCAAATATTATATAGCCGGATCATACAGCAGGGACAACGGTATCCTGCAGGTGAACCCCGTCAATAATTTTAACTCGGGAATGAAGTTCGAAAATTACCAGCTACGGTCCAATATCAATGTGAACATCACCAAAACGACCGAGGTCATCGTGCGCCTGTGGGGAAACTTCAACGACTATACCGGGCCTATCACCAGTGACCCGAATAATGCAACCGACCTTTATTCCAAGGCGCTACACACCAGCCCCGTCCAATTCCCGGCATATTACAAACCGGACAGCGCCAACCTGCTGACCAAACATATCCTGTTCGGTAACTCCACCGATATCAACGGGAATTTGCTGGATAATCCTTATGCGGACCTGATGTATGGTTATGAAAACTTTTCCCAGTCGAGGATGTCCGCCCAGTTCGAGGTGAACCAGAACTTCGGCTTCCTCGTCAAAGGACTGTCCTTTCACGGGATCTTCAGCACCAACCGTTATTCTTCCTTCAACCTCAACAGGAATTATAAACCTTATTATTATGACGTCGCCAGCTATAACCAAAGCGCCAACACGTATACGCTGAACTGGCTCAACAACGTACCTGGCCAGGCCCAGGAGTTCCTCGGCTATACTCCGGGGACCGATAGTATCATTACCTATCTTTACATGCAGGGATCGCTGGATTACACCCACGCTTTCGGCAAGCATAATATCAGCGCCACATTACTCTCCACCCGTGAACAGACACTGAATGCCAACGAGGGCACCTTACAGGCCTCTCTGCCTTATCGGAATATTGGTGTGTCGGGAAGGGCCACCTATTCATTCGCCAGCAAATATTTCCTGGAATATAACTTCGGACTAAACGCCTCGGAACGGTTTTCCTCCGAGCACCGCTGGGGTTTTTTCCCAACCATCGGGGCTGGTTGGGTAGTGTCCAATGAAGGGTTCTGGGCGGATGGGGGAAAGATAACGGATATCATCACCCGGCTGAAGATAAGGGGAAGCTATGGGCTGGTGGGTAACGACAATATCGGCAGCCAGCGGTTCTATTACCTTTCCAGCGTGAGTGTCGACGCGGGACCCAGCGCAACCTTCGGGTCGACCAACGGGTTTTCCCTGAACGGTACGAGCATCCAGGCCTATCCGAACCCTGACGTCACGTGGGAAGTTTCCCGTAAGGCTAACCTGGCCGTAGAAATGACGTTGCTCAAAAAACTGAATATCGTCGCAGAGATATACCATGAGTACCGGTACGATATCCTGGAGAACCTGGGATACGTACCCAATACGGATGGGCTGGAAGCGCCCATTGCCGCCAACCAGGGAACGGCCTATTCCAAAGGGATCGACCTGAGCGTCGATTACAAGCAGAACTTCACCAAGGATCTGTGGCTCATCATCCGGGCTAACCTGACCGCCACCCAGAGCAAGTATGGAAAATATGAGGAACCGCAATACACCTATCCCTGGGAATATACCTCGGGGACCTATATCAACCAATCCAGGGGATATATAGCCGAGCGTCTTTTTGTGGATGACAAGGAAGCCGCGAATTCCCCGACGCAGATTTTCAACAGTTCACCGCCGCCTATCGGTGGCGATATCAAATACAGGGACATCAATAAGGACGGGGTGATCGACCAGCACGACGAAGTTCCCATCGGACTGCCTACCACGCCGGAGGTGATATATGGGTTCGGTTTTTCAGCGGGGTATAAGAACTTCGACTTGTCGACTTTCTTTCAGGGACTGGCCAGGGAATCCTTTTATATCGATCCGAGTTCTGGCGGTACCGCGCCCTTCGTCAACAATGCGCAGTTACTCCAGTCCTATGCCAATAATCATTGGTCCGAAGCCAACCAGAATTTATATGCGCTGTATCCCAGGCTTTCCCCGATCGATATCGACAACAACGAGCAGTCCAGCACCTGGTGGATGCGTAATGGAAGTTTCCTGAGACTGAAATCCCTGGAGGCGGGCTATTCACTCCCCAAAAAACTGATCCGGCCTATGAAGCTGGACAATGTAAGGTTTTACTTCAACGGGCTGAACCTCTTCCAGTGGACCGCCTTTAAGCTGTGGGATCCTGAAATGGGCGGCAACGGACTGGCCTATCCCATTCAAAAGGTTTATAACATAGGTGTCAACGTTAACTTCTAACAACTGCTTTGAATATGAAAAAGATTATACGATTTGTCCTGGTAGTCCTGCCCTTGTGTATCGGCGCTGCCTCCTGTAAAAAATACCTCAACGTCGTCCCGGACGATGTGGCGACCCTCAGCAGCGCATTTACCAATGCCAATGAAACAGAGGCCTATCTTTTCGGCTGTTATTCGACATTGCAGTCCCTGGCTGACGTCCGTGGGAATGCCGGGTTTTCCGCCTCCGGTGAAATTATCTGGCCTTATCCCCTGACTGACCTTACGACGCTGGGCGGCCTGGGCGGAGATGACGGATTCGAGCTGATGCGCGGTTTTCAAAATGAGACGAACCCTATCCTCAACTATTGGGACGGTTATAACCTCGGACAGGATATGTGGGTGGCCATCAGAAGATGTAATACCCTGCTGGCGAACATCAATACCCCCCTTGACCTTCCCCAATATGAAAAAACAAGGATGATCGGGGAAGCCGAATTCCTGAAGGCTTATTTTCATTACTACCTGCTGAGATTATACGGCCCCATTCCCATCATAGACGTCAACCTCCCCACCGATGCCTCGGCGTCCCAGGTGCGGGTCAAGCGGCAGTCCGTCGACTCCTGTTTTCATTATATCGTCAACCTACTGGACAGTGCAGCCAGCAAACTGCCCCCCATTATTCAGAACGTAGCCGTGGAAGACGGCCGGGTCACTTCCGCCATTGCCCTTGCCGTCAAGGCCGAGGTGCTGGCGACGCAGGCCAGTCCGTTGTATAACGGCAATCCGGACTACAGTCCCATGAAGGGTATTAACGGAGAAAGCCTGTTCTCCGCCTCCTCCGATCCTGCGAAATGGCAGGCGGCGCTGACTGCCTGCCAGGCCGCCCTGGCTGCTGCAAATTCGGCAGGGGCTGCTTTGTATACTTTAAGGATCAATGAGCCCATTGTGCATGCATCGGACAGCACCCTGGAACTGCTGACCATCCAGGGGGCCGTAACGGACAGTTGGAATACCGAACAGATATGGACCCTCAATCCCGGTTTCGGTTGGCAGTATATGGCTTCACCCAGGGTTACCTCGGACGCGGCGTCGAACGTCTTTGCCGTCTATTCGAATTTTTCCGTGCCTATCGGGGAATCTGAATTGTTCTATACCAATCACGGGGTGCCTATCACCGAAGATGTTAGCTGGGATTACAATAACCGCTATACGATACAGAACGGCGACTCGGCGCATTTTTATTATATCAAATATGGGTATCCCAGCGCCAAGGGAAATTTCTACCGGGAGCCGAGGTATTATGCAGATGTCGCCTTCGATGGCAGCATCTGGTTTGGGTCCGGCATCACAGACGATAACAATGCCAACTATATCAATGCCGTCAACGGGTTTGCGTCGCGGGTGGACAACCTGCGCTACAATTGCACGGGCTACTGGGCGAAGAAACTGGTGCCCTGGCAAACCGCTTTCGGCCAGACCAGCGTGCAGCAGGGCTATTCCTGGCCTTTTATGCGCCTGCCGGCCCTCTGGCTTTTATATGCCGAATGCCAGAACGAAGTCAACGGCCCCAGCGCCACCGCCTATCAATATATCGATTCGGTAAGAGCGAGGGCGGGGCTTCCGGGTGTAGTCGCCTCCTGGGCTCAATATTCCAATAACCCCGGTAAGCCCGCTTCGCAGGCTGGGTTGAGAGCGATCATCCACCAGGAGCGCAGGATCGAGCTGGCCTTCGAAGGACAGGCCGGCTGGGACCTCAGGAGATGGAAGGAGTTGCAAGGGGTAATGAGCGGGCCCATGCAGGGATGGAACGTATTCAACAAGACCGTACAGGGCTTCTACCAGGTAACGAATGTTTTTCAACCCCTGTTCGGCCTCAAAGATTATTTCGTGCCGTTGCAAACCTATGACCTCACGGTGGACCCTAACCTGGTACAAAACCTTTATTGGTAAACCCATTCAATTGCTTGTATGAAAAATAGACTGAAAATAAATGGTTGCCTGATCGCGCTGGTGATGACGGTCCTCCACTTGTCCTGCTACAGGGAGGACAGTTACAATACGGTGGTATCCACGGACATGACCAAGCCGGGACCTGTCACCAACGTACAGGTCAGCAATTTCAACGGGGGGGCGTATATCACCTACACGCTGCCCAATTCCGCCAATATCCTGTATGTCCAGGCTGATTACATGATCAATAGCAAGACCAGCCGGCAGACAAAATCCTCCTACTATTCGGACAGCATCACCGTCAGCGGTTTTGCCCAAAGCCAGGACTACCAGGTTACATTGACCGTAGTGTCAAGGGCGCAAGTGAAATCTGACACGGTGACCGTCACCGTTCATCCGGGTACGCCGCCTTACCTGCTGGCCCTTCCGTCAGTAACCATGGTGCCCGATTTCGGTGGCGTGAACATTACCTGTATCAACCCGACCCTGGCCAATATCGGGATTATTACCATCACCCCCGACAGTACCAACAAACTCCAGATCGTCAATCAGGATTATACCAATGCGGACTCGAATAATTTCAGCCTGCGGGGATATGATACGGTGTCACGGGTTTTCGGGGTCTATATCACCGACCAGTTCGGAAATGTCTCCGATACGGTGTTCGCTACTATTAAGCCCATCTACGAAGTACTGATGACAAAATCGCTTTTCAACGCCTATGTGCTGCCCAGCGATGTGCTGTCCTATAACAGCTATTACGGGCTGCAGAACCTGTGGGACGGGAATACAGGCGAGCCGACCTATAACACTGCGCAACCGATCACGCCGCTGGTATGGCCGGCCTGGATGACATTCGATATGGGGGAAACAGCCAAGCTCAGCCGGTATGTGATGTGGGACAGGGGTATCGATGGATCCGAGGACTTCATGTGGGGTTTCGGTGCACCCGGGACCTGGGCGATCTGGGCAAGGCCGGACCAGCCGGTAGATGAAGTCATGCCGGACAGTACGAGTTTCCCTGCACTGGGACAGACGACACCCGGCGGCTGGATCTTTATGGGCAAATTCCAAATTCCGGGCCAACCCTCGGGGCTTGCCAATCCGAACTACACCAGCGCCGACCTGGCATTCTGGAATGCGGGCTTTGATTTCAATTTCTCGCTGCTCCTGCCCAAGGTGCGATACATTCGTTTTGAATGCCTGAACAATGCGGGAGGGACGAATAACTTTTTTGACATAAACGAAATGTCGTTTTACGGCGACAACAGATAAAATAAAGAATATGAAACATCCGATCACCGCCCGGCTGCTGTTCCTTTGCTTCCTGCTGGTCTTTTCCTGTGAAAAGCCAACAGACTACCGTAAGTACCTGAACGGCCAGGAGATCACCTATCCCGGCATCCCTTCCGACCCGGCTGTCTATCCCGGTAACGGCCGGCTGCTGCTGACCTGGCATCCCAACCCCGATCCCAGTGTGACCAAATATGAGGTCTATTGGAATAATTATGCCGACTCCATCACTGTGCCGGCGACGTCTCACAATCCGTCCGATACCGTCAGGTGCTATGTCAACAATTTGGCTGAATACACGTATACTTTCTTCGTCAATGCTTTCGATAGCGTGGGGGATAAGTCTGTTACAACAGAAATCGATAACGCTCACGTCTATGGGCCTATCTACCAGGCCGGGCTCCACAACCGGCTGCCCAACACCGACACTCCTTATGTCGTGAACGCAAACAATTCCGTCACTTTATTTTTCAGCACGCCGGATACGATCAACATTACCACCAGTCTTAGCTACACCGACTCGACGGGAAAGGCTGTGACGGGCTCCATTTCTCCCGACAGTTCTTCTGTCACCCTCCTGAGTTTCCAGTTTGGTTCGTCCCTGCTGTACCAGTCCTCTTATATACCTCAGCGGGGGGCCATCGATACCTTCCTGACAACCAAATCCGATACTTTTCCCAGCATTTTCCGTTTGGTTGAGTGTAACAAGGCGCTTTTCGCAGCGATTAACGAACCTACGGACATGCAGCCCTATGAAGCGCAAACCAATGTCAGCGTACTGTGGAACGGCAGCGTAGGGCCACAGGGATTTCCTAATGTCTTTCACAGCGATGGCGCCAACTCGCTGCCGCAAACGATCACGTTCGATATGGGCGCCCTCTATACCGACCTGGCGGTGATCGAAGAAACCGGGCGTAACTGTTGTCACAACCCCAACGATTTTGAAGTATGGGGTATTGCCGATACTACGGGGGCTTTCCCGACGCTGGCCAGTAATGATCCCGGATGGAAGGCGCAGAATATTTCACTGGGGTGGACCGAACTGACCGAGGCATTCCGTTCTGATGACGGCGAGGCGGCTATGAAGTTCAACTTTATCAGTAATCCGCCGCCTGTACGGTTTATCCGGTTCCGGGTCATTCAGACGGTAGACCAGTCGAATTATGTTAACATGAGCCAGCTGACTTTCTGGTACAAACTATAATCCATTAGAATCAGCAGATACTCCATTCCTGGCCGGCGGAGAGACCCTAAATTTGACAGGATATGATATCGAAGATTCACGGTGCCGCTCTCGTTTCGCTGATTTGTTTGTCCGGATATTGTTTCGGGCAAAGCCCCCCCCTCCATTCCCCCCTCCGCCTGTGGTATGATAAACCTGCCGGCATCTGGGAAGAAACCCTGCCCCTGGGCAACGGCCGTCTGGGGATGATGCCGGATGGCGGTATCCAACAAGAGAATATCGTCCTAAACGATATCACGCTGTGGTCGGGCTCGCCCCAGGATGCCAATAACTATGAAGCCCATACAGTACTCCCGCGCATAAGACAACTCTTGCTGGAAGGGAAAAACGATTCCGCCCAGGCACTGGTCGATCAATCCTTTATCTGTAAAGGTCAGGGGTCCGGTGGCATTCGTTATGGCTGCTACCAGGTATTGGGCAGCCTGCACCTGCAATTTACCTATGACGGACTGTCCGTCGCCGCCACCACGCCTGCCCCCGCCACGCCTGCCGCCGATCACTACGAGCGGGAACTGTCGCTGAACGATGCCGTGGCCAGGTGTACCTACCGCGTGAACGGCGTCACCTACAAAAGAGAGTACTTTACCAGTTTTGGCGATGATGTCGATGTCATCCGCATCACTGCAGACCGGCCGGGACAATTGAACTGCAAAGTATCGATCGACCGGCCGGAAAGATCGGTAACATCCATATCGGGCACAGAACTGCAGCTATCGGGACAATTGGACAACGGGACCGATGGGAAAGGCATGCAATACCTCAGCAGGGTTAGGTGCCGGCTAAAAGGCGGAACCCTGACCACCGGCGAAAAATCACTTGTCATAAAGAATGCCACGGAGATCATTCTTTTTGTTTCCTCTTCGACCGATTGGAAAGGCGCTCCATTCAGGGAACTGTCCGCAAAAGCGCTGGCCACCGCATTTAACCGTCCCTATGCAGAACAGTTACGGCTCCATATCGCGGCCTATCAAAAATTGTTTAACAGGCTAAGCCTTGACATCGGCTCTCCGGCTGTCACTGCGTTGCCTACCGACCAGCGGCTCATCCGCTATCACCAGGACCCTTTCGCGGACAATGGATTCCCGGTCCTCTTCTTCCAGTTCGGCCGTTATCTCAACATCGCCAGCACCCGCGTAGGGCTGCTACCGCCCAACCTGCAAGGGCTTTGGGCCAACCAGATCCACACGCCATGGAACGGCGACTACCACCTGGACATCAATATACAAATGAACCAATGGCCTGTCGAAGCCGCCAACC
>Ga0302307_10000267_pt1 | contig 40251 bp, 31 predicted proteins | sample III_Palsa_E3_2_FD_200530 | JGI IMG/M metagenome (GOLD analysis project Ga0302307, IMG submission 200530) | Peat permafrost microbial communities from Stordalen Mire near Abisko, Sweden - III_Palsa_E3_2 | ecosystem: Environmental > Terrestrial > Soil > Palsa > Peat permafrost | place: Sweden... | reverse complement strand
CGATAGTTTTTCATGTGGTCACTGGGTATGACTTTGTTAGACAAGACAACCTTGAGATCTATTTCACTCACTGGGATGTCACTCATCCCAAGGTTTCTGGCGGCGATGTAAGACTCCATGATGTCCAGGATAACCTTGAACACACCACGGGTATATTTCACAATTTCGATGTGATGCTTGTCAGTTTCCGCTTTCTTTTTTTCGTTTGCGATTCTGAGTTCTTCCCTTTCCTTTTGTAATCTCAGTTCAGCATCTGCAATTCTCTTTTTCTTTTTCTCAGACTCTCTAGCAAGAAACTCGTCATCGTTGCTATTTCCAGGTGTTATGTCAATGGGATCAGCAGGTTTCTTTTCTTTTTTCTTTTTCTTGTCCTTGCCTTCGGTAGAGTCCATCTTTGCCTTCTTGGTTGGCTTTTCTTCTCCGTCTGCATCATCTTCTTCTATCTCGTCTGACATTTTATACTTTGACACCTTTCCTTTGTCGTCGCCATTTTCTCTGTCCTTTCTTTTGCTTCCACTGCTTTCGCCACCTTCGATTCCAGATGTGATCTCTGCCACCGTCGCATCTCTTTTTCTGAAAGTATAATCATTCACATCCTTGGTATCAAGAAGGATCAGCTTGATGAATGCTGCGGTGGTAACCAGTGTTTTTGTAGAATGATGATCGAGAATGTTATCTATCTTTTTCTTTTGGGGTTTTTTGTCCTTGTTTTTAACAACGACGCCCAGATCAAACTGCTTTTTCCATTCAGTGAGTCTTTCGTCAGACAAAATCTGATCTTCTTCATTTCCGCCACTACCACCAGTGCGATTTTCTTTATCCATATCATCGTCTTCTTCACTATCACTTGAACCAGAAGAGGAATATCCAGAACCATCACTTCCGTCAAAGAAGCTGTCATCGCTGTTTTCCTCTTCATCTTCATCAATGAAATTGTCTGCTGATTTTTTGTTGGTCTTCCCTTTGTTTTTGTTGTTCTTCCCATTTCTTTCCTGTGGAGGTGGTGGTAGTGGTTTCTGTTGTTGTTGCTGTTCAAGGGTGTCAATGTAATCGTCCTTCACTTTTTTGTTTTTGAGCTGGTCGTCCTTTTCAACTTCTTTCAATCCTGACAAAAAGGATACGAGATATTGCAACCCTGTGACATTTTCTTTGATGGCTTCTCTGCGACCTTCAGAAATGGCCACATCTTGAAGGTAAGTTGTGAGTATCTCTGTGTCCATGTCAACTATATGATGCTTGCACAAGATGTGAAAAATGCCAACGCTTGATTTGCAAAGAGTCAATGTCTTTGATACCAACTTTTTCATTTCGTTAGAAGTCGTGACAGTAGCATGGGGAGACCATATCCCGATACCTTGTCCACCGGCAAATTTACCCAAGAGCATGCAAGTTAACAATTTGAGTTTGGTTTCTGGCAAAAGCAACAACTGCGAGTTTGAAACGAAGCATGGGGAAATCTCACTGTCCATAAAAACTGTGTTTTCTGTGTATGGCACAAGCACATCAGTCAAAAAATGTTTGATGCATGCCATATTTTTTTGTGAATTGTCTCTGTCGATGATTTTGAAAAGGGTGTGCAAAGTACTTGCGTAGTTTTTGTGAGAATCATTGAAAGTTTGAGAAATGTTTTGTGATTTCAAAGCAACGAGATCATCAATGACATCAGAAAGTTCATTTCCCTCGACTATGAATTTGCTCGAGCAAAGCTGTTTGATCATCCTGAAGTATTTTATGAATGTGTGAGATGACAGGTATTCGACATTTTTTGAGATAGAGGTAACGACATCTACTATCCTTGGTGAAGGCAGCTTTCCAGTTTTGAACAACGACAACATTGCACCGGAGATGAAATACTCTTCCTTTTCCCTATTTTTTCCACAATCATTTGCAAGCAATTGCAAAGTCATCGAAGCTGATGATTGTTCTGCGCGAATCTGATCTGTGGGCACATTAACCAATAGCCTAGTATAAGCCTTGAGGGCATACGGCCCGAGATTATTCAAAATGTTTTCTAGGTAATCAATCTGTGTATCACTGACCTGCCCAGAAACAGAAAATCCACTCATGAATTCTGCTTCTTCTGATGCTCGTTTTTGCTTATTCGAAAAAGATTGCTTGCCATCTGGTGTCGCAGTCCACAAGATAGGTCCCAACCTCGACAAAGCTGTGACTGCTGTGTCTTTATGTGCAAGTAACCTAGAAACTCTGTTTGCTCTGTATCTCTCTTGTAAAATCTCTGCCTCCATTATCTCATGATACGATTCGCTAGTATTATCAGACAACACCATCTCGTTTTTCATAAGGGAACTTGATCCATAAACTGAAGACGTACTGAAGTTAAATTCTGACAAGAAAAACATACTGGCGAGCTTTGTGTAGTATGATACTGATTCGCCCTGGGTTTGGTGGCCTATGAGTTCATTTCCTATGATATAAGACATCCTGGCTGCTGTAGAAGCACAAGATACCCAAGCAAGTTTTTGGATGGTGGCAATGCGTTTTATTTTCGACAAGAAATTTTCTGGTGGAGAATCCCTATTTCTCCTGGCACGCAATCCATTAAACTGCCTGTTGAACCAATGCCCATTGAAAAATGCCTTCCTGTTTGAGAAGAGGATCTCGTTGAACTTAATCACACTCTGGAAGCCAGGACTGATGTTTTCCGCAAGAGACAAAGCAACGGCATCACCGAACTCTTCGTTTTCGACCACATTACACAGGATTGAGGAATCTTTCACGTACATAGAATACCAAAGCTGGAACAAAACATTCGCTTCTTTGTTTCCAGGAACATCCGCTGAAAGTATACCCTCACCAGATTTTGTGTCGGTGTAAGGATCGTGACCAAACATCAGTGCTATTTTCTTGTTGTTGGAGGCATCAGACGAATAGACATAGTGACCCTGGAGGTTGTATTGTAAAATATCGATCTTTGAATCGCGATTTCTTGTGTATACAACCTTAAGAAGTGTGATGTATGCTCTCAAAACAACAAACATGCAGTTAAATTCATTGTAAGGTAACGACTGGTGGATAGAAACTTCAGAAATGCGGTCAAGCACTGTACTTATCTTTTCAAAATCACGACTCATGACAGAGGAATGAAGTTGCATGAAAATTTCTTGAGATGTAATTGGTACATCGCCCTTGTCAAGATAAGAAATCCAGTAAAGGGGTGGTATACCTTTCAATGCTTGCTCTGTGAGTATTGCGGATGCAGACATAGTGCACAAAGTTTTTGTGTCTTTTTCTTTCAGTGGGGTTTGTTTGGAAGGTATCGTATTTATTCCAGCAAGTTTCAGATAATAATTTTGGTATTGCTTCCTGAATTCCTTGTTGTCACTGTAATCTCCATTTGTACCGTACACATTAAATGTAAAAAGTCTTGTGGCAAGCGAGGCTGACAAAACAGGAGCTGACATCGTCCTGCTGTTCTCTTCGGTCGTGTCATCATTATAAAATGCATTTGTCTTGATGATAGTATACGAAGTTTTGGATTGTTCTGCACAAGTTGTCAATTCTTTTCTTTCAGAGATTACTATTTCATACGTCTTGGTGTCAGTTCCTTTAATAAAGCTCCGAAACACATCTGATAGTTTGGAATCGTCTGATGATGGCTGCTTGTTGTCCTCCATGTCCAAGAAAGTAGTAATGGATTTGAACTTTATGATTTCTGTCAAGGCATTCTTGAAACCATCTCTTCTCCCGATTTTCTCTGCCAAGGTTGTGATGTCTGACAAATCATCCGTGTTTAGTGAATGAGCCTCCTCGTCATCATTGAATACATCAGTATCTATGACATCTTTGCTGTTTCCGAGGTAAGTTTCAAATGCACGCTCAAACACTCTCCCCTCGAATAAACCTTCCATGAAGTAGCTTGATGTGCCTTTTATCTTTTTTAGCAACCAGAGAACATTTGTCAATCTCTGATCATCTGCAAGCGATATACTGGTGATGCTTTCAAGTTCATCGACAAGGGCATCAAAGTCATTGGAAAATTGATTCAATCTGGCGTTGATGGAAGTCACCAGCATTTGTTGAAAATTCAACGAATTCATTTCTTCCGCGCCCAACTCAGAAAAGATTTTGTCGATGTTCTCGTGTTTGTCATCATCTCTTATTTCCTTCGCATGTTTTCTAAGCAATGTCTTGTGTTTGGCGGTTGCAGATATTTTGTCTTTCAGTTCCTTTTCAATATTGTTTTGAAGAAAAGCCCGAAGAGCGTTTAGCTTTTTCTTTGCACCCTGTGTAGACCTGGAAACGAGATCCTTTGTCGAAGATATGTTCTTGATTTCCCTTTTCAAACTTTCAGATGAATTTTGAAGTGATTTCATGAATGCGATGAAAGCTGCTTGTCTATCTTTGGTGTTAATCAGAACACTCACAAAGTTCAGGTATTTTGTTGCTCCGAGAAAGTAGTTGTCGACAAAGGGAAATACCACATCATCTGAAATGTTTTTGTATTTGGCGATGATTTCGAGGATAGCTGCTTTTGTTTCGTCCATCATTTTTATTCTGGCCTCTATCCTGGTTCGCTCTTTTGTGGTGGTAGACGCGAGAACTTTAAAAGCTGCTTGGTAGATAGAAAGTATACTCTTCCTGTTTGTGTTTTCATTGCTGTCAAATTCGTTCATTTCCTCTTCGTCATCTTCACTGTCTTCTTGTTCTGTTGAAAAGTCATCATCGTCATCGTTTTCTTTTTCTTCCTCTTCATCTTCCTTTTTAATGACGCTGTCATCCATATTTTCGCTGTTGGTGGAAGACAAGAACATTGCCTCGTCACCACTATTTTCATTGTCGCTGGTCAAAAAAACAATGTTGAAACACCTTGTGATGTTATCAAGCTTGTCGAGTTTAGACAAATCAACTTCGTCTTTCGTCTTGATGAGTGAGGTAGCCTTGTTTATCATCAACTTCAAGCGAATGCTGGCCTTGCTAAAAAACGTGGAGTGTGCGTCCATATCAGACTGTACATAGGAAAGAAGTTTAGAAATTTTCTTCGCAAAACTAAAGTTCTCGTCATCAAATGATTTGCGAGCATCTCTGTGAATCGTGGTTGCATTGACCAAAAGACTGGCATTTGTGGCATTCTCTGCAAGCATCATGTCAATAAATGCCCTCTGTGTATTAACATTTGAAAGAATGGTGTCTATTTGGCATTCGTTATACACAGCTATCAAACCGGCATTTATTTCGTTGCACTTGTCGTTCATGCTATAATCATCACTTGAAACGGATTCTTTCATTTCAAGCGTCGCATCTTTGAACGAACCACTGAAAGGATCCGAAAATTCATTTGCTTTGGCTTCCCATGCACTCACCTTTGATTCCTTTGTGTTTAACAGTGGTGCACCAGGTTCTTGTTTTATCTTCACTGAGTCAAACACTAAAGATTCCATGTTGTTCTTGAATTCTGAACATGTTGATTTTAACATCGTAACAATCCTGGATGTTTCAGCTGACCTGGTTGGCATCGCTTCTATTTTAGAAATGGCTCTGTTCACACCCCTGTTTATTTTTCCAGAGAGAGTGGTTCTTGTTCCATATGTATTCATGTAAATGGATTCTTGTGTGACAACTGCACCAATCTTTTCAGTATTCAGTTCTTGAATCAAGTCATCCAAATCTCTTGTTATCACTCCTGGGGAGGCGGTTTTACATCTTTCGAGTCCAGTTATGAACATGCCCAAAGCGCTAGACAGGTCTACATCTTCTTCCTCTTCCTCTTCTTCCTCTGGTTTGCCATCTTCCTGGTCCGAAGAAGAAGAAGAAGAAGAAGAAAAGGGCAAAGAGATCTTCTTATCTTCTTTGAATTTCCCGCAGACATTTGATATCCCCTTCAACAATTTAGCAATTGGGGCAATTATTCTGCGTTCGTAAACATCGACACTCTCTGACATGTAGGATATGTATGATAGTACTGGAATTTTGATCGAATACAGTGTCATGTAATTGTTGAATTGTAACTGTTTCTGTTTTGCTGCAAAATCAGCTGGTGATCCCGGGAGGCTATTGACAACATACTCTTTGACGAAAACAGAAGCTATCTGGGCTGCCTTAAAGCGATGATGAAGCTCTGACATTTTCAATACCTTGTCTGTTTTTCCATCTTTAGCAAGGCCATCGATTATTTCCTGGAAGATTATTGAACACACGGCATCGATGTTTTTGAAGTATTCAACAGAATTAAACCCCCCTTTTAAAAGCCGAGACATGTCTTCTGTATTTTCCCTGGGACCCAGCTTTGCCATGACTGTTATCGGATTTCCTGAAAGTGCACACAGTTCTGCCATGTTGGTTCCAAGTAAAGAAACCAGTGCTGTTTTCATTTTCGCTCTTTCGTCCTTGGCAAGAGCCTCTTTGACTTTCCTTTCAGCCACTAACTTGGATGTCTTTTTCTGTGTTGTCATAAGCGCAGTAGGGACACTTTTTTCTTGATGTTCTTCCTCTTCTTCTTCGTCATCTTCGTCACCTTGATCATTTTTCCCTTTTCTTTTTTCTTTCGCTGGAGGTTTTTCGTGACACGCCTTCAGGAATTTGATAAACTTGTCTCTGTCTATGATCAGGCTGTCTGTTGCTGAAGACATGCTGTTATGGTGCTTTATTCGGATTTATTATGACACCAAAAGAGAAAACAGAAAAAATAAACAAAAAACCTTTTCCGACGTTTTCCAGGAATCAAGTTTCTATGAATGTCAACGAATATTATTAATGATTTTGAGGGAGGGTATGCACACGGTGAGAAGATTTCGCACACCCCCCTTTTTTAAAAAAATTAAAAATCATAACCATGATAAAAAAATAACATGGGGATGCCAAGTGGGAATCAAAAAATCATGACCAAGTTTCAGAAAATCATAACCAAAGGAAAAATAAAAAAATAAAAAAATAAACAATTAATAAAAAATAGGTATTTGGTCCATTTTTCCCTCTTTCTTTCCTCCTCATTTTTCTCCCTATTTTAAACACTGTCCTTGAATTTTTTATGTTTAGATTCAATGTCCAACGAGTTCAAATTTACAGATGATCTTCTCTTTCTCCACGAGATGCTTTCTGGAGAGGGGGATTTTTCCAATGATTCGTGGATAAACGATGATGAATCATCATCGTTATTAGAATCTCACGAGTTGGCGCCAGACCTTTTAGAAAGCCTCACTGTTAGGAAACCTAAAATGGACGATATCATTTTTTCTGAAGCGATTAATGTTTATGATTGTTTGAACTTGGATCCAAATCTTCCGTTGCACGAATTTTCTGATAGTTTTTGGTTGCAATTATCTCAATTTCAAAAACTCGTTCTTAGGCAGCTAGTAAACGACATTCTCGTTTGGCATCAAACCGAAAGAGGCAACACGGAATGCTACCCTTGCTCTGATGTGACTTGGATTGATATGGCGTGTGCCGTAAAATCCATCATGCTCAAGTCGGATAAAGAAATTTACATGGCCCAACGCAACTGGTCTATCTGTCTTCCTCTTCAATTTGGGTCATCTACTGCAAACGCCATCTCTCACTTCAAATCAATAGCACTCATTCGAAACGTCACGATCAAAGGAATTAACACTCTTTCTAGGATCAGGTCAGCACAAATCAACCATTTTGAAATGTCCCAGCACATGATGGAGGTCGATGTGGCCTTTTCAGAACTTTACATGATAGATCGCGAGTCGTGTTCTCTTATTTCATCACCATCATCATCATCTTCTTCCTCTTCTTGAATGTATAACAACAAAAAAAAATAAAGTAATGACTGTTTAAAAACAAGTTTTTTTCTTTCAGTTGTCTTTGTTCTCTGCTTCAAAAAACCTCTCCCCATCACCAGACCATGTCTGACTTTTTCAAAAAGCTGATTCTGGAAATGCGAAAGAGTCCGGATACTTTTGTGTCATCGGCTGCAAATTATGAAGTGTGGTCTCGTGGAACAACAGCACAGATAATGAACAAGCTCAAAGAAGAATACGAAAATTTGGAAGAAGCATGGCAAAATAAACGGAGCAATGTCATGTTTTTGGCAGCTGAAACTATATTCGGAATTCAAATTGGTATCCCAATCACTGAAAGGGAGATGAAAAGTGTTTTACCCATACTCTCTTCCACGTTCGTGCCAATTTCTGCAACTTCGACATTAAGCCCGAGACACTTGGATTATCTTGTTCCGATATCATCATCGCCACCAAGAACTATATCCCCATTGTTATTCTCTTCTCCGTTAAACAGCGACAAAGAAAATGATGATGAAACAGATGATGGGGAGGATGATGACATCGAGCTTGTTCCAGAAACACCACCCAAACACGAACTTGAAATGCCTGATGAAGATGAAGCATCTCAACCTCAAATGGATTTCGGCAGCGATGAAGACGATATTCCTTGGAGAAATGGCCAAGTTCATCCAGATGATAATGTTTCAGATGGAGAAGAAGAACATGCATATCAACCCCCGCTGCATTTCAGTAGTGATGAAGACGAAGAGAACAAAGATGAAGGATATTCTTCCATTGGGACCAGTCCAATTCATATAAATGATCTTACATACGAAGACAGTGATACTTCTGAGACTGACGATGAAAGAGAAGCGAGTCCTGACCAAAACCAAACGCAATATTCACAGCCCTGGGGGGTTTCTTCTTCTTCTTCATCATCGCCGTCTTCTTCTTCTTCTTCTTCGAGGTTTCCACTACCCCCTAGAAATCTTTTGGGATTCAATGATGACGACGAGGACTTGGAAATAAGTGATTTGATCAGAAAGAGGGTGAAAATCGATGTCAATGACTCAAGACCCGAGAAAATTCAATCACCGACAGTCATTTCTCTTCAAGAAGTCGATGGTTCGGATGATGAACATCGTATACAAACACAAGCATTCCATGACAATGGATCTTCGACTGATGAGTCCGAACAGGAAGAATACGAGGAACAAGCACAGCCACATGACTACGATGATGATGATGATTACCCACACTGGCAGCCACAGTATGACGAAGAAGATGATTTTACCCCTAACACTAACAGACACTATTTCTGAAGTGAACAACCCCCCTTGTCATTGATTCTACCCCTGATTATCTAAAAATAAAAAAAGAAAATAAAAAATCATAACCATTTCTAATTGTTGTTGTTGTTGCATTTCAAAGAAAGAAAAAAAAATCATAACCAAATAAATTCATTTATAACTCGCCAAGTTTCTTCTTTATTCTTCATTCACCTTCTTTTTTTTCAAAAAACAAAAAACTCCGACCCCGCATTTCTCTATTTTTTTCAACCAGCACCCCCAAAAAAACTCCACTCTTTCTCCTATCCAAAAAATGAACGAGGGTGATTCTGATGTTGTCGTAACTCAGAAATGGGTTGTCGATCGAATGCTTGATGCATCTCTTGTTAGGAGAAATGGTTCTCGTGCCATCACTGGTTTCAATCTCGACACTTTCACAAAGATTTTTTATTTTGAAGATTCCTTTCATGCTCTCAGAGAGCTTCAATTCATGTCGGTCATTTCCAGAAAGCGTCACATCGCCGAAAAGGAGTTTGTGTCTTTGTCGTCTGTGAAAGTCGATCGTTTCCCATGTTTCAGTCCCTTTTTAGGATTTACTCTCATGAAATTTGACACCTTTCAAGAGTTCAACTTATTTGACCAACTCCTCGCTTCTGCTGGAAATCCCCACACCAAGCACCAAAACAAATCAAGGACAAACGATTTTCGCGGAGGAAATGGTGGTGGTGGCGGCGGAGATGCTTTGCCTAGAGTCGAATTGAGCGGTGCTCCCGGGTCTTATAAGAGCATGTCACCTTTCTTCGCCCTCACATTCGAGACCAAGAAGTCGAGCTTTTCTCTTTACACTCACTTCGAGAAGACGGATCAGAAAAATGCAAGGAATTTAGGATCAGACCTTCGTTTCGCCATTGCGATGACTCTTCATCAAATCACGGAATGTTGTTGTGGTGGCGATCTTAAATATTTTATGAACATGTTGTCTGTCAAGTCGGTGTGCATCTCACTTGATAAGTTTGCCAAGAACAACGACTTTCTTGTTTTGCCTTCTCCAGTTAGTGACAAGTCGCATTTTTACATGCTCCGTACAAAGAAGATGCACATCTCCATCCCCTACCAGGACACCCACTCGTTTTCAGAGAATGACAAGGACTTCCTCCCTGAGCACAGTCCTCACGCCGACTCGTGCAACATCCACAACACCAGCATCAGCCACAACCAGAGATTTTACTGCATCGTCTTTGGGTTCCTGAACTCTGTTTACCACTCAGTTACAACAGACCCGACCTTCTACAACAAGCTGACCGAGGAGGAAATTGCAGAAATATCTGCCATGGTCAGGTCCGTCGTACCAGAGGATCTCATCTGGACCGATGATTCCGAATCAGACAAGGCCACCTCAAAGACGTGCATGGGATATCCTATCGAGTACGACTCGTGGAAATCTAGCATGCGCTTGGATCCTGCCAACTTCATGGATTCTGTACTGATCTACAACATCTACTTCAAGAATGTTTGCAGCCGCAGGGAACCTAACATCCCACAGCCACAACAAGATACTTCTCGCTTCGCAGGAAACAAGAGAGGCGGGTACCAAAGACAGTACAACAACAACAACAACAACAACAACAACCAGTACACAAACAGGAAACGCTCAAGATCTATATCACCGGTACCGCCACCAGCAGACTCTTCATCTTCTGCCGTGTTATCCCCTCCTCGCTCGAGGTCAAGGTCTAAGAGTCCCCATGAAAGAACATCAAGGCGGAGATCGAGAAGCGCTTCCAGGACAAGAGATCGTTCGAGGAGTCGTCGTCGTTCTGCCTCAAGATCAAGATCCAGGTCAAGGTCTCGCTCTCGTTCATCTTCAGGATCGAGAACACCTTCTCCTCGTCGCAGTGACAACGACAGCAGCAGGACAAGAAGAGATGACGGCAAAAGGAAAACAGCACAGGCAGTTTACACCGACTACAACTCAAGCATCGATGGAGGGGTCTTCGATCCAAGATTATGTATTCCAAACTATTCCTCTTGGGCAGGTGCATTTGCTGCTTACCCGTACGCTTTTGGTGGCCAACAGGCGGTTTCTCCTCTTCAACATCCTCGTCAACAGCGCCCGTTCAACAACAGCAATACTGCCACCACATCTTCAGCTCCGTGGACAAGAAACCGAAACGATCATCATCATCATAACCATCGCCCCAGGGAAAACTACAGGCAAAACAACCATCGCCATTACAACGACAGGAACAACAGCAACAGCAGAAACAACAACAGCGATGCCTGGATTGTTCCCCATACTACAACTACAGAGGACAACCTTACTTCAGAAATTGAAACCACGATCAATGCGGTTACATCGACCACTCATGAAGAAGATGACATCCTATCCGCAGAAACACAGGATGGGTTGTCTTGAGAGAAGAAGAAGAAAAAAAATAAAAATCCCCGAAGATAAAAATAAACCAAAATGGCTCCACAACAAATCGAGCAAACCAAAGAAAATAATCATAACCATATCTAGGAGTGGTTATGATTTTTCTTTCGATAAAAAGCAAAAGTTGGCGGAGCATTCGAGAGATAGAGAGAAGAAAGGGAAATCATCCTCTCTCCCCCTTTTTCTCGTCATCATCGTCATCATACACATATTTTTATTCAAGTGTGGCCGCGCCTTCCTTTTTCTTCTATCTCTTCATTTATTCTGAACATTCGCAACTCATTTCTCTTTTTCGAGCGATAAAAAAAGAGATATGACTACCACTCATCCCACCATTCATAAAAGGAAAGCAGACGATGCTCTTGGTTCGTCATCATCTCCGTCTTCTTCAACATCATCATCATCACCAACTACTCCAGGTTCACTGCTGAAGAATTGTCCGGGTCTCAACAAAAAGATCAGACTCGATGTCGAGAAGAAGACAGAGGAGATCCACGGCAACACTTCAGAGGGGTTTGATTTACAAAAGTACGCACCGCTGGTATCACTTATCATCTACGCCATCTCCTGTGCGTCAGACAAAAAGCTACTTCGGAAGATCAAGAGTGCCCAGAATTCTTTCCCAGACTACATCGTTCCTACAACTGTAGGTGACGTGGATGTTTCTATGCTCGTATCAGAAGTCCTCACCAGCTTTACAGGCCAGAGCGCAAGTCCTTTGACAGAAAAGAATTTTGTGAGAACTGATCCTGCGACCGAGAAGATTACGGAACCATTCCATGCCATCCTCACAGAGATAGACAACAACGGATCTACATTCAACAAGCAGGAGATCACCCTTTTCCAGAAGCTCATCCCTGGTGTCGTCATCCTCAAGAACTCCAAATCTCAACACCTGTCTAGTACTTCGGCTGACACGGAGACGTTGCTAGTTAACATCATCTCAAGGTCACAGAACAAGTTGGACTCGTCGTCATCTACCACTTCTTCAAACAGAAAGAACAAAAACGGGGGTGGCAAGAGAAAGAACAAGAACTCGGCATCTTCTAAGGAACAAATGGAACTTTTCGGAAACGATGATGACGACGAGGAGGAAAACGAAGATGGCGAGTATGACAACCAACAAGATGAAAGTTGATGGATGCACATACACACGCACAAGAAAAAATATACACACTATTCAAAAAATGTTTTTGTTTTTTTTGTTGTTGTCAAAGAAAGAAAGAAAGAAAGAAAAAACTTCGAAATCATCACTGTTTTTCTTTCCTTCTTCTATTTTCTGCGGAAGAAGAAAAAAAAATCTTGTATGTTTTTAGAAATCAAGCAAGCGCAATCATCATCATCATCATCACCTCTCTCCCAAGGATGCACTGTAGTCATCATAAAAATTTAGGATCGTTGCTAACTTTTCTCTCTCTCTCTCTCTCTCTCTCTCTCTCTCTCTCTCTCTCTCTCTCTCTTTCTTTTTTTTATTAGACTCAACGAGGAGATGGTACTTTCCTCAAGATATTCGATGAATCTGGATGGATCGAAAAGAAGGCTTTCACGGGAACATATTTTCCCATGCTTTCATCTCCAAATGTCTGTGCGTGGCTCATTTCTACAGATTATGATGGAGGTATCATGGGATTACTTGAGAAGAGATACAAGGAAGAGAAACAAGATGCCTACTCTTTCATGAGAATGAGCAGAGTTTGTCCTAAATGTGCCTTGTTGTCAGATGACTTGATGATGAAGTGCAGACACATGTGCCAATGGTCACCTTATTTCAAGAGTGCAGAAAAGGAAGGTCAAGTCAAAATTCTTTATGAAGCCGTGGGTGATTTGTATGCGTATCAGACAGAGCTCATGTCTTATGTGAAACATGACACTTATGCCTACTTTAACAGAAAATTAGTCGCAGAGGCAACCAGATTTGTGACTCATGATCAACTGGTCAACAGAAATGGATTTAAATTCAAGGTTTTGGAAAAGGATGATATACATGTTGGGATAGATCCTAGTGGAGGTGGTGCCAGTTACATGGCTTGTGTATGTACTTCATACATGAGTGAGTACAAAATGTTTATGGTAAGGACTAAAAAAATTTATTTTATTTTTATTTTTATTTTATTTTTATTTTATTTATCTTCCCGTGTTTGCAAATCATTCGTTCATTCATCATCTCCACTATCAAAAACTTCAGAGCATTCTTCATCATCGATTCCATAATACTTGTCGACGTCACAACATTCATCTTCTTCATTGTCATCATCTTCGCCTTTTTCATGACTGTCTGTTTTTCTTCGTGCAAAAGAGTGCGTGATGAAAACTGTAGTCAAGATGTTTATAAAACCTGTTATGGGAGGTATCATCGACACTGTAAGGTTGCAAAAGAGTGGGTACACAAGTTTTTCGTCTTTTTCATTGACACACATGCTCAAAATCACAGGCATGAAATCTTTTTTTAACTCTCTCCCTAAATCCGCAACACAGCCAGGAAGTGTAAATGATTCCCACTCTCCGTATGTCTGTGGTCTCCACTCGTTACCCAGCATGGTGGAATCTTCACCATAATCAGTCGTTTCTGTCAAAAAATAATGATCTTTGAGTGTTGGGTGTGTTGTCAGCCACATCAAATGATAAGAGCGCATGATCATAGGTTGTAAAGTGGCATAAGTCCATGTCGATACCCACTCTTCCATCTTTCCACTTTTTGCCGGGGAAGAAAACAAAACACAGAACCTCATTTTGAGGTAAGCATCTGACAAAAAGAAGACCGCCTGATTTGAAATCACTGAAAGAACACCTCTTGCTGGAGGGAAATAAACAAAGAGATAAAGAATCCACACTTGAATGAATAGGGGGTCTCTTGTTTTTATTGAATGTCTCATGGAAGCAACAGCGTGTTCTGTGGAGGGGAGAAGCATTGAACCTGACACGCATGGGTTTGTGGGAGAAACTTCAAGGTACTCCATCTGTTTTGAATGACACTCAAAATTATCAACCATGGCAGAGAACAGTTTTATCATACTGAGTGGGTGAAAATACAAGCGTGTTGTCCAACACACATCTTCTGGGTCGTAGTAAAGACTGTCTGGTGCGAGGAGATCATCCTCGTCTAATTTCTTCCTGTTGAAAAATATCTTTTCGTTATTTCGATCATAGAAGAAGCACCCCGTTTTTATGAGCTTCATTTTTTGGAGGAAACGATGCTTGCAAGAAAAAAAAAGTATTTGATTATTCTCATCCCTTTTGTTTTCTTTTTTTTGTTATTATCATGATAGATACATTGCATATCTGTATATGATGTCAGAGAAGACATCGATGCTAAAACAGCAGAGGGAGTTATGCACTTCATAACATATATCAAGAAAGCATTCCCTAAAAACAAGATAGTGATATGTTGTGAAAACAAACCCCTGGGAACGATGCAGTGCATCGCAAACTTGTTCAGAAACCATGAAAACACTTACTTTGTCAAAAAGGGAAATCCTGATACCATGGGAGGGCTTGGAATGAATCCCACAAATTCTTTAAAATCATCCATGTTTACTTACATGGCAGAGAAAATAAACATGGGAATGCTCTGCCTGAGTCCAGACATAGAGTGTCAGACAAACTTGAGCTTGAATTACAATGGATTCAGAATGCAAAACAATAAACAGTTGGTGCGAAGTATTTTAGAGGATAATCTCAACAATGTGGTTCTGAAAGACAAAAAAATCATGGGAAAAAACAAAAACAGAGGTAGCGGAGACGATGTTATAGATAATGACGATCTTTCTATAGCAACTGCCTATTCGCTCTGGTGTTATGTGGTAAAAACAGACATGTCGACTACTTATCAAGAAAGTTTATCGAATATCATTGAAAGAATGAGAAAGGCAGAAACAGAATCTTGAAGGAAAAAAAAATATTTTATTCTTCTTCTTTTTGCTATGTACACATTTTATTTTATTTTTTTTGAACAGACATTGTTATATCTTCTCTGTGATGATGAATCGTAACACATGTTGTGTTATGTTCTCTAGATTCTAAACAGGAAAAAAAAGAAAGAAAGAAAAATTAATGAAATAATGTAAAAGTACAACATGCCATCTTTTTAATATTGCAAGTTCACATACACACATACACACACTTTTTTATATTTTTTTGAAATCACAAAGGAAAACATTTTGAGTTGGGTTTTTATTTGAAAAAAAAATGTCGCCAAAGAAAGGGAGTTCAGCTCCACCAACAACTAAAACAGACCATGAAAAGGATGTTGGTTCTGACAGCTCACTCAGGGAGGGAACAAACAGCGACAAGGATTGTGGATGTTGTTCTATGCATGTCATTTCTGATGAAAAGGCCAAGACAAAGAAAATAATCTTCTGGGTGGCAGTCGTGTTTAACTCCATCTTGTTCTGGGGCCTCTCTGCTATAGAATTGGCAGCACTTGTTGGGCACCTTCCAGAAAGCGAGGATTCTATCAGGGCGCTGTATCCATCTGTTATGACATGTCTTGTGACTTTCACAGCAGTGATACTCTTCCTTGGAAAGTTTGGACTTTTCCTTGACATGTGCGTTTCATGGTTCATGTTGTGTTGCATGAACAAAAAGGACGTGGCAGTGACTCTCCACCAGTCAAATTTCGCCCAGGGTGGCATTCAACTGTTCTTTTACTTTTCCTGTAGCATAGTTGGCGAGACCTTGTTGTATTTTAACTACAGCCCCTGGTTTTATTTTGGATTCAACATTGGATCTTTCATGTTCATTGGCATGCTCGCTGACTCACACGAGTTCAAGTACATCTGGAATACCATGAGAAAAGGAAGGGAGGTCGCTAACAAGAAATATTCTTCTGAGAAGAGGTGGATTTACTTCCTCAGTGGCATTGAACAATTTTCCTTTATCATCCCCCCTATTGCACTGAAGGCTTATCACTTTCTCCAGGTGTTTGCCAGTCTCTTCTTCGCTGCAAAATTCACCTCAGAGAGTCTTGGAATGAGTCCCGATATTTTGTATGCCATACTCGTCGGTGTGTTTATCTTCCTCGGAACATTTTTCATTGATGTGATTATTGCGAAGAAGTGGCTTTATGGTATGATCATGTCGTGGTTGTTCATCGGATACACCATTGGACAGGAACAGATCATGCTGAACAACGAATACATGTACCCAGTTGCTTGGAAGTCATCTGCTTCTTATGCGGTGTTTTTGCTTGTTATCTCTGTCATAATCATGTTCGTGTCTCTCAAGAACAAAAAGGATTGCATCCTTGTTCACGATTGCAAACATTGCAAACGACGCGAAGAGTCAAAGTTCGAGGGTGGTGATGGCGAGGACGAATCAGTGGCATGCTTCACAAGACATAAGCGTGCAGTGACCCAATTCCTTCACAAAACCACAGAACTCAGCAAGAAGGCTCTCGGGATTAAAGAATAAAAACACGCACACGTACACATTTTTCCTCTCTTTCTCACATTCTATTTTTTTAGTTTTTTTAATTTGTCACTTGCGCAGAATAAGAATAAATTTCTATTTTTATAACTAAGAAAACCCATTCTTTCTCCTTTTCCCCCTTTCTTCTTCTTCTTCTTTCTTGCAAGATGTCATCAAAAACTCTATTGCCACAAACAGCACAGATGAAAGTTTTGATAGCTGGGTCGTATCCCATGCTGTTTCACAGAAACTTTTTACAGTACAGCAAAAACATGGGAAGTGTTGATATGGGGACTTTGAAAGTTTTGACTATTGGCAAAGGAAAGGGAAAAGAAAAAGAAAAAGAGAAGAAAGAGGAAAAGGAAAAGGAAAAGGAAGAAGAAAAAGAAAAGGAAAGGGAAAAAGAAGAAAGTGTTGTAGTGACCATCGAGCCAAACTCGCCAGCTTCTTCCGTACAAGATGTCACAACACCAGAAGAACAAATTTACAGGGATGATTACAGAACCACAAAAGACGAAGATGGTGATGACAGCGAATATGAATTCGTGAAAGAAGGGGCCGCTGACAACAATGACAGTCCAATCTTTACTGATCACGAAGACTCTGATGACCAAGAAGACTGATGCTTTTTTATTTTTTATTTCGAAAGAAAACCAAAAAAAAATGATGGATGGATTGTGTGTGTGTATGATGATAATAATAATAATAAAAAGGCTATAACAACAACACACAACACTCTCCCTTCTTGATATTGTGATTTTTGGTTGTTATTTTTGGAGATAGATAGGAAGAAGAAGAAGAAGAAAAATGGATACTACAAAGAAGCGAAGAGGAAACACGACAGTGGTCACATCTGAAGATGAGATAGAAGATGATGATGTTTCTAATGGCACGCAACATACACGAAGGATCTCTTCTTCTTCTTCTTTGCCAGTTAAAATGACAAAGATGTACCTGTTCACCACTTTCACCCTGGTGTTGATTTTCTTTGACACATTTGCTATAATCATGACATCCGTTTATTACAGCGATATGGCCACCATAAGTTTCATGATACCACTCAAAATCAGTTCTATAAAATCACACAACACAGAAACCATCTATGCTGAGGGTCCAACATTTTCATTTGGGGCTGCTCTCATTTCAATGTTAGTAGCCTCGTGGTTATTCAAGGCTGTAAGTTTGATAATGCTATGGGTGACAAGACAAGGGAGAAGGCTAGGATTTCATGCTACCATGGTGAGTGGTGGATTATCGGGATTCACCACACTATTCGTCCTTGCATCTTCTGGGTTAGGATACATAGACAATCCAGCTCCGAGTATCGGCCTTTTCATTTTTGGATGTGGTTTGTTTTGTTATTGCCAGACAATCAGAATAAAAGAGGCCTCTCTCTTTCAAAGAACAAGAACTGGATTTTCATCAGGAAGAAGGACTCAAAGCATCTGCAAGGTGGTGAAGCTCGTATTTTATAAGATGTCATGCTTTGTGTTTGGATGTTTCTTGGTACTTTCCCCTTTTGTGATCGTGTTCACCCCATCTCAGGCTATCAATGTCGGGACACTTCCTCTAAAAGAAGCCACGCTTTATTTTTCACTTCCAATAGTGGCTCTGGCATTCCAGATATTTTATATAAGCATTGTATTCTTGAAAGTGAATGTAAATATTCCATGGGATGTTTCGGAGATAATGCACTTCACTCACACAGGAATATACTTCTATGTGTTAACAGGCATGATCATATATGGTGTCACAGAGACAAGAACGTTTGATCAAATAGCTACATTCAGAGCACTTTTATTTCCGAATTAAAACAAAAAGAAAAAGAAAAAGAAAAAAACTAAAAATATTTTTTTCCCCTTTCTTTCTTTCTTTCTTTCTTTTTCCAAACAACAAACAAATTTTTCTTCTTCATTCTTCTTTAGAGAGAGAAAAAAAATATAATGAAGCCTTGTGTTGTATTGATCACACCATCTAAACTTTCTCCTTATACAAAATCGTCACTGAGGGAAGTGTATTATGACAGCATCTTTTTCACTGATGAAGTTCTTGATTTCTTGATCAGCACCTTCTTCTCGTGTCATGATAATCAATATGGATTGATCACAGAACTGTCTTTCAGTCACACAACTACCACCACACTTGCAGATAAAACAGAACAAGCAGCTGCTAATAAATTGCAGTATTATTCACAGCATCACCAACAACAAAAGGTGTTTAGAGAAAGGAATTATTCTCTTGAATCTCTTCCCATGATAAAGAACATCGTAAAACTTTCCAATCTTGCACAACTCGATGTTAGCGGAACAAGAGTATGTGGCGGAGAAATTTGTGCCAGTCAAACTGTGTATAGAAATGGAGAAAATGCATCCTTCGACAGACCCTTTGTCATAGATTACGATTTAGTCAAAGAAATTCGAATGTCTTACTGTGATTGCGGAGATGAAAAGACGGTGTGCACGCTGTGTTATAAGCGATTCATTCTGTCATCCGCAAGAAAGGCCAAAGATCTCCTAGTAGAGTCGTGGGGATTGAAATTCGAAAAAGACTTCTTCATCTTTTTCTCTGGCGGAAGAGGGTGGCACCTGTGGATTTTTTCACCTTTCATGAGATGCATGGCTCCAGACAGGAGAATGATTTTTCTAGAATCCATCAGGTCGTCCATATTTCCTAACGCTACAAGAAACACCTTTGATTCTCCCGTGACAAAAGATTTGAGTCATCTAATTCGCATGCCATTGTCCCTGCACACAGAAACATGCATACCTGTTTTACCTTTGTTCTCTAGTATTGTGAAGACGTCCTGTGTGGAAGATCTTTTGAGGTGGCGGGATTCTATATCGGAAATCGAAACATTGAAAGATGAAATAAAAGAATGGGTGAAGTCAATAAAATAATTTTTTTTTAAAAATTGTGTTGTTGTTGTTTTTTATTATCATTATCATCATCTTTTTGAGAAAGAAAAATAAATGATCATTTATTTTTTTGTTTGATTGTGAATGCACTGTCGACAATTGATCCCACGTTATATTTGAAATGGATCCCATCGCCGACGTTTTCGGGTGGAATATCACCGATGTTTACTTTTACGTCGATGTCGTGTTCGTCGCCCTGTGCAGACACAACTCTGTATCCATCATTGGCGTCAATACTGGCAGTTAGCAAATGATCGCCTCCCTCAAAATAAATTCTGATTTTTTCGTCTTCCTCCAACCCAGTGACAGCTTTTCTCAAAATGGATGCCAAGTCGTGTTCCAAATTTGGCAAATTTCTCATTCCGTCGAGAATAAAACCGTTCTTGGTCAAATTCCACTTTTTGTCAGATGCTTCCCTTTTTTCATTTGCAAGATGGATAAAACTCTGATAAGTTGTTTTGGATTTCACCCAGTTATCAACGGCACCATCCTGTTGGTGTTTTTTTTCTTTCAATTCACTTATGAGGGTTTTGATAATTACACTACGCATCACCTCATCATGAAGTTGTTGGTAATACGTTTTCATGTCATTGCCCATCTCATTGTTTGGCTCGAAATTGAATTCGTCGTCGATCAACGAATACACTGTTCCGAAAAACATCAACGCGGCAGAAGCTGCAATGTAATCAATGGTGGTGTTGGTCGTTTTATTTCCTTGAGGGGGTTGTTGGTGTTGTTGTTGACTACCACCACCATTTCCCCTTGCTTGGTCAGGATTGTTGTTTTTGGGCATGTTGGATTCCAGTTGTTTTATGTTGTCAGTGTGCCTTTTTAAAATTTTTCCATATTTTTGAAGTTCGGTCTTTTGTGCATTAGTTTTGGTCTTATCAGATTCCAAAACACCGATGACAGCAACCATTTTCTTTTGTGTCGATTTAAGCACTGACAAACGCAATCTACGTGTTTCGAGATCAAGGGTTTTATTCTCTACAAACCCAGTAAAAGCTGTGCATTTTTTACTTATGCTGTCGAGGTATTTTAACTTACTGACAATATCGTTGTCTCGTTTATCGTGATCCATGTCTCAATAAATTTTAAAAAACAGTTTCTTGAAAGGGTGTGTGCGTGTTTTTTTAAAAACAATATTCACCTTAACAAAACAGAAATATTTAATTATTTATTCCTCTTGATGCAATCACAAGGAGTGGGAAAGTTGAATTTTATTGACACGAATAAAAAAAACCATAAAATATCCCGTTGTTATTTTATTTTCGACAAACACACCGCCAACACTCTCAAAAACGAAGCATTTATAAATCCTCTATCCTTGCTGGCTCTTGGTTTGTTGATTCTTTGTTTTGCAATCTTTGTTTGGGGTTCCTTTTTTATTTGCTTGTCGCGAGCGTTTGATTTGTCGAGAATAGGTTCTATTGCAGTCATTTCAATTTTTTGTGTTAATTCGTTGGAAGAACAGTCTTCTTTGATTTCATTCGCAGAAACATCAGATATCAATGGCGATGAAGACTTGCCTTGTTGTTGTTCTTCAATAGAAGTGTTTGTATTATCGTGATGTACCCCCATGATTTCTTCTAATAATGTGGGCGGACATCTAAATCCTATGTTTGAAACGGCACAATATCCATTTCCAAAATTTCTAGAATAGTCATCATCTTCGCTTCCACCATGTTCATTTTTAGAGTCTTTGTTGCCAGATGATGATTCTAAGTAATATTCTCTTTGTGTGGTTGATTTGGATGACAGTGCCGCAAACTTTTGAACCTTGCCATCTTTGAGTGATTTTGTTTTCTTGTTCATCTTGCCTCTGAAAAAAAATAAAAAGGAACAAGAGAGAAGGAAATGCCACGGGTTTATTTTTTTTCGCTGTTTATTTTTTTTTTGTTTGGCATCATTAGACAAGTGTGAAATGCCCATCGAAAACACAAATGACAAGAAGAAGAAAAATCGTTTTGTTTTTGTGTGTGTGTGTGTGTTTGGTCAGATTTACTCAAATTCCTTGGAATCAGCAGAACCCTTTGCCCTGTTCATAGATTGAATCTTGAAATCATCTTTGGAATACCTGAAGTTTTTGGGTTCAGTCAAAAGTTTGAGCATTTCGGGATCAAACATTCGCTTGACTGTCTCAAGAGCATCCTGAGAAACAATGGGAACATCATCATTCACTTTTCCTCCATTTTCGCGATACTTCTTGATCAGTCCCTCTGTGAATGAAATATCAATCACGTTACTCTCTTCCTTGGTCTTTTTGCCATTTCCAGAAGAGACGGACTTGGATTTGTTAGCACTTCTACGCTGAATAGGCTGTTTCTCTTCTTCTTCTTCCTCATTGCCATAACCCTCTTCGGTGCCACCATTATCATCATCATCTCCACCCATATCATCATCTTCATTCTCCTCTTCGACCCTACTGCGCTTCGAAGACGAAAACTTCACAAGCTGCTTTTCGTACTGATCATCACGCTCAACACTCTTTCCTTCCCTCCTCATCAACCTTGAAAGATTTTTGGGTGCAGTGCTCATGTTGGTCAACCTGGAAATCTGTTTTTGTTGTTCGCCGATTTTTTGTTGGGAAGCAGCAAGGGAATTTTCAGATTTTTTCAACATTTCACAAACAACGGCGAAGCAATCAAGAGGTGTTTCGGCATCAGCTTGTCGCTTTATACCTCTTTTTTCAACAAATTTGTTAGTCTGAGAAACGATCATCTCGTTCTCATCCTGCAGCTTGGAATACTCTGCCTTGACACCCTCAACAGTTTTCTCGAGCACATCCCTCTCCTTGGCGAACTTTTCAAACTGCATGATCATAGGAACCACCTTTTCGACGGCGTACGTGGAAAAATGTTCCTTGACTCCAGCGGGGATGGCAGAGTACTTTGAATCGTCTGTCAAACCATAGATGTTCATCATGATATCTTTCATTCTGGCTTCCTCTGTAGGATCTTGATAACTCCCATCTTCAGAGTTCTTGACATCTGAAGTCAACAGTTCGCCGAAAATATCAGGAGCATCAGCAACCTTCTTCTTCTCCTCTTTTTCTTTCTGTGCAGGTGTTACAGACATGATAGATTCGAAATCGGAGATCTTCTTCTTGCGTGCTTTTTGAAAAAAAAGAAAAAAAAATAGAAGGGAAAAAATCAAGTCAATAAAAGATGTTTAACACACTTGGTGATGTACCTCTTTTCGAGAAAAAAAAACGAAGATGACTTCAAAGAAGAAGGAGGTTGACAAGTGAAAAAAACCAATGTGTTTGCAATCAGAAAAAAGTAAATGCGAAAAAAGGTGAGTGGTGATGTTTTCAATGAATCCTCGAACAAAAACAAGTGACACAATATACTCGTTTTTTCAGAGTTTTTTTGGGTGGCACATATTAAAAAAAAGAAAAAAATAGAAAAAAATAGAAAAAAATAGAAAATGCTGCTCTTACCTGAAAATTCTGCGTATTCGATATACGTGTCAAGCGCACCCTTAAAAACTACAGATATTTCCTTTGGTTGAATTCTGATGGCATACTTGCTGCCACCTTTAGGAAACAATCTTTGAAATGCCACTGACACCTCCGACAAAGTTTTGTTTATCAGATTGTCTCTGACGTATTTTATGGCCTTTCTCTCAAGCTCAGTTGTGCCACTGTTCACAGACATAACCACCATATTTGCATACATTCCTTCTGGGGTTATATCTATGCTGGTAATCATGCCTATGTTGATGTCAAGATGTTCAAACCTAACAGGCTTGTTGATAAAGTACCTGAGCCACTTCTCACATTGTGCTATTGTTTGCATCCTGAATTCTGAGAGGTATGACTTGACAGGGATAGCAAGAACTTTCATTGTTATGGAGCGATCATCCAGAGAAGCCTCTTCATTCCCCTCAATTAGTTTTATGACCATTTCCTTTTTAATGACCACATCTTCTGATCGTTCAGGTGGTTTTATAATATCAACCTTCTCCCCTCCACTGTCATCTGGTTGCGTAGACAACCGCTTCACTGCATTTTTGAATGATGTAGAAAGGTTATCTCTCTTTGGTTTAGAAAATTCTGGCATATGTTCGCAGGATTAGAAAAAGAAAGAAAGAAAGAAAAAATAGACAGGAAGCACACAAAGAAGGAAATGATACACACAGACAATCTTTATTGTTATTATTTTGCCGTTTTACTTTTTTTATTCCTCGATGCAAGTGAAGCAAACGACATATATACCAGATTTCAGATCAGACACAGCAACCCCTTGAAATACATTCAGTTTGCACACACCTCCCATTAGTTGTTCGTGTGTCTTTTTCAAGGATGTTATTTCGACGTACTCTCTTTTTATCAAAATTTTCCTTTTCGTGTCATTGTCAGATAACTGCGTGTAGTCATCTTGTTTTTGCAGCATGGTGTCAATTTCATCTTCCATGTAATTCATATTTGGTCCGTTGTGATCTTTCGAAGAGAATGGTTTAAACACTGAATTATCCGCCACCTCTTTACTAATCTTGTAAATATCACCAGATGCAATATCTCCAGCATTCGGGTTGTCACTCACAAGCCTGGTAGAATAAATCCCAGCAAGAAATTGAACCAGTTCATGCTTCTTGTTTTCTTCTACAAGAGAAATTCCCACAGTGCGATGAAATGTTTGTATGAATGGCCTGTAAATATTAGTGGCGACACCATTCACTGTATAAGTCTTTACCAATAGTGCACCCATGACACCAGTTCTGAGAGTGACTTTCATGTGGATTGACCTGTACATCTTGTACAAGTTATCATTCTTCTCATGGGTACCACCTCCAAGGTAAAGCTGATAATTCTCTGGGGATATTTCGAATGTTGTCGTGTCGAGTTTTACAATCGAGTTAACTGTTTGATCCATGATAGCTATTGACATTCTCGTTTCTCTGAAATTGGTTGTTGTTTTGTGGGTAGTGTCCATCTCTTTTAACACTTGGTACCATTTAATCGCGTTCACTCCAAATTTGACCGCTTCCTTTGAAATATTGTTTCCGCCCAAAGTAAACGCGACATTAGACGCTGTCATTCCAAGGTTAGGTTTCACAAATTCCAGACTTTTGGAAATTTTATGTGAAATTATGTCTCCGTTTCCAAAGATGGCCACGAACGAATAGTAACCAAAGAGAGCTTTGAACCCCAACGCCAACTTCACCCTAGGCAGAGAAATCATCAATGTAGACAAGACACTCTGCGTCAAATCTTCATAAGAAATGTCATTTGTTGACACTGACATAGTCTTGAACGATAGAACAGGTTCTATGATGTAACCAGCCACACAGCTCATCAAGAAAATGGCAGTCATCCGTATGGTGATAAGCAAAATCAATTTTCCGATCTGACGAGCGCAATCTCTGGCTTGGAGACCCCCTCTGTACAACTTTTTAATTAGATTCACTGAATACACGAAGATTTCTGTGAACGTGCCAGGTGCGTACAAATCATTTTCCACGTACGAGAATTGAGAAAAATTCATCCCCAGCCCACTAAAAAACGCCCCGAGGACCGTTGTCACCACTGAATGTTCAAACATACGTGAGTTCATACCATCTTTCACTGCCAAAAAGGAGTACAGTGCAGATTGAGCTATTATACACGCAGAAGCTGAAAACATCGTGGGGAAGAAGGGCATTGTATCCCTTAAAGTCAAAATGGACATGCATGTGTCATTTCGCAACAAAAAGAGGCACAAGCTGTAAATCGTGGTTTGATATCCATGTCCACAATATGTAACAATACAATTTGTAGACCTCCATATAAATGACAATATCCATTGAACCCAATCTACGTGTTCGTCGACGACATTGCCAGCTGCATTGCTTGCCATGCCAAACAATTTATCGTTATTCCCAAATAGCATTTTGAGTGGATTTGTCAACGAGTTTACCATCCGTGTTGTATTCGAAGCAAATCGCGTGAGTTCTTCGGTCATCTTACTAATAAACTCTTCCCTGTTTAGCAAAGAGCGTGCTATTGTCGTCCCACCAGAAGTCAAAATTCCCAAAGCATTCAACGAAAGTGACGCATCAAGGATCTCGTAGAGCTTTGCGGCTTCTTCCAGTGGTTTCATGTGTAGCGCCTTTCTGATATTTGGATCTTTTAGCATAGAAATTGAAATGTTTTTCATTTTTGCGACAAACGCATCCGCGAAAAAGATGATGTCAGTATCACCCTCCCGTGCTGCATCTTGGAAAGCCACTTTCGTCAGTCCTTTATACGAATCAGCCGCTGTTTGTGCATAATTCACGCTTTTATCTCCATTCTGACTTCCTGTTGCATACATTTGGAGAATGAGGGTGTTGCAGAATATGTTGGTGATAGACCCAGTGAATATGCTGGCAATTTGAGGGATGACTATTTTAACAACCGAGAAGGGTTTGAAAACTTTATATGCCACAGAAATGGCCTTTGTTCCCAAATTCAAAGTTTGTCCCACCCGAGTTGTGACATTGATTTTCTTTTCTGTGCCTTTCTTGTTCCTTTCAAGTTCCTTAATTTTGTCAGGGTTATCTTCGTTTGCGTTCGGGTCGATTTCATGTGCCGTTTGTTCTGTTTGTTTCTTTTCTTTTTCATAACCCTTTAACAAAAGGCCGGCTATGGCACCCACACCCCAAGCTAGTGGATTACTCGTGGCAATGAGTGGCAGCAAAACTGCAACAACCTGTCCTGCCCCTCCAGCAAGATTGGAATACCACATCCTGTTGTTTTCCTTGACCTGTGAAATTATGGCAGCCGATGTCGGATGAGAGGTCACCAAAATACACATGACAATCGAGCACATCGCTGTAAGAAAACAACAAGATTTGGTAAAAACATCAGAGTGCACATTTGCATTATAGTCCATCAAGAGCATGTAATGAGCAAGTTGGTTGTAATCAGCTCTCTTATTGCCGTCGTGTTTCAATACACTAAATATGGTGCCGTTTTCTGTTTTTGTTGATGTTGGTTCGGAAGAATTCTTGTCTGTGCCACCGCCGGCTATCTCCTGTTCTTCTTTTTCTTCCCACCCCCTCACGAATTTCAATATGGAATTGAGAATGCCTTTAAAATCAGGATCATCTTCTCTATGGATGTTTATTTCAACTTGATTGCCATCTCTTTTGACAGTGTAATGATCTTCTATAACCCTTTCCATTCCTGTGCAAAAGGCAAGTGTTTTTTTCATGCTTTCCTGGTCTGCCAACGCTGTCATTGTTTCCTGGGAGCTATCCTTTTTTGAATGTTCATCCAATCTCTGAAACAACCTCTCTCGTTTTTTTGGCAAACGAAAATCTTTTATGTTGATTTTGTCTTCCTTGTTATACTTATCAAGAAAGCCTTGAACAATTGTTTGGCACTTGTCATTATTTTCTTCGGGCACATCGGTGCCGGTCATTGTTATGATCAATGATTCTGGAACGCTTCCAAATGTCTTGTAGTACATGCTCTCGTAAAACTCTGCTCCCTTGAGAGTCTTGTGATCTGGCAATTTAGTCATCATCCTTTCAAATTCATCGACACGCTTAAGAAACTCCTTTAATGGTGACACTGAATCCATTTCATCTCTCTCTACATTGTCGTACAGAATGACTGGCAGGGACGACAAAAGATCAGAAGCTGTTACATGTACATAGTGAGATGCATAAAATGCATTTAAAATTTCAAATCTTGAGTTCGTGAACATATTAAAGTCTTCTAAAAACTCTCCAGCATTTACAAAAGGTTTGTCTTTTCTGGTCATGGTGTAAAGATGTTTTTCAAATTTGGCCTTTAGTGCTTCGAATGACTGCAAGCAAGACAATTCTACTTTTGAATTTATTTCTATGAGCCTGGAAATGTCAAAAATCTTTTTCATCACTTCTTTTCCATTGTCTTCATTTTCTATAGCAGTTCTCATGATGACAGTCAGTCCCATAGAGTCGAGTATCTCATCATCAGAGCGCACGGTCAAGAATTTGAATACTTTTTCAATTCCTTTGTAAACATCTGTTTCTTTGATAGAATTTGACAGTGGTGGTGAAGGTTGAGGTAATGTTCCAGTATTGTTCTTCCCTTTTCTTTTTCCCATCGTTGTCTGTCTTTGTATCTCCAATGAAAAAAATGCAGGTATAGAAAAAAAAACACGAACAAAAGATAGAAGAAACCCCAGCAAATCAAATGAAAAGTGTGGATTGATTTAAATATTATCATTATATTGTATTCTAGACATCGAAAAAAAATAAAAAAAAATAAAAAAATAAATCAAAAACATAGTAAAAATCAATGTGTATCTCGTTCATCTTGCACATCTTTCAAAAGGGAAGCCAATGATTCTGCCATCCTAAATGCAGCGACCCCCTTTCCATACACAGTATGTACTGGAATGTGTCTGCTTTTATCTCTGTCTTCGAAGGGAATCTTGCTTGCCATGAATGCTTTCGTGACAACTCTTTCTTTCTTTGGAGGCATGTTATTGTTGTCTTTTTTTTAAAAAAAGAAAAAAATGAGTGCCCCTTGACAGGATTGAACTGTCGACTTTCGCGTTGCTACAAGATAAAACCGAATCTATCTGAACCTTAAAATAGTATGCCAGGGGTTAAGTGGATATAAGCACGACGCTCTGACCAACTGAGCTAAAAGGGCAATTATTTTAGGATGAAGAAACAGTTTATAAACCCAAAAACTACACACAAGGAAAATCGAAAAAAATAATAACAGGAGGCGAGAGAAAGATGATACAAATGTTTTGATCGAAGAAAAGAATAAAAAAATGACTATTCTTGTTTTGATGTCACGAGTTAGAAAAAAAAGAAGAATTGTACAACGTGCTTGGTGGTGATTCCCAAAAAGACATTTTAATATATATATAAAAATCACACCGTTGGCACACAATAAGTGAAGTTTTTTACAACAACAACGACGACATCATAATCATCTTGTGATTTTCATGTAAGTAGAAAAAAATACAATGATAGTGGAAAATGATCATTTTTCTTCTTCTTCTTTTTTCTCTTCGTCTCTCTCCCTTTTTTTATCGCATGAAAAAAATAACAACATAAAGAATAGTTTTGATGATTTCAAATCTTTTGTATTTTCATCTTCCGCTCGCCTTTTTCGAAAAAAAGAAAGTTTTTTCTTCATTGTTGTTGTTCTTCCTCCTGACTTGGTTGCTTTTTGAACACTGATTTTTTTTTTTCGTTTTTTCTCTGAAAATAGAAAAAAACATCAACACTTTTGAATAAACAACAGTATAACATAAACCCAAGTCATGTCAAAACAGGGAAGATATCCCATGGCTGGAAATGGCATGGTCATAAAACCAATGTCAGTAGGACCAGGGGGCAGTCAGCCTATGAATGATTATGGATACGCCAATGGAGGTCAATCTCAGCAACTTGAAGGTGATTCTGGTGCATCTGCCAACAGGGCTAACTTGATGCAAGGTAAGAGGGGTTCGGCAAAAGATGATGCAGCCAATGGATATTTCAAAGGTATCAATGTTTTGAGTCCCAGTTTTTACCAGGATGCCATGTACATCCTCCCGACCATCTTCAACATTTTGAGCAAGAGGCCAGAGGGACACAGTCACCCTTTTTTGAGCGCTGCCTTTGAACCATTGTTCATTGGGTCTGACACTGCTGGTATAGTCCAGAGGAGGATGAGCATGGTTACCACGGCCCCTCAGATTGTTGGTGCTCACACTGGTGGTCCCACGTTCAACTTCAACAGCACAGGAGGCACCGGATTTCCAGTTGATCTTGGTTTGACTCACATGTTTCCCACAAAGGCACTCAGAAATGACAATGCCCAGGCTCTTTTGGCCACTGTCATCAAGGCATCTCTTGACATGTTCGACGAGGAAAAGGAGTGCATGATTTTGGCTCTTTTTATGTCTGTCATTTGCAAACCCCTTGATGTCATCGTGAAAGAGAGAGAGAAGAGATCAATCACCCTTTCTGACTTGCTTGATGAGTTCTTTAACGGGTTTGCCGTCATCAACAAGCATCCACAGAATGTGTTTGAGCGCCTTCACAGTGACACTGCTGACAGGCTCAGGGCTCTTCAGAGAAACGACCCCGATTTTTACATTGGCACCATGAAGCAGTTTGTAGTCAAGAACTTGTACAGCAGCGTTGCCACCTTTGCCAACTCGGGAGAGAAGTTTGCTGAGATCGCCAAAATAGGCCCCAAGCCAGTGCTTGTCACCGGAGATGGAAGTGCCCCTTTTTACGAGATCAAGTTTTTCAAGACTCCCCTCTCCAACGTATCTGCCTTGCAACAGTATGCCACCATAGGATCAGTGGCTGTCCAGACAGAGGCTGTTGATTTTGAAGGGATCGAGCGTCATTATCATGGTGATGATGGCCGTCAGACTGTGACATACAAAGAAATGTGGGAAAATGTCAAACACAATTTTTTCACTGACGGGGGGAAGCTCAAGAAAATATCATTCAACAAACCACTGTCTCTCTTGGAACACGCAAAAGAAACGCTGAACGATCACAAAAAAAGTGACGCGCTTGTTGGGTGTTTCTATGACAGTAACTTTGCGCCCCTCGAGAAAATTGGGAACATCAATGAAAAATTTCTTGATCAACAAGTTGTCAAAAATTGGATAAGGAAAAGCATCGGCAAGACATGGGATGGGTATTTTTCAAAACATTTCAATGTGTGGAATGCTGCAAAGCACGCTAAAACAACTGGTGGAGGTGAGTTCAGTGGTGACAAATTGGATCATAATGGAGAAACACGTGCCAATGAGCTTCTCAGAAAAGTTGTTGTGACCACTCCCAACAATCCAAGCGAAGACCTGATCAATGATATGGATGGTGTTCATCTCGGAAGTACCTACAACCTTGCAGATTTTATAGTCGCAGTTTCATTGTTTGATGCTGAAGATGGTGATAAAATCGTTTCACATTTTATTAAAAACGTGTTGCAAAACCTCGACAAGGAAACATTTTCAAAAAATCTGATTGATAGATTTGATGCTACTTCCAATACTTTTGGAGATGCAATCAAGGAATTTGCCCAAATGGCTTGGAATTCCATGAGTGAATTCTTTTCACTATTTGGGGATGCCAATGCGACTGGAAATTTAACCGAAGCATTTAATTTTTTGGTGAAAAATGAAACATGGAAAAATTATCTGGATGACAGTAGCTCTCTTCCATACAAGAGACTTCTGTTTGACTATTCAAAAGAATTGAAAGGCAGTGGTGGAGACAAAAGTAACCCCACTACATCTACTGCCACGTTTGGTTCTAACAGTTTTGTACCCGATTTTAGTTCTTTTGGCGGTGCTGCTGGTGGTGCAGGAACTAAAAATCATGCAGATTTCAGCATAGAACAACGGGTGGAGTTTGCTCATAAAGTATATCTAAATACTGAAATCACGGCAGACAATTTTGATGATTTTTTGCTGCATGGTGTGCCGTTTCCGTACAACATGATTTTGTGGACACCCCACATCACTTATGGTGGACACGCTACCATCGGAGTTGTGGCCGGTGCCAAAACAGGCTATCTCGGAGTGAGTGAAGTCAACACTACCATGGCGCAGAAAAACAATTTCCAGACTCAGGTTGATCTTGACATCAGGATGATCTTCTACGTTCCTGGTCAAGAAGGTATAGTGCGCAGGGATATGACCGTGGTGACCGAGATCACCAAGAAGGATGACAAATCATTCTTGTCTATTCAGCGTAGCAAACAAGGGGAAAATAACCTTTACGACTGGGTGCCAAACCCCATGAACAACCACGGAAATCACTTCGTCACCTTTAATTCGTGGAAGTCTACTCTCCCAGAGAGATGCAGCTTCTTTGGTTACTACTTCATCCCCACTGAGTTCATTTCCGGGACCTTTGAAAACAACAAGCAATTCCATCATTGCTTTGCCCCTTACGTCCTCATGTACCTGAACCAGATTTACTCCAACACAATCACAAAACAGAAGACAAAGAGCATGTTTGTTGCCAAGTCCAATGTCTTTGGTCTTGTTGGAATCTGTGTTCAAGAGAGCTATTACACAAAAATCAGTGGAAAGGACAAGAGGTTTGAGAAGCACATTCACCTATGGCCCGGTGACGAAAGTTGGTTCAACAACAACAGGAGGACAGGAAAGCAGCCTGGTATCATGGTCACTGATGCAATTGCTGCCGGAGGACACTGAAAGTGAAAAAAGAGAGTGAGAGAGAGGTCGATGGGGGAAAAAACACTGACATGTGCACACAAATGATTTGTTAGAGAAAGAAAAATAATAATAATAACAACAACACACAAATTACTGTTCTCTCTTTTTTTTCTTTTCTTTTCTTTTTCTGTCATTCAAAAACCGAATCAACAAGTTCACTTGACTTTTTACAATGTGATATCTCAGATGGTGTCAAGAGGTAACCCAAGTGCTTGAGAATATCAGATCTTTCGTATGTTCCTGGACGAAATGCCACAAATATATCTGTAAGAAGTTGCTTTGCTTGTTCGACACTCTCAGTCAACGATTCATCTTGTTGGTTGCTGTTGTTGTAATGTCCACTGATAGTTGCAAAGTTATAGAAATTTTCAAAATATCCAGACTCTGAGGATTCATTCTCTATGTTTGGAGAAGAAGATGAAGAAGAAGATAAAGAAACAATGCTTTCTTGTGTAGTTTCATCGACAATATCATTCACACTACCAGTAGATAATGTTTCTTCTTCTTCTTCTTCTTCTTCTTCTTCTTCTTCTTCTTCTTTGGAGTCGATTTCTTCGTTGCCTATCGATTTTTGTGATCTCGTCGAGGTCATCACAGATTTCATGTTTATGAAAGAATACTTTATCGGACCTACCACGGTGGGACTGCCAACTCTTTTGTGTAAAATCATGCGTGTCAATACTCCAGAACCAAGAGAAGATTCGTGGATATTGAACTCAGATGAGAGTGTCTTCTTTTTTCTCATTGCTTTGAATGCATCTCTAACACAATCTTCTGACAATCCTGTGCTGACAGCAACATTTTCCATCCATGACTTTTTACAAAATGGGTTTCGTTTGAAGTAAATGTCTAAGAGCTTCTTTTGACGCAATGTCTTTTTGATATACAACCTCGTTTCTTTCATTTTTTTCGGAGGTGAAGAAAAAAAAGAGGGGGTTTTTGTGTGATCGGAGAAGAAAAAAAAGAGAGAAAGAGAAAAATATTTGAAATAAGAAGAAAAAAAAGAAAGGAATGATTTTAAAAATAGAAACACGTTTTTTTTCTTTTCTTTTCTTTTTCTTTTTCTTTTGTTATTATTATTATTACAGCCACATTCTTCTTCACGACAACAAAAGCAATGACATTGGCAAGTACAATGTTTCAATCGTAGTGATATCAATCACCCTGCTCATCATCACGGTCAGGAATTCATTCTCCTTTCCATCCTCGTCAACCTCGAAGTTCTGAGAGATGTACATGATCATGTAACCTTCTGGAAAGTCCTTGATCACTTTCTTGTAACTGCACCGCTCCCTGTTGTTTTTGTCTCTTGTAGTAGATGTGTCGGCTGTGGCAGAATCAAAGTCTGGGGAATACCAATCAAGTAGTTCTTTGACACGAGGAAAGACAATGCCATTTCCTTTCTTGCATAATGCGTCTGGAGAAAGTCTGCATGGGATTTTAGTCATTTTTTGACAGAGGGGAAGATATTATCGGATCATCAGAGATGAAGAAAAAAAAGAAAAATATAAACCCAGCCCCTTTTTGTTATTGATCGGAAATTTAAAAAAATCATAACCAAAAATCATAACCAAAGCACAAACCGCCCTATGATATAAACAGAAGAAAATAAAAATAAAAAAACACATCATTTTGTATTTTTATCCATCACCACCATCACCCATTTCTCAACAATCCCTTTTCTTTATTTTTTTTCAAGGGGAAAAATGGCTGAGTTTGACGAAGATGAACTTGAATCTTCTCTTGAAGACGAAGACGAAGACGTGACCGGAAATGTAGACGATGACTTAGATGATTTTTTAAATTTGAAGGATTCGAACTCGATTCTTTCCATTTCATTCGACGAAGCTCCCATAAACCCATCGATAATCCAAAATGCAATCGACAAAAAACGCAGTTCGTACATTTGCAAACTTGTCCCCCTCCTCTTAAAAAGGAGAGGCTTTGACATCAACCATCCCTTTATACGCGGCGACATAACACTATTGACATGGGCGTGTCTGGTGGGACATCCCCGTCTTGTCAGCGTTCTTTTGGAGCACCCAGAAATAGATGTAAACTTTGCTTGTTTATTAGGTTTTACTACTCCTCTTAGTGCAGCCTGTGACAATGAAAATTACGTGTGTATAGGTCTTCTTTTAAAAGACAAGAGAGTTAACATCGACAAGAACTCTGAGTATACGCTTGCACTCAAGAATTATAACCAAGAACTTTTTGAGGAATTCGTACTTTATAGAGGCAACGAGATTGACATCAAACTGCTCAATGCGAGTGATGCGACATCCTGGAAAGTTTCCAGATTGTTAGATCGTTTCATTAAAAATCCTGAAATGACCAGGTTTTCCGTTATGGTAGAGCGAGGGTGGGAAGATTCTCATGCAGCATTATTATTTTCAAATGTCGTGTTTCTCTGCGACAATTATTTAGTCATCAATGATAAGAAAAAGGTGCATGTTAGATATGATTACACTGAAAAGAAAAATATACTGGCGTCACCGCAAAGATTTTATAGGATAGCCATGCGTCTCCCAATGGACATCCAGATGCTTCTCTGTAACATTGTTTATAAAACAGGAAAGGATACAATTTCTGTGAAGATGACAAATCTTGCATTGAAGCATGTTGTTAAACGCATTTCTAAAAAGAAAAATAAAAAATAAATAAAAAAAATATCTTTGTATTTTCCCCATCATTCTTTTTTCTTTATTTCTTTCTTTCTTTCCTTTTTCTCTCGTCGTCGCTCTTCTTTTTTTTCTATGTCATGTTTAAACCAGCAAGCAAGAAAAGGCATCACAGCATCATCACTTGGAAGTCTACAGAAAAACCTCGCATAGAATGGAGGCATGCATATGGCAAAACACTTGGAAATGTTAGAAGCTTTATTGGAAACCCAGGTGTCACTCGAAAACCGATCAACTTCAAGGCAAAACTTCCCACGGCAGAGATATTACGAAGGTTTTTTGGTTTGGATCAGGGTGGAGAAGAATGGAAAACATGGAGACAAAAGGCAGAAACAGTGGGTGCTTCTACCGATTGCTCATTAACTCCAGGATGTTCCAAACATGACAGTGCAGATGATGTGATGTATTATCTCTCAGGAAAAATCGACACATCTCCCAAGTACAAAAGAGGGTATACGCTACCCACTTCACTGGGACATCTTTTTGAAGACCTTGTGGTTCTATGCTTTGTTTTCTTGGTTGAAATGTATGGAGACGAAGGGGTGAATCCTAAGTTTCACAGTTGTGGGGTGTTATATGATCACAGTCTTGGCATGGCTTGGTCTACAGCTTCCCTTGATATCAACGCCACAGGGAAAAAATGTAGCTGGCTTGCTTGGTTGCTTGGACTTGCAAAGGGGATTAGATACCCATGGGATAAGGTAACTATAGAATGCAAAGCACCTACAAACAAGAAATATTCTTCTACCGATGCTGATAATCCAGAAGAAGATGAAAAACTTGCACGAGATACGCATGACCCTAGTCTTGATTTTACAGCACCACTCACATACAACTTAAACGGTCATCCTAAAGATTATATGTGTCAAGAACAGAGACAGCTTTCTGTGTCTCGAAGTCAGTTACCCACACCAGAACAGATTGCATCAGGTGATCACTTTTCTACTTTACCGGGTAAAGAATATTCGTTGCTGCTCTGCTTGGAAGTTCCTTACAAAAAAGATCTCATCACCATTGCAATGCAACCACCTGCATGCAGAGGGAAGTTTCCAGTTAAATACTATGCATCTAGAATGATAGACAAAGAAGGTGAAGAACAGGCAACCATTGAAGCAAATAAGCCTTTCATCCTTAAAGTGTGGTCTACCAAATACAACAAGAAGTTCGATGACTTGACAAAGAAATATTACACAGACTTCATTTCTAATTACGAGCGAGCTAATCACAAGGGAAGAGAACCCTTTGTCTACACTCATTCGAGAGAACAGGTCAAAGAAATCAAAGACAACATGCCACCAGCCTTGTTCAAAGGTGCATACGAAATAGGTGTGATAGAAGAAGATCTCATTCTTGACATGTACAAGAAACCAACAGCCACATTCGAAATCACTGACAAGTTATCAACTAATGGATTACCTGTGATAAAAATAAACGTTGTATATCCGGAGATTGATGTGAAATAATAATAATAAAAAATATCACCTTTCGCTTTTTTTTCCTTTTCCTTCTCTCTGTTCACTTCAGCAACAACAACAACAAATGGACCTGACTAACGACCTTCAACTTCAAATTGCACACGAGGTTTCAGAGTGGTGTCGTTACTTCTACAGAATCATGCCGCTTTTTGTGGAGTTACCAGATGGCATGTACGAGAAACGCCAAATGGCACATAAAATATATTTCGAACGCCTGAAGGACATTTTTCGTCGCTGGAAGAACATTAACTGCAATGATTACAAAGCATTGAATCCGGTATTTGTGGAAACTCTCAGACAGTGCGTGCCTGTTCCCATGCCAGTTACAGACGAACAATGTTCTGCTTACTTCCCAACAGACGCAGAATATTACGGCGAATTCGTCTGGACAGAAATCGGACTTTTCTGCGTAGAATTTTGTGGGACATGGTTAGATGAGACACTGGGTCTTGGTTTGGAGGCATGGCTTGCTCTCTGTGTGATACAATCACCCCACATGTATACAGACACAATCGATACCCTTTTGGCTTGTGAATTGTTGAATTTGGATGCATTGTATACGATCGCAGTGACATACTATTTCGACAGTGGCGAAAAAAATTTCAAGACACTTTTCGAAAACTTCGAGTACTTCAACAAAGGTCTCGGTCGCATAGTTTCTATCGACGAAATGCTTGGACCCATTCTTCGTGATCCACTCACCAAAACCATCATAGGAGCAACTACTCCAGTAGACGTGAAAAGGCACCTTCTCTCAGATGAAGTACGTGCACGCCACAAAAATTATCTGTGTCAGATATCGTTTATTTTAGCAAATAATCTTTCTGGGTTTCTCCTTGAAGAAGATGACAAAAAGGGTTCGGATGAACAGGCAGGGATGCAGCTGATCACTGACAAAATAAAAGAAACTGAAGAAACTCTTGGATTTTTCCTTGTCGGAATGGATGCTCTCGAATACAATTACTCTGAACATCATCAATTGGAATATTTGCACAAAAACAAGTGCTTGCACCCAGACAGCGTTGCGTGGAAATTGATTATAAATTTGGGCATGCGTCTCCATAAAAGTGGTGATGAGTTGATGACAGCACAGATGAGATGGTCTAATTTGGGAACACAAACGCAATGACGAACACAAAAGCAAATTTTATTCTCCTTTCTTTTCTTCTTTTTTTCTCTTTCTGTCATGTCTGAAAGAAACCCCCAAACCATAAACCAAACCATAAAGCGCCTGCATGACTCTCTACTGCGTGCTACCAAAGAGGAGATCACTAGAAACCGGGCGTGGAAGGTAGCGTGTCAAATATTATACATCGGTTGTAAAAATCAAGAGAAGATGGGTCATGCTGTGTCATTCGACTGGAGGATAGATTGTTATATGAGCTGTGACTGTACATCTCACACTTTTCAGGAAAACAGCATGAAAGCCGTGTTTTTAGAAATGGCAGTCTATGAATATGCTGGGGTGTTGTGCACTGTTTTAAAATAATAAAAAATAGAATCACCCTTCGTTGTTTTTTTTCTCTTTTGCCCCCCCTTTCTCGTTTTTTTTCAAAAATGTCAGCAGACCCGTTGTTTCAAACGATGGAAACATCACTTGCAGCACTCGAACATGACTTCAAGGAAATATTTGGAGTTGCGTGTCACAACTACGCTCCAAACCCCGCGGCTTTCTCAAAGGAAACTTTCATGAAGCTAGATAAACTACTCGAAACACATGACGATTTTCTCAGCTTCTGCGATGTCAACTTGTCAGAGAACTGCTGCAAGAGAAAGGAAGAGTATACCATGATACTGAATGCCATGATCATTTTTGGAGTTGTCTCTCACTTGATTGCAAAAACCAAGAAACGTCTGTGTTGGGTCAAGTTGTCATCACAGAAAAAATAAAAAGGGAAAATATCAAAAAATAAGAAGAAGAATAAGAAAAAAAAAATTGTGTTGCTTTCTCCTTTCTTTTTCTTTCTTTCTTTCTTTCATAGCACTTTCACCAAAAAAGTATGAGCGGGACTGTTTCTGAAGATTTCAAGCATCATATAATGGTTAGCCAGATATTTGGTTCCATTGTGATGAAGCGTGCATTGCCAAGAGAGTGGCCCATTCCTGGTTTTGTGAGAGTAATGCCTGCATTGCTCAAAAATCAATTCGGCGACAAAGGCTATGCTCTCTTTGAATTGATGTCCAAAACTGACAAAGATGCTGCACTCGAATACTTTTCTGTGTCTGGTGCACATGCCGCTAAAATAATGGGAGCCACATGCTGGGAAGATTCTGATGAATTTAGTATCGATTGCACAAAGTTCAGTGAAAATTCTCCCTCTATTTTTAGTGAGGTGGTCACTCTCTTTGTCGAGAAGTTTTATCAACAAAAGAGTGTCGATGAACGTGCTCACATGATTACATTTTTGACCAAATCTCCGCAGTCATTCAAAGCTACTATCGACACACTCCAAGAAAAAATAAAAAACATGTAAAAACACGAACATGTAAAGTTGGAGTTGTTGCTTCTTTCTTTCTTTCTTTCTTTCTTTCTTTCTTGCTTTCTTTCTTTCCATTTTTTCAAAAAAACTAAAAAAAAGAAAATGCAATCAAGACAAATAGCATCGTTGGTTACCTTTCTTTTATTATTATTGTCATCTTGTGTTGCATGCGATGATTTGTGTGTTGAAATGTGCGTAGAAACTTTGGATGGCATGTCTCCGAAATACTGCAAGTGCATGTGTGATAATGGAACTGGATTACCACCTCCAGAGCTTACTTATTATCATGAACCTAAAAGCAGAGAGATATCCTTCACATTCTATGACTGGAAATACTCTGACTGGCATCCCATACCTGGAGAAAGGTTTATATATGACGATGGCAACGGTTCTGATCTGTCGCCGTGGACATCAAAAAGATCAGAAATAGAGTTTGATTATTATCCAAAGAAAATTAGATGCACGTCGTGTGAAACTGGTGCATCCACTAACACCACTGTCGGGAAACAAAACGAATATGACATTCACGATCCTGTGTTTTTTCATCTGACAAAACATCAACCAGTGGAATTTCAATACACATCTCTGATAGAAAAATATTTGAAAAACATTTATACCTTGTTCGGAAATAATCCTGTCGCACCATGCATCAAACATTCAGATTTTGGAACACTTGATATAACAACAAATTAATAATAAAAACGCCAACTTTTTCTTTTTTTTCATTTCATAAACATTCAACAAAACACAGGTTCAATTTTAATCATGACATGATCGAATTTGCTCTTGTAAAAGTCCTTGTCATAGATGTTTGCAATGATTGCCATGTTTGTTGTTGGGTCTACACGAGAGGATTCTTTGAATTCTCTTGCCTCTTCTTGAATTTCGCCAAATCGAACCATCTTGTTTTGTCTAGTGAATGTAAAAGTGCAGAGAATATATGATGTTGCTTCAGAGAATTGTATGATAGTGACAACTGGACCATCAGTGTGTTTGCTTCCATCATCTTGGACAGCCATGGTTTTTTCTTTAGAAATTTCAAATGAAAACGACACCAAGTCAGGCCAATCACCGACACGTTCACACAGCAACATGTTTTTTTTCTTTCAAAGATTTGTTTGAAGTGTCGAGATTACAGAAGGAATGGATCTATTTTTAAAAAAAAACACAACACAAAGAAAGTTTTTTGTTATAAAAAGGGGGGGGGATGATTGTTTCTTTTTTTATTTTTTTTGGTGCATCATCGTCTTTCAAAAAAAACAATTTCTTCGACCACTGCTACATCAAAAAATGTCTTTCGAGTACTACGAACAGTTCAATGAGATATTCTGTGATCTCGAAGTTGATCTTTGCAGCCTCGACATGAAGACTGGTCTTTTCAACTTTGCCAAAGAAAACGACAGTGCTATCTGGTCCTATGGCGGATTTGGCTGCACTCTTCCAGAATCCCCAATGTCAGAGGACGGGGAATTCTTGCAACTCTTCTTTCAAATCCTAGCTACCTACAAAAACATATGCAGAAACGTTGGTTACAAAGACAGGTTTGACAAGGAAAGGTTCGGTGCCTTGTGTAAACTCAAGAACAAGAAGTGAACGAGAGAAACAAAAAAAACGAACTTGTTTCAAAAAGAAAGAAAGAAAAAAAAAAGAAAAAAAATAACAATACCACTAAAAAATCTTCTCCCCCTTCTTTTTTTCTTT
>Ga0302307_10000265_pt1 | contig 40511 bp, 38 predicted proteins | sample III_Palsa_E3_2_FD_200530 | JGI IMG/M metagenome (GOLD analysis project Ga0302307, IMG submission 200530) | Peat permafrost microbial communities from Stordalen Mire near Abisko, Sweden - III_Palsa_E3_2 | ecosystem: Environmental > Terrestrial > Soil > Palsa > Peat permafrost | place: Sweden... | reverse complement strand
TAAAGGGCAGCGTGGTTTAATTGTGGCACAGCCTAAAACAGGTAAAACCATGTTATTAAAAGATGTGGCTAACGCGATAGCAAAAAACCATCCTGAAGTTTATTTGATCATTTTATTGATTGATGAACGCCCTGAAGAAGTTACAGATATGGCCCGTAGCGTTCGCGCCGAAGTTGTTTCATCAACATTTGATGAGCCGGCTGAACGCCACGTAAAAATTGCCAACATTGTATTAGAAAAAGCTAAACGTATGGTTGAATGCGGTCATGATGTAGTTATTTTGCTGGATTCTATCACCCGCCTTGCCCGTGCTTATAATACAGTTGCCCCGGCATCAGGTAAAATATTATCGGGTGGTGTTGATGCTAATGCATTGCACAAACCTAAACGCTTTTTTGGCGCCGCACGTAACATTGAAGATGGTGGTTCATTAACCATTATTGCTACTGCGCTTACTGAAACAGGTTCAAAAATGGATGAGGTTATTTTTGAAGAATTTAAAGGTACTGGCAACATGGAGCTGCAGCTTGATCGTAAATTATCAAACAAACGTATATTCCCTGCTATTGACATTACCGCTTCAAGCACCCGTCGTGACGATCTCTTGCTTGACCGTGATACACTACAACGTATTTGGATATTACGCAACCACCTTGCCGATATGAATTCTCAGGAATCAATGGAGTTTTTACAAGCTCAGATCAGGGGAACAAAAACTAACGAAGAATTTCTCATATCCATGAATTCATAATATTTTTGTATTTATGAAGTTATATTTGACATAAGTCAGGTCATAATTTCATAAATACTTAATATAATCCTGATACCTTCATACCATAATGAAGAAGCGAGTAACAAAACATCTCCCGAATGCCATAACGTGTGCTAACCTGTTCAGCGGTTGTATTGGAATAGTTTTTTGTTTCCAGGAAAACCTGATATTTGCTGCATACGCTCTTTTTTTAGCCGCTATTTTTGATTTTTTTGATGGATTTGCCTCTCGCGTACTGCAATCATTTTCAGGTATCGGGAAAGATCTCGACTCATTGGCCGACATGGTGAGCTTCGGCGTTTTGCCATCGGCAATAATGTACGAGCTTTTTTTACAAGCCCCTCAGATTGATAGGGTTGGCCATTATTTAAATTTCATAGCATTCCTTATCCCTGTATTTTCGGCTTTAAGATTGGCTAAATTTAATAATGACAGCCGCCAGTCTGAAAGCTTTATCGGCTTAACCACAACGGCTAATGGTATTCTTATTGCATCAATACCCTTAACCATCGAGCAGCATCCTGCCCTTTCAGCTTATATTTTAAACCCGTATGTGCTGGCTATTTTTGTTGCTGTGATGTGTGCATTATTGGTTTCCGAAATTCCGCTGATGTCACTTAAATTTAAAAACCGAGATTTCCAGGAAAATATTTATCGCTATTTACTATTACTATTTTCGGCAATATTGATTCTATTTTTTAAATTCGCGGCAGTTCCGGTGGTAATATTTATCTATATCATCTTATCATTAATTCAATTTAAAATAGCACATGAAAACATTCCAGGCTGAAATAGATGTAATGCCAAAAAAAGAGATTCTTGATCCGCAGGGAAAGGCAGTAACAGGCAGCATGAAAAACCTTGGTTTAGCCGAAATACAAAATGTACGTATCGGTAAACATATTACGCTTGAAATTGAAGCTGATACTGAAGAAATAGCTCACGCGAAAGTTGAAGATGCCTGTAAAAACTTACTGGCCAATTTAATAATGGAAAGCTACAGTTTTAAATTACAACAGGTTTAAATTTTAGCCTCTGTCTCGGCTTTTATGTGAGCCAGAGCAACCAGGTTATCGGCCATAATATCTTTTACCTGGTTAAATTTTCCCTTTATCTCAGTAATATCCGGTGCGCCGGATTTGCCTAATAACTCCACTTCCTGTATTAATGCCTGGCTGTTAAACATGCCAAAAAAACCAAGATTGGATTTGACCTTATGCGCAGCTGCCGCAGTAGCCACCCAGTCGTGTGCGGTAATGGCCTTTTCAATATCCTGCAATAACTCAGGCGTTTGATCTAAAAACATACCGAGAGTTTCTACAATAAACTCATCACTGCCATCGGCAATTTCATATAACGTAGAAAGATCAATGTCTTTTTCTGGTGAACTATCTGACATATAAAGCGTTCTGGTTATCAAAAATATAGTTTTTTTACAATTAAGTTATCCTGCAACTCATTTTTCAATTGTAAAATACTCTTTTTACAACCTGGATGAATAAAATCAGGCGAAATATCACTCAAAGGCTCCAGCGTGAAGCGGCGTTTATGCAGTTCGGGGTGCGGTACCGTTAACGCATCTTCATTAATAATATCCGATCCATAAAATAATATATCAATATCAATAGTTCGTGAACCCCACTTTTCCTCCCGTTTCCGGCCCAAAATAATTTCAATATTTAATATTCTTTTAAGTATTTCGGGTGCAGGCAGGTCAGTTTTTAATAGTACCACCTGGTTCAAATAATCAGGTGCGTCCGTTTTACCCCACGATTGCGTTTCATATATATATGATAACCTGCTAACCGGCGCTATATTCTTTTCAATATGTTCAATCGCCTGCTGCATAAATAGCTGCCTATCACCAAGGTTACTGCCTAATAATAAATAAACATCAATCATTGTTGTAACAAATATTATAGATAAAGCTCTTAATATAATACGTATTGAATTACTAAGTTTGCATAAATAACGTATTTATAACATTTAATGAAACAATTCTTCAAATTCGTGCTTGCCAGCTTCGTTGGCTTCATTATTACCATCATTGTTATTGTATTAATTTTTGCAGCAATTATAGTCGCGGCAAGTAGCAGCAAGAATACTGAGGTTGATTCAGATTCGGTTTTACACATTCAATTTACCAAACCTATTCCCGAACGTACACCCGCTAATCCATTCGCAGGGCTGAGCTTTTTAGGATTGGATGACGATAGCAATATCGGCTTGAACGATATATTGGCTAATATTAAAAAAGCAAAAACTGATGATAACATTAAAGGCATATTCCTTGATGAAAGCTATATGGAATCGGGCCAGGCTACTACCGAAGAAGTTAGGAACGCGCTTATCGACTTCAAAAAATCAGGCAAATTTATCATTGCCTATGCCGAAGTTTATACACAAGGTTTCTATTACCTGGCATCGGTAGCCGATAAAGTATATATCAATCCAAAAGGAATATTTGAATTTAAAGGTTTTAGTTCACAGATCACCTTTTTAAAAGGTGCGATGGATAAACTGGGTATTGAAGCTCAAATCATTAAAGTAGGTACTTACAAAAGTGCTGTAGAGCCATATTTTTTAACTAAAATGAGCGATGCTAACCGCTTGCAGGTTACCTCCTATTTAGGCTCATTATATGATCATTTCCTAACTGGGATCAGCAACAGCCGTGGAATTAATAAGGATTCATTATTTAATTATGCCGATCAGTTCCGTATTCAGTTTCCTGAAGATGCATTAAAATACAAGTTGGTTGACGGGTTGAAATACAAGGATGAAATTTTAGACGAGATCAAGCAACGCACCGGTACCGATTTCAAAAAAGACATCCACAGTGTTGATATAGGCGATTACAACAAGAGTGATGACGCTAAAGATGATGATGACGATAAAAAAGCATCTAAAAACAAAATAGCGATTGTATATGCTTCGGGCGAGATCACTGGCGGTGACGGCGATGATAATAGTATAGGCTCTGAAAGAATATCACAGGCATTACGCAAAGTACGGTTGGACGACCATGTTAAAGCTGTTGTTTTACGCGTAAACTCACCGGGTGGCAGTTCGCTTGCATCAGATGTGATCTGGCGCGAGGTAATGCTTACCAAAAAGGTGAAGCCTGTTATCGTATCAATGGGTGATTACGCTGCATCAGGCGGGTATTATATCTCGTGCGCGGCCGATTCCATTTTTGCCGAGCCTAATACTATAACCGGTTCTATCGGCATCTTCGCCATATTGCCTAATCTTCAAAAGTTATTTAATGATAAGCTGGGCATTACTTTTGATGGTGTTAACACCGGAAAATATGCCGATTTAGGCGATATCAGCAAGCCGCTCTCTCCTGATGAAAGAGCGATTTTGCAAAATCAGGTTAACCGTGGTTATGATGAGTTTACTAAAGCAGTTGCAGCAGGCCGCCATAAAACACAAGCCTATATCAATAGTATTGGTCAGGGCCGTGTGTGGACGGGTGAACAAGCCGTAAAAAATGGCTTGGTTGACCGCTTGGGTAATATAAATGATGCCATAGCTTCAGCCGCTAAAATGGCCCACATAAAAAAGTATAAAACAGATACTTACCCCGAGCAAAAAAGCAAACTTAACAAGGTCGGCTCTTACCTAACCGCCGAGGTAAAAACCCGCGCTATTAAATCTGAACTGGGCGAAAACTATATTTATTATCAGCAAATAAAAGGCATGACCCAAATGATGCGTACCCCGCAAATGAGGATGCCTTATGATGTGGTGATAAAATAGTTTAATAGGTAATGGTTCATGGTTGATAGTTCATAGTTTTCACCATCAGCTATGAACCATAACCATGAACTATCACAACCATAAACTATGAACTAAGGCACAGCTTTTGTACTTTTACACCATAATCTAATTATGGAAAATAAACCCATAGCCCGTACGCTTCGTTTTCTATCGCAGCTGATGGAATTGCATGATGTTAACCCGTTCAAAATAAAATCAATAGCTAATGCAGCTTTTAAGGTTGACAAATTGCCCTACCCCATTGCCGGTAAAAGTTTAGTCGAATTGGAGAAAATTGATGGCATTGGCAAAAGTTTAGCCACCAAAATTGCCGAATTACTGGAAACCGGCACCATTGCCGAAATGCAGGACCTATTGGCAGAAACGCCTGAAGGTGTTGTTGAAATGATGGGCATAAAGGGCATCGGCCCTAAAAAAGTGGCTATTATATGGCGCGATCTGGGTATTGAAAATACAGGTGAACTTTATTATGCCTGTAATGAGAACCGCCTGATTGAAGCAAAAGGCTTTGGCCTAAAAACACAGGAAGAGATTCGTAAGGCTATTGAGTTCAGAATGGCTAGTAACGGCAAATTTTTGTATGCTCAGGTTGAAAAAGAAGCAAATGATCTGCTTGATGAACTGAAAGCAATTCTCCCCGGCGCTTTAGCGGAGTTTGCTGGTGAATTCCGCCGATTGTGCGAGATCATCAGCGAAATAATTATAGTCTTAGGTAGCCGGGATCAGGAAATCGCCTTTACTGCGCTACAAAACTCCGTTATACTTAGCAATGTAACTACTAATGGTAATCATATTAACGGCGAGATGCCCAATGGCCTGTTGGTTGACATAATTTGTGTAGAGAAACGATACTTTTATAATGAGTTATTCCTGCAAACGGGTAACGACGAGCATGTTGAAGCCGTTAAAAAACGCATAACTGACGATTTAGATCAGCCTGAAAACGAGGAACTGATATATAAAAAAGCCGGGCTTCAGTTTATGAAACCAGAGCTGCGCGAGGGCGATACTTTCATAAAAAGAGCAGAAACTAATGAGCTGCCGCAACTGATCAGCTATAATGATCTGAAAGGCACTTTGCACAACCACAGCACCTGGAGCGACGGCGTAAATACCATTGAAGAAATGGCCTTGTACTGCCGCGACACTTTAAAATTAGAGTATCTGGGCATGTGCGATCACAGTAAAAGCGCTTTTTATGCCAAAGGTTTAAGCATTGAAAGAGTTTTACAGCAACAGGAAGAAATTGATCATCTCAATAAAAAACTGGATGGCTTCCACATATTTAAAGGCATTGAATCTGATATTTTAAACGATGGCTCATTGGATTACCCGGATGAGATCCTGAAAAAATTTGATTTTATAGTTGCATCCGTACATTCAAACTTAAAAATGGATGCAGAGAAAGCTACTGCCCGGATAATTAAAGCGATAGAAAACCCATACACTACCATACTTGGCCACCCTACAGGCAGGCTATTATTAAGCCGGAAGGGGTACCCTATCGACTATAAAAAAGTAATTGATGCCTGTGCTGCCAACAAGGTTATTATTGAAATAAACGCTAATCCGCTCCGTTTAGACCTAGATTGGCGCTGGCATCAATACGCGCTTGAAAAAGGCGTAATGCTTTCCATTAACCCGGATGCGCACCGTAACGAAGGCTTTTTAGATATGCACTATGGCGTAATAGTTGCCCGAAAAGGCGGATTATACAAGGAAAAATGTTTAAATGCCTTATCATTGCATGAAATTGAACATTATTTTAAAGAGAAAAAAGGTTAATAGTCAGAAAAACCGGAAGCAAAAAACTATTGAATTAATACTAAATGACATTAACAGATAAAGTACGTTCCATACAAAAAACAGGGAAAAAACCTGTGATACTGGTAATTGGCGATATTATGATCGACCATTATATATGGGGCAATGCTTCCCGACTATCGCCCGAGGCTCCCGTGCCTATAGTAAATGTAAAAAATGAAACTACAACGCTGGGTGGCGCGGGTAATCTAACACAAAACCTGGTTAGTTTAGGCGCTACTGTTACTGTTGGCGGTGTAATTGGTGATGACGACGCTGGTAAACAATTAACTGAAATTTTAGCTAATGAGGGAGTTGAAACAAGTACTCTAATTATAGATGTTACACGTCCGACCACAGTTAAAACACGTGTTTTAGCAGGAAATCAACAAATTGTAAGGATAGACCGGGAATTTACTAATGCATTAACTGATGAGTTGGAAAACGAATTACTGGATAAAATAACTGCAAATATTGACCATGCTGATATAGTAGTATTATCGGATTATAATAAGGGTCTATTTTCCCATTCGCTCACATCAAAAATAATTAAAGCGGCAAATGACCGCCAAAAGAAGGTTATTGTTGATCCCAAGGGCTTAAATTATGCAAAATATAAAAATGCGTTCATTATAAAGCCTAATAAAAAGGAACTTGCTGAAGCTGCAAAAACCGAAAAAATAAACACCATAGCCGATGTACAAAATGCGGCTAAGGCTATATTTAACGAAACAAATGCCACCTACCTGGTAGTTACCCTATCAGAAGAAGGTATGGCAATTGTGAGTAAAGATGAATGCAGGCTATTACCGGTTAAAGCAACTGAAGTTTTTGATGTCACCGGTGCCGGCGATACCGTTTTAGCGGCTATTGCTTATTTTATAGCTTCGGGTTTAACCGTTGAAGAAGCCTGCGAACTGGCTAACCATGCCGCAGCAATTGTAATAAGGCATATAGGTAGTGCAACAACTACCATTGATGAAATTATTGAAGATATTAATAAAGGTTAAACATGGTTATTGAAGAGCTTTACGACCACCAGAATATTATAAAAAAAGTAATTGATTTGCTTACTGCCGATATTGAAGCAGGTTGTAAATTATTCACGGATACCGTGAAAGGTGGTAACAAAATTTTGCTGGCAGGTAATGGAGGCAGTGCGGGCGATGCACAGCATATTGCGGCTGAGTTAAGCGGTCGCTTTGTAAAAGATCGTAAGGCACTCCCGGGTATTGCATTAACTACTGATACTTCTGCGCTTACGGCAATATCAAATGATCATGGTTATGAATATGTTTTCTCGCGCCAGGTAGAGGCTTTTGCCGCACCCGGCGATCTGTTTGTAGGTATTTCAACAAGCGGAAATAGCCCGAATGTGATCAAAGCACTTGAAGTAGCGAAGCAACTTGGTTGTAAAACCTTAGGATTATCGGGCAGAGATGGTGGAAAGATGACTGAATTTTGCGATCTGAATATCATTATTCCTTCTGATGTTACGGCACGTATACAGGAAATGCACATCCTTATCGGCCACATATTTTGTACCGCTGTTGATGATCTGTTTTAATTATTTAACCCAATGCGCAACATAGAACAAACCCTTTTTAGCAAAATAAGCGAACTTTCATCACTCCAAAACCTTGTTAACGAGTGGAAAAGTGAGGGCAAAAAGGTTGTTTTCACCAATGGCGTGTTTGACCTGGTACACATAGGCCATTTAACCTATCTTTCAAAAGCAGCGGAATTGGGCGATAAACTCATTATAGGCTTAAATTCAGACAGTTCCGTTAAACGCATAAAAGGCGAAAGTCGGCCAATAAATAACCAAAATAGTCGTGCGGCATTGCTGGCATCATTCTTTTTTGTTGATGCTGTTGTGCTTTTTGAAGAAGATACCCCGCTGAATTTAATTAGTGCATTATTACCTGATGTTTTGATAAAAGGCGCAGATTATTCTATAGAAAATATTGTAGGCGCTAAAGAAGTAATTGCCAATGGCGGTGAAGTTAAAACTATTACTTTTGTAGAGGGATATTCGTCAACATCCATTATACAGAAGATCCAACAAAAATAGAACTAAGAGCAATTGAAAAATATGATCAGTGCGCATTGCAACCAGATATTTAACCAGGCGATCAGCGATTATCACCAATATAATAATGTGAGCAAGCAATGCGACAACCCCTATCCAACATCTTCAATAGACAACCTGTTATACGTTAAATGCTGGATAGATACTGCCCAATGGCACATGGAAGACGAGATTCGTAACCCGGATATTCAACCGCTTGAGGTAGTAAAATGGAAACGCGCCATCGATAAATCAAACCAGGATCGTACCGATATGGTGGAATATATCGACAGCTATTTTCATGCAAAATATAAAGATATACAGCCAACTGCGTCAGCGCGTATTAATACTGAAAGCCCCGCATGGGCAATCGACCGCCTTTCTATCCTTGCCTTAAAGATCTATCACATGCGCCAAGAAAGCATGCGTACAGATGCTACCGAAGCACATTTAACAGAATGCCGCACCAAATTAGCTATCTTACTACAGCAACGTACCGATCTTTCTACAGCTATTGATGAATTATTGGAAGATATTGAATCAGGTGAAAAATACATGAAGGTGTATCGCCAGATGAAGATGTATAACGACCCTGAGCTAAACCCGGTTCTATACAATAACAAAAAATAATGCTGGGGCCAAAGCATATATTGGTCGTACGTTTTTCGGCTATGGGTGATGTGGCCATGACGGTTCCTGTTGTAAAGGCGCTGTTAGATCAAAACCCTGAAGTAACAATTACCTATGTTTCCCGACCGGAATTTGCTGATTTCTTTAATAATATCCCACGTTTAAATTATTATCCGGTTGATCTAAAATCAATATATAATGGATTTCGCGGCCTTGTAAAGCTATTTAATGATCTCCGAAAAAAGGAACATTTTGATGCATTGGCCGACTTGCATAATAACCTTCGAACCAAAGTACTCCGTAAATTATTCGGGCTTAGTGGAGTAAAATATGCTTATCTGGATAAAGGTCGCGCCGAAAAAAAATTGCTTACCCGTTTCCCGAATAAGGTATTAAAGCCATTAAAGCGTACCGCTGAGCGCTATGCTGATGTGTTCTGTAAAATAGGCTTTCCAGTAATACTTGACTATCAATTAACAAAAGAACCGAAGCTATTAACTGCTGATATTATACAAGTAACCGGTAACAAAACCACGCAATGGATAGGCATCTCACCCTTCGCAAAACACAAGGGTAAAACATATCCGCATACAAAAATGGAAGAGGTAGTAGCCTCATTAAGCCAGCAAAATATCAGGATATTTCTTTTTGGCGGATCGCTTAATGAACAGGAAATTTGCAGTGAATGGGAGCAAAAATATCCTAATGTGATCTCCACTATCCGGCTATTAAATATGCAGCAGGAATTGGTGCTTATCAACAATTTGGATGTAATGCTGAGTATGGATTCGGCGGGTATGCACCTGGCATCGCTGGAGGGTACACCTGTTGTTTCTATTTGGGGAGCCACGCATCACTATGCGGGTTTTTTAGGTTACGGGCAATCGGAAGATAACATAGTAGCCGATACCATTGAATGCCGCCCATGCTCTGTTTATGGTAACAAGCCCTGTTTCCGGAAAGATTATGCCTGCCTGCACCGTATAAGTACTGAAATGGTGACTGATACTTTAAATAAGTTTACCGCATCCGCATCAAATAATAACGATCTAAACTAAAAGATAATTCCGCTGTTAGAAAGAAAGTAAGCTACTCAAAACATTATATTATGAAAAGACTGCTCCTGATTCGCCATGCTAAAGCTACCCACGATCATAACTTCACTGATTTTGAACGCCCGCTAAAAAAATCGGGTATTGCTGATGCTGAAATGATGGCAACACGATTAAAAGTGCAGGCGATAATACCAGAAATTATTGTTAGTAGCCCTGCTTTGCGTACAAAAACTACGGCTAATATTTTTTCGGAGCATCTTTCCATTCACAAGCCACTAACAGATAAAGCTATTTATGATGCGACCGAAGATGATCTGCTACAGATTATTAATGAATTGCCTAATAATCATGACTTTATTGCTTTGGTGGGCCATAATCCGTCTATAAATCAGCTGCTTTTTTTCTTTACCCGCCAAATAAGAGATGTACCACCATGCGCAGTCGCATTAATTGATTTTGAGTTTGAGGAATGGGCAATGTTGGGCGAAAATACCGGTAATTTGGTTCATTATGATGAGGCGTAAAACGAGACATGCAACAGAGACGCAAAGTATTGCGTATCTACGGATTTTTTAATATTGCAGAGACACAATACTTTGTGTCTCCCATATCTCTCAATTAATCAAATAAGTTTTCCCCGGTAGCGACCGTATATAGCCCTGCATTTCCATATTTAGCAGGTTCATAGCCAATTGACTCATTGGCATATTGGTTTTAATCGTCAGGTCGTCAATAGCTAAAGGCAATTTATGTTGTTTTATAGTATCAAAAATAAACTGCTCATCTGTGGTAAGGTCAATTGCCAGTGTTAATTGTTCCGCCGCTTTACCATTTCCATCTTTTTCCCACCCCAGACTATAGGCCAAATCGCCAGCATTCATCAGCATAGCCGCTTTATTATGGCGGATCAAAAAGTTACATCCTTCAGAAAAATCGTCGCCTACCCTGCCCGGGAAACTGAAGACATCGCGGTTGTATGAATTGGCTATCTCAGCAGTTATCAATGCCCCACCCTTTATACTGGCCTCTATAACCACTGTAGCATCAGCAATCCCGGCTACAATACGATTACGCGCCGGAAAATTCCCTTTATCGGGTATACTACCTGATGGATATTCTGTTAGCAAACCACCATTTTCCAGCATTTTCTCAGCCGTTGCCTTGTTTTGGCCCGGATATAACATATCCAACCCATGCCCAAGTACGCCAACCGTAGATACATTTAGTTTGATGCACTCTTTATGAGCAGCCACATCAATACCTAAAGCCAATCCACTTATTACCAAAACATTGTAAGCTTGCAGTTCCTCAATCAGTTCTTTGCACAAATGTTTGCCGTAGTCGGTGGCATTACGGGTGCCTACAACGCTTATTATGCGCTGTTTATTCAGGTCGGCATTACCTTTACTGTATAGTAACAAAGGAGAATCATTACAATTTTTCAGTCGTTTAGGATAGCGTGGATCAGTATAAAATAGGACATCAATATTATTCTTTTCGATAAATTTCAATTCCTCTTCTGCTCTGCGGAGGGCTTCATTCTGGTTTAATTGCGCTAACCTGTTTTTGGTTATACCCGGAATGCTCAGCAATTTAGATGGTGGTACAGTAAATACCCTTTCGGCGCTGCCGAAATGCGAGATCATTGATTTGGCTATGGAAGGCCCTACATTTTTTAAATAAGTTAGTGCAACCTGGTGAAGTACAGACATAGTGATAAGATCACTAAAAATAGAAAAAGAATTAATACTTAATAAAGAAATAAAAAAACTACAAAAATAGTTTGCAAACTATAAAAATAGTTCTACCTTTATTAAACTATAAAAATAGTTTGCCATGAATGTAAAAGAATTAACCAAAGCCGAAGAACAGATAATGCAAATACTGTGGCAATTAAAAGAAGCTATAGTTAAAGACATTATCGAAAAAATTGAAGATCCAAAACCTGCTTATAATACGGTATCAACAGTAGTACGGGTACTTGAGGGTAAGGGATTTATTGATCATAAGGCCTATGGCAACTCCCATGTTTACTTCCCCATCATTAGTGAAGATGATTATAAGAAGTTCACTTTGGATAAAATGATGAAAAACTACTTCGACAATTCATATAAAAGCCTGGTATCATTTATTGCAGATGAAAAAAAACTGGATATAAATGAACTGGACGAGTTAACCAAATTGATTGATAAGCTTAAATCAGAAAAGAAATGAACTGGTTAAATTATCTTATAGAAGCTAACTTATACCTCGCCATATTTTATGCGGGTTATTATTTGTTTTTAAGCAACGAAACCCATTATACACTAAACAGGATTTATTTACTGCTCTCTTGCATTGCTTCATTTATAATACCGCTTATACAAATTGGCCTATTAAAACCTGCCGAACCGGTGATAAATGGAGCTGGTTCCGCATTTCAGCGTCGTGCAGTTATGGTAAATACTATGCCGGGGAATATGGCCCATCATTTTACTTTACAGGATGGTATAATAACTATCTATTTATTGGGTGCGGGTATCTTACTACTAATGCTGTTATTTAAGGTGTATCAGCTAATAAAACTTGTCGGCAATAGTAAATATGAGCAGGATTCGGGTTATAAACTGGTTTATCTTAATGATTCTATCACTGCCTTTTCATTTTTTAATTACCTGTTTATAGGGGCTAAGGCTGAAGGCGTTGAAACAATCATCACGCATGAATTGGTACATATCCGCCAAAAACATTCTATTGATATTATTTTTATCGAACTGATAAAGATCATCAACTGGTTTAATCCTTTTATTTACCTGCTCCAGCACAGCCTGAAGGCCTTACATGAATATATTGCCGATGAACATACAGCCTTACTTGAAACTGATGCGCTCACCTACTCTTCGTTCCTGGTTAATAATGCTTATGGATTGAGCGGCACATCAATTACGCATTCATTTTTCAATTATAACCTATTAAAAAAGAGGATCATTATGTTAAATCAAAAACGTTCGGGTAATTTAGCTAGGCTAAAATACCTGTTAGCTGTGCCCATTTGCGCGGGCTTATTGTGTTTATCAACACTCACATTCAGCAAAAATTATGCTTTAGTCGATTTGGCCCCACGACACAAAAATGTATTAACGGTGGGTAAACAAGCCTACACAACTTTTAAACAACTTCCACCGCCAGCACCACAAGTTGATGCCAAAGAACACAAAATGCCGCCGCCACCATCCACCCTACTGATAGATACTCAAAAACACAAAATGCCACCGCCGCCACCTGCACCTCCTGTAATAAGCGTACAATTATTGCCTCCGCCACCACCGCCATGTGATAGTGCTTATGCAAACCTTGTTAATTATCTGTACAAATCATTACAATACCCTGCGGATGCCAATGCAAATAAAACTTATGGTGTTGTTTTGGCTGAGTTTACTTTAGATAAATATCATAAAATAAGCGATGTAAAGATCATTAATGGCATTGGGCATGGTTGTGATGAGGAAGTGGTTGGGCTTTTAAAATCATACACGGAATCTATTACTAAAGATCAGCAATATTACCGGATAGCCGTTAGTTTTAACCTGGTTGGAAAAGACGTTTCTCTATTAGCTAAGAATTTTGATGAACAACTAATTAATTCACCAAATTTTGCCTGCGCTATTACAGTTGTCGGGCATGTGAAAGATTTATAATTAACAAACAATTTTACTCGAATATTATGTTTGAGTGGATATTGCTGACTGGTTTTCCGGCTCGGCAATTTCTTGTTAAGGTGCGTATAGCTAATTATTCTCAGGCTTTGATATAGATCACCTGTTTGGTTTCAAAAAACTCCTCTTTAAAAAAGTCTTTCAAATAGTATTGTTTTACTTTTAAGCCCGATTCGGTTATTTCTTCGGCAAGATCGCCGCCTTTTAGATACAGAATGCCATTAGGCAATATATTCTTTGATTCTTTAATGAACTTTCCTCTTACCCATGGATAAAATTCCTTTAACCGCGTCACTGCCCGCGATACTACGAAATCAAACTTTTCATCAACCTGCTCGGCACGTAAATGAGCAGCTTTAAGGTTTTGTAACCCAAGTGCAGAAGCTACTTCCTGTACCACTTTTATCTTTTTGCCTATAGAATCAACCAAAAAAAACTGCGTTTCAGGAAACAGTATAGCCAGCGGTATGCCCGGAAATCCACCGCCTGTACCCACATCAAGTACCTTTTCGCCGGGTAAAAAGGCCATAACCTTTGCTATCCCCAAAGAGTGCAATACATGCCGTTCATAAAGCTGATCGATGTCTTTACGTGATATTACATTGATCTGGTTATTCCAGTAGTTATATAATTCCGGCAACTGCTCAAACTGCTGTAGTTGATGTGGCGTAATAGCCGGAAAGTAGGTTAACAGTTGATCAGATGTCATCACGATTTAAACGGTTAAGGATATTACCAAGTAAATATCGTGCCCTGAATAACTGCGCTTTTACCGTTCCCAAAGGCAGATCAAGCTGTTGGGCGATCTCTTCGTATGACAACTCATCAAAATACCTGAGCGTGATCAAATTACGGTAACGGAGCGGTAAATTCTCTATCAGTAATTTTAGTTCTTCGGTCTGCTGTTTTTTAATTGATGTTTCTTCCGGATTTAATACATCCGCTTTTATCTGCAGCGTTTTATCATCACCGTCATCATCCATCATACCGTGGATAGACATGGTATTGAGCTTTTTCTTCCGGATAAAATCAATACAATTATTGGTAGCTACCCGAAACAACCAGGTACTAAAGGCATAATCCGGTTGATATTTATCTAATTTTTCAAATGCTTTGGCAAAGGTTTCTACAGTTAGATCCATAGCATCCTCCTTGTTATTAACCATTTTTAGCACCATAAAGTAAATAGAATCCTTATAGCGGTGCATCAGATCGGCATATGCCTTTTGATTCCCTTCACGCGCCTTAACCACCAGGTAAAAATCGTTCTTTGCGTTTTCGGTGAAATTTGCGTTTATTTCCATTGCTTGGTTTTTGTAAATGTGCCTATCAAACCGAAAACATTTAAATAGATATAGTAAAACACATCAAGGCCGGGTAAGTACCATAACAAATCGCGGGCATCCAGTTTCCTGAATACTTTACTGTAAATAACAAACTGCAATATTAACCTAAACATGAATATCCCTAAAGCCAGCAAAGGCTCAAAATTAAAAACCAAACAAATTATCAATATTATATAGAACAGAAATCCGCTAATAGCATCAATGCTTAGTTGGCTCCTGTGCCTGCTTTTATATAATTTACCTACCCCCATGTGGCGCTTTTTTTGCCTGTACCAGCTGCCTAATGTAGTTTTTGCTGCGGTATAAGTAAATGCTTCAGGGTGTATTTCAATTATAGTATTGTCAGCCGTCGCATTCTGATTTACAAACAAATCATCATCGCCCGACAAAACGTGCATATGCGATGCAAAGCCTTTTACGCTAAAAAATAAAGATTTGTTATAGGCAAGATTACGGCCCACGCCCATGTATGGGTCGCCATTTAATACTGATGATAAGTAATTGATAGCTGATTTTAAGGTTTCAAACCGCACAAATGGGTTCAGGAAATTCCTGCTTTTGTAGTAAGGCGAATACCCTATTACAATTTGTGCAGGTGTTGTAAAATTCGCAGCCATACGGGTTATCCAGTTAACAGAAGCGGGCTGGCAATCGGCATCTGTAAATAGCAGGTGCTCATTTTTTGCCGCCTTAATACCCAAAGTAAGAGCAAATTTCTTACCAGTTTTAAAACGATCATGCTCGGTGATAGTCACTACCTTTAAATGGGGATACATTTTCTCCATTTCCTCAAGCACTTCATATGAACCATCATACGAACAATCGTTTATCACCACCACCTCAAAATCAGGATAATTCTGCTCTAATATAAAAGGCAGGTAAGTGCGTAGGTTTTTAGCCTCATTACGGGCACTAATGATTACGGAGATAGGGATGTTTACCGGTGTTAATTCTTCTAGTACCTTATAGCCTGTAAGACGGCTGTGATTACTAAGCAAATAGTAAAGTTGAACTATGAAACAGAGCTGAAATATCAGGAACAGGACTTCTTTTATGTAGTTTTCCAAGCAATTAAATAATAAAGACAAAATTGTTAAAAATCGGTGAAATTTCGTCGCACTAACTTAAAATAAACAATTAATGAAAAAGCGCTTTATTTGTTAATTTTGCAACCTTATAATGAAATTTAATTTAACAGCACAAGACCCCCTCTCCAAAGCCCGCGCAGGAGAGGTCACTACCGATCACGGAACGATACAAACGCCTATCTTTATGCCTGTTGGTACAGCAGGCACCGTTAAAGCCGTGCATCAGCATGAGCTTAAGAATGATATTAAGGCGCAGATAATACTGGGAAATACCTATCATTTATACCTAAGGCCAGGGCTTGATACGCTTGAAAAGGCGGGAGGACTGCATAAATTTAATGGCTGGGACGGCCCGATATTGACAGATAGCGGCGGTTACCAGGTGTATTCGCTTACCGAAGTACGGAAAATAAAGGAGGAAGGCGTTACATTTCGCTCGCATATTGATGGATCAAAGCACCTGTTCACGCCCGAAAATGTAATGGATATTCAGCGCGTTATTGGTGCCGATATTATTATGGCATTTGATGAGTGTACGCCTTATCCTTGCGATTATATGTATGCCAAAAGGTCGATAGAGATGACGCATCGCTGGCTTAAACGCTGCTGCGACCGCTTTGATACTACCGAGCCTAAGTATGGCTACAGTCAAACTTTGTTTCCTATTGTACAGGGCTCGGTGTATAAAGATTTAAGGGTAAGATCAGCCGAAGTTATTGCATCATTTGAGCGCGAAGGGAACGCAATAGGCGGCCTTTCAGTAGGTGAACCAGCCGAAGAAATGTATGCTATGACAGAAATTGTGTGTAATATATTACCAGAGCAAAAACCACGTTATTTAATGGGTGTAGGCACCCCTATTAATATATTAGAAAATATTGCGTTAGGAATTGATATGTTTGATTGCGTTATGCCAACCCGCAATGCCCGCAACGGCATGCTTTTTACTAAAAATGGTATCATCAACATAAAGAATGAGAAGTGGAAAAATGATTTTTCGCCTATTGAAGCTGATAGTGATCTGTTTGCAGATACAGCCTATACCAAGGCCTATTTACGCCATTTGATACATTCGGGCGAGATGTTGGGAGCGCAGATTGCTACTTTACACAACCTGCATTTTTACCTGTGGCTGGTTAAGGAAGCACGTGAAAAAATTATAGCAGGCGAGTTTTATAACTGGAAAAAAATAATGGTTAATATATTGGGCCAACGGTTATAAGTTGGTGCGGCAGATGGTCACCCCCCTGAGGTACTCGAAGGGTAAGCACTGGCCTGCCCGCGTATGCTTCGAGTACCTCAGCATGACGATATTTTTGTAAATTATAAATGAAAGAAATCTATCATAAGTACATCAAGGTTATTGACCGGTATATTATTAATAAATACCTGGGCACATTTGTATTTACCCTGCTTATTTTCGTGGTTATATCGGTGGTTTTTGATATATCAGAACACCTGGATAACTTCCTGTCAAAACATGCTACATTAAAGGAAATCGCATTCCAATATTACGCTGGGTTCATACCCTTTTATATCAATATGCTTTCGCCATTAATTAACTTTTTGGCGGTGATTTTCTTTACAGCCAAGATGGCTAATCAAACCGAAATAGTTCCTATTTTGAGTGGCAAGGCAAGCTTCAACCGCTTTTTACGCCCCTACTTTATTGCCGCTACCGTGATATTTATAGTATCATTTTTTGCCAACGTTTACCTTATTCCCTATACCAACAGGCTTAAAAATGACTTCGAAAACTCACATGGTTTTAATGGCGATCAGGACCCTACCAAGAGCGATGTACATTTAAAATTGGATAAACATACCTATGTTTACCTTGACCAATTTGATCCGGTTACCCATACCGGTTATACTTTCATTATGGAGAAATTCAATGGCGATACTCTGAAGGAAAAACTGTTTGCGCCTACCATAGTTTTTGATTCTCTCAAGAAAAAATGGTCGCTGAATAACTGCATAATAAGGTATGTAAATGGATTGAAGGAGAAACAAGTAAGCGGTGTGCATAAGGATACAACCCTGGATATGCGCCCTGCAGACTTCGATGTTTTGCACGATAATTCATATAATGCAATGTCATTAAGTGTACTAAATACGGGAATTGCAAAGGAAAGAGTAAGAGGATCGGGTGTATTAAATAACATGCTTTTTGAAAAATACAATCGTTTTATATACCCATTTTCTACGTTTGTACTTACCTTAATTGGAGTATCTATTTCATCGCGCAAGGTACGTGGAGGCATTGGATTGCCTTTAGGAGTAGGCATTTTCCTGTGTTTTGCATACATAATTCTTAACAAATTTGCGTTCGTTTTCGCCGAAAAGGATGCTATGCCCCCATTGATGGCAGCATTTATGCCTAACCTTTTATTTGGTTTACTCGGCTACTATTTACTTTATAAAGCGCCAAAATAATGCCCGATAATGCCGAATCAACTGGGATAAACAAGAACCTTTTAATCCTCCATTTCACTGTTTTTATCTGGGGTTTTACCAGTATTCTTGGCGAATTAATCTCAATCGCGGCTGTTCAATTAGTATGGTACAGGGTGGTTATTGCACTGGTTTCTCTGTTTCTGTACTTTAAATTTAACAAAACTTCGTACAAAATAAGCCGTAATTCGGTGCTGAAATTGCTGGCAACGGGGGCATTAGTTGGCGGTCACTGGATACTTTTCTTTGGCTCCATCAAGCTTTCAACAGTTTCGGTAACGCTGGTTTGCCTGTCGTCAATCACCCTTTTCACCGCAATTTTTGAGCCTTTAATCAACCGGAAACGCATTTCAAAACTCGAAATTATTGCCGGACTTTTAATAATAACGGGCATACTTTTAATATTTGAATTCGAAACACAATACACTAAGGGTATCATACTAGGCCTACTTAGCGCTATGTGCGCAAGTCTTTTTTCAATAATTAACGCCCGCCAGGTAAAGCAAATTGAGGCTCCGGTGATAGCTCTTTATGAGCTATCAGGTGCATTTGTTTGGATCTCAATCTACCTGCTTTTCACTCATGGATTTGGCCCTGGAATGGTATTAAAAAATTCCGATGTCGGATATTTACTTATCCTCGGCACCATCTGCACCTCGCTTGCCTACGTTGCCGGGGTATCAGTTATGAAAGAATTTTCGGCATTCAAGGTGGCGCTCATCACCAATCTTGAGCCGGTTTACGGCATCATTATGGCCTTCATTTTCTTTGGCGATATGCACAAATTAAAGCCCGGTTTCTGGGTTGGTGCGGTTATTATTCTGTCAACTATTTTCCTGTTTCCGCTTGCTCAAAAGCAAATAGCCAAGCGCAGATCAAGGTAAGATCTCTTTATTTATCCCAACTTTTCCCGGCAATTTATATTGTTATTCCTTTTCTACTCACGGTAGGGGATAAGAAAAGCCGTATACACTCCACGCACTTTAAGCGCTTCTAAGCCCTTATTTTTCTTTGCTAGGGTTTAGCACAATTAAACAATTTTGATTGATCGTGGGCAAAATTAAAATTCAACTCTGTGTACTGAAATAAATAGCTGCTTTTATACTAAAGCATACCCATTTGAGAGGTTTATAGCGGCATTTTCATTAATAAATATTTATACTTATCAATTATATAAATTATATTTAATATTAATAATCAGATATTTATAAGTTTTATTAAAATAAACAATTAAAGTAAAATCAATTTATACCATGATTGAAATACTAACTAATTTAGCACATAAACAATAAACGAATAAATAGGTAGCTTACTACATTAAAATTCAACACTTTAACAGTATTAAAATAAAGTAAAAGTGCAGATTAGGTGTGTAGTGCCAAATCTGCACCAAAGTGTATTGAAGTTAAAAAGTAAGAATTGGGAAAAATCAGGGGAAGGTAACAGAGAATTTAATCATGATCAATAAATTTCAAAAAAGACTATCAAAATGACCGAATTTTGATTTGATCATTTTTCGAATTTCCTGGCCGGAATAAACGGTAAATAAAATGTCCGGTTTTCTAAAATTGCAACCCCTACCACTCTTCACCATTTTCGATTATCACACCTCGTTGTTTGCGATCAAAATCTGACAGAAAATCCACGGTTACAAAACATCAAAAATCAACTCATCTTCTACCCATCAAAAACGATGATTTTTTTAAGACGGGTAAAAACCTGATATTGTATTTAAATGTTCAATTTAAAATCATGAGAATAAAAACAATCTTCATTATCCTTATTGCCATCCTGCTCGTTATTGTGCTAATGGAAAATAATGGCCCGGTAATTTTTTCATTTTTGTGGGCTGATTTCAAGATCTCAAAATTGATAATGCTTATGGTGGTATCCATCATCGCCTTTATTTTAGGCGTACTGGTTGGCCGGCCAAAAAGAGTAAGGCGACTAGGTGGAGACTATATGGTTGAAGACCCCGGACAAAAAGAATCTGGAACACTAAGTGACGAGGACAGAGAATACATAAACTAATACCATGAAAAAGAAAATAGGATTTATTGGCCTTGGCAATATGGGCATGCACATGGCCAAAAATTTAATAACAGACGGTTACCATCTGCAGGTTTACAACCGCACCGAATCAAAAGCCAAAGAGCTTGACCAGGCTGGCATCACCATTTGTAAAACCCCTGCCGAGGCTGCCAACGGCGTACAAATTTTGATCAGCATACTTTCGGAAGACGGCGTGGTTAAAGAGACCGTTAGTGGCGACGATGGAATTTTAAAAACGCTCCCTAAAAATGCAGTCCACATATCCATGAGCACCATCGCTCCTGACACTGCTGCGGAGCTTGCAAAACTACATCAGCAGGCTGGCAACAACTACATCGCCTCACCGGTTTTCGGTCGGCCAGAGGCAGCAGAAGCGAGGAAACTTTTTATCTGCATATCCGGCGACCCGGAGGCAAAGAAAATTGCTACGCCAGTGTTGGAAAGTTTGGGACAACGGATAATTGATTTTGGTGAAAACGTTGGCGGAGCCAACGTTGTAAAACTCTCCGGTAATTTCATGATCATGGCGATGCTCGAAATGATGGCAGAAGCTTTCACACTCGCCGAAAAAAACGGGCTCGACCGCTTACAAGTCGCCGAGTTCTTTGGCTCTACCCTATTCAATGCGCCGGTGTTTAATAGCTACAATAAATTGATCGCAAACAAGCACTACGAGCCCGTAGGCTTTAAAGCCCGGTTGGGTTACAAAGATGCCCGCCTGGTTTTAAAAACCGCGCAGCAAAGTCAGACACCAATGCCCTTGGCCACACTGGTGCACGACAGGTTATTATCAGCCGTTGCTAAAGGCTGGGGTGACCATGACTGGTCTGAAGGCGTATCGCGCGGAGTTAGCGAGGATGCGGGAGTTTGATTGTGATTTCGGATTTCGAATGTTCAATTTCGAATTTATAAAAAGTGGCTTTATCTTTTAATAGCGCAAGTCTTGTGGGTTGGGGTGTGTGGCGATGACTTGTGCTTTTTTAACCGCACAAGACTTGCGCCAATACGGTATTACTGCTTTTCATAAATTCGAAATTGAACATTCGAAATCCGAAATTTCTATATATCATAAAAAACCTGGTTCTCTTCTTCCAGGTGCGCCAGGTCGGGCAGTTCATTGAATATTCCGAAAACTGAGGCCCCACTCCCGCTCATGCTGGCGAACAAAGCACCTGCTTCATACAGCGCAGCTTTAACGCCGCGTATTGCCAGATGGTTTTTAAAGACCGATTCCTCAAAATCATTTTTAATGTGCTTTTTCCATGATGCAACGGGCGAGTTTATCAGCTCAATTAACGAGGTTTTGGTTTGAGCCGGTTTTACGCCCCTGTAAGCCTCCGAAGTCGATACATGCTCCTGTGGCATTACCAACACAATTTTATACGCCGAGAGGTCAAGTTTGACAGCTTCAAACTCATCTCCCTTGTCAAAAGCGAACACCGGTTTACTTTCAATAAAAAAAGCACAGTCGGCACCAAGTATCCGGGCATAGTCCTGCATTTCTTCAATGCTAAGTTTTAGATCAAAGTTCTGATTCATCAGCCTGATAAAAAACGCAGCATCAGCCGATCCTCCGCCCAGCCCCGCACCTATCGGTATATTTTTATGCAGATGAATTTTTACAGGCGGTATTTTATGATGTCTTTTCAGCAAATGCCAGGCCTTCACACAAAGATTATCCTCTACCCTGCCGGGAATATCCAAGCCTGAAGATTCAAAACTCAATTCATCACTTTCAATAATCTCCAGCACATCGTTTATCTTTACCGGATAAAATATAGTTTCCAGGTTATGATAACCATCGGCGCGGCGCTCAATAATATTTAAGCCGATATTAATTTTAGCATTAGGGAAAATTACCATAAGAATGTTAACACGGCATCTATTTTTAAACAACCGTAGGATACCAAAATTAGAATATTTTTATTTGCATCTGTATAATTAGTGAATTAGTGATTGAGCGAATGAGCGAGTAATTATTTTTTAATGAGTGAATGAGTTAAATTTTATATTCACTTATGGAAAAATATGAAAAAGCTGAATTTGCCGAATATTTCAGAAATAGAACCAAGAAATTCGTAGTTGACAATATTAAGTTATACAGATTATTGCCTAAAACTGAAGAAGCAAGAATAATTGGGAAACAACTGTTAAGATCATCTTCATCTGTTGGCGCTAATTACAGAGCTGTTTGCAGATCAAGGTCACAAGCAGAATTTTATTCAAAACTTTCTATAGTAGTAGAAGAAGCTGACGAAAGCATTTTTTGGATGGAGGTATTGGTAGAAGCAGAAGTTGTAAAGCAAAATGAAATCAGCACATTGATGAATGAGGCAAATGAAATATTAAAAGTTGTTTCCACAGCAAGGAAATCAGTTTCTGATAACAAGAAAGACAATAAACAATTATAAAATTTAATTATTAAACAAATTCACTCAATCACTAATTCACTCATCCACTAAATAAACCAAATGAAACAATATCTGGATTTAATGAGCCATGTGATGGAGACCGGCACGCAGAAGCATGATCGTACCGGCACGGGGACTATAAGTGTGTTTGGCTACCAGATGCGTTTTAACCTGCAGGATGGCTTTCCATTGGTTACCACCAAAAAACTACACCTTAAATCTATCATACATGAACTGATATGGTTTTTAAGCGGCGATACCAATATCAAATATTTAAAAGATAATGGCGTTCGTATTTGGGATGAATGGGCGGATGCCGACGGCAACCTCGGCCCTGTTTATGGCTACCAGTGGCGTTCATGGCCTAAGCCCGACGGCGGGCATATTGATCAGATCAGCCAGGTAGTTAACCAGATCAAAAATTCGCCCGACTCACGCCGCATGATCGTATCGGCATGGAACGTTGCCGATGTTAATCAAATGGCACTTCCACCCTGCCACAGTTTATTTCAGTTTTATGTTTTAGATGGAAAGCTGTCGTGCCAGTTGTACCAGCGAAGTGCAGATATATTTTTGGGTGTGCCCTTCAACATTGCATCGTATGCCTTATTAACCATGATGATGGCGCAGGTATGTGATTTGGAGTATGGCGATTTCATCCACACGTTTGGCGATGCCCATATTTACAACAACCACCTGGAGCAAGCCAAACTGCAACTAAGCCGCGAACCAAGGCCATTACCAACCATGAAGATCAATCCGCAGGTGAAAGATATCTTCCAATTTAAGTTCGAAGACTTTACTTTAGAAAATTATGACCCGTGGCCGCATATTAAGGGTGCAGTAGCAATATAAATTATTCATTGAGTCATTGGGTCATTAAGTCATTGAATAACTTGAGAATAATATTATGAGTAATCGAATTGAAGATTTGGAGATTTATGCCCTATCTGAAATTTTTAGTGATAAGATTTGGGTTTAGTTATTAAATGGGATTTTTTCGCAAAAGACACAATTGGAAAACAAATTGTACGATCTGCTGATTCAATAGGTGCAAATATTGCCGAAGGTTTCGGGAGATATCATTATAAAGAAAACAAAAACTTCTGCTATTTTAGCAGAGGCTCAATAATTGAAACTAAAGTTTGGCTAAAAAAAGCTCAAACCAGAAAGTTAGTTGATGAAGATACTTTTATATCATTGATCCAGCAATTAGAGACAATTCATCATAAATTAAATATTTACATCAAATACATTGGAAAGAAAGTCAACAATGACCCAATGACCCAATGACTCAACGACCCAATGATAGTATCCATAATAGTCGCCATAGGCGAAAACAACGCCATCGGAAAAAACAACCAGTTATTATGGCACATGCCAAATGACCTGCGGCATTTTAAAAATACTACTGCAGGCCGTACCATTATTATGGGCCGCAAAACTTTTGATTCGGTAGGCAAGCCGTTGCCCAAACGCCGCAACATCGTAGTTACCCGGCAGGATATTACCATCCCCGGTTGCGAGGTGGTAAAAACAATCGAAGATGGATTAGCACTTTGTAAAGGTGAAGATGAAGTATTTATAGGCGGCGGTGCCGAAATTTACAAGCTAGCCATGCACCTAACCAACCGGATCTATCTTACCATTATTCATCATACATTTGATGCTGATACCTTTTTTCCTGAGATAGATAAAAACGAATGGAAAGAAGTTTCAAGAAAAGATCACCAGGCTGACGAGCAAAACCAGTATAATTACTCATTTATAACACTGGAACGCAAGTAACAATACGCTGTATTATTTTGTTTTAATTTAAAATTTCATCATATAGAAATTTTATTAGATTTGCCGTCTATTTTAAAAAATGCTTATAAACTAATTAATTACATATATAATTTAAGATGCAAGGTAAAGGGGTTGTTAAATTTTTCGCCATATTATTGGCGGTAGTGTGTTTGTACCAGCTTTCATTTACATGGGTAACCCGTAAAGTTGAAGATAATGCGAGGGCGTACGCTAAGGGTGATATTCTAAAAGAAAAGGCGTACCTGGATTCCATGGCTACTCAGCCGGTATATCCTATTCTGGGTCACGACTATCAGTACTGTAAAGCTAATGAGTTAGCGCTGGGTCTTGACCTTGAAGGTGGTATGAGTGTTACCATGCAGATCTCGTTAAAAGAACTGGTAAAGAAATTATCAGACAATAACCCTGATGTTACATTTAACCAGGCATTAAATAATGCAGAGGCTGACAGCAGAACCAGCCAGAAAGATTACATCACTTTGTTTGTTGCCGAATATGATAAACTTAACCCTAACGGAAAGTTAGCTTCATTATTCTCAACAAAGGATAACCAAGCACATCTTAAATACAACGCTTCAAACAGCGAAGTTGAAACTTATTTAAAAGATCAGGCATCAACTGCTGTAAAACAGTCATATACCGTTTTAAATACCCGTATCGACCAGTTTGGTGTAACATCTCCAAACATCCAGTTACAACAAGGTACAAACCGTATCCTGATCGAATTACCGGGTGTTAAAGATCCTGAACGTGTTCGTAAACTTTTATCAGGTACTGCAAAGCTTGAATTCTATCAAACTTTTGACAACCCTGAGGTTTATCCAACACTGGCCAGCATAAATAACATTGTTGCTGCAAAAAACAAATCAGTTGCAAAAGATTCTGCAAAAACTGTTGCTGTTACTCCTGCCGCTACAAAAGATACTACTGCTGCTACTAAAGGCGCGCTGTCTTTATTAAGCAAGGTTCAAAAAAACACTACTGCAGCTAAGGCTGATACTTCATCAAGCTTAAACGGAAAAGTTAAAGCTGCTGAAGCTAACCCGCTTTTTACTCTTTTAGCTCCTCCAAGCTACCAGGATCAAAAAGGGCAGACTCAATTACGCCCGGGACCTGTTGTTGGCTGGTGCGCTTTAAAAGATACTGCTAAAGTAAATTCATACTTAAACAGCGTTGAAGCAAAAGCTGTCACTCCAAAAAATATGAAATTCCTTTGGAGCGTAAAAGCAGCTGCTGAATTCACCAAAGGCAAAATATTTGAATTATATGCTGTTAAATTAACAGGAGCCGATATGGGCCCTGTATTGGCAGGCGACGTTGTTGATGATGCCCGTGCCGAAACAGACCAAAGAGGCGAGCCTAACGTGGTTATGGATATGAACTCAGCAGGTGCGCAAAAATGGGCAACTGTAACCCGTGAAGCTTCTGCTGATAAAAATAACTTGAAATCAATTGCGATAGTTCTGGATGACAATGTTTATTCAGCACCAAGAGTTGATAACGAGATTGACGGCGGTAACTCTTCAATAAGCGGTAACTTCTCTGTAGATGATACCCATGATTTGGCTAACGTGTTAAAAGCAGGCCGCTTACCGGCTCCTGCAGTTATCATTGCTGAAAGTGTTGTTGGCCCGTCATTAGGTCAGGAAGCTATTCACGCAGGTTTACTGTCTGAAGGTTTAGGCTTACTGGTTGTATTAGTATTTATGATAGCTTACTACAACCGTGCAGGTACTGTTGCGGTAGTAGCTGTAATTGTAAACATGTTCTTCCTGATGGGTGTACTTACCGGCCTGCATGCTGTATTAACCATGCCGGGTGTTGCAGGTATCGTACTTACATTGGGTATAGCGGTTGATGCCAACGTATTGATCTATGAACGCATACGTGAGGAAATGGCCTTAGGCAAATCTGTACGTATTGCGGTTTCCGATGGTTTTAAACATGCTTTATCGTCAATCCTTGACTCTAACATCAGTACATTCTTAACTGGTTTGATCCTGTTCATATTTGGTTCAGGCCCGATACAAGGTTTCGCTACTACATTAATGATCGGTATCGTTACTTCATTGTTCTGTTCATTACTGATCTCAAGGCTTATTTTTGAGTGGATGCTTTCTAAAGGCTGGGATATTAAATTCTCAAACCCTTGGAGCTCTCACACTTTCAAAAATGCTAATTATGCTTTTGTAAAAAACCGTTTCAAATTCTACATCTTCTCAGGTGTATTCATCCTTGCCGGTTTAATATCAATGGCAACACAAGGCTTTAACTATGGTGTTGACTTTGTGGGCGGCCGTACTTATGTCATCCGCTTTGAGAACAAGAGCGTAAATGAGCAAAATATTCATGATGCCGTTGATAAAACTTTAGGCCGTGGTACTGTTGTTAAAACCTATGGTTCTGACATGAGCATCACTACTAACTACCTGATCAATGATACTTCAGCAAATGCTGAAAGCAAAGTAACTAACGTGTTGGTCACTTCGCTTAACAGCAACCCAATAACACATATCAGTAAATCAGATATATTGAGTTCACAAAAAGTGAGCGCTACTATTGCCGACGAGCTTAAAAAATCAGCTGTATGGACAGTAGTATTCGCTATCTTAATTATATCAGCTTATATTCTGATCAGGTTCCGTAAATGGCAGTTCAGCTTAGGTGCAATGGTTGCGACAGCACACGATGCACTGATGGTATTATCATTCTTCTCTTTATTTAAGGATGTGCTTCCATTCTCGTTAGATATTGACCAGGCATTTATTGCAGCCATACTAACCGTTATTGGTTACTCTATTAATGATACCGTGGTGGTATTTGACAGGATACGTGAGTTCCTTGACCTGCACCATGCAAAAACTGACGACCCTAAAGTTGTTATTAACGATGCGATCAACAAAACATTAAGCCGTACTATTATTACTGCTTTAACAGTATTGTTTGTATTGATCGTGTTGTTCATATTCGGTGGTGATGCTATTAAAGGCTTCTCATTCGCGTTATTGATAGGAGTATGTTTTGGTACCTACTCGTCTATCTGTATAGCAACACCGGTAATTATTGACTTTGGAAAGAAAGATCTGAAATAAGCAATTCTTATTTTATTTTAAAGGCTCCAAATAACATTTGGAGCCTTTTTTGTTTTACAAATAAACTGTCACAAAAAAATAAAGCATGAACACATCCAATAGCTCAAAATTTCCCTTAGTTGTAATTGTTGGCGGTGGCTTTGGTGGCCTGCAGGTTGCCAAACAGCTCGAAAATAAACCTGTAGAGGTTTTAATGCTGGATAAGCACAATTATCACACATTTCAGCCATTACTATACCAGGTTGCATTGGGGAGTTTAGAGTCTGAATCGATAGCATTTTCATTAAGAAAGAATTTTGGCGGACAAAAAAACTTCCGGTTCAAAATAGCTGAGGTTTCTAACATTAATCCCGAAAAAAACACAATAGATACCACCATCGGCGAAATAGCTTATGATTACCTGGTGATAGCAACCGGTTCAACAACCAACTTTTTCGGTAACAAAGAAGTTGAGCACAATGCTATGCCGATGAAGTCTATACCCGAGGCATTAAATCTGCGGTATTTGATATTTCAGAATTTAGAGGAAGCGGTTCTGCAAAAAACAAAAGAAGACAGGGATCCCTACCTCACCTTTGTATTAGTTGGCGCAGGCCCTACCGGGGTTGAGTTGGCAGGTGCCATTGCAGAGTTCCGCAATTTTGTGCTGGAAAAGGATTACCCCGAATTAAAGAAGGATGATGTTAAAATTTATTTGGTTGATTTTTTACCGAGGGTATTAGGCCCAATGTCTGAACAAGCTTCCAAAGCATCACAGAATTATTTGAAAAAACTAGGCGTTGAATTAATGTTGAATGCGAAAGTTAAAAGCTATGATGGCCATGTAATAACTTTTGAAGATGGTAAAAGCATCACAACCAAAAGTGTAATATGGTCGGCGGGGGTAATGGGTGTGATTCCGGGCGGCATATCAAAAGATATTATTGAGCGCGGCAACCGCATCCGTACCGATAATATTTGCCGGGTGGCCGGTTCTGAAAATATATTTGCCTTAGGCGATGTTGCCGCTATGATAACCGACGAAACCCCAAAGGGGCATCCGGGCGTAGCACAGGTTGCCATACAAATGGGTGAGAATGTGGGTAAAAACATTGTACATTTGATAAAAGGAGAAGCCACCAAACCATTTAAATACAATGATAAAGGCTCGTTGGCTACCATTGGTCGCAACAAAGCTGTAGCCGATCTGGGTAAGATCAAGTTCCAGGGGTTTTTTGCATGGCTCATATGGATATTTGTTCACCTGTTCTCATTAGTAGGTACGCGTAACCGGGTGATCGTTTTTATTAACTGGCTTGGGAATTATGTGAATTACAACGGCGGCAGCAGGCTGATCATCAGGCGTTTTGTAAGAGAAACAATAGCTAAAACAACGGAGAAAGTAACAAAAGGCGAATAAATAATTTATCTATTTTAATAAATATAATTGTGAGAAAACTTTTTTTGGGCCTGATATTAACATTAACAAGCCTGACAGTTTATTGTCAGGACAATACCCAAAACGATACCTCTGTTAACTTAATTGTTAACGGTAAAAATGCTTATTACCAAAAAACGGTAAAGGTTGATAGCAATATTATGGAAAGCATGATCTACCTGAGATCATTGGAGTTTATGGCTGCAAAAAACTTTCAGCAAACCTATGGTTATGAGCAGGAAGGGAAATTAATATGCACCACCAGCCAGGATCTGAACACCAATAACATTTACATAGGCGACGATGGTGATGATGTAGACCAATATACTGTTCAGTTTGCTATAACAATCGATATGAAAAACAAAAAATATCGTTACACTATTAATAATGTGGTATTCTTCCGCCCCACTGAAAGTGGCAATCGAAGGCTCACTTTATATGATATGAATGTAAAAGCAACCAACACCCAATCAAAACGAGTTGCAAAGGATGCTAAAAAGGTGATAGACTCATTTGAAAAATACCTCAGTGGTTTAACCAGCGAATTGTACCTGGCCATTGAGCATAAATCGCCGGTTGATTCTACAAAATTTTAGACAACTACTATGTCGCAAAAAATAAAGCTAACTGAATGCCCGCGCGATGCCATGCAGGGAATCCACACCTTCATCCCAACTGAAATAAAGGCCGCATATATAAATCTATTACTACAGGTCGGTTTTGATACTATTGATTTCGGAAGCTTTGTTTCACCCAAAGCCATCCCTCAAATGCAGGACACTGCCGAAGTATTAAAAAAACTGGATCTGAGCAGCACTAAATCTAAACTATTAGCCATAATAGCAAATTATCGTGGTGCTGAAGAAGCTGCCCAGCATGAAGAGATCACTTATTTGGGTTATCCATTTTCCATATCAGAAACATTCCAACAGCGTAATGCAAATACGAGCATTGAGGCCGCTTTTGATACCGTAAAACGAATAAATGAGCTATGCTTTGGAAAAAATAAAGAGCTCCTGGTGTATTTATCAATGGGTTTTGGCAACCCTTATGGCGATGAGTGGAACGTAGGCATCATTGAGCAATGGACAGAAAAACTGGTTAGCGAAGGCATCAAAACCATAGCCCTATCTGACACGGTAGGCGTAGCAACGGCTGAACAAATTACCGACATCTATCCCGCCATATCTAAACATTTCCCCGAGACAGAATTTGGCCTGCACCTGCATGCAACGCCTGATAACTGGCTCAAAAAGATTGAGGCTGCCTATAAAAGCGACTGCAAACGTTTTGATTCTGCCCTAAAAGGCTACGGCGGCTGCCCAATGGCCGCGGATGAACTTACAGGCAACATCGCTACTGAAAACCTCATTGACTACCTGAAATCACAAAACGAACAGCTTGACCTTAATTTTGATAAACTACAAGAAGCGATGGATTATTCTTCGAATGTATTTTTGTAAATAGAATCAAGAACTGAGAGCCAAGAATTAAGACAAAATTAAAATTAGCTTATTCCTGACTCTTGACTTTCACTTTCGACTTTAAACTCTACTCTATAAATATAAACCCTATCTTTGCTATGCAAAACGTTCTATCGCTCCCGGCTTAACCGGGAGAGGAAAGTCCGGGCAACATAGAGTATCCTGCTTCCTAACGGGAAGGCGCCGGCAGCCGGCGACAGCAAGTGCCACAGAGAATATACCGCCTCAATCTTTTGATTAAGGTAAGGGTGAAAACGTGAGGTAAGAGCTCCCGGCTTTTCCGGGCGACCGGGATCGCGGTAAACCTCAGGAGTTGAAAAACCAAATAGGTCCTGAATCGGAAGTTACTCGCTTTTGCATCTGCTCAACAGCAGATCGTCAGGATGGGTAGGTTGTTTGAACCTGTCAGTAATGGCAGGGCTAGATTAATGATAGAATTCGCCCTTCAACCGGCGAAACAGAACCCGGCTTACAGCTTTGCTGCTGAAAAAAATACCCCTTTCTTGTAAAACAGAAAGGGGTTATTTTTTGTATATATGAGGTGTGTTATTTTCTATACAAAAACCTGCTATATTAGCATGCACATTACACTTTTTGAAAACCCTTTAAATTAAAAAATGGCTAAAATTTTAATTATTGATGATGAACGTGCTATACGCAGTACGCTGCGGGAAATATTAGAGTACGAAGATTACCAGGTTGATGATGTTGATAATGGATTAGACGGATTGGAACTGATTGCTAAAAACGATTATGACCTGGTGCTTTGTGATATAAAAATGAACCGGATGGATGGCATGGAAGTGCTTACCGAGGGTTTAGCAATAAAACCTGACCTTCCTTTTATTATGATATCGGGGCACGGCACTGTTGAAACAGCCATTGAAGCCAGCCGTAAAGGTGCATTCGATTTTATATCAAAACCACCCGACCTGAACAGGCTTTTAATTACCGTACGTAATGCCCTTGACCGCGGAAGCCTGGTAATTGAAACCAAAGTATTAAAACGTAAGGTTTCAAAAGTGCGCCCTATATTAGGTAACTCACAGGCCATAGGCAAAATAAAAGAAACTATAGAGCGCGTTGCCCCTACTGATGCCCGTGTACTGATAACCGGTGCAAATGGCAGCGGTAAGGAACTGGTAGCACGCTGGCTGCATGAAAAGTCACACCGCTCAAATGCACCATTAATTGAGGTAAACTGCGCTGCCATACCTTCAGAACTCATAGAAAGTGAATTATTCGGGCATGAGAAAGGTTCATTTACATCGGCCGTAAAGCAACGGATAGGTAAATTTGAATCAGCCAATGGTGGTACGCTTTTTTTGGATGAGATTGGCGATATGAGTCATTCTGCACAGGCAAAAGTATTACGAGCCTTGCAGGAAAGCAAAATAACCCGTGTGGGTGGCGAAAAGGAAATCGAAGTAGATGTACGGGTAGTGGCCGCTACAAATAAAGACCTGCTAAAAGAAATTGAAGCCGGCAACTTCCGCATGGACCTTTACCATCGTTTGAGTGTGATCCTGATCCATGTTCCACCATTAAATGAGCGGAAGGATGATATTGGCCTGCTTACGCAGAGTTTTTTGGATGAGATATGCAATGACTATGGTATGCCGGTTAAAAAAATATCTGAAGCAGCACTTGATGCTCTTAAAACCCTGCCGTGGACAGGTAATATACGCGAGTTGCGTAATATGGTTGAACGCCTGATCATCCTGAGCGATAAAACTATTACCGATGGTGATGTTAAAGCATTTGCCAACCCATCGGCACCTGCCCCGGCTTCTGGTAATGATACATCATCATCACAAACTGATTTTAACCAGTTTAAAAACTTCCAGGAATACAAAGATTATGCTGAACGCGAGTACATCAAATTCAAGCTGGAGAAAAACAACTGGAATGTTTCAAAAACCGCCGATGATATTGATATACAACGCAGCCACTTGTATAGCAAAATTGAAAAATACGGGTTGAAACGCGGAGAATAATAATTCTACAATAATCAAAAAGGGGTGTCATGCTAAGGCACTCGAAGCATGACACCCCTTACTTTAATTCAATTTATAAGCTTCTTACTGAAACTCCGGTTTCAATAAACTCTTTTCCTTAGCTCTCATTTTCTCTACTTTAGGAACTGATACACTTTGTATGTAAGGATTATCCGGATGCAGTTTGTAATAATTCTGATGATATTTCTCAGCCGGGAAAAACTCCTTGAAAGGCACCACTTGTGTAACTATCGGGGCACCATAATATTTTGATGCATTAATACTTTTTATAGTATTTTCTATTATCGCCTTTTCTTCGGGTGTACGATAAAAAGCAATAGAACGGTAACTCGTCCCCTGATCTGGCCCCTGGTAATTCAACTCAGTGGGATTATGCGCATAAAAAAATGCTTCAACCAGCTTATTATAGCTAATTACTTTAGGATCATAATAAACCTGTACGGTTTCAGCATGACCTGTGTTATCCGAACATACTTCTTCATAAGTTGGGTGCGGTGCCGTACCTCCGGCATATCCTGCCACTACCTTATCAACGCCTTTAAGTTCAGACATGGCCTCGCTGCTGGCCCAAAAACACCCTGCTGCAAAATCAGCTACCATTTCGCCGGGTTTAGGTTGTGGCAATGCCGCAAAGTTGTTGGATTGCCCGTTGGCACAGCCTGCCAGTAATAAAAAGCAGGTTATATATAAAACAGATCTTTTCATATTGTTTTCTTTTTAAACAATATACGCATGCTAAAGTTTAGCAGATGTCATTAGCGGGTAATATAATAGTCTATTCGCCTTTAAGCGCCTTTTTAACCAAAACAAGTATGCTGTTTAAGCCATTTATCTTGATCTCATACACACTTGACAATAGCATCCCCAATTTTCCGGGCGGGAAACCTCCTTTGCTATACATCCACTCCAAATAGTAAACCGGCAAATCGGAGATCATCGTACCTTTATATTTGCCAAAAGGCATTTTAGTTTGTACAATTTCAATCAGGATCTTTGAATCAGGTTTAACAACTTCCATGTTGTAAAGATAATCCGTTCTCTCTATTTACACTGCTTTTACAAACACAAAAAACTTAAAGCTGTTATAAACATACATTTGTAATGCTTAAACACAGATACTAATTCTTATGGAAAAAAGAGAGCTTGGAAAATCAGGAATAAAAGTAAATCCGGTTGCCTTCGGCGGCAATGTTTTTGGCTGGACCATTGATGAAAAAACATCATTCGAACTGCTTGACGCTTTTGTAGACGGCGGTTTGGATTTTATTGATACGGCAGATGTTTACTCGGCCTGGAAACCGGGTAATAAAGGCGGAGAATCAGAAACTATAATCGGCAACTGGCTTAAAAAAAGCGGTAAACGCGATAAGGTGGTAATCGCTACAAAGGTTGGCATGCAGATGGGTCCGGATAAAAAAGGATTATCAAAAGCCTATATCACACAAGCTGTTGAAGCTTCATTAAAACGTTTACAAACTGATTATATTGATCTATATCAATCACATCGTGATGATAAGGACACCCCGCTAACTGAAACACTGGCTACATATACGGATCTGATAAAACAAGGCAAAGTGAGGGCTATTGGCGCATCAAATTACACTGCCGATAGATTGGAACAGGCATTGGAAATAAGCGCAACTACGGGTTTAGCCGCCTATCAAAGCTTGCAACCTGAATATAATTTGTATGATCGTGAAGGCTATGAAAAAGAGCTTGAGGGCGTATGCAAACAATATGAATTGGGAGTAATCAATTACTATTCATTGGCCAGCGGATTTTTAACAGGCAAATATCGTTCAGAAGCTGATCTTTCAAAAAGTCAGCGTGGGCAAGGTGTAAAAAAGTATCTGAATGATCGTGGGTTGAGCATATTAAAAGCATTGGATGAAGTAGCCACTAATTACAAAAGCACACCAGCAAGCATAGCGCTGGCCTGGGTTATTGCCCGCCCCGGTATTACTGCGCCAATTGCCAGCGCAACAAGCACTAAACAACTTCAGTCAATAATTGATGCTACGCACCTAATTTTAGACGATGATTCGATCAAACTTTTAGACAAAGCAAGCGCCTATTGATGCAAAAAAGGCCCTCCGCATATAAACGGAGGGCCTTTGGATATATATTGAGGAGGTAATATTAAAACCTGTTCATTCTGTCATGACCGGCATAGCCTCTGCTATTTTGACTACCGCGTTGTTGGTCGCCTCTATTATTTTGAGCAACACGTTGCTGGTCGCCCCTATTTTCAAAACTTTGCCTATTGTCCTGATTCCTGTTATTATTATACTGTTGCGGCTGAGCATAGTTCCTGTTGTTATTGAACTGTTGCTGAGCATATCCACCACGTGCGCCGCCGTTATTCTGCGCCCAGTTATTATTTGCACCATGATACCTGTTCATATAAATATCATTGTGTAAATATGGGCGTGATGCATGTACTTCGTACCTGCGGGCATTTCTCCAGTTGTAATCACGGTAGCCGGGTAAATAAGCGGCAGAGATCCAATTATCGCCATCATTATAATAGTAACATTGTTCGTTAACACTATAGTAGGCGTTTACATCAGGTAAATAATAGTAATCATCATTACTGTTGTAATCAGCCTGCGCATCGTCAGCATACACTACCGGAGCGGGTTGTACATCTACAACAGCCGGGCGTATATAAACATGGTGAGGCCATAAGTTGATACCAAAATGAACCCTTATTTGTGCATCGGCAGTATTGTAAAATAAACCGCTTAATGCTATTGCTGATAATAAAATTAGCTTTTTCATTGTATTAGTTTTTAAATGTTTGATTGAGCCCCCATAAGTTTTTTGCGTTTATTTAACTCTTATGCCAGTTTCAAATTTTATATAATTAGGACTACAGCTAATTAAAATGGTTTAATCAAAATTTAGAATATAATACATATAGATATTAATTAATAAAGAATATTGTATTGTATTATATATAAATTAAAGAATATAATACCGTATAAATGAACAAAATACAACTGTGTAAAACTCACACAATTGTAACATTACTGTCGAATATCAAACAGAAGTTTTTATTGACTTGTATTTAGCTTAATTTAGATTGATCAATCTCATTACCATGAAAGTAAACAGTTTATTATCATTAGTATTACCCTTAGCGGTAATACCGGCGCTTATATTAGCTACGCCTGCAAAAAACGATAAAGTTACATTAAACAATAATTCAAAAATAAGTACAGTTGGCTCAGGTGTAACAGTCCCGGCCGGGTTTGATGCTAATATAATTGCCGATAACTTAGGCAATGCAAGGCATTTAGCCGTTACCCCTCAGGGCGATATTTATGTAAAGCTTAACCACGCTAAAGGTGGAAAAGGCATATTATTCCTGCATCAAACAGGTGATAAAGCCGAAGTGGTAAACGGCTTTGGCGATTATGGTGGTACAGGCATGTATATTAAAAATGGATATTTATATGCATCGTCAGATGAAGACGTTTATCGCTATAAACTAAACGACAAAAGCGAAGTAATAGACCCTGCAAAACCTGAGAAGATAGTATCGGGCTTATTAAATCGCCACGAACATGAGTCGAAATCCATTGTGTTGGATAACGACGGAAATATATACGTAAATGTGGGTGCCTACTCCAACTCATGCCAGGTTAAAGACAGAGAAAAAGGCTCGATGGGCCGGCCCGGCTGCCCAATTTTAGATTCTGCAGGAGGAATATGGCAATTTAAGGCTGATAAACTTGATCAGCATTATGGCGATGGCGTACACTACGCAAAAGGATTAAGAAATGTGGTAGGGCTTGACTGGAATCAGCAGGACAACCAACTTTTTGTAATGCAGCATGGTCGCGATCAGTTAAGTTATTTATTTCCTGATCTTTATACTGAAGAGCAATCATCAGTTGAACCGGCGGAATGTTTATATGCTTTAAAACAAGGTGATAATGCCGGATGGCCATATATCTATTACGACCAGGAGCAGCATAAAAAAATTGTTATGCCTGAATATGGCGGCGATGGCAAAAAAGTTGGTGGCGAAGGGACTATTGACCCACAAGTTGCTTTCCCGGGCCACTTAGCACCTGACGGATTGTTGTTCTATACTGGCAATCAATTTCCAGAAAGATACAAGAATGGTGCTTTTATAGCTTTTCATGGTTCATGGAACAGGGCCAAAGGACAACAGGCGGGTTATTTTGTAGTATTCCAACCCTTTAAGAATGGCAAACCTGACGGTAATTGGGAAGTGTTTGCTGATGGATTTGCCGGAACTGAAGCACAAAAAGCAGCAGGAAGAGCTGAACACCGCCCATGCGGATTAGCGCAAGGACCTGATGGTTCATTATATGTAAGTGATGATAACAAAGGAACTATTTACAAGATCACTTATAAAAAATAGCATATGAGGAATAAAAAGACCGCGGTACTGCTTTCGTTATTAATGCTGTTCTCACTGTGTTCGTGGGCGCAAACAAAACATAAAACTACATCATCCCATTCCCATTTAGCTACATCAATAGCTAATGGTAAAGCGCTGTATCTTAAAAATTGCTCTACCTGCCACCAGGATGATGGCGGCGGTATAGGAAACATGAACCCGCCATTAGTTAAAACCACCTATGTTTTAGGTGATAAAACCAAGCTGATCAAGCTAATGCTTAACGGTTTTAATGAAGAAGTTGAGATCAGCGGGCAATACTATCAAAACACCATGCCCTCGCATGATTTTTTAAAGGACCAGGAAATTGCCGATGTACTTACTTACGTTCGTAACAGTTTTACCAATAAAGCCAGTGCTGTAACTGCCACGCAGGTAAAAACGGTTAGGGCTGGTAATAAAAAGAAATAACATAAAGAAGAAGGGGCATGCTGAGGTACTCGAAGCATACCCCTTCGTTTTTAACGCAATGACGCTTTTTTACTTATACAAACAAGTAGTTATTAACCCGGTCCACCCGGTTTGGTGCGATGCTCCTACCCCACGACCGTTATCGCCATCAAAGTATTCATAAAACAATACGTAATCCTTAAAGGCGGCATCATATTGTATTTTATCATAAGCTCCAAATACGGGGCGTCTACCGGTTGCATCTTGTAAAAATATTTTTGATACCCGGTTGAACAGCTCGTTGGCAACTTCATTCAGGTTCATGAATACGCCCGAACCTGTGGGGCATTCTATTTTGAAATCATCACCATAGTATAAATAGAATCGTTGCAGGCTTTCAATCAAAAGATAATTAATTGGCATCCATATAGGGCCGCGCCAGTTGCTGTTGCCACCAAACAAACCACTATCGCTTTCTGCAGGCGTATATTTCACGTTAAATTCCACGCCATTTACGGCTACATAATAAGGATTATCCAAATGATATTTAGAAACCGATCGAATACCATAATCGCTTAAAAACTCGTTTTCGTCGAGCATATATTTAAGCAGCGATTTCATTCGAAAACCACGTAATAAACTGATCAGGTGTTTACCTGTGCTGCTTTTCTCATTCCACCGCGATACCAATGAGGCCAGGTCGGGGCGATTATCAGCAAACCATTTTAACCTATTTTTGAATATAGGGTTATTAAGTATATCGTCCTCATCCAATACCACCACAGCAAACAGCGGGCTTAATCCTACAATACTTCTTAAACGCATTTTTTGAGTACTGTTATCGGGTAAACGCAGCTGATCGTAAAAAAATCCGTCCTCGGCATCCCACAAACCCGCGTTGTTTTCGCCCAGGTTTGCCATCGCACCAGCTATATATATAAAGTGCTCAAAAAATTTGGATGCAATATCATTATAAGCCTTGTTATAAATAGCAAGTTCAGTTGCCATACGCAGCAAATTCAATGAATAAGTGGCCATCCAGCTTGTGCCATCAGTTTGCTCTAAATATTCCCCTTCCGGCAGATGCGCATTCCTGTCGAATACACCTATATTATCCAGTCCTAAAAATCCACCTTCAAATATATTATTCCCGGCAGCATCTTTACGGTTTACCCACCAGGTAAAATTGATCATTAGCTTATGAAAAATACGCTCCAGAAAATAGGTATCACCCTTACCGCCGTTGGCTTCTTTATCCATTTTATAAATGAGCATTGAAATTTTTGCATGTACAGGCGGGTTGGCATCACCAAAATCCCATTCGTAGGCTGGCAGTTCGCCATTAGGGTGCATATACCAATCCCTTACCAGCAGCATCAATTGGTTCTTGGCAAAATTCATATCAAGCTTTGCCAACGGCAGGCAATGAAAAGCCAGATCCCATGATGCAAACCACGGGTACTCCCATTTATCGGGCATTGATATAATATCCATCGTATTCAGATGCAGCCATTTGCTGTTACGTGCGTTAAATCTGCTTGCCGGTGGTTTTGGGTAGGCTGGGTCGCCATTAAGCCAATGATGAATGTTATAATGATAAAATTGCTTTGTCCATAACATGCCCGCGAAGGCCTGTCGGTGTACCATTACACTATCCGGGTTAGGATTATCTTGCAGAAGTTCCTTGTAAAACTCGTCTGCCTCAGCAGCGCGGGCATTAAATATCTGGTCAAAATCGCTAAAATCATTTTTTGCATTTTTTGACAAGCGCAACCTTACCGTATAGCTCCCTTTTGCTTTAACCGTTATATCGTAATTAATAGCAGCCTTAGTACCAGTCTTTTTAGGATTCACGGTATCGGCACCATGTACAATATGGTCATTTATGCCGTCTTTATAAAAGCTTTTTCCATCATCATAATTATACAGCCGTTTGTTGTTGGTCTCATTATCGCAAAACAACAATTCAGGCGAACCCTCGCCATTCAGCCACATCTGGCCAAAATCTTTATGATAGACTTCAATTACCCCATGCGAGTCAGCAGTAAGTTCAGGCGTATAATTATCATAGCCCCATGCCCACGTATTGCGGAACCATATGGTTGGCAATACCGTTAAACTGCAATCCTCATGCCCTCTGTTAAAAACTGTTATCTTTATCAATATATCATCCTGTGCATTTTTAGCGTATTCGGTAAATACATCAAAATATTCGTCGTTATTTAATAAACCGGTATCTATCAATTCAAATTCGGCATCATTCCTTGTACGGCTTTTGTTTTCATTTACCAGCCAGGCATAAGGATATTCCTGCTGCGGATATTTATACAGCGTTTTCATATACGAATGTGTGGGCGTATTATCCAAATAATAATATAACTCCTTCACATCCTCGCCATGATTACCTTCCGGATTGCTTAAGCCAAAATAACGCTCTTTAATAATAGGGTCTTTTTTATTCCATAGGGCTACTGCAAAACAAAGCAACTGGTTATCATCACAAATACCGGCTATACCTTCTTCGCTCCAGCGATAAGCCTTGCTGCGGGCCATATCATGCGTTATAAAATTCCAGGCATCGCCATCGGCGCTATAATCCTCCCGCACTGTTCCCCATTGCCTGTCACTTACATATGGCCCCCATTTTTTCCAGCTTGTATCTTGTAACCTTGTTTGTTCTGCATTCATATAAACGCTACTATT